>Ga0070731_10003495_pt1 | contig 14169 bp, 10 predicted proteins | sample Coa_R1_2_FD_66448 | JGI IMG/M metagenome (GOLD analysis project Ga0070731, IMG submission 66448) | Surface soil microbial communities from Centralia Pennsylvania, which are recovering from an underground coalmine fire - Coalmine... | ecosystem: Environmental > Terrestrial > Soil > Unclassified ... | reverse complement strand
CGGGCGGCGGCATCTATTCCCCTATTCCGATGTCGATCTGCTGCTGCTGATCGAAAACAACAGCCTGGGGCAGCAGGCGCGCGAGCCGATTTCCGTTTTCCTACAGACACTCTGGGATTCCGGGCTGCGGCTTAGCCATTCGGTGCGCACGCCGGAAGAATGCGCCGAGATTCACGATCAGAATATCGAGCTGAATGTCAGCCTGCTGGATCAGCGCTTCCTGGCAGGGGACCGGGTGCTGTATGGCAAGTTCGCCGAGAAGCTGCCGCGCTTTCTGCACGCGCAGCGGGAAGCCCTGGCGCGCAACCTGACGCGGCTGACGCGCGAGCGCCACCAGAAGTTTCAGAACACGTATTATCAGCTCGAGCCGAATATCAAGGACGCGCCGGGCGGCCTGCGCGACTACCAACTGGTGCGCTGGCTGGCGCGGATTCGCGGCGTGGAAGCGCCCGAGATCCAGCCCGGCTTTCTGTTTCTGGCGCGCCTGCGCTGCGATCTGCACGCGCGCTCCGGGCGGGACAACAATATGCTTTCGTTCGACGCGCAGGAGCAGGCCGCGGAGGACTTTGAAGTCGCCGGCGCGGCGCAATTCATGCGGGAATATTTCCGCCAGGCGCGGGACGTGTATGGCGCGGCGGTACGCGAACTGGAAGCCAGCGAGGCGCAATCCAGCTCGCTGTTCGCGCAATTCAAGGACTGGCGCAGCAGGCTTTCGAACGCCGATTTCACGGTAGCGCGGGAGCGGGTCCATTTGCGGGTGCCGCATGCGTTGGAAGCCGAGCCGGAGCTGGCGCTGCGGCTGTTTCAATTCGTGGCGCGGCACGGGGTTCGTCCATCGGCGGAGACCGGGCAGCGGCTGGCTGCGATGACGCCGCAATTGCGCGAATGGTTTGCCACGCCGCGTGACGCCTGGCCGGCGCTGAAGGAGATCCTCTCGCTGCCTTACGCTGCCGAGGCGGTGCGCAGCATGCACGCGAGCGGAATGCTGCGCGCGATTTTCCCGGAGATGGCGCAGATCGAGTGCCTGGTGATCCGCGACTTCTACCACCGCTACACGGTGGACGAGCACACGCTGGTGACGCTGCAGGTGCTGACTGGCCTGCGCGGGGCGCGCGACCCGGCGTTGAAGCGCTACGGCGACCTGCTGTCGGAAATGGAAGAACCGGCGCCGCTGCTGTGCGCGCTGTTGTTCCACGATGTGGGGAAGGCGGTAGAGAACGGGGGGCACGTGGCGGCGTCGCTGGCGGTGGCCGAACCGGCGCTGGAGCGCATCCGGATGCCGCGGGCGGATCGCGAACTGGTGTGCTTCCTGATCGGGCGGCACCTGGAGATGTCGGCGGTGATGAACTCGCGGGATCTGCAGGATCCGGCCACGGCGCGCGACATGGCACAGCGCGTGGAGACGGTGGAACGCCTGAAGGCGCTGACGCTGATGACGTTCGCGGATATCAGCGCGGTGAATCCGTCGGCCATGACGCCGTGGCGCGCGGAGGTGCTCTGGCAGCTCTACCTGCTGACTTATAACGAGCTGACGCGTGAGCTGGAGACGGACCGCATCCAGAGCACGGCATTTGACGTGCCGGAGAAGCGGGCGTTTCTGGCAGGCTTTCCGGTGCGTTATGCGCGCACGCATACGGCGGAGGAGATGGAGGCGCATCTGCGGCTGGACGCCGTGTATCGGCAACGGGGTGTAGCCGTGGATCTGCAAAAGACGGATGCGGCGTGGCGCCTGACCTTGGTGACGGGCGACCGGCCGTTTCTGTTTGCGTCGGTGGCCGGCACGCTGTCCAGCTTCGGCATGAATATTTTGAAGGCGGAGGCATTTTCAAACAGCCAGGGCACGGTGCTGGACACGTTCACGTTCGCCGATGCGCTGCGCACGCTGGAATTGAATCCTACGGAGAACGACCGCTTGCGGGCCACGGTGGAGCGGGTGGTGCTGGGGCGGCTGGAAGTGCGGCAGTTGTTGCAGAATCGTCCCAAGCCCGCGCCGCCCAGCCGGAACTCGGCGGTGATACCCATGGTGTCATTTGATGCGGCCGCGTCGGACAGCGCGGCGCTGATCGAGATCGTGGCGCAGGACCGGCCGGGTTTGCTGTACGACCTGGCGTCGGCGATTTCGTCGCACGGATGCGATATCGACGTGGTGCTGATCGACACGGAGGCGCATAAGGCGATCGACGTGTTCTATGTGACGGCGGGAGGGCGCAAGCCGGAGGGGGATCAGTTGGAGAAGCTGGGGGAGGCGCTGCGGCGGGCTTGCGGGGGTTGAGGGGCAAGAAATCCGGCCGCGGATGGACGCGGATTAACACGGATAAAACCAGGAGATATGCCCTTGCCGTCAATGGAGAACTGCGGTCATTGAATACTGAGTGAGAATGACCCCGCGTTTTAGCGTGCCAAGCAGGTTTATCGGGGCTAATCAGCGTTCATCGGCGGCCAGATATGCTTTTCTTGCGGCTCGATGCGAGAAGCAAAACCGATATTAGCCGCCGATGGACGCAGATGAACGCCGATAAGACTTAGTTTGTTGGTATCTTCATTTAAGATGGCTTCCCGGCGCATTCTGCAACTTGGCGATCCGTTGTTGCGCGCGGTTTCAGCGCCGGTGCGGGTGGCGGCGGAGGCGCTGCCAGTTTTTCAAGATCTGCGCGATACGCTGCACGATTTCCAGCGCTCGCACGGATTCGGACGCGGCATCAGCGCGGTACAGATCGGCGAGGCGCGGCGGCTGATCTATATCGAATTCTCAAGCACGGCTTACGTCATGCGCAATCCGGAATACGAATTCCAAAGCGAAGGCAAGTTCCGGCTGTGGGACGACTGTTTCTCGTTTCCCGGCCTGCTGGTGCAGGTAGAGCGCAGCGAGTCGGTGCGGGTGCGGTACGAGGACGAAGACGGGAACGTGCGGCGCCTGGAAGCGGCGGGCGCTCTCTCCGAGCTGCTGCAGCACGAGATCGATCATCTGGATGGGATCCTGGCGATCGACCGCGCGCTGGACCGCAACAGCCTGTGCACGCGGGAAGAGTACATCCGGAGATATGGACCGCGGCAATAGGATTCTGTGGGGCCTGGCGGCGCTGCTGGCGGCCGTGCTGGCGGTCTATTCACAGACGCGGGCGTTCGCCTGGGACGAAGGGTTTCACCTGCTGACGGCGCAATTGATCGATCGCGGCCGGCGGCCGTACCTGGATTTCTGTTTCTCGCAGACGCCTCTGAACGCATACTGGAATGCCGGGTGGATGCTGGTATTCGGAGACACCTGGCGCACCGCGCACGGGGTGGCCGCGGTGATGACCACGCTGGCGGTGTTGCTGACGGCGGGCTACCTGCTGCGCAGTTTTCCGGAAGAGAAATGGCGGACGGCGGCGGCGGTGAGCGCGGTATTCCTGGTGGGTCTGAACATCGTGGTGGTGGAGTTCGGCACCATCGGGCAGGCTTACGCGCTGTGCCTATTCCTGATAGTGGGTGCGTTCCGGTTGACGGTGGCGGCGGTGGATCGGGCAGGTGCGGGGCTGGCGGCCGGGGCCGGCTTTCTGGCGTGTGCGGCGGCCAACTCGTCGCTGTTGACTGCGCCGGTGGCGCCGGTATTGCTTTTGTGGATGCTGTGGGCGAACCGCGCGGGACGCGCGTGGGTCAAGCTGATGGCATTCGCGGCGGGCGGCGCCGTGGCGTGCGCGCCGCTGGCCTGGCTATTCGCGCACGGGCCGCGGCAGACGATTTTCAACGTGCTCGAATACAACATGCGCTACCGCCAGCGGCATTGGGAGGGCGCGGTGGAGCATAATATCGACCAATGGTCGGCGTGGCTGGATTCACCGCAGGCGCTCATGCTGGGACTACTGGCGGCGGCGGGTGTGTTGTTCGTCTGGAAGCAGAGCGGTTGGGATGGCGCGCGGCGCCGTGAATTTTATCTTTGCGGGTGGCTGGCAGTGGCGCTAATGGCGCACATTTCGACCGCTGTTCCCACGTTCACGCGCTATTATTTGCTGGCGGCACCGTTTCTGACGATCCTGTCGTGCGCAGGTTTGTACGCGGTGGGCGCGCGGCTGGCGGCGCCGGACCGCCCACGGTGGCCAGTGCTGATCGTGTGCCTGATATCCGGCTTGTGCCTGGCGCGGGCGGTGTACGAAGGCCGCGACGACTACGCCTGGCACGATGAGGAGGAGGTGGCCGCCAAAGTAAAGGAAGTCACACCGCCCCGGGGTGTGCTGCTGGCGGATGAGCCGACCTACTTCGTGACGCGGCACGCGCCGCCGTCCGGCATGGAACTGGCGGATTCGCACAAGCTCGACTTTCCGCCCGCGGTGGCGGCGGAGCTGCACGTGGTGCCGCAGGCGGAGTTGGATCGGCGCATCAAGGCCCGGGTCTACGACACGGTGGAGATGGATGACGACGATCAGGTCAGCAGGCTGGGGCTGGCGGCGTTGTATCCGCACTCGGCCGTGGTGGGGAGCGCGCACATCTTCTGGCGGTAGGAGTGTTCGCAGTGGCGCTACACTCCTGACGCCGCCGGGCGGCAGCCTCGCTGCGCCGCCCGGATTGGCGGGTATGATGTCCCTTGGTTCAAGCTCGCCAGGCGGGAGGGTTCCCGCACGGGCAACGCTTCGAGCAGGAGTCCCGGAAAGTTACTCCTTCGAGCGGCCGGCCCGTCCGTACCGAGGCACGCCGAGATGCCGGCTCCACTCTACGGCAGCCGCCGCAACGCACTCGCGGCGAGTGCCTTGGCGCGTGCCTGGCGCTCCTGGTCGTTCATCTTCCCGCCCAGGCTGATCCGTAAAAATCGGTTACCTTTACGAACATAAAGGGTGCCGACGAAACTGCGGACCCAAAAGGCCTCATCGCCTACTCCAGTCACTGGCGAGGCCTTTCCGGCGGCCTCTTCCTCCTCGGAAGCCGGCTGGCCGTCGCTCTTGTGGTCTTCCGCAGGGTGAAACCAGCGTTCCCACATCTTACGCGCGCCATCCCGCGACGCCCCTGCCGGGCTGATGAGTGTCACGCTCACGGAATTCGTAAACGTGGGCAGCGCGTAGAAGCATTGGGATTGCAGCACGTCGCGAGAGGCCCGCGATGTGGCTTTGGTGCTGGCCACCTGCTCCCCGGTTTGCGTGCGGATCGATGCCCGGGAAAGGAGCGTACAGGCGTCCGTGGGGACTCCCTTCACCGGCGCGGCGATGATGATAGAGGCGGCGACGAGCAGAACCGTGTTACTTACCAGCGCAGTATGCATTTCCCACCAGAATGTAGCGTCCCGAAGACGTGCTATCGATAGTCTCCAGCAGTCCGGTGCCGTCGGCGCCGACCAGGAGCTGCGTCTTGCCGTTGATGTTCACCAGCGTATCGCCGGCCTGTAGACCACCCACCAGGCTATCGTCGATGACCAGCGTTATCGTCCCGTCCGCGCTAAATGTGCTGGAGGGGTCGGCGGAGCCGTCCGTCGTTTGTTGCGTGGTGCCGCCGGCCACCGTAGCGATGTGGCCATACTGGAACACCGGCGCAGTTCCGGTACCGGAGGTGCTCATATCCACGAAGTATGCGGTCCCGTTCGGCGCCGTGAAGAAGATCGTCCACAGGGCGTTCGGCTGCACCGGGCTGGCGAGATTCGCTACCTTCATGGTGAATGTCAGTTGATTGGGAGTCGCAGTGCTGACAAATTTCTCGCTGATGGCCATCCACTGAATGTCGAGCTGCGAGTTGGCGGGCGCGCCCGTCTGATCGCCGGTCGGATCCTGCACGACGGTAATGCCGCTTCCCGTGCAAGCCGATTGCGGCGGAGGTGCGGGGACGCTCACCACCTCGCCGCACAGTGAACTGCTCCCGTATTTGTTCACCGCCGCGACGCGATAGTAATAGGTGCCGGTTTTGGCCGAACTGTCCAGGTACGAAGTGCGGCTGGCGTTGACCGTGGCAATCTGCTTTTCGCTTCCGCTGGTCAGGCCGCGATAGACCACGTAGTCCTTCAGAGCTGCTCCTCCGTTGTCGGGGGCCGACCAGCTTACCAGCGTACCCGTGCTGCTCTGCAAGGCCGAGCCGATCAGCGGAGCGGCTGGCGCCGCCGGTTCCACCGGATCGAAGGCTGCGAACATGCGTCTGCCGCCCGATTGGCGGAGCGCGGTCCCCAGAGCGCTGCGCGAGGCCGTGTTCGGTGAAGACGCATCACACGAGCCCACCACGCAGCCGTCCGCGAATGCGCCCACTACGCGGCCCTGGGCATCGATGGTCAGGTCGTTGAAGTCCAGCAGATTCCGGTCCGCGCCGCACGTGGTCCCCATGATGCAAATCGAGCCAACCTGCACCGGATCAGTCGGCGTCGCATCCACCAGAAAGTAGTTGGCGCCCCCGTCATAAGTGGTGGCCAGATATGCGTGCCAGATCCCTTTGTAGTTGGCCGTATCCTGAAAGTTGCCTGGAGTGGGAGAGCCGAGGAAGAACATCGCGGCCCGGTCGGGGTCGCCCGCGACCACGGCTGGAAATACCGACCCGGCAATGGAAAGCGCCGCCCCCACGTTCACCGAAGGGCTCCAGGTGTTGCCTTGATCGTGCGAGACGGCCATCTTGGCTGCGCCGCTGCCATCCTGGTAGCCGAAGTAGGCTGTCCCATCGCTGGCCAAGCCGATCGAAGGATCGTTGCCGATGGCCGGTGTGCTGTCGGGGATGGGCCGCACCGACCACGTCAGTCCATTGTCCGCCGACACCGCCACCGCCTGGTTCGCGCCGCAGCCTCGATTGGGAACGTACACCGTTCCGTCAGGCGCTACCTTCACGTGCCCGTGGATGCCGGTGCACTGTGTCAGGTTGTACATCGCCACGCCGGGACCAAACGTGAGTCCGCCATCGTCGCTGCGCGCACAGAATGCCGTGGCGATATCCTGCGAACAGTAGTAGACCGCATTGTTGTAGGCCGGGTGGGGCGGAGGTGGAGGCGTGGCGGCCGTGTTATACGGCCCGCTCCCGACCGTCTCGTGATCGACCCCGGCCGGCTGGCCCGAACCCTGCGATTGCAGCCAGCTATTGCCGTCGTCATCCGAAAAAGCCACCAGGCTGGTGGCGCCGGCTAGTTGGGACTGGAAGACCCGGCCGGGATGGCTCCCGCCGAAATGATCGCAGAGCCCGATCGGGTCCAGCGTGTTGATGGTCTCCACCGGACTGGTCACGTCGGTCCACGTGGTGGCCGCGGGCGAAGAGCAGTCGTCTAACCGCAGACGGAACTCATGCAGGTTGGAGGTAAAAAACGCCACGCCGCCCTGGTTGACCGTACCGTATTTGAGCGAAGCCACGTTCGGATTCCAGTCGACGCCTATGGACGGTTCGCCGGACGACTCCGCGCCGCCGGCGGAGGCCGGCGCGGGGTAGACCTGATAGCGCGGAGGAATTCCGGTCGCCGGCGGGGGCTGCGCGGGAAGCGGCACCAGCGCGACTACGCCATTGAAGCTTTGCCCCAAGGGATCCCATGGATCAACGACCACCGTGTATGCACCGGTCACGGCCGGGATGGTGGCAACCGATGGTTCGCCACCGGCAGTGTCGGACGCCAGCAGGTTACCATTCGCGTCAAAGACAAACACGTCGAACTCGCCCGCGGAAATCGGGAAACTGATGGTTACCTGGATCTGCTTGGTGGAGGCATCGGCGGATGCCACGTTTACGGCGAGCTGGAATGTGTCACACTGCTCAGCCGGGATGGTGGCACTACACATGGGAGTGCCGCTAACACTGTCAGTGAGGTTGGGAATGACGAACGGACCAGCAGTGTAACTCACAGTTGGATTGGCATCAGTGAGTGCCCCGCTCGAGGGTGTACTAGCAAGGCCGGAACCTGCCAACACAAACAACGCAGGAACGAACCAGAGAGCGCGATTCAGCCGATTATACATGTGCAAGTGACTTGTTCCTCCGCCGCGCCCTCAAAGCACCTCCGTGACCTTTGTGATTCGCAAGACAATTGCGGTGCAACTGATTGAGAAACCGTTGGTCGATTGCAGCACCACTATCCGGTGTTGGGTCAAAATTTCACTGTCCGGTAACAGACTCACGTCTGTTTTTATTTCGGAGGGGAGGTTGGATTGTAGAGGTTCACGAACTGTCGCAGCTCGCCTGCGCGAAGGTCGGAAACTGCCCAATATGTCATTCCCGAGCTACTCCAGTACACCGCATGGTAGCCGTTGGCGGATAACTCCGTCTCGCCTGAGGTGGAAGAGGAAGGCCACGTGAACACATTGATGACGTGTTGCCGCCGCTGGTACACCAGAGCCGCCGCGGGGTGGCCGTCGATGTAATCCAGGCGTCCGCCGAGTAAGGGAAACCCTTCCGTGGCGAAGTCTCTGACTTCGGGCGAGAAATCCAGCTTGCCATTGAACCAGGGCTTCACGGTATGCCGGTCCGAAGAGGGAATGTCCAGTAGATGGGTACCCATCAGCGAATGGATATGGCTGCTGATGATATTCTGCGCGAACAGGCCGGCGCGCGAGCTGCGTGTCACAAGCGATGTTACGTTCCACGCCAGCGAAACCGCCAGCAGGAGCGATGCCGCGATGGCGACCCAGCGCCACGGGGTAAACGCCTGTCTGTCTGCGCCCCGCAAGGCCGTACCGATTTGAGCGGACAACCGGGCGGGCGCGCGGAAATAAGGCGCCTGCGAACGGATGCCGGCGCGCAGCGCAATGAGCCGGCGCTGGGGTTCCTCGCACGAAGGGCAGGACGCCAGATGCTCTCTAACCGTGGCGCTGATTGATGCATCTAGTTCGCCATCCAGATACGGTTCCATCAGGTTCCTGGCGATCTCACAAGTCACTGACTGGCCCCTTTCGTTCGTCCGGCTACACAATCCTGCAGGCGTTGCCGCGCGCGGGAGAGCCGGGACATCACGGTCCCGATTGGCAGCCCGGTGACCTCCGCGATATCCTTGTACGGCAATTCTTCCAACTCCCGCATCACCAGTACGCCGCGAAACTCCGCCGGAAGGGACTCCATACAGTCGCGCAAGCTCGCAAGGTTTCCTTCGGTTGCCAGTTGGCTCCCGGTCGTGGGCAGGTTCGCGCTGTCATGATGGACTTCTTCATCGAACGGTATCTTTGCCATTCCGTATTCGCGGCTGCGCCAGGTGAGACAGGTGTTACGTACCACTGCCAGCAGCCACGCTTTACCATCAGTGCCCCGGAAGCTGTCGAAGTAGCGGAACGCGCGCAGATAGGCCTCCTGAACGATATCTTCCGCATCGTGCTCGTTGCGCGTGAGCCAATGCGCGAGGTTGTAAGCCGCGTCCAGATGCGGTAGGAAGATCTGCTCGAACATCCTCAGCCTCGGCGAGCTCACAGGTGTCTCTATATTACCGCCGAGCGGGCAGATTTATTCCCGTGAGAAAAACTGTGGCCATGTGAAGGTAGAGAGGGGGGAGGCAGGATGTCCCAAACATATTCTTCTTCTTCGAGCCAAAGGGCGAGTTCACGTTCGGCACATCAGCTGGGGACACTGCAGGCCACGGTCGACAAGATCCATGCGCCGCCAGTACGACCATCGTACTGTTCGCGCATATCGCTATGGGCGGTCTACCGGAATGGGGCTGGTCGACCGCCGAAAGCGCCGCAGCGCCAGGCCCGACGAAAGCGCCGCGGAAGGCAGCGACATCGTAAGAGTATTTGAGGCACGTGCGGTGACAGTGCCCGCCCAGATCAGAGGTACTATACTGCCCGTCCCCGCCGGTGAAACTGCGAGTACGATCAGTATTGCGCATCCGCAGGCGGGCTGGCATGCTAGATGTGGCTTGCCAGATCTCTCCAACGTGCATCTTCTGGAACGCGGTTTTAACTGGTCCACCGTAGCCTATGTGGTGTTCATATGCCTGGCTGCGGCGGCCGGCTTCCTGCTGGCTGTCTTTGCCGGGCGGGTCACCGCGGCCAAGGACATCGAAATCGGGAGGCTGCACGAGCAGGCCGCGCTGGCACGGCGGGAGCAGGATCGCGTGGAAGCCGAGATTGCGCACGCCCGGACAAGCCTCGAGGAACTGCGCAAGGAGAATACCGAGTTGGAACTGGCCGTGGAGAAAGAGCGGGCGGCGCGCTTGCGGCTTGAAGCGCTGGCTTCCGCCAGGCATCTGACTCCCGGGCAGAAGCAGACCATCGAATCAGCGCTGGCCCGCTTCAGAGGTCAACGGTTTTCGATGATCACGTATGCCGGTGACCCGGAGAGCTTCAGGTTTGCGAGCGACATCAAAGCTACCCTGGAGGCGGCCGGGATGTCGGTTTCGGTGGCGCCCGCGCTGGTGTTTGGTAAGCCGCAGGCGGGGATCGCGCTGGAAGTTGGAGCTCACCGCCAGCAGGTCGCCACCGCGCTGGCGAAGGCGTTCGTGGATGCGGGGGTGTGCACCGGACCCATTGTCGCCACGGAGGCGGAGGACGCCGATCTGCTGGAAATTACGGTCGGCCCGAAACCATAGCGCCGGACCGATCAAATGTAGCAAAGAAGATCGGTCTGCCTGGGGAGCCCGCTTCATGCTTGTGAACTAGGTAGAAAAATTGCTGGTCTAAAAACCATGAGAATTCCAATTATTGTTACGGTCGCCGCGCTGGCATCCGTGGCTGTGCCCGGCTGGGCGCAAAAGGGTCGCGGTGGCGACGCCATCTTCCAGGAGATGTGTGTGGGCTGTCACGGAACGGATGGGCGAGCCGATACCGATATGGGGAAGAAGGTAAAGGCAGCCGATTTGACGGCTGACGACGTTCAGAAGCGGAGCGATTCCGAGCTGATCAAGGTTATAAAAAACGGACAAAAGAAGATGCCATCCTTCGCAGATAAATTGTCGGACGACGACATCAAGGCCGTCGTCGGGTACGTGAAGCAGCTGGGAAAGAGTAAGTGAGCGGAGCGCGGGATTAAGCGCGCCATCACTGCTGCGGCGCGTAGCGCAAGACGCGTCCGGCCCAGGCGAACAGATTGAAGTGCACTCCCTTGTGCAGGTGCGGTTGCTCGAATTTTCGTGCACTGCTCTCGCGGATCATCCCTGGTTTTTCTGGAAACGGAGTGCCGCAAAGCCCGGTTCGCCGCGTTTCCATTGACCGGCAGCCGCGACTCGCCTGAGGTATTCCTCACCTTCATGCCACGGCACCGGATAGGCTCGCTTACAAGTGTGACAAAGATAATGACCTTTAACTGGCCGTGTGGTCTCGCGATGGAACGAGCGACACCATGTTACAGCCACACGGTCCCAACGTCTTAGCATGATCCCCCCCAAGGTCGGTTTTCTCAACCTCCCGGATTAGCAATACGCATGTCGCTTGCCACGGCGGCGGAACGACTCAAAATCAAGCACATAACGCTGGAACGTGCGGTTCCGCATGGGAGGGTTTACCCGGCATCTGGAACTTCTGACGCAACCCGAAACGGGATAGGTATTTCAGGCGCGCTCGCGCTGGAATTGCCTCAGGTAAGTGAGCACGCGAGCCACATATGTGCGGGTTTCCGGGTATGGCGGCACGCCTCGATAGCGGTCCACCGCCCCCGGTCCGGCATTATATGCGGCGATGACACGTCGCAGCCAGTTGCCATACTTGTGATACTTGTCGATCAGAAAACGCAGGTAGCCCGCGCCCGCATCCACGTTCTGCGCGGGGATGGCGGGATCGGCGCCGAATAGCTGGGCGGTGGAGGGCATCAATTGCATCAACCCGATGGCGCCCTTGGGCGAGAGCGCGGCGGCATCGAAGTTGGATTCCGCCGCCATGATGCTTTTGATGAATGACGCGGGCACCCGGTGTTTGCGTGCAGCGGCGCGAATGAGCTCTCGAGTATCCACGATCCGTGCCGCGCCTGCGGCAAGCCATGGAAGTTGAAGCGGAATTTGCGCTGCCGGGCTGAGTTCCGGAGGCAGCAACGTGATCTGGAGTTCGGGTGTTTGGGGTTTGTCGGTACGCAAGTCCGGTGCGGCGGCATTATCGGGTACCGACTCAGGGGTTGAAGCGTAACAATAGGATGCAAGCAGGGCCAAGCCGATAGGGAAAACCGTGATGTTCATGTTCGTGAAACTTCGCCTTAACAGAGTTGTTGGTTTAAACGTTCTTCGTTAATAGCTAAAGTGACGCACTTTTGGAGCAGAACCGCGAGCAGGAATTGAAAGGGGCGCAGTTTCGAGTTTGCACTGGCGGTGGACCACTGGCCGATCGGGCTCTTCCGGCCAATGCACCCATTATAGCAGGCAAGCAAGGATGAGCAACAGGCTCCGAGCCTGCTTCGCGACTACGGCAGCAGACCGTACACGTCCAATTCGCGGCGCGTGCCCACGTAGACGCGCCCCCCGGCTACCAGGGGAATGGCGAAACGCAGCGCTTCACCGGCGCTGTCTCGGCCAAGGGCCTGCGCGCTCGTGTAGAGCTCGTGCGCCACATCCTTCGCATCGTAAGCGTGCAGAACGGCCGGAGGGCCGGCCCGTTGCCAGTCGTATGAGGTGACCGCCCATACAATCCCATCCTGAGTTCCATGGGAGGAGACCACCGGTGTCGCGCCCGCGTCCGGATACTTGCTGCCGGCAGCCGTGTGGGCCAGCACCAGCTTTCCGTCGCGCAGCACCAGATCCCGTAGTACATCGCCGCCAGCAACGACGTACACGTGGCCGTTCCAAAATGCGGGCGCGCCGAACAGGGCGTGCTTGGGAAACTGCTGTTTCCCTACAGCCTGCACGTCCGAATCCGGGTGATATCCGCCCATGCGGTCGCGATCGATCACGTACAGCATTCCGGCCTTGCCGCCTGCCAGTAGCAGGTGGGTATGCAAGCCAGGCTGGTCCGGGAGCAGCACAGGCCCTCCGGAGCCCAGATCCTGATCATTGGCATTGAGCTCTTTCTCGTCAAAAGGCGTAAAGTAATCGCGAACGTTCAGCTGACCCTGATCCAGGTGGAGTTTGAGAATGCCGTCCCCGTAGTCATGTCCGCCAGCAGACGCGTCAAAGCGGCCGTTGCCGGTGACCACGAAGATGTTCCCATCGCTATCGGCCGCCGGACTCGTACCACTCTGCCAGATGCCGCTGTCATTGGCGTCCGGCGACGTATTGAAGACGGCCGTCTGCTTCAGGGTTTGCGCATCGTAGGCCATGATCCAACCGTGATAGGGGCCGGCGTCACAGGAAGATGCCCACGTGAGATAAATCCGGCCTTGCGACAGCAGCAGTCCGGCGCGAGGATTCTGGCGCCGCGCGTCAAACAGGATCGCACCATGGGCGTTGCCGTCGCCGCGCCCGCGAGTCCACGCGCGAATCACCACCGGGCCGCCGAATTTTTCCGCACCGGTCGTGACGGCCAGCGCATGCAGTTTCTGTACATATTGGCCGCCGATCACGCCGTGGTGCTCCCTGGTGCGTGCTAATACGTAGAGCGTTCCCGTCCCGACGTCGATGACCGGCGTGGCCGTGACACCCACCTCTGGTGAGATCAACGGGCACTCCACATCGGCGGCTGGCACGGGAGTAACTCCCGGCGTCAGAAAGCTGACGCGCCACAACGGAGCCGCCGCGCCGCCATCGTGCGCATCAAACGCGTAGACGCTGTCATGCTCCGTGGCCACGAACACCACATCATGCATACCCTTTCCGGGCATGGTGACCGCCGGCAGAAATAACGGCTGCGCGTAGATCGGGCCGTCCACCGGAAAGGCCGCGAGCTTTCCAAAGTGGCTTACATTGACATTCCGCGGCGTGAGCGTGAACTCATTTGTGTCAGCCCCCGTGCGCGCGGGGCCGTACTGGGAGGTGGTTACTGGCGGGGAAACGTTCGCTGGCACCCCAGCCAGAACCACCGTGGCGAAAACCGCAAATGTGGCGCGAATGAACGTCATGCCCGGTCCAGGGGTGCAGTTGCAATGCCGGTGCGTTGTGCCTCAGCGGTGCTCCGTCTGCTTCTTCTCCGGCGATGGCGCCGCGTGTGGCGGCGGTGCCGTATGGGGCGGCGGCGCTGCGTGGGCCTGCGGAGCCGCGGGCCGCGGTGGTGGAGCTGCTTGTCTCGGAGGCGCCGGCGCCGCTTGCCGCGGTGCGGCCCGGTCAGCTTCTCCGCGCGCGGGCGGTGCTTGACGGGCTGGTTCCGGCTGGCGCGCCTGCGGCGCGGCCGGAGGCGTGGAAGAGCGTTGCGGAGCCTGTGCGTGTTGCGGTTGGCCGGCTGGTGGCGTATAGGCTCGTTCCGGCGCAGGCGG
>Ga0070731_10003494_pt1 | contig 14170 bp, 21 predicted proteins | sample Coa_R1_2_FD_66448 | JGI IMG/M metagenome (GOLD analysis project Ga0070731, IMG submission 66448) | Surface soil microbial communities from Centralia Pennsylvania, which are recovering from an underground coalmine fire - Coalmine... | ecosystem: Environmental > Terrestrial > Soil > Unclassified ... | reverse complement strand
TGGCCCCGGCCTTGTTATCGGAGCACTGAAGATACACTTATTGGGATTGGTGGAGCTAGTCGGGCTCGAACCGACGACCTCATCGTTGCGAACGAAGAGGTCCACCATTTTGCCCCAGTGTTTATGCGGGTTTCACAGGTCAATCACGGTCCATTACGGTCCAAACTGAAGTGCAACTGGCTTGCGCGGGGTTTGCCTCAACAAATTTTCCCGCTTTTTTGGTCTTGTCGTTTGAAACAAATGTCAGCCGCTCCAATGAGCGTAATCGCGATTTGTCACCAGCCCCAGCGCAAGGCGGTACGAGATGTTCTAAGCTACAGGCATGGATGAATTCTTCTCTGAGATGGAGAGACTCCGCGATGCAATCATCGATAAACAGATTTACTATAACGCTTCGTCGGACGATCTAAACACACTGAACTCTTCAATGGATGCTCTGGAGGACACTCACTGCGCCATATCGGCATTCGTCGCCGCAGCCTCAAAGCTGGAACCTAAGTACCAGGAGCGTGAACTTGGCGAGCGCTACTTACGAACCTATGGCGTGATGCAGGCCTTTGCGATCCAGCAGGATGCTGCTCGCAACCTTCACCTGTCGCTAGGTATGCCGGAGCCCGACTTGAAGCCACTAACTCATATCCGGGACTTGAGGGTCGCTGCGGCTGGCCATCCCACGCTTCAGGACCGGCCCAAGGAGCTTCCGCGACGGGCTCACTTCATCTCTCAGATGACGCTGGGCGACAGCGGGATGGAGCTACTCACCGTTGATGGTTCGGGCCAGCCCGTTTTTCGCCATGTGGCGATACCAGAACTGGCGGCAGAACAGGAGGAGTACATCTTGGGCTTGATTCGCCAAGCGCTGGCACGGTTCATGTAGCCTTCCATCCTTTAAATCAGGGTTTTCCCTTCGAGTTGAGTGCCAGGCCGACCAAATAGAAGTTCTCGACAGCCAGACTCAACTGATGTGCGATTTCCGCATCCACGATGCCTCCGGCATTACCGTACATCGCCAGCTCTTCAAGCCAGTCCGCAACCGCGAGCGGACCACCTCCGTAAACGGGAAATCGGTTGGCGCCATTGTCGAGCGATAGCCGATAGAGACTCCGAAAGCAGGCCAGTTCGTTGCGCGCACGGCGCTCGCGCAGGATGCTTGCGATTCGCTCTTTGGATCTTGGGCTCATTCCGCGGAAAAGCAACGATAGCCGGCAAACACAAAGCCCCGATCTAAACGACCGGGGCAATGCGGCTCTGGCGATTCCGCGATCTCCTTTCCGCAGAATTTGAGATCTGTACCGTGTCTACTTTGCCACACTCGCAGCCCTTACCAAAGTAACCTCAGAGTGCCTCGCTGCAGGATTCTCTAATAGAATCATCTAGTTAGGCTCTGGGTTCGATGCTGCTCTCGATATGCCGAAGTCGCGCCGTGAAAATGGGCGGGAAGTCGCCAAGCTCATGCTCGCGCGCGTGGGCGCGGAACTCGTCTATGAGTCCGATAGCGGCTTTTACCGCCCAGCGCGCCGGCCGGATCCTCGCGCCGATCCGCGTGCTCGAGCTGGACGGATGGCCAGATTAGAGATGCTGGGGCAGATGCGGCTCAACATGGAGGGGTAATTGTTTCTCGCACCGTTCAATCACGAGCTCAATCGATTCGGAAGCGATTGCGCGGCGGATTGTCCTGCGTGCATTTGGGTGGAGTCGATCGCAGGCAGCAAGGCGGGAAAAAAGGTACTACTGAACCTATTGTTGACCCCAGGGGGAGGCCCCCAAGGCGGCCGCGCACGTAGATGTCTGGCCAAACACGGTCGCGTCGACGGCGCCGTGCAAAAAAACTTCGCGCTTACGTGCTCGGAGTGACAAATTCGTGAGCGTGCATAGGGTTACGGGATGTTCAGCAGCAAAAAAGAGGCAAGTTAAGTGCGCAAATCGCGCGAGTTAAGCAGCATTTCGCACGCAAAAGGAGCAAGTTATGGACGGATCGGACGAATTGATCGATAACCTCGAAGAACAGATGGGCTATTTCCGAGTCGAGCAAGAGTTTCGGCAGATTGCGAACGATGAGACTCCCGGACCTGGGCATGATTTCTCGCGCGGACTCGCCAAGGCAGCATTGCGCGTCCTGACCGGAGAAGATCCAGAGGCGGAAACGCGGGAGTGAACGATGCCGACACAGATCGGCGCCCGGAACCTCCGGTGCAAGAGTTCCTTTCGCGACTCCTGGGGCGCATGCCGGACTTCCGCTGCGCACTTCCTGAATATCTTCTGCTCCTATCGCGCGCGGATTCCGCGGGCAACGTGGCTTTGTCGATGAGCTCAATAGCGCAGCTCTTGCGCAAGAGCAAGGATGGCGTGCGCCTGAACCTGCGACAGCTCGGTGCGGCCGGCCTGCTCACCAGCACGCGGGCAGATGGGAAAATCACGCGCTACCAGGTGCGACACCCTTAGACTGCAACCCACCGCTTGAAAATTATCTAACTGGAAGGGCGATTCGAAAGCTGCCAAAGTGTGCCTATGTTGGACACCCTTGACACACAGGAACAGCAAAGCACGGAACACAAAGTCAGGACTGTGTTCATGCTCGGCGCGGCTAAGCGCGAAGCCCTCGATAAGATTTCCGCGGAAACCGGCGCGCCGGTTGCGGAGTTGCTTCGCCGCGCAGCGGATCGCTACCTCAATGATTTCACTGGAAGCAAACCGCAGGCCGCGGCTTGGAGTGTGAACACTCGAACGAGTTTATAAACCCATGGGCGACGACGGCAGTCTACAAACCGAGATTTCAGCCGATACCGCCGAGGGCGGCGGCGGTTATGCCCCTTCGGACAGCAGCATAGCCGATACTTCTGCAGATTCGGGCTCAGGCAGCCCTGGACCGTTGCTGAGTTCGCTTTCCATAAGCGGACCATCGAATTACCCTCCGTCTCCCGATCAGCCCGGCGGCCAGAATCCGATTGCAGGCACGAGCAATGCGCAAACCCAGACCCCGCCATTGCAAGGCTTGGGCGGCCGCATGAAAGGCGTGCTGCTCGGGTTGGCGTTGGGCGGCGTGCCGGGAGCGGTCGGCGGGGCGATCTCTCCGAATACCGCACAAACTGCATGGAATCGCAAACAAGCGATGGCCGATGCCCAGGTACGGCAAGCGCAACAAAATCTTCAGTTCCAATCCGTGAGAGCGGCCGACTCGCACATCTTGGCACTCGCCCAGGCGCGGGAGGCTGACACGGCAACCCAGGAGCACCAGCTTGCGCTCCAAGAGCACGCCCTGAACGTGGCTGCATTCAACAAGGTGCTAGGTATCACGCCGCAGGTACAGATTTCAGGCGAAAATCCGAACGATACTCACGCGCAGGCCATAGGCGCTCACCAGACCCTAGCCGATCACAATGGCGGCCTGATTCCTCCTGTCACGGCTGTCATTTCTCCCGATGACCACGGCGACAGTCCCAGCAATCAGACGACGTTCGACATTGATGTTCATGCGCCAAACGCGGCGGACATTCAGAAGAATCCGAATGGGTTTCGGCGCCTGGTGAACATCGCGAGTGTCTATGACAGCGGCGTCCCTGTCAGCGACGAACAATGGAACACGGCCGGCGTTTCGCCCGCTGATGTAGGGCCGAATAATGGCATGAAGATGCTGGCTTCTCAGCGACTCGGGCAGCAACACATGGTCTGGGCGGCACAGCAAAAACTGTACGGAGTGCCGACAGTCTCCGACAATCCAGCGCAGAACGACGCTACCGAAGCCACGCTGCAGCAGAAGTTGGACACCTATTCCGCGCGGCCAGACGCCGACCCTCTCGCTGTGTCTTTGCTTAAAAATCAGCTCGCTACTTTCCAGTCAGCCGTGAGCAGTAAAAATAAGATCACCAGCGACAGAGAAGCGGCACTCGAAGCGGCCAAGACCACGGCTCAACAAAAAGCCGAACTGCCGTATGCCTTGGCAAAAACGAAAGCCGAACAAGCGGTAAAAGACGGCGATCCGAATGCAGCCGGACAATTACTGGTCAATGGCGACGTCGCACCCTCGCAGATCATTTCGGCCCGCAATCCGGCGTTTGCTCAGGCAGCATTCTCTGCCGCGAAGAAAATCGATCCGACATGGAATGCGCAGAGATCAGAGGGCTATTTCAAGTCCGCGGGATCTGAAGACAATGTTAAATTTTTCGGCTCCGCAAAGTCATTGACCGAGGAAAACGGAACCCTCGATCAGTTAGGGCAAGCGTATAAAGCTCTACCGAATGGCCAGGTCCCAGCATTTAACGTGCTCTCCGATTGGAAAGCGGCTGCTTCCGGATCGGGCGCGACGGCTGGATTTGCGCAAACCGCAATTGGTGTTGCAGACGATTACGCGAAAGTCCTAGGCGGCGGCACCGGCTCTGATTCGGCGCGAGAAGCGGTCTTGAAATCATTCTCGATGGCCCACAGCCCGCAACAAATGGCCGCAGCGATCGCGGCGGCAAGACAGGCCGTAGACTCTCAAATGCGATCGCGCATCGGATCAAATCCGGTCATGCGCAATATGTACGGCGATGCCGGTTTACTGATTCACGTCAAAGACCCGGTAGGCGGTGATCACAGTTTCCGCACGCAACGGCAAGCGGCGGCGTTCAAGAAAGCGGCAGGGATTCAGTGAGCACCGCGACACCTGATTCCGCGACACCTGATTACGCGGCACTCGCGCAGCAAGCAGGGGCTGTCAGTTCCGCGCCAGGTCCGCAGTCGGCAGAGGACTCCGATTCCTCGTCTGCTTCGCAGTCGGCCCAGTCGACTCAATCGTCGGGGCGCCCACCGGATTACGCAGCGCTGGCGCAGCAGGCAGGCGCCGTCAGTTCCACGTCACCATCGAGCGGCAGCACCGATCAGTCCGCGGACACTGCGCCCGGAACCATCACGGGGCAGGTTGCCACGGTCAGCGCGCCACAACAACCCGCGAGTCCGTTCGGGCGGCTTGCGCAGTGGATCGACAACGTTTCGGCAGACTTGAAAGATGGCGGCGACAGGACGGGAGTCGGCACCGTCATGCAGAAACTAGGAGCGCACGGTCTCAATAACGGGAACTCGGCGGCCGTCGGCGATTTCATGGCGTCACTTCCTCTCGGATTGATGAAGGCAGCCAAAGGAGCGGCCGAAATTGTACCGTCCGCGATTGGCGGCGAAACAGGAAACACCTGGAAAGGGATCAAGGATCTAGTCGGAGGCGGATTACAAGCTATTCAGGAGCCGGCCGCCTTTGTTGCACCTGAAGAATCGCCATTATCCGAGGAAGGGTTATTGCCCGATGCAGCCAGCAAAGCAGCGGACATGAGTTCGCGAGTTATCGCTAGCCGAAAGGCTGCAGGCGCGGCGCTCGGAGAAATCAACGATGCCATTGGAGATCATCCGGTCGCAGTGGACGATGCCGCAGAAATTGCGAACGACATTCTCGACAAGCAGGAGACTGGCGCGAAGCTGGGAGGATTGAAGAAGACCCTCGTACAATTCATGTCCCGCGCGACCGACCCCAACGACCCACTCACTTTTAGCGAAGCCAGGGATTTCGAACAGAATTTTAATCAGCTCACTCCTGCACAGAAAATGAACCTGGGCGCGGGAGTCAAACCACTCCTCGCGAATCTCCGGACCTCGCTTCGTCAGAGCATCGAGGATGCAGCAGACGCCGGCGGCCAGGGCGATAAATTCCGCGCCGCAATGAGGAGTTACAGGGTCGCCGCTCAGGGCGAGAAAGGCCTTGAGTCGGTGAAGGGTTCGCTTGGCCGAGCGATATTGAAGGGCGTAGCACGGGAAGCCGGAGGAGCCGGGCTCTACATTGCCGGATCGAAAGCCTACGATGCCTATAACAGCAAATAGGGAAAAAGTGGCGAGGGAACCCGCAATGTCGGATGCTAAGACGGATGCAGGGGCGAGCAAGCCCATGACGCTCAGGGAGGCTAAGCGTTTAGCTTCTGCGAGGCTGCGCGATCCGAACACGGATGCAAAGAGTGTCGCGCGGCTCTTGTGCTTCCTGTCGAAGTATGGCTGGAAGCGCAGAAACTCGCGAAAGCCGCGGACGGTCAACGACGTCGTAAAGGATCTCGAAGCGCGGGAGAGGAAAGCGCGGCGGATTCACTAGAAAGGGAAAATATGCCGATCACGAACATTGGTTCGGGAGAAATCAAACAAGTCCGAGACCGCAAACTGCCAGAGAAAATTGATTCTGAGTGTCTGCAATCCGCGGAGCAGGGTAATTCCGGCGATCGCGGACTCAACCGACAGACGATGGCCGAAAGCATGGGCGATCTAGCCCAGGGCGTTGACATCACCGGCGAAAAGCCAGACCCGAAAAAGGGATACTCGGGCTCGCGGTAGAAAATCGAAGTGGACGCGAAAGGGGAAACATCTTATGGCTGTAATGCGCAATGATTCAGGCTGGTACAGCACGATTCTGGAAAAGACCTTCGACAGCGAACAGGCCGCTCGTCACTACGAGTTGAGGGAGTTGCAGAGTCGCACGCGGCGCACTCCCGAACAGGAAGAGGCCGAGAATCTGAAGCCCGAAGTGATCCGCGCGCTATATGACAACGAGATGGTTTCACACGCGCGGAAGGAAGCCTTTATTAGTTGCGAGCAGGATGTCTTTGCCTTTCACGAAATGCACCCGGAGTACATCGACAGCGACGCCAATTCGGCGCAGATGTGCCACTACTTCACGAGCCGCGGGATTGAAAGCCCAAGCCTGGAACAGCTTGAATCTGCCTATGAAAGTCTGCGCGATGCCGGCTTGATCGGATTGAATCGAGCGGAAGTGGCGAAGCAACAGAAGCAGAAGGTTCGGCAGAGAGTCGAAAAGATCGTTAAGCGGCGGGCCAGCGAACCGACCTTGGAAGAGATGGAAGCAATGCCGCTGAATGAGCTAGCAGCGCGCGCCCGGAATGGTGCCTGAGAATGCTAAGGAGCAAACTCAACATTCTCGGAAGCTGGGATTCCTCTGGAACGTTTTGCTGGGAACGGGACCCCAGCAGAGCATCAATCGAGGATCGTCAAATCGTTGATGCGTTTTGCAGTGCTCACAATCTGCGCCAAATGACCTTGGCATCAAAAACACTTCCGAATGAGCACCGTCAAATTTGACATCCGTTAACAGGATGATGTGTTCGGGATTTTTCTGGCAAGCAACCGCGATATAAAGGACCTTATCATTTGGCATGGCGGCGACCTCGGGAATAGCGCCGCGAATTATAAGCCACGGCGCACCGTCGCGACTCGGAGCCTTTAGGCTCTATTTCTTGCCGCTGGCAATCTCAGTCTTCTTCCCGGTTTTCCGACCGCCATTCCTTCACTTGTTCAGCATCATCAACGTCAACACCCTCCTCGATCATCAATTTGCGCTCTTCCTCGCGTTCCTGTTTGCGGTATTCCTTCATGTCCTGGGCTTCGGCGCGGTCCAAAATTGCGTGAAGAACTGAGCTTTCGCCGATCGGTGCCACGTGCGCTGGTCAGCACGCGTTGTTCTTTCGGAGTCAACTCAACAACCCAAGCCTTCGGTGTGTCAACGGGGACTTCGTAACCACCGTCATCAAATGCGATCTTCATTCTCAAATCAAATCCCGCTCTTTCTTTCCTTTTCTTCATTGTTTCCTCCGTTTCCTTGGCAATCCCTCTCAATCTTCCCACGCTTCTCTGATCGCAGATTTGATGATGTCCTTCAAGAACGCCCGCAAACACATGACACACACCATGAAGCAGAGCGGCAATCCGAGCCATCTGGGGAGAGCGTCGTAGAATGCGCCGAATGCCCAGGCGCCGAAAGCAAAACTACCGAGGATCGCGAAAAACTTGATGAGCGAAAGCGTTACAGGCTTCATTGCTTCCTCCGTTTTGTCTCTGCGGCGTGTGGGTGCGCCTTGGTGTACACCCGCGCTTCTTTGATCCCATGTCGCTTGCTTGCAGCGAGCGCAAGAGCCAAATGCCGCTCACATCGCGTCTTTCCGTTAACCGCAGGCGCATCGCACTCGTAACACTTTTTGCCTCTAGGAACTATCGCGACGCTGCTTATATTTTCAGTTTCCGCCTCAAGGCGATTGGCGGGAGTGGCGCTCGTCGGAACCTTTGTCTCACACAGAGCGATGCCTCGATCCCATCGACCTCGTTGAATGTGGCCCACAGATTGGAGCTGGCGCAAGAGTCCATATACGGTTTTCCCATCGCGACGCAGGCCCTTGCTGACCTCAGCAACGGTCGGCGAATAGCCCCTGGCGTGAATGAACTCCCGAAGGAAAGTAAGCAGGCGTTCCGCGGGCTCTGGATTCCTGGCGTAAGCAGTCTTGGCATGACGCGCCTGTATAGCCCTGCGGCCTAGTTTCGACCGCTCCTCCGCGCTCACGCCAAGCCAGCGTTTTTGGCCAGCCCCGCGCCGAATCTCAACCGCTTGCTCGGGCGTAAAGCGTGCCAAGATGCGGGTAAAATGGCCGGCGTATTTCTGGGAGAGTTCTTCGTGGGTGTACTTGGCGTATTTTGCGGCGAGTGCCTTCTTCGAGCCCAGGCGGCGTTGGTTTGGAGTCTGGCGAGCGGCTGCTGCAAGTCCGCCCATCCGGCCCCATGCAACCCTCTGCTCATGGCTAACGTTTGAAGGTTTGATCATAGCTCTCCCTCATCCGTCTTGGAGAAACCGCTCCAACGTAATGCATCGTGGTAGCGATTCTCTCGTGGCCGAGAAGTTGACTAACAGTAGACAGCGGCGCGCCATTATTCAAAAGGTGCGTGGCGCATGCCGCACGAAGTTTCACCGGGCTAACATACTGTGGCAGCCCTGCAGAGTACGCCATTCCCTTGACGATTCGGTGAACGCTTTTAACTGTGATTCTGCGGCAGTCACGTCGATTCACGAACAGAGCATCGCTTTCAATTCCACGCCTGCGAAGAAATCTCTCGCGGTCCGGAAGATATAGAGAAAGCGCGGTCTTGGCCGAAGGCGTCAAAAACCCTTTCCGCTCCCGCTTGCCCTTGCCGTGGACTAGTAGATCATCTCCATTAACATCCTCCAGATTAATTGCCGCGACCTCGTAGACTCGCAGATTGCAATAAAGCAATTCCGCAATGCAGCGATCCCGCAACGGCCAGCCGGTAGCAGCCGCTGCGTCCAACATCGCATCCATCTGAGTCGTGGTAGGAACCTCCGGCATGGTCTTCGGGATACGTGGAAGTCTGGTAGCCTGGGCAAAATTTTCCGCATAGATCCCAACTTCATTCGCCCATCGCACCAGGTCCCGCGCGTAGGAAAGCGCATGGCGCCTGCTTCTCGGGGCCAGACCTGCCTCATGCAATTGTTGGGCGAACGCGTGTAACGAAAACCGGTTCAAGCACTCGACATGGGCATCTTTGCCGAGATATTGCATCAGGCGGCCAATCTCGTAGTGATAGGCCCGTTTGGTATGTTCGCTGTTGACTCCCGCATCTTTCCAACGAAAATACTTTTGAACCATCTCGCCAACGGTGATGGGCTTTACGGCTTGCTCGTTAGGTGATTGCTTTATGGTTCCGACTGGCGTGATCAGATTCATTGGGTGTCCTTTCTTCGGGGATGCGTGCGGTAAAACACTTCTCGCAGCTTGGCTGTCGAATGCTGGAGATATCGCTGCGTAGTCGTCGGGTCCACGTGGCCCGCCATCTGCATCAGATCGAATAATTCCATACCTTTTTCTGCGCCTTCAGTTAGAACCGCGCGGCGCCAGTCATGCGGCGACTGGCGGCGGCCGAGCACCTTCATGCTCCACTTATCCGCGATCTGCCAGATACGTTGGCGGGTAATCGGGCCAAGGCTTTTCGGCGAAGCAAACAGGTTTGGAATATTTCGACCGCGGAGGAAATGCGGACGGGAAGTCTGTACGTATTGGTGCAGAGCCTCAAGTGATCGTTTCGACAGTGGTACCCAGTGGTCTTTGCCGTATTTGTCATCCCGCAGCATAATCCGGCCCCGTTTCCAATCCACGTTTGCGAGTTCGCTCGTGGCAATGGCGTTCGCCCGGATACCGGTGTCTCTCAACAGAAGCAGCACAGCCCTATCCCGCAGATCGAAAGGGCTCTCTTTCCCGATAGACAGAATGACGAGTTCCAAGTCTTCATTCGGAGCGGCCTGAATGCGCTTCCACGGCTTTGGGACTCGAAGAAGTGCAGTCGGACGGATAGAGATCAGCCCCACCGTGTACAGCAGGTTATAAAATTGCCGCAACGCAGCGGCTCGCCGTTGCACCGTCGCGACTGAGACGTTTTGTGCCTGCCATTGCGCGATGACTCGGTAGATATCCTCCGCCTCGATATCGATCAGATTTTTTGTTACGGCTTCACGGAATATATTCACATCGCTAGCGTAGGCATCAATGGTTTTCGGATCAGACGCCCGAGCCCGCAAGTCGTGGATAAAACACTCCATGCAAGCTTCGTCGCGAGGGTCAGGAGCCGGAAGCGCTCGAAGAGTGGCCATGTCTAACCTCAGAGGTGCAGGAGTTGAAGCGCCAGGGCAGAGTCAGCGTGGGGGAAGGGTAAATCAAAGGTCTTGCCCTGGCGCGTCCCAAGACTGAACCAGACGGCCTTGTTTGTCAATGGGATTCTCCTGTGGAAAACTCGGGCTATTGAACGAGGCCGTTTAGTGCTATGTTTTCGCGCATGAAGAAATCACCACTATCGAAGCATCTTTCGCGCCTGGGAAAAAAGGGCGGTAAGGCAAGAATGGACAGCCTAACAGCCGAGGAGCGGCGAGAACTCGCAAGGCGCGCCGGCAAGAAGTCGGGGCAGGCGCGCAGGAACAAGGCCGGGAAGGAGGCCAAGCGTGGCAGCTAACCCGCAATTACCAACGAATGGTCCCAAACTGCTCACCAGGGCGCAGGCAGCAGCGATGCTCGAAGTTTCACTGTGGGCTTTGTACGAAGGGCAAAAGAAGGGCGCATTCGCGTTGCCGAAGCATCTCACTGCCGCGGACCTTGCCGACCTAAAACCCCGGATTGAAAGCTACGCGAAGCAAGCCGAACAAAGCCGGATTGAGAATCTCAAAGCGAGCTGGACAGAGGCACGACGTGACGAACATAGCGAGAAACTGCGCGGGAAACCACGACCTGGACGTGTTAACGGATACGAAGAATCGCTCGATAAATGGAAGCTGGTTTGTTCCCTGGTCAAAGGAGACAGATACCCGGAAATTGGGAAGAAACTCCATCGAAATTTCGCCACGGTTCGGCAAAGTGCGATAGCGATGGGATTCCCCAAAGGAGGGGGCGACCGCCGGTTGGATTCTGTTTTGTACAACCTTGGTGATCCGCTCGACGGCTCTACCGTAACTGCACTAAAAAATGCGTGTGGGCTTTCGCCCCAAATGTTTGCGGAACTTACGGGCGTGACTTCTCAAAACGTCAGGCAGATCACATGCTCTGCATACAAGCAGAGGCGCGTAGAGCCAGAGACCGCGGCGAAAATTATCGGCTGGCGTGACGGACTCATCAGCGCTGCATTATCGGTGAACTGGAGCAAAAAGAAGAGGGGCCGCGAAGGAATTTCTGGGCCGGCCGTGATCCGCACACTATTTCCCAAATTGGGAGAAAAGTATCAGTTACTTCTGAAAGTGTTGAAGGGGTGTCGGAGATGGAAGGAGTTTCGCGCCTGCGTCACAGCGGAGGAAATTGGGGCCTTGTTGTGCGATCGCGCGCAACTTGAAACAGGCCAGGATATTTCGGATAAAGTCTTTGCGCCATTTCTGCCTTGGGCGCCGGAATTAATGCCGTTTCTGAATTCAAATCTTGTCAGAATCACAGGATCCGGCCCATTATGCCGACTGGCCTACGAAGCCTTTGCCGTTTACTGGAAACTGCCACCCAAAACGGTGGCGGCGGTGATCCAGCGGCAGGCTGATGCGAAGGTAATTTCCCCGACACGTATGTATTCCGTCGTCGGAATTGCCCAAATTGCGAAACCGAGCAGGGGTCCTAAAACGGCGGCGGCCAAGGGGGTCGAAAAGATCCACGTCCGAGTTGGCAAAGTCATCTCGGATCTCGTTCCTCCTTTCAACGAACTGTTTGCCATACCGTCACCTCAATGGGAGAGGAAAGGATTTGCCGCGGAACTCATCGAGGCGGCAGAACGCGCCGAAGCCACAAGGGGAATTTCGAAAGCTGAGCGTCCGCGCGTTGCAGCGCGATACCTCGTCGCAACACACCCTAGAAAGTATGGTTTCGAAACGAATAGTTACGAATACGACACGATAGCCAGTCACGATCGGCAGTTTGTTAGGGAAGCAAAAAAGTTAGGTCTTTCAGGGCGGGATAACAATTCCTCGTAAATTATCGTCCTGCCCTAGGGCAGGATTAAAGCCGGTGCCTTTTCTCTCCGCCCTAGGGCGGATTTTTTTTATTTCATCACGCCCTAGGGCGGATTTTTTAATAAGGCATGACAAGCACTGGCCATCGGTTGTTTCATAGTGTGCCGCATGGCCAGCCCATCATTTCAAACACATCTGCAGTTCGCACATCGCGAGAGCAAGAAAGTGCGGATCGAAGAATTCTTTTCCGCCCATCTCGGGCAGCGCTTCGCCTCCGCGTGGCTCCACGTCGAGTGGGGTAGTTCGTTCCGAGCGAGAGTCGCAGAAATTAATGCAGAACGTGACTCTCAAATCACAATCAAAAACGATTTTTTCTTTGACGAAAAAGAGGGTGCGGAGATTTCTTTCTATTGGGCAGAGCCCCGCAGTCCACACACGGATCTTGGATGACTATCCCTGAACAATTCGAAGTCAGAGATATCCGAGAGGCAGGTTTCTTTTGGCTTGATAACGAGATCATCGACAAATACGGCTCGAGGATTGGCGCCTATGGTCTCGCGGTTTATGCTGTTCTCTCTCGTCACTCCCAAAATTCTACTCAGCGAGTGAGCCTCTCGCAGCGGGACATTGGCGGCATCCTCGATATTTCTCAAGATCGGACCCGGAGATCTCTAAGCGATCTTGTCGAACTGGGTCTGATACGCGTGGAAGTTCCGAAGCGGCCTTCTCCAGGAATTATTTCCACAATTACCCTCTTGAGAGTCAAGACAACTGAACGCCACACGTTCAGTTCACCACGGGAACTGAACGCCACACGTTCACGCAATAAGGAAGTAAAGACCAAGACTGAAACTAAAACAAAACTCCCCCCTACCCCCCTCAAAGAGGGGGGAATTATCTGGCGAGAAGTTTGCGAACGCCTTAAAGACGATTTCGGTACGTCGTATGTGAACAACGCCCACTTTCAAGAGGAGGCATACGACAAATATTTCCGCGATGCGTGGCTTGTCGAGATCAGAGGCAACATCGCGGTTCTCGATGGCGACCAGCTAGAGGTTCTGCGGGAAGGCGTGGAGAAGTTCCAAGAACGTCTTCACAAAACATTCCACAAAATCGGCCATGAAATCTCTGAAGTCCGCGTAAAAGAGTCGCAGTCCTGGGTCCTAGAGGCTTCTGCATGAGCCGCTGCAAGAAATCTCGCTGCAAGTTCGCGCCCTGGCGTCAAGGTCTCTGCTATCGGCATTGGCGCGAGAGTCGAGGCTTCGTCTTCGATCTGGCGCGCAAAATCTTCACGCGAGCGACCGACAAAAACTAATAGCAATGCAGATTCCTCGCCCAAATCCGCGCGTCAATGCCGTCGAAAACAGCGGTATTGTTTTGGGCGAGGCAAATCCCGCCGGCAAGCTTCGAGGAGAGGATTTCGAAGCCATGGCCAAGCGGAGATTTCAGGCTCCAAAACCATTCAAGGAGGGTCGGTTCTGGTGGTTGCGCGTCTGGGATGCAAGTCCATCGGGCAACCGAAAACGTTTACGAGTGAAACTCGCAACGGCGGACAAGCCGGTGCGGGAAGCACAGAAGATCGCCAACGAAAAGCTCCAGCCCATGAATCAGGGTTTGGCGTTGACCGGTTCGGCGATGAGTTTCAAGGATTTCGTGACTGAAACCTACCTGCCAACCTATTTCCCGCTGCTATCGAGCAGCACGCAAGACTGCTATCGTGGCGTGTTGTCGAAGTATCTTGAACCGCAATTCTCGCATCGTTCATTGCGCGAACTCACGCGACTCAAGATCCAGCAGTATTTTTCGGGAATGGCAGCGACCGTTTCATTTCCAACAATTGCGAAAATCCGAGACACGTTGTCCTCCGTCCTCCGCGCCGCGGTCGATGCGGAC
>Ga0070731_10003493_pt1 | contig 14170 bp, 7 predicted proteins | sample Coa_R1_2_FD_66448 | JGI IMG/M metagenome (GOLD analysis project Ga0070731, IMG submission 66448) | Surface soil microbial communities from Centralia Pennsylvania, which are recovering from an underground coalmine fire - Coalmine... | ecosystem: Environmental > Terrestrial > Soil > Unclassified ... | reverse complement strand
TAAGGCTGCCAGCCACCACCATTCAAATAACGCAGCAGCGCGTACTCAGCTGTCCGACCCTCGTCACGAATCCCGCTCCAAACGGCATGACGATAATGGCCGTCGAACCCGGCGGCATCGATGGCCAAGAACGCGACTAGCATCGCGCCTAGCGGAAGCAAGATACGCATTGACCCTCCCAAACCGAAGCGCGCCGCAGAAGGCGCGGCCTGTTCGTAACGATGTCTTTTTTGCTATTAAAACGACTTCAGACAACACGCTTAACAGGCAGCGCTACACGCCTCAACCGCGCGAGTCACGAGAAGAACCAGATAAACCTTACCGGCATGGGCCCGAGCTCAATTGGCGCCAGCGCGGTCACGGTTCAGCTTATGTCCACAGAAAAAAGCAGCCGCGAGCAAAAATATCAGGGCGGCAATCAGGAACAGTCCCAGCGTACCGAATAGCCCCGGTTGCAGCAGGGCGGCCGCAAGTAGGACAGCCACGCGACGCCGTAGCACTTTGACGAATTCAAAGAGGCCTGCGTCGACTGGCTGCATGGCAGTTACCACAGTTTTCTTTGGCCGGCCTAAAAGGCACGAATAAACTTACTGGCACCGCGAAGCGTCGAGAGGCAAGCGAGCGGTACATTCGCCTGCTTTTCTGTTTTGGATTTCGGCGCGGCTCGAACTCGGCCTGCGCTCTCCCCGATCAACGCTTCACGGCGATCCTCGCGGATTTCTGGACAAGCCAAGCGCTCATCGTGGCAGGCACGTCTTAAACGGCGATCTTTTAAAGGCCGGGTCGCTGCAGCTGTAGCTGCAACATTCGCCAGAAAGTTCTGTGGGATTCACCAAAAATAGATGCCTTTTAGTCGCTCGCCCTGCGTTGCTGACTATCTTACGTGTTACATTGAAAATCGTGGTTGCTCGCACGCGCCGACGCGACGGAAGTTGGCCGAGACCCGTCAAAAGTGACGTCGGTGTTGCACGACGCGAATAGCTGACCGCCGATACCCTGATCGATTGTGTGTGTGGCGGCTCGAGAGCCATTGTTTTGCTAACTTAACGTGTGGCAGGGAAGCTACATCATTAATGCAAATTAACGCCTGGGCTACGAACGCGACACACTCAGCGTAGACTCCCCCATCCGATTGGACATAACACTTAAGCTCCGTCCCGTTGCGGCACGGGTGTGTGTTATGAAAGAGTTGTTGGCTGATGGAGCTTGCAACCAGCACATTCGCTCGTTGGCTACTGCTTTTGTTCTTGGCCCAGGCAGTCTTTGGCTGAACAAGGTCGATAACTTTTCGGGCGGCTCTGGCAACCTACTCCGCAAGATCGGCGTGCTGCTCGGGTGCGGTGGCTTTTGGGCAGCTTGCTTAGGTGGAGGCTGCTGCCATTTCCTTAACGGCCCTTATACAATCCAGTTCGTGTCGTGGGGAAGCTTCGCGTGGATATTGGGCATTTATATTACGCTGACTTTCGCGAAGCTGGGGGAGCGAGAACGACTTGGCTCCACTCCCGTTGAAGGCATAGAATTGAGTTTTGGGTTACCTCAACCACAGCCGAACACATTTTGCCGCCAGCTGTTGGCCGTCGAGTGCTGGCTCCGCGTGATTATCGAACTTAATCGGGACTTGCTTGAATCATCCGAGAGCGATAGCGAAGGCGTGCAAATAGCCTGCCCCATCCATGGAGCTAGCAACGAGGACCCCACTTTCTCGTCTTCTCAGCTGGATCCTGTTTTATTGACGCGAAACCGATCGGCAAGTCGTTGCCACACAAAATCATTGTCGGCGCCGAGGAGTCTGCATCGAACAGACCTGCATCAGCATCGACGGGCACGATGTAGGGGGCCGGCCCTTTCCTAGCGACGACAAATCACCCTGATGAACCGTCGGCGCTCGATCGCCGCCTGACCCATCCACACCGGAAGTGCCCTAGCCATCGCGGTTGATCAACGAACCGCTGGCGGCCTCACCATTTCCAGCGTCGCCGCTGACCCGCCAAACCGGCAAGCGCAGCGCTATTGTCGGCGGCGCGATCGTTTGAGCGTTCGTTGTGTTTTGACCGGCGTATGTACCTTCGGCTTATGTCGTTCTCAGCGATTGCGCGACTTTGTGGCGTTCTGCGCCTTCCCGACCGCTTCTAAAATCGCTGGAGCATAGACGTCTCGTGTTCGACGGCATCAAGGGGTCATTCAAGCCCGCGTAACCGCAGTTCGGCCGCGCTGTCTCTAGTATCACGTGTTTCATATCCGCTGGTTAAGTCGCCGGTTTCAATCGCGATAGCCGCAGCGCGCACGAACCGTTGAAAGGCAGCGATCCAGTGCTGGTTTACGCTGCCTCGATCTTGTTGCCGCTCGCCTGAGTTAAAGCTGCGTCGGAAACATAATTCGCCAATCGCGTTCGACCCTCGCCGCGCTACCATGCTGCCGCTGCTAATACACGCACGTCAAGCGGTGCAAATTAGTTTCAACCATCTATTGTGGCGGTGGGGAGCCCACAGGTCTCCGCGTCCGTGAGCACCCCTGCTCATGACTACTCGCCCCGGCGTCAACGACCCCGCCGGGGCTTTTTCGTGCCGCGAGCAAAAAATGGAAAAGCTCTCCTGGCACGGACGAGCCGCCTAGGACCTCTTGCCCCGGTAGCCCTGGGCGAGGGCTAAGCTGTCGGGGGGCTAGGGAGCCCAGGCGATACCAAACCACCTAACCCAAGCAATCGGCGGCTCGTTTCTCGGTTAATTAACCAACGGGAACCTCTCGGCGATTGGGCTGTTGAGTCGGTCAGCAAACTTTCCGCAACCTTTGGCGGAGAATAACATGTCCGATTCAGAAGTAACGAAAATGATCGTGGCCTCTGCGCTAGTGGCTTGCGGAGCGGCACTGGTGGTGGTCGCACTGACGTTGTAACCGCGCGGCCATCAATCCTGCCAGACCTAGTGGCTTGCGAGAATCGCCCTGCGCCTTCCTCCTGAGTGCACGCGCGATGACTTCTCCGCCGAACAAACGGACGACCCGGTCCGTGCGGAAAAGAGCGGCTTCTTCAAAGTCGAGTTTTGGCCGACAGACGATCAGCGCGCTGAGCGTATGTGCTTTGCGCGCAACCCGCTGGAACGGGCCTCTGCGATCTTGGAAGAGGAGGCACGGCGGCGGCCGGGCGACGCTCCACCATCAGGCAGAGAGGAGAAGTGGCCAGACTAAGTTCGGTTGACCTGGAATAGGCCGACGCACCCGTACCCAACAAACGCCAATCCGAAAAGCAGGATTATCAGGTTGCCGGCGCCACGGCCGTGACCGTCAATGCCAATGGAGTACTGCAGGAGAAAAATGGCGCCGATGACAATTCGGAAGATAAAAAGCAACTGTCTGCTCATGACCCCGGCCCTATCGGTAAATCGTCAACGCGGCGGCGCGGTCTGCCCAGGAATATGCTTGTCGGTTATAAAAGAAGCCGGCAAGCCGCGCCGCTTGCAAACAGCCCTACACGGCGCGGCTGCGTCAGTCACGCGACAAAGCAAATAAACCTTACTGCCAGCGCGATCAACAACTTGTCCCGTTGTTGCTGGTTAGGCACGTATTGACGGATGCGAACTTGGTGCTCGCTCCGCTGCCAACTGCATAAACGGCCGAGCCGGCGATGAGTGAGACAAGTGTCACCATGAGCGCATACTCCATCATCGTCGCCCCTTTCTCGTCCTTGCGCACTTCGGTAATCAACTTGAATATCTTCAACATAATAGTCGCTCCCGTAGGTTTTCTTTCCACATTATTTTGCTGAAGTGGAACCTGAGTCACCTGTCGATCGGAATTAAGGTTCATGCGGCCGGGCGCGACGCGGGCAAAAAACGGTGCAGCCTGTCGCTGCGGATAGGAAACCCCTGGGTAGGGTTTACTGGCAAGTCGATCGCTCGCTTGTCGTCTCCAACTGGGAAGCCGATCCCGATAGCGCACGACATCGGCGGAGCCGATGTTGCTGCCATGCACAGCACATCGTTCCTTGGGGATCGATCCAAAGTTTTCTATCGAAAGGGCGCTATTTGGCGGCCGGCGGCGTGATCTTGCGTAGGAGCGGCACCATGAGCACGGAAAGCGCGAAGCAAACTGCTATTGCCAAATAGGCGTCGGCGAACGCTTGAACTTGTGCTTCCCGGTAGGCGAGAAGCCAAAGCTGTTTGAGCGCCGCGGTTGGTGCGCCTGGCGGATCGCCCCAAGCTTGGGTGTACCGAGCCGCAAGTCCATGCAGCATATTTATCATCGGTGCATTCGCAGAATTGAGATGTTCGGCAATGCGCAGGGGTTTAAAAGTAGTTCGCCGTTGGCAGATGGCGTTGTCATTCGCTGCCTCCTTGTCGAACTGCTCCGACATTTAGGTTAAGCAGCAATGTAGATTTGGTGTGATCCTTTTTGCTGATAGTGAAGTATTCGGCCTTGCCAAGAAAATAACAAAGGGCTTCAAATATGCGCGCGATCGTGGTCGGCGTCGTAGCGGGGATTATGCTTCTCGCTTCGTGGGAGAACGTCGCCAACGCCCGGGGTTCTGGGGTTGGCACGCGGCCGGCAGTTTCAAGTCATCTCGTCCCGCGCAATAACCATATCTTCCGTAGAGGGCCGGCATGGGGAGGTTTCATCGCCGTTCCAGCCTACGCGCCCGAGGGCTTTTTCGACTATCCACCGTACGCACCGTTTCCGCCTCAAAGTTCCACCACCGCCGACTATCCGGGCGACGCAGCTTCCACACAGCGCTGCCAAAACCCGACACATCGAACCGTAACGGTTCCATCAGAGGCCGGTGGCACCAAACAGGTCACAGTCACGTACTGCCACCCCTAGCCGCCTGCACTGCTGATCCTCAATTGGTGAAATTCTGAGATCGGTCTTTAGCTCTCGCCGCCGCACCTTGCATTGCCGAGCCGCATGCGCAGTTTGAGCGCACTGGTCAACCATGCGTCGATCGGGTATGTAAATAAAGGGCGTCGGGTCCAGCTGTGTGAACGCGTTGTGGCCGCATGGGGCCCCGGCTGGCGGAGAGTTTCATGTGCCTTGTAGCGCGTCGTCGCAAACGCGTAACTGCTTCTGCTCTGATTGCTTTGTTTGTCCTGGGTTGTGTAGCGGCTACCGCTTCGGCCCAGACGCAAATGACAGTCCCTCCGTCGCGGAAACCAGCGCCGGCTCAGGTTCGGCCCGCACCCGCCGGGCCAAACGAGGCGGGTCCCGCCCCTACTGGTCCGATTGTCGCCGAGGTGACCGGCTTCCGCTCAGCTCATTTCGGCATGACTGAGCAGCAGGTACGCGCCACTATTGAAAGAGACCTAAAGGTAAGACCCGACGAAATCCGATCGGAAGAAAACAAAGCCGAGCAAACCCAGCTGTTGGTCGTGACGGCGCCGGATGTGCTGCCTGGCGGAGGAACGGCCAACGTCTCCTATGTGTTTGGTTTCAAGTCGAAGACACTCATTCAGGTCAGTCTGTCGTGGTCTAAGGCAACTGACGAGAAGATGACGCCGGAGCAACTGTTCTCCAACGGCAACGTGTTGCGTGCCCATTTCCTGGAAGCCGGTTACAAGCCCGATACCATCTCTACCAACATGCCGGTCAACAGCGGCCTGCTGCTATTCCGAGGCAGCGACGGGCGTGACCGCACGACCATGCTGCTTCTGCAAGGAACATTTAGCCAAGGCGAAAATAATCAGCGTATCCTGAACCCAACCGCCTTGCTCTTATTCTATATCGCGGACGCGAAGAGCCCGGACGTGTATCGGCTGCCGCCAGGTTCGTTCTAGGAGCATTCCCAAGGTTACGTCTGACGTCGGTCCCCGCTCGCGCGCCAATGGGTGGTATTTATTTTGCTGCTCAACCATGGATTTTGTCCTGCCATGGAAGCGTTTTAGCTGTGGCTTTTTTGCTCCACTCGCAAGCTGGGATAACTAGCTTCGCTTGATCACTGCCAACAGACTTAATCTGCGGATTTGACAGAGCTAATTGATCGCTATCCACAGAATTACCAGCTTCCCGGCACCGTGCCGAACGCATGGCGAAACCCACCGAAGCGCGCCGCTGTACCTACGCTAACCTCAAGCGTTGCGCGTGGGGTGGCGGGGTGTCAGTCAGTCGGTCAGTCGTTGGGCGGCGGTTTGCAACCGTGTGCGCGAGTTTGCTGCATTTGGCGGCGCGACGGAGTTTTCCCGAAAGCGACGGTCGGGTAGCGCGCAAGGCCCGCGTCTCGACGGCCACGTCGATGATCGCTGCGTTTGTTTTTGGAGTGTTGGTGGCGTCAACCCTGCCGACACATGCGCAAACAACGCAGACTATCGACGTTTCAACCGCACAAACAGATTTCACACCAACCGCGGCCAACGAAAACGTCGTCATCAACGGTGACCCTGGTTTTGCGGGTACGCTCACCCTAACCAACACCTACACTTACACTGGCACCACAACGATCTCGGCTGGCACGCTGCAGGGCGGCAACACCAACGCGTTCAGCAACTACTCTGCGGTGACGGTGAGCGCCAACAGCTTCCTCGACCTCGGCGGCTTCGACCAGTCGGTCGGCGGCCTCTCCGGCTCCGGCACTATCACCAACAGCGGCGCCAGCGGCACGGCGGCCTTGACCATCCTCGGAACTTCGACGTTCTCCGGTTCAATCACCAACGGTGCCACCGCCGCGACCGGGCTCACGCTCTCCGGCACCGGTACCGCGCTGACGTTGAACAACGCCATACCGAACCAGAACACCTATAGCGGCGCGACCATCATCAACGGCGGTAACAGCCTGATCGGCGGCGCCACGAATGTGTTCAGCGCCAACAGCGCGGTGAGCAACAGCGGCACGCTCGACCTCGGCGGCTTTAACCAGTCAGTCGGCGGCCTCAGCGGCTCCGGCACCGTCACCAACGGCGGTGCGAACGATGCGGTGCTGAACGTAAGCGGCAGCGGTGCCTTCACGGGCAATATTCAGAACGGGTCCAATTCCAATGCCACTACCGGGCTGACCGTCAGCAGCGGCACGCTGACGCTATCGGGTGTCAACACCTACACGGGCGCGACGACCATTGTTAACGGCACGCTGCAGGCAGGCGCCAGCGCGACGATGACTTTCGGCCCCTTCGGTGTCGGCAGCGCAATGACAGTGGGGACGGCGGGAACAACTTCGAACCCAACGCTGGATCTCAACGGATATAATGTCACCATCGGCTCGTTGTCAGGCACCGGCCAAGGGATCGTCACCAACAGGGGCGGCATCGGCGACACTCCCGCGACGCTGACCGTACAGACCGGTGGCAACTTCGCCGGCACCATCCAAGACGGCAATATAACCGCAACAACAGCGCTGGCCCTGACGGGCGGCACGCTGACGCTGTCGGGCACCAACACCTACAGCGGCGGGACGACAATCAGCGGCGGCAGCACGCTGGTTGTGACCAACAGCTCGTCGGCTGGCTTAGGCACAGTGACGTTGAGCGGCGGCACCTTCCAGAACGCCGCTGGCAACGGCACCACGCCGTTGAGCCTGAGCAACGCCTTCAGCATCGGCAGCGGCACCGGCACCATCGATACCAATGGCAGCAGCGGCGGCAACATTGCCCTCAGCGGCCCGCTCTCCGGCACCGGCGCCTTGAGCATCGTCGGCGGCAATACGCTGACGCTGAGCAACACCGGCAACAACAGCAACTACAGCGGCCCCACGACCGTGAGCGGCAACAGCACGCTGGCGATCACCAGTGCCGCCGCCATCGGCTCGGGCGGCATTACACTCGACAACGGCACCTTCCAGAATGCCGCGGGCAACGGCATCACGCCACTGAGCCTGAGCAACGCCTTCAGCATCGGCGGCGGCACCGGCACCATCGACACGAATGGCAGTAACGGCGGCAACATCGCCCTCAGCGGCCCGCTCTCCGGCATCGGAGCCTTGAGCATCGTCGGCGGCAATACGCTGACGCTGAGCAACACTGGCAACAACAGCAACTACAGCAGTTCGACGACCGTGAGCGGCAACAGCACGCTGGCGATCACAAGTGCCGGCGCCATCGGCTCGGGCGGCATTACACTCGACAACGGCACCTTCCAGAATGCCGCGGGCAACGGCATCACGCCGTTGAGCCTGAGCAACGCCTTCAGCATCGGCAGCGGCACCGGCACCATCGACGCGAATGGCAGCAGCGGCGGCAACATTGCCCTCAGCGGCCCGCTCTCCGGCACCGGCGCCTTGAGCATCGTCGGCGGCAATACGGTCACCCTGAGCAACACCGGCAACAATTACACCGGCGCGACCACGATCGGCGTCAATACAACTCTGGCGTTGACCGGCTCTGGCACGATCGCTCAGTCGAGCGCGCTCGCCATCGCGTCGGGCGGGACATTCAACATCTCAGGCGCCAATGGCGCGCTCGATTTACCCGCACAAGCGCCGCTGCTGACAGGCGCCTTCATCGGCACCTTGCAAGATAGCGGGCAAGTCTCGACGAACGGAAGCACCATCAACCTCGGCGGCGGCACGCTGCAGATCGGTCAGCGATCGTCGCAGACCTTCAGCGGCGCCATCACTGGGACCGGATCATTGATTGTAGCGGGCAGCGGCAATAACAACGCGACGCTCACCCTAGCCGGTAACTCAACCTATTCAGGCTTTACGGTTGTCGCCGGAAGTAATGTCACGTTGGCTGGTGGTGTAACCGATGCTTTCAGCGCCAAGAGCGCGTTTTATCTGGCGAACGGCGGTACGCTTGATCTCGGCGGATCCAATCAAGCTATCGCGTCGCTGGCGGACGGCTCATACCTCGTCGCCGGCCAAGGAACAGGTGTTGTCACTAACAACGGCAGCTCAAGCGCCGTTCTGACCGTCGCCGGCGGCGGCCCATCGACGATTTTCTCGGGTGCGATTCAGAACGGCACGAGCGCGATCGGTTTAGCGCTGTCGAACGGCAGCTCGCTCACGCTTAGCGGCACCAACAATACCTACAGCGGTCCGACAATGGTCGGCGACGGCACCAACGCCAGCACGCTGCAGGGCGGCAACACCGATGCGCTCAGCAACAGCTCTGCGGTAACCGTGAGCGCCAAGAGCTTCCTCGACCTCGGCGGCTTCAACCAGGCTGTCGGCGGACTGTTCGGCGGCGGCACGGTCACCAACACCGGCACGAGCGCTGCAGCGCTGAACATCAGCGGCGGTGGTTCCTTCACAGGCAATATTCAGAACGGATCTAATTCCAATACCACCACCGGCCTGGCGCTCAGCGGCGGCACGCTGACGCTGTCCGGCGCCAACACATACACCGGCGCCACGACGATTGTTAATGGCACCCTGCAGGCTGGCGCCAGTTCGACGATGACCTCAGGTCCCTTCGGTATCAGCAGCGCAGTGACCGTGGGAACGGCAGGCACAACCTCAAGCGCAACGCTCGATATCAACGGCAACAACGTTGCCATCGGCTCGTTGTCAGGCACTGGCCAGGGGATCGTCACCAACAGCGGCGGTGCCAGCAATGAAAGCCCCGCCACGTTGACCGTACAGAATGGTGGCAACTTCGCCGGCACTATCCAGAACGGCAACACAGCCGCAACAACGGCGTTGGCCTTGAGCGGCGGCACGCTGACGCTGTCCGGCGGCAACACCTATAGCGGCGGCACCACTGTCAACGCGGGCTCTCTCTCGCTCGCGAACATCAATGGTGGCGGCGCCGGAGCCATTTCGCTCAATGGCGGCACGAGCCTGCAGCTGGCTGCGACCGGTTCGTTTGGCAACGCGATCAACGTCGATAGCAGCAGCACCGGGTCGGTGATCGTGATTGGCGCTACGACCGGCACGACAGCGACGATCACCGGCGCGCTGAGCAACGGTAACGCCAGCGTCACACCGCTAAACTTCAATTCAGCCGGCACCGGGACCGTGGTGCTCTCGGCGTCCAGCGTGTCCGGCGGCGCGTTGGGCCTGCTTGAGGTCGGCGGTGGAACGCTAAAAGCCGGCGCCGACAATTCAAGCCTTGGCACTTTGACGGCGAGTGCGGGGAGCACGAAGATCGACGCGGGCGCGACGCTCAATTTCAATGGCAACAATGCTGCGATCCTTAACCTCCAGGGCAGCGGGGGCACGCTTACGAATTCGGGTACCGCCACCACCACCATCATCGGCGGCGATTTTGGTGGCAGCATCACCGGCGGTGGCAACGTCCAAGTCACGGGGAAACTGACACTCTCGGCAAGCGGCAGCAATTACACGGGAGCGACCACGATCACGGGGAGCGGCGCGCTCGTCGGTGGTATTGCGAATGCGTTCAGCGCCAACAGTGCCGTTACACTAAACGGCGGCGGCACCCTCAACCTCGGCGGCTCCAGTCAGCAAATTTTGACGCTCGCGGATGGCGGCGTACTCGGAGGTGGCGGCACGGTCACCAACAACACCTCCGGCAACATTAGTGGCAGTCCAGCAACTCTCACCGTCGGTACGAGCGGGGCGAACACCACCTTCAGCGGCAACATCATTAACGGCGTCGACGCAATTCATCCCGGGGTGATCAACGAAACCGCACTGACCTTGACAGCCGGCACGCTGGCGCTCTCGGGCAACAATACTTATACCGGCGCCACAACGATCAACGGCGGCACTCTCGATGTCACCGGCTTGCTTGGCAATACGCAGGTAGCGGTAAATGGCGGAACGCTGGGAGGTACCGGTAACATTGACGGCGCGGTGACCGTCAACGGCGGCACGCTTGCGCCAGGGTCCGGCGGACCACTGGGAACCCCCCTCACCCTTAGCGTCGGCTCGCTCACCATCGACGCCGGATCGACGCTGTCCTATCAGCTCAACACACCCAACACGATCGGCGGACTAACCAACAGTCTGATTATCGACAGCGGCGGATTAACGATCAGTGGCAACAGCACGCTCAATGTCGCCGGCCTGGCCGGCTCGGGTGTCTATCAGCTCATCCAATACAGCGGCTTGCTGAGCGATACCGGAACGCTGACCGCGAGCCCGCTCGCGGGCGGCTACACCGGCCAGATTCAGATCGCTAACGGCGATGTCAATCTCATTGTCAGTGCCTCCGGCAACCTGTTGCAGACCTGGAACGGCAGCGGCAGCGGTGGCGGCGCTGGAATCTGGAACGCGACCAACACGAATTGGACGACGCCACCCGGCATCATCAGCTCCCAATGGGCCGGAGGCACGGCCTATTTTGGCACCACCGGCGGACCGGTAACTGTCTCCGGGCCAATTTCCTTCCAGGGACTGCAATTCGGGACGGACGGTTATCTGCTGGAGGCCCAAGGCGCTGGCTCGCAGCTGACCACCGCCCCAGGCGGCTCGACCGTCAACGTCGCCAGCGGCCTGGCGGCTACCATTTCCGCGCCGATCAACGGGACAGGCGGCCTCACCATAAACAACATGGGCGGCACAGGAACGCTCGTTCTTATGGGCAGCAACGGTTACCAGGGCGGCACGACCGTCAGCGCCGGCACACTGGAGATCGGCAACGGCGGTTCCATCACGGCCAGCTCGTCGCTTGCTAACAACGCGATCTTCCAGGTCGATGGCGGCGGCTCAGCGGCCTTCACCAACGGCATCAGCAACAACAGCGACGGCACGATCACTATCGAAGCGAACGGTACCGTGACCGGCGCGCTGACGAACTACGGCGCCGTGAGCAATGCGGGTGCCTTCAACGGCGCTGCGACTAACGAGTCGACCGCCACCGTCACCAACACCGGAACCTGGACTGGCAACCTGGTTTCCAACATCAACGGCACCCCTGGCGCCATCACCAACGCGGGCATCTGGAACGGCGACGCCAATAATGCAGGTGCGCTTACCAACGCAGGCACGTGGACCACCTCAGTCAACGGATTCACCAACAGCGGGACCGTTGCCCAGACTATGGGGACGATTAACGCGGCAAACGGCGGCTTCGGCAACAGCGGGACAGTGAACGTCAGCGGCGGCGCCATCAACGGCGCCATCACGAACGGCAGCGGCGGTGCCTTCAATGTGACCAGCGGCATGGTGTCGACGACCGGCACGTTTGGCAATTCGAGCGGCGCGAATCTGACGATCAACAGCGGCGGCAGCTACACGGTCTCCGGCCTCATCACCAACAGCGGCACGATCACGGTTGGCAGCGCGACAGAGACCGGCGCGCTGGCTGCTAACGGCAACATCGCCAACAACAGCGGCGGCATCATCACGGTCACCGCCCAAGGTGGCGTCACCGGCGTACTGACCAATTATGGCGCGGTGGGCAACGCTGGCGCCTTCAATGGTGCGGCGTCCAACGAGACATCCGGCGCAATCACAAACTCGAACATCTGGAATGGCGATGCCAATAACGCTGGCCTGCTGACCAATACCGGGATGTGGACCACGCAATCGGCTGGGTTCACCAACAGCGGCACTGTCACGCAGACCGCCGGCACGATCAACGCAGCGAACGGCGGCTTTAGCAATAGCGGGATCGTGAACGTTAGCGGCGGCGCCATCAACGGCGCCATCACAAACGCTGCCGGCGGTGCCTTCAACGTGACCACCGGCATGGTGTCAACGACGGGGACATTTGGCAATTCGAGCGGCGCGAATCTAACGATCAATAGTGGCGGCAGCTACACGGTCTCCGGTCTCATGATCAACAACGGCGCGATCACGGTCGGCGGCGCCTCGGCGCTTGGAACGCTGACCGCAAGCGACGGCATCAGCAACAACGGCACCATCACGGTCAATCTTAAAGGCAATGTGACCGGTGCGCTCGATAACTTCGGCAGCATCAGCAATGGCGGTTCCTATAATAGCAATGCAACCAATGAGACGTCCGGCGCCATCACCAACACCGGGACCTGGACTGGAAACCTAGCCTCCAACAGCAACGTCACGACGACAGGTGCGGTCAGTAACTTGGGCATCTGGAATGGAGATGCTAATAACGCGGGCCTGCTGTCCAACACCGGGACGTGGACCACGCAATCGGCTGGGTTCGCCAACAGTGGCACGGTCACTCAGACCGCCGGCACGATTAGTGCGGCAAACGGCGGCTTCAGCAACACCGGGGTAGTGAACGTCAACGGCGGTGCTATCAACGGCGCCATTACGAACGGCAGCGGCGGTGCCTTCAATGTGACCAGCGGCACGGTGTCAACGACCGGCACGTTTAGCAATTCGAGCGGCGCGAACCTGACGATCAATACCGGAGGCAGCTATGACGTCTCCGGTCTCATCACCAATAGTGGCACGATCAGTCTCACGGGCGGCACGCTGAGCGCGGCCGCGGGCGGCATCACCAATACTGGAAGCAACTCGATCATCAGCGGCTACGGCACCTTGACGGGCGCGGTCACCAACGAGAACAGCGCAACAATCGCCATCGCCGGCGGTACCATGACTGCCAATGGCGGGATCAACAATTCTGCGGCGATCACCGTCGCCAATTCTTCCACGCTGATAGCGACGACTGGCGGCATCAGCAACAGCAGCAGCGGCACGATCACAGTGTCCCAGGGCGGCACTGTCGACGACGCGCTCAATAATGCCGGCACGGTGATCAACAGCGGCACCTACAATGCGGCTGTCGCTGCCAACACCGGGATAATCACCAACACCAGCACTGGAATCTGGACCGGCAACATTACCAGCAACGCCGCCGCTATCAACAACAGCAGCATCTGGATCGGTAACGTCCTCGCTAACACCGGCACGATCAACAACGACCTAACCTGGACTGGCAGCATCACTAATGGCGGTACGTTTAACAACAACATATACGGGACGGTCAGTGCCGGTTTGACCAACACGGCAGGGGCCGCGACGAACAATGGCACGATCAACGGGGGCGCCACCGTCAGTGGCGGCACGCTCACCAACACCGGCACGATCGCCAGTGGCCTGACCAACACCGCAGGCACCACGATCAACAGTGGCGCGATCAACGGCGGCGCCACCGTCAGCGGTGGCATGCTTAGCAACACCGGTACGATCACCGGTGGGCTGTCTAGTGCTGGCCTGACCAACACGGCCGGGACCACGATGAACAGTGGCGCGATCAACGGCGGCGTCAACGTCAGTGGCGGCACGTTTGCTAACACCAACATCGGTGCGATCTTCGGTGGGCTGACCAATACCGGCGCTGGCACGGTGATGGCCGCTGGCACCATCAACGGGGCAATCTCCAACTCGGCCCAGTTCAACGTGACAGGCGCGCTG
>Ga0070731_10003491_pt1 | contig 14173 bp, 13 predicted proteins | sample Coa_R1_2_FD_66448 | JGI IMG/M metagenome (GOLD analysis project Ga0070731, IMG submission 66448) | Surface soil microbial communities from Centralia Pennsylvania, which are recovering from an underground coalmine fire - Coalmine... | ecosystem: Environmental > Terrestrial > Soil > Unclassified ... | reverse complement strand
CTCGGCGCGCAGCATTCCGGACGCGAGGCACTCGTCGAGCGCGTCGACCGACTCACCGGCGATCTCGTCGAGCAGCCAGAGCTCCGTTCGCTGCGGCACGACCGCGACGGCGTCGAGAAGATCGCGTGCGCGTCCGTCGAGGCGAGCGGCCCGCGCGAGCACGGCATCGCGCACCGAGCTCGGGATGTCCGCGCCGCCCGCCGCGAGCGCTTCCGTGACGAAGAACGGGTTACCGCCCGTCCTCGCGTGCAGATCGTCGGCGTTGACGCCGTACGGCGCGCAGAGCTCGGCGACCGCATGCGGCGAGAGGGGCTCGAGCTCCAGGCGGGAGACACCGGGAGCCGTCGCAAGGTCGCCCAGAACGATGCGAAGCGGATGCGTCCGCCGCAGCTCCTCCTCGCGATAGGTGGCGATCACGAGCACGCCGAGCTGCTCGATGCGCCTGCCGAGCATGCCGAGGACGTCGAGCGTCGCCTCGTCCGCCCAGTGCAGATCCTCGACCACGACGATCTCCGTCGTGCCCGCACGCAGCTCGTCGAGCAGTGCGGCGAAGACGGCCTGCGCCGAGGTCCCGTCTCCGAGCGACTCGCCGAGGCTGCCGCCGAGCTCGGCGCCGATGTCGGCCAGCGGCCCGAGCGGTCGCGGCGTCCGCAGCCCGTCACACGAACCGACGACGGTCGATCCGGACGACCGGGCGCTGAACGACCGGATGATCGCGCTCTTGCCGATGCCCGCGTCGCCCGAGAGGAACACGAGGCGGCCTTTGCCGCCGCGCGCGTCTGCGAGCGCCTCGTCCAGCGCCGCGAGCGCCTCGTCACGCTCGAGGAGATCGGAGCCTACGACGGTCGACGTGACGGCCAAGAGAGCCTCAAATCGTAGTCCTATCCGGCGTAATCGAACTCTGACGAGTACCCGCAGTTGCCGTGGAGCTCGAACCGGAGGGACCCGTCGGCGACGCGCAGCTCGTCCGCGATCAGCTCCTCGCCCCGCTGCTCGTGCCCGGGGATCACGCACGAGACGGTCTCGGGGCCCGACCAGGCGTCGCGGATCCGCACGGTCACGTGGTCGCGGACCCGCAGCCACTGGCGCCTGGGCTCGTGCGACACCTCCATCTCTACGGACCTGACGGCCAGGAGGCGCGACTCCTTCCACGCCCACGGAAAGTGCCGGAGCGCGTCGCCGCCGAACCGGCCGGTGTAGATGCCTTCGAGCGCGTCGCGCTGGTCGGGAAGGGCACGCTCGTCCAGGTAGAGGACGTAGCTCCAGGGTGAGCCGGGCTCGTCGTCGTGGTAGCGGATCGCCATCCCGACGGCCAGCCCGTCGAGCGCGATCGCATCCGCCGAGCCCTGGTCGATCATCCACGACAGCACCCCTAGGCACTCGCCGTGGGTGGAGCGGCCGCCCCTACGCCCGTCGATCGTGCGGCAGGGACAGATCGCCTCGCAGTTGCACGACTCGAAGTAGCTCCCTTGGATCCGCCAGGCCATCTGGGCAATAATGCGGCATGGCCTGGAAGATCGAAGGAACGTATTTCGAATCCTGCAGCTGCGAGGTCGTGTGCCCGTGCACCGCGTCTCTCGCGAACGGCGCCACGTACGACTACTGCCGTGTCGTGCTCCTCTTCAACGTCAAGGACGGCGACATCGAAGGTACGGACGTCGGCGGCCTTTCGATCGCCGCTGTCGTCGAGACGCCGAAAGTCATGACCGAAGGCAACTGGAAGGTCGGCGTGTTCATCGACGACAAGGCGTCCGACGAGCAGGCGGGGAAGCTCGGCGCGGTCTTCGGCGGTCAGCTCGGCGGCCCCATGGAGGCGATCGGCCCGCTCGTGGGCGAGAATCTCGGCGTCGAGCGCGCGTCCTTCGACGTGCGTGAGGACGGTCTGCGGCACAGCGTCAAGATCGGCAATGCGGTCGACATCGAGATCGAGGACATCGTCCCGTTCGGCGTCGAGACCGGAGAGCCCGCTCGGCTGGTCGGCATCTTCCATCCAGCCGGACCGGACCTGACGGTCGCCAAGGCGCTGAACGCACACGTGAACGCGTTCGGGATCGAGTACGAGGGCAAGGCAGCGTTCTCCCGCTCGAACTTCGCCTGGGCGGCGTAGTGTCGGCGGCGGCGGAGCCGTCGGGCCTCGGGCCCGCGTTCGCGGCCGTCCGCGCACGGCTCGCGCTGGTCGCGCTCCTCTTCGTGCTCGCTGCGCTCGCCTGGTGGTGGACGGCGGATCGCATGCAGAACATGGACACGAGCCCCGGCACCGGCCTCGGGACGCTCGGCTGGTTCATCGGCGTGTGGGTCGTGATGATGGCCGCGATGATGCTGCCGTCGGTGTCGCCGACGGTCGCGCTCTACTCGCGGATGATGCGCCGGCGCTCGCCCGCCGCGCCGCTCGTCTTCACCGCGGGCTACTTCGTCGCGTGGGGTGCGACCGGGCTGGCGGCGTACGGGGTCTTCGAGGTTGCGCGGCACGCGCTCGGCACGCAGCTGGCCTGGAACCACGCGGGCCGCTGGGTCGCCGGCGGCGCGCTGCTCGCGGCGGCGGTCTACGAGGTCACGCCGCTGAAGAACGTCTGCCTCGGCAAGTGCCGCAGCCCGTTCGGCTTCCTTCTCGGCTCATGGCGAGACGGGCTCGGCGGCGGCTTCCAGATGGGGCTGCGGCACGGCGCCTGGTGCATCGGCTGCTGCTGGGCGTTGATGGTGTCGCTGTTCGCGCTCGGCGTGATGAGCCTCACGTGGATGGGCTTCGTCGCCGGTCTGATCGCGATCGAGAAGACGCTGCCCTGGACGCGCGTGGTGACCTACGGAACGGCGGCCGTTCTTCTCGGCGTCGGCATCGTGCTGCTCGTCGCGCCGCATTCCCTGCCCGGCTTCACGATCCCGGGCAGCGGCGGCTCGATGATGATGCACTAGAACGCGTCGGCGAAGTCCCACGCACGCAGACGCTCCGGGTCGAGCCGGATCAGCGTGTCGTCGGACGCATCGGCCGTGTAGGCCTCACCCTCCTCGACGCCGAGATAGCGCACGGCGAGGTCCCGCACGATCCGTTCGTCGGCACGGTGGAGAACGGCCCACCCGCGCACCTCGATTCCCCGGTACGGCGGGGTGTGCTCGTAGACGATGACCGTCGCCCGCGGGTCACGGCGAAGGTGGCGTGCCTTCACGTCGTCGCGGCTCGTCACGATGTCGAACCCTCCTTCGCGCCAGCGGTGCCAGACGGGCGAGAGAAGCACGTCCCCGGCCTTCCGGTACGTCGCGAGCACGCCGACCAGCGGGAGCTCGAGCAGGTCGCCGAGGTCGTCTGGGCCGAGACCCTTTCGCACACCGCCGAGCCTAGTCAGACTTGGCGCGTGACGGGAGCGCTCGACGGCGTCCGCATCGTCGACCTGACGCGGCTGCTTCCGGGTGGTCTCTGCACGCTCCTCCTGGCCGACCTCGGCGCCGACGTGATCAAGGTCGAGCGGCCCGGCGCCGGGGACTATGCGCGCGAGCGCGCGAGCGTGTTCGCGGCGTTGAACCGCAACAAACGCTCGCTCTGCCTCGACCTGAAGTCGCCGGCCGGCGCCCAGGCCCTGCTTCGCGTCGTCGCGGGCGCGGACGTCGTCGTCGAGTCGTTCAGACCCGGTGTGCTCGACCGGCTCGGGGTCGGCTACGAGACGATGCGCGGCGTCAACCCGAAGGTCGTCTACTGCGCGATCACCGGCTGGGGGCAGACCGGGCCGCTGGCCGGGCGCGCGGGTCACGACCTCGGCTACCTGGCCGCGACCGGGTTGCTGCCGCAACCACCCGTCGTGCCGGCCGTGCAGTTCGCGGACACGGCAGGGGCGGTCACGGCCGCGCTCCAGATCGTCGCCGCGCTGCGAGAGCGGGACCGCTCGGGTGAGGGGAAGTTCGTCGACATCTCGCTCGCGCACGCGGCGCTCGCCCTCGCCGCGCCGACGGCCGGCGAGCCCACTCTGTCGGGCGGAGTGGTCTGCTACGCCGTCTACCGCTGTGCCGACGGCTGGGTCGCCCTCGCCGCACTCGAGCCGAAGTTCTGGCAGGCGTGGTGCACGGGCGTCGGGCGCGGGGAGCTCGTCGAGTTGCAGTTCGAGGCCGCCGGCTCGCCGGCGCACGAGGCGGTCGCGGGGGTCTTTGCCGCACGTACGCGGGCCGAGTGGGACGCGTTCGCGGCCGAGCACGACTGTTGCCTCGCGGTCGTCTCGGAGACGTTGGAGGCTCCTGCTCCCCCGCCGCCTCCGAGCCTCGGTGAGCACACACGAGAGGTTCTCCGCGAAGCGGGCCTCAGCGAGGGAGAGATCGAAACTGTTTCGCGACAAAGTCGCGAAACAGTTTCCGGTTAACGCGAGGCGAGCACGCGCTGCCACGCGTGCTCGAGGCCGACGGCGAGGCACCCGTCGACGACCGCGTCCTGTCCGAGCGCGGTCACGCGGATCTCGGGCGCGAACGGCGCGAGGCGCGAGAGCTTCGCGGCGACTTCGGCCGCGAATCCCGGCGCGCCGCCGATGCCGCCGCCGAGCACGATCAGCTCCGGATCGACGACCGCGACGATCGACGCCAGTGCCTTCGCGAGCAGCGTCGCCTCCTCCTCCACGACGGCACGCGCGCGCTCGTCGCCTCCGGCGGCCGCCGCGAACACCCGCTGCGCCGACAGACGGCCGCCGAGACCAACATCGCGTGCCGCACGAACCACCGCCGACGACGAGGCCGACGCTTCGAGCGCACCGCGGCTGCGCACGTCGCGAGGATCCGCATCGCCTGCCGTGAGCGGCAGGTAGGCGATCTCACCGGCGCCTCCGTGCGCGCCGCGGTGGAGCTTGCCGTCGATGACGAGACCCATCCCGATGCCTGTTCCGACGGACACGAACGCGAACGTCGCCGCATTGCGCCCGTGGCCGTGGTCGCGCTCGGCGACGGCGGCGACGTCGACGTCGTTCTCGATCATCGTCGCATCGCCGAACGCACGCCTCAGCTCGGTCAGGACAGCCGGCGCCTCCCAGCCGGGAAGGTTCCCCGCCATCGAGAGCGCGCCTCGCACGGGATCGAAGACGCCCGGGCTCCCGATCACGGTCTGCAACAGCACCCGGGAACGCGGTGCGCCGGCATTCCGCATCAGGTCCTCGGCGAGCGACGCAAGCTCCTTGATCCGGCCACGTGCGCTCGACGTCTGCGCGCGGCGGCTCACCTTTGCGCGCACGGCTCCCGTCAGGTCGGCGAGCGCACCGCGGATGTACTCGCGGCCGACGTCGAGACCGAGGACGAACCCCGCCTCGGGCCGCAGCTCGTACAGCACCGCGGACGGCCCGCGCACACCCGTCCGGTGGCCGGCGACACGAACGAGCCCGTCACGCTCGAGACTCGACAGGGCGAGAGCGACAGTCGGCTTCGACAGCCCGGTCGCCCGCGCGAGCTCCGGGCGCGACACCGGCGCCGACTCTCGGACGCGCTCGAGCAGGAGCTGCTCGTTCATCGCGCGGATCAGCTGGGGTCTTGCCGCGCTTGCCACGACCTAAAGAATAGGGTAGTTTCCTATTTGTCGGAAGAGCGACGATGCCTCCTCGAGGAGCGATGGGCACAGAGGTCGTACTCGGCCTGGATTTCGGAGGGACGAAGATCGCCGCCGCGGTTGCGGATGCCCACGGCAGACGCCTCGGCGAGACGACCGTCACGACCGAGCCGGGGCGCGGGGCGCGCTGGAACTTCGACCTCGGCCTCGATGCCGCCCGCGCGCTCGTCGACGGGAGCGATCTCCGCGCCGTCGGCGCATGCACGTTCGGGATCCCCGCCTCGCACGGCGTCGGCCTCGCCCCCGCGATCGACGGCTGGGAGGAGCTCGTGCTCGGCCGCGAGCTCGCGGATGCGTTGGAATGTGACCTCGTCCTGCTCGCGACGGACGTGAAGGCGGCCGCCGCGGCCGAGGTCCGGGCCGGCGCGCTCGCCGGCTGCGACCCCGCGATCTACCTCAACCTCGGTACCGGCCTCGCGGTGGCGCTCGTCTTCGACGGCAAGGTCGTGGCGGGTGCGAACGGCGCGGCCGGCGAGATCGGCTACGGCCTGCAGCGGTCCGGGGACGTGGTGCTCGAGCAGGCGGCGAGCGGCATGGGCCTGTCGTCCGCCGCGGGCCGGATCACCGGCGAGGACATGACCGCGGCCGACGTCTTCGCCCGCGAGGACGACGACCCCCGGCTGGCCGCGCTGATCGAGAGATTCGTCGAGGAGCTCGGCTTCCACCTCGTCAACCTCGCCGTCGCGGTCGATCCCTCGCGGATCGCCGTCGGCGGCGGCCTGGTGAGGTCGTGGGACCGGCTCGAAGAGCCCTTGCGCAAGGCGCTCGAGGCGGCCGTTCCGTTTCCGCCCGAGCTGGTCATCGGTGCATTTCCGTTCGACGCGGCGCTCGTCGGCGCGCTGGAGCTCGCCGTCGACGCCTATGGAAGGAGGCTGGGCTGGTGAAATCGGTCAACCCAACGACGGTCGCGCGGCGACCTGGAAGGAGTGGATCATGAGACGCCTCAGGATCTACGCGCTCGCGGTGGCGGTGGTCGCCCTCGCGGCGACGGTCTGGGTGGGCTCCGGGAGCGGTGCGTCCACCGCGTCGGGGACATCCGTCACGATCTCGAACGAGCAGGGTACGACGTGGACGTGCGGCTTCAACCCGTTCAACGCGAACCTCGTCACCTGGTCGTTCGGCCCGGTGTACGAGCCGCTTATCTACGTCAACCCGCTGAAGAGCGGCGCGACGACGCCGTGGCTCGCGTCCGCGTACGCGTGGGGCAACCACAACCGGACGCTCACGTTCACCATCAGGGCGGGCGTGAAGTGGTCGGACGGCCAGCCGTTCTCGGCCGCCGACGTCCTCTTCACCTTCAACCTGCTCAAGAAGTACCCGGCTCTCGACCTCCAAGCCGTCTGGTCCGTGCTCAAGAGCGTGAGCCAGAAGGGGAACAAGGTCGTCTTCACGTTCAAGACGCCGGCGGTGCCGTACTTCTACTTCATCGCCGACAAGACCCCGATCGTCGCCCAGCACGTCTGGTCGAAGATCGCGGATCCCGTCACGTACAAGGACTCGGCACCCGTCGGGACGGGCGCGTTCACGATGAGCTCCTGCAGCCCGCAGGTGTTCACGCTCAAGAAGAACCCGAGCTACTGGCAGAAGGGCCTGCCCAAGATCGACACGGTCTACTACCCGGCCTACACCTCGAACGACCCCGCCAACCTGGACCTGGCGACCGGCAAGGCGCAGTGGGGCAGCCAGTTCATCCCCAACATCAAGGCGTTCTACCTGTCGAAGAGCCCGGACAACCACTACTGGTTCCCGCCGACGGTCAACGTCGACATCTTCATCAACCTCAAGGACCCGATCCTGTCGAACCTCGCGGTGCGGAAGGCGATGGCGTACGCGATCGACCGGCAGCGGGTCTCGCAGATCGGCGAGTACGGCTACGAGCCGGCGTCGAACCAGACGGGCGTGGTGACGCCGACGTTCTCGAGCTGGCTCGACCAGGGCCTGGCGAAGCAGGTCGGCTACAACCCGCAGAAGGCGATTTCGATCCTCAAGGCGGCCGGGTTCAAGATGTCCGGCGGCGTCTTCCACACGCCGCAGGGCAAGCCGCTCTCGTTCACGATGATCAACATCGGCGGCTACTCCGACTGGGTCGCCTCGGCGCAGGTCGTCGCGCAGGAGCTGAAGGCGGTGGGGATCAAGGTCACGGCCCAGAACCTCGCCAGCGTGACCTACGACAACGACAACTACACCGGCAAGTTCCAGCTCTCCTACAACGGGAACGAGACGCCAGGCCCGGCCCCGTACTACGAGCTCCGTGAGCTCCTGTACTCCCCCAACTCGGCGCCGATCGGCAAGCTGGCGTCCTCCAACTGGGAGCGATACTCGAACCCGGCCGTGGACAAGCTGATCGAGCAGTATGGGGCGACCACGAACCCTGCCACACAGCACGCGATCATTCACAAGCTCGAGCAGGTGATGGTGAACGACGTGCCCGTCATCCCCGTCACGGAGAGCGTCGACTGGTACCAGTACAACACGAAGAACCTGACCGGCTGGGTGACGCCCCAGAACCAGTACGCGCGGCCCTCGGCATTCGAGTGGCCCGATTGGGGCGTGGTGCTGCTGCACCTGAGGCCGAAGGGGTAATGCACTGACAATCCGGAGCATGAGGCGCGGGACGTGAGATTCGTTCTCCGCAGGCTGGGGTTCTTCGTGGTCACCCTGTGGGCGGCGATCACGCTGAACTTCCTCATCCCGCGCCTCATGCCGGGCAACGCCGCCGTCGCGATGATGGCGAGGTACCGGGGGCGCGTGAACCCGACCGCGCTTCACGCCCTCGAGATCGCATTCGGCGTCAACAACCACCAGAGCGTGCTGTCGGCGTACCTGTCCTACCTCGGCAACATCGCACGTGGGCGCTTCGGCACATCGCTCACGTTCTTCCCCGACTCGGTCAGCCACCAGGTTCTGCAGGCATTGCCGTGGACGCTCGGACTCGTCGGGGCGACCACCATTCTCGCCTTCATCCTCGGAACGTTGATCGGCCTCGTGTCCGCCTGGCGGCGGGGTGGACTGCTCGACGGCCTCCTGCCGCCGATCTTCGTGATCACATCCGCATTCCCGTATTTCTGGCTCGCGCTGCTCGCGATCTGGGTGTTCGCGATCAAGCTCGGCTGGCTGCCGCAGAACGGCGGCTACGACTACACCACCACCGTTGCCTGGTCGTGGACCTTCGTGGTCGACGTGCTGCGCCATTCCGTCTTGCCGGCGATGACGATCCTCCTCACGTCGATCGGCGGCTGGATCCTGACGATGCGCAACAACGTGATCGGCGTGCTGTCGGAGGATTACGTGCGCATGGCACGCGCCAAGGGCCTCTCTCCCTGGCGGATCATGTGGAGCTACGCGGGGCGCAACGCGATCCTGCCGAACCTGACCGGCTTCGCGATGTCGCTCGGGTTCGTCGTCAGCGGCGCGATCCTCGTCGAGTTCGTCTTCAACTATCCCGGCGTCGGCTGGATGCTGCTGCAGGCGGTCGAGAACCAGGACTACGCGCTGATGCAGGCGCTCTTCCTGCTCATCGTCGTCGCCGTGCTCTTTGCGATTCTGGTTGCCGACGCGGCCACTGCGGTGCTCGACCCACGTGCGAGAGACGTCCGATGAGCGTCCCGGCCGTCACGGCGCCCGTCCAGGGGGCGGCCGGCTTCGAGCCCGCCGAGCCGCAGCCGCGCTCGACCGTCGGCACCAACCTTCTCTATGCGGTTCTCCGCAACCGGAAGGCGATGGTCGGCTCCCTCCTTCTCCTCTTCTTCACGGTCCTGGCGATCTTCCCGGGGCAGATCGCGCCGGACGACCCGCAGGCCGAGATCTATCTGCCCGGTCAGAGCGCGTCCGCACATCACTGGTTCGGGACGACCTCGTACGGCCAGGACGTCCTTTCGCAGCTGATCTGGGGCACGCGACAGTCGCTGATCGTCGCCGTCGCCGCCGGCGGTCTCGCAACGGTGCTCGCGGTGCTCGTCGGCGTCTCCGCCGCCTATCTGGGTGGAATCGCCGACGGCCTGCTCTCCCTGGTGACCGACGTGATTCTCGTGATCCCGATCTTCCCGCTCATCATCGTGATCGCCGCCTACGAGAAGAACGCCGGCCTGCTGACGCTGATCATCGTCCTCGGAGCGCTCGGCTGGTCGTACGGAGCGCGCCAGCTCCGCTCGCAAGCGCTCTCGATCCGCAACCGTGACTTCGTCGAGGTCGCGCGCGTACGCGGCGAGCGCAGGCTGTACGTGATCGTGTTCGAGCTCCTGCCGACGATGACGTCGCTCATCGTCGCCAGCTTCCTCGGCGCCGCGCTGTACGCGGTGCTCGCCGCGGCCGGCCTGCAGTTCGTCGGCCTGGGCGACCCGAACGCGCAGAGCTGGGGGACGATGCTCTACTGGGCGCAGAACAACGAGGCGCTCGGCTCGGGGCTCGTGTACTGGGCGATCATGCCGGGTGTCTGCGTCGCCCTGCTCGGCGCCGCTTTCGCGCTGATGAACTACGCGTTCGACGAGATCAGCAATCCGGCGTTGCGGCCGATACCCAAGCTCGGGCGGCGCAAATGAGCGAGCGCGAGCCACTGCTGGTGGTGCGCGACCTCTCGGTCGCGTACGGAAGCGACCGCGGGACGGTCGTCGCCGTCGACCACGTCGACTTCGAGCTCGCCCGCGGCGAGTTCCTCGCGATCGTCGGAGAGTCCGGCTGCGGCAAATCGACGCTGCTGTTCGCGCTCACCCGCCTGCTCGGACCGCCGTTCAGCGGCGAGATCATCGGGGGCGAGGTCCTCTTCAAGGGCCGCGACATGGTGACGCTCGGCGAACGGCAGATGCGGAGCATCCGCTGGCGCGACATGTCGGTGGTCATGCAGAGCGCGATGAACGCCCTGAACCCGGTGTTGACGATCGCCGCCCAGATGCGTGATGTCTGTGAGGCGCACTCCGACATGTCGGCCGACGAGATACGCCGCCGCTCCGAGGAGGTGCTGCGGCTCGTGTCGATCGACCCGGTCCACCTCCGCAGCTATCCGCACCAGCTCTCGGGCGGGATGCGCCAGCGCGCGATGATCGCGATGGCGCTGCTCTTCACGCCCGACCTCGTCGTGATGGACGAGCCGACGTCGGCGCTGGACGTCGTCGCGCAGCGGTCCCTGATCGTTCAGATCAAGGAGCTACAGGCGAAGCTCGGGTTCGCCGTCATCTTCGTGACGCACGACATGTCGCTGGTCAGCCACTTCTCCGACCGCCTGATGGTGATGTACGCGGGACAGATCGCCGAGGTCGGGGGGACACGCCGCATCTTCGACAAGCCGCTCCATCCCTACACCTCCGGCTTGCTCGAGGCGTTCCCGAGCATCCGCGGCCCGAACACGCGGCTGACGGGCATCCCCGGATCGCCGCCGAATCTGGCGCGGCCGCCCGCGGGGTGCCGCTTCTCCCCACGCTGCCCTCACGTGACCGATGTCTGCCGCGCGCACGAGCCGCAACTCGTCGACGTCGACGGCGACGAGGTTCGCTGCGTCCTCTACAACGGGCGGGCGGCATGACAGAACCTCTGCTCCGGACCGAGGGTCTGACGCGCCACTTCGGAATCGGTGGGCTCGTGTCGCGGCAGACGCTGCACGCGGTCGACGACGTGAGCTTCACGATCGGTCACGGCGAGATCGTGGCGCTCGTCGGCGAGAGCGGCAGCGGCAAGAGCACGATCGCGCGCCTCGTCGCGCGCGTCTACCGGCCGACGCGCGGCGAGATCTATTTCGAAGGGCGCCCGGTGAGCCGCCTGCGCACGCGCCGGCAGCGGCTCGCCTACAGCGGCGACGTGCCGATGGTGTTCCAGGATCCGTACAGCTCGATCAATCCCGCCTATCGCGTCTCGCACGGCATCGCCCGCGGCATCAAGCTGCACCGCCGCGAGCTGAGCAGGGCCGAGCGGCGCCGCGAGGTTGAGCGCGTGCTCGAGGCGGTCGGCCTGGTCCCCGGCCGCGACATCGCCCGGAAGTTCCCGTACGAGCTGAGCGGGGGCCAGCGCCAGCGGATCGGCTTTGCGCAGGCCCTCGCGTTCAGGCCGAAGCTGATCATCGCCGACGAGCCCGTGTCGATGCTCGACGTCTCGATCCGCATCGGCATCCTCAACCTGATGAGCGAGCTGCGGGAGCGGGAGGGCGTCTCGTTCCTCTACATCACGCACGACGTCGCGAGCGCGCGGTACATCTCGGACCGGGTGCTCGTCATGTACGGCGCGCATCTCGTCGAGGAGGGGCCTTCGGAGGAGGTGCTGCAGCGGCCGAAGCACCCGTACACGCAGCTTCTGCTCTCGGCGGTCCCGGATCCTCGCGCCGAGCTCGGCATCTCCGACACGTCCGACGTCGGCGAGCCGCCGAAAGTGGTCGATCCCTCCGAGGGCTGCCGCTTCCGTGCCCGCTGTCCGTACCGCATCGCGACGTGCGACACGGTCACGCCGCTCCTGCGCGAGCTGAGCGCGGCGCGGCGCGTCGCGTGTCACGTCGCGACGGCCGACGACTCAGCGAACGACTTCGCGCGTCTCGAGTCGACCCACCGCCGCGCCGAAGTCTGATCGGAGCCGCTGCTTCGCTTCCTCCGAGGCGCCGAGCTCGTCGAGCCCGATCAACGCCGACCCGAGGACGGGTGCCGATTCGGACACGTGCACGGAAACCCCCGGCCCGACCGCGCGCAGGCCGGCCTCGACGCGATTCAGCAGGCGCTCGTTGCGCGAGCGGAGGATGCCGCCGCCCAGCACCACGTCGACCGCTTCCTGGTCGAGGCCGAGACGCATGAGAGCCGCCCGCGCGATCGCGACCACCTCGTCGGCGACGTGATCCACGATCTCCGCGGCGACCGGATCGTCGGCGGCCGCGGCGAACGTCAGCGGTGAGAGCTCGACGATCGCGCGCTCGGGCACCTCGCCGAGATGGATCGCACGCGACAGCTCGGCGGGGGTCCGGTAGCCGAAGTACGCCGGCACGAGCTGCTCGAGCGTCGTGCGCGGGCCGCGGCCGTCCTCGCTGCGGGCGGCTGCAAAGACGGCCGCCATCCCGACGTCACGGCCTCCTCCCCAGTCGCCGCTGATGTCGCCGAGAGACGGAAAGCGAAGGTGCCGCCCGTCGGGTCCGATGCCGACACAGTTGATCCCGGCCCCGCAGGTCACGGCGACCCCCCAGCCTCGCTCGCTGCCCGCGCGGAGGACCGCGAACGTGTCGTTGCCGACGATGATCCGCGACGCCCAGCCGCGCCGCGCCGCCTCGGCCTCGTAGACCTCCTCCTCGTCGGGGAAATCGAGGCCGGCCATGAGCAGAACCGCGAGATCGGCAGGCGCCCCCACCTCGGCCGCCAGCGGCTCGAGCACGTCTGCGCTCGCCTTGACGCCGATGTGGTGGGGGTGGCTGAGCGGGCCGCGCGCGAACCCGAGCAGCGCACCGTCTTCGCGCACGAGCGCGGCGTCGGTCTTCGAGCCGCCTCCGTCGACGGCGAAGACCGTCTTCAACGAACGCCTTCGGCGACGAGGCGGTCGAGGAGATCGTCGACGAGCTCGAGCTGACCGATCAGCGGATGTGTGAGCAGCGCCTTGCGCGCGTCGATCGGATCGCGCGTGACGGCTGCGCGTGCAGTCAACCGCTCGTACGCGGCGACGTGCTGGACGAGCCCGAGCAGCTCCGGTGCGAGCGGTGTCTGCGGCAACGGCGCCGGCCCGTCCTGGGTGACGCGCGCCGGCACCTCGACGACGTCGTCCGCTGCGAGCCCGGCGAGCGTCCCGTCGTTTCGCATGTCGACCTCGTGCACGGCGCCGTCGCCGGTCGTCAGCGACCCGATGAGGCCGAGCGCCGCTTCGCTGTAGTACGCACCGCCGCGCTGCATCAGCAGTGCCGGCCGCTCGGCGAGATTCGGATCGCGGTAGAGGTCGAGCAGCCGGCGCTCGATGTCGCTGACGACCTGCGCGCGCGGGACGCCGTCGAGCTGCTCGCGGAGCACCGCGTCGTGGGCGTAGAAGTAGCGGAGGTAGTACGACGGGACCACGCCGAGCTCGTCGAGCACCGTGCGCGGAAGCTCGAGCTGCTCGGCGATCGAGTCGCCGTGCTCGGCGAGCAGGTCGGGCAGGACGTCGCGGCCGTCGACGAGGACGCCGCGCACCCAGGTGAGGTGGTTCAGGCCGACCTGGTCGACGACGACGCGGGCGGGCTCGACGCCGAGCCATGACGCGAACGAGCGCTGGAAGCCGATCGCGACGTTGCAGAGCCCGACCGCGCGGTGTCCGGCGTCGAGCAGCGATCGTGTGACGATGCCTACGGGGTTGGTGAAATCGACGATCCACGCGTCCGGCGCCGCGAGCTCGCGAACGCGCTCGGCGATGTCGAGCACGACCGGAACGGTCCGCATCGCCTTGGCGAACCCGCCGGCGCCGGTCGTCTCCTGGCCGATGCAGCCGCATTCGAGCGGTGCGGTCTCGTCGTGGAGCCGCGCCTGTTGACCTCCGACGCGGATCTGGATCAGCACGAACGCCGCACCGTCGACGGCGCGGTCGAGGTCGTCGGTGACGTCGAGCCGGCCGCGGTAGCCCTGCCGGTCGAGCATACGGGCGGCCATCCCTCCGACGACCTCGCGCCGCTCGGGATCGATGTCCTGCAGG
>Ga0070731_10003488_pt1 | contig 14181 bp, 10 predicted proteins | sample Coa_R1_2_FD_66448 | JGI IMG/M metagenome (GOLD analysis project Ga0070731, IMG submission 66448) | Surface soil microbial communities from Centralia Pennsylvania, which are recovering from an underground coalmine fire - Coalmine... | ecosystem: Environmental > Terrestrial > Soil > Unclassified ... | reverse complement strand
CTGCTGCTGACCGGTCCGAATATGGGCGGCAAGTCTACTTATCTGCGGCAGACCGCGTTGATCGCAATCCTGGCGCAGATGGGATCGTTCGTTCCAGCTCGTTCCGCGCGATTGAGCATTGTCGATCGCGTCTTCACCCGAATTGGCGCGAGCGACAACCTGGCGCGCGGGCGGTCGACGTTTATGGTGGAGATGACGGAGACGGCGGCAATCCTGCACACCGCGACCGAGCGTTCTCTGATTCTTCTCGATGAAATCGGCCGCGGCACTGCGACCTATGACGGACTGGCGATCGCCTGGGCGACGATTGAGTATTTGCATGCGCGGGTGCGCGCCAAAACGCTTTTCGCTACCCATTATTTCGAGCTGACTGAATTGGCCGAGCATCTTTCAGGAGTAAAGAATTATCACGTCTCGGTGAAGGAAACCGGCGGCGGAATCGTGTTTCTGCGCAAAGTGCAACCGGGAGCGGCTGACCGCAGCTATGGCATTGAGGTTGCGAAACTGGCAGGTCTGCCCAATCAAGTGATTTCGCGAGCGCGGGAAGTTTTGGCAGAGCATGAATCGGCGGAGCGCCAGCTTACAGGTCATCTATCCCCCGGCGCCGAGCCTCCGGCAGCCCAGTTGACGATCTTCACTCCGCTGTCGCAACCGGTTCTGGACCGATTGCGTGCGGTGGATTTGAACCGGCTCACGCCAATCGACGCGCTGAATTTGCTGGCGGAGTTGAAAAAGGAAATCTGATTACAGAGAACGCATCACCGGTTCGCATCCGAATGCAAGCTCGACCAAAGGGGCAGACGACGCAGATTGGCCAACTGCTGATCATCGGGTTCGAGGGTAAAAAGATGACGCTGCGGTTGAAGTCGCTGCTCACGCGCCTTCAGCCCGCAGGCGTTATTCTGTTTGCGCGCAATATCAAGAGCGCCGAGCAAACTCGCGAACTACTGCGCGATTGCCAGGCATGCGTCGCGACGCCGTTATTTACATGCGTCGATCTCGAGGGCGGAACGGTGGACCGCTTTCGCGAGGTCCTCGGCCCGACACCCTCAGCCGCCGATGTCTTTGCCACCGATGACCGCAAACTGTTTCGCAGGCACGGCGCTGTGATCGGACTCAATTGCCGCTGCCTTGGGTTTAACGTTGACTTTGCGCCGGTGCTCGATTTGGCGTTTGAAGCTTCCCGCAAGGTGATGACTTCGCGAGCAGTATCGGCGAAGCCGCGCGAGGCGCTTGTGTATGCCCGCGAATTCGTGGCGGGACTGCGCAGCCAGCGAGTGCTGGGATGTGGCAAGCATTTTCCTGGACTCGGAGAGGGCAAACTCGACAGCCATCACAAGCTGCCGGTTATCCATAAGAGCCTCAAGAACCTTTGGGCGGAAGACCTGTTTCCATACCGCTTGCTTCGTGCCCAACTGCCGATGGTGATGGTCTCGCATGCGGCGTATCCAGAGGTCACGCGCGACCGCACTCCGGCATCGCTTTCGAGAATCTGGATCAGGGATATGCTTCGCAAGAAAATTGGCTATCGAAATCTGATCGTCTCCGATGATCTGGAAATGGGCGGAGTTTTGTCGACTGCGCCGATCGGCCAGGCTGCAATTGAATTTGTCCGGGCTGGCGGAGACCTGTGCCTGATCTGCCATCGCGAGGACCGCATTACTGAAACTTACGAAGCGATGATTACGGCGGCGGCACGCGATAAGAAGTTTGCGAAGCAGCTAGCGGAGGCCTCGGGGCGCGTCGCTGCGTTCAAGAAGAGGTTCGCGAAACTATTGCGGGTCAAGCCTTCTGTGGTTGACGTTAAGGACCTTGCCCGCAGGCTGTGGGAGTTTGGCGAACAGGTGCGGCTCGAGGCTTGGGCTCGCGCGGAACAGAACCCAGCAAAATCAGTGCGGAATCGCCTCGCATGAAAGATCGCGGCATGATCGTTGCCGGAGTGATGAGCGGCACATCCGCCGACGGCATTAACGTGGCGCTGGTCCGCTTTGGGCAGAATCGCCGCAAGGCTAAGATGAGTCTCGCCGGCGGTGCGTTCGAATTCCTGGGGCACGCGGAATACCCTTATCCGACAAAAACGCGGAAAGCCGTACTCTCGGCGATGAATGCCTCTGCCGCCAGCGTCGCCGAGTTAGCTCGACTGAATTTTCTGCTTGGTGAGCTCTATTCAGATGCAGTCACCGCGACCGAACGGCGGTTTCAATTCAAGAGCGATCTCGTCGGCTGCCACGGGCAAACGCTTTATCATCAAGGCGAGCCAACAACTTTTCTCTCACGCAGAGTGACCGCGACGTGGCAAACGGGCGAGGCGGCCATCGTCGCGGCGCAGGTAGGAGTACCCGTGGTCTCCGATTTTCGCCCCGCCGACATGGCCGCGGGAGGCCAAGGCGCGCCTCTAGTTCCCTTCCTCGATTACATGCTATTTCGCGACCGGTACTTGGGCCGCATCGTGCAGAACATTGGCGGCATCGCCAACCTTACGGCAATTCCTGCGGGAGCAGCGGCCGACGAAGTTATCGCGTTCGATACCGGGCCGGGCAATATGGTGATCGACGCGGTCACCCAGACATTATTTCACAAGAGCTTTGACCGCGGTGGGAGCATTGCAGCTTCGGGCATGCTCATTGAAAGCGCACTCGCCCGGGCAATGCGACACAATTTTTTGCGCAAGAAACCGCCAAAAACCGCCGGCCGCGAAGAATTTGGACGGGAGTTCGTGGAAAGCTTCCTGCAGAGCTGCGGAAAAAGACCAAAAGCTGACATCGTTCGAAGCGCGACCGCCCTTACCGCAAAGTCGATCACAGCGGCTGTGCTGAGGGTCGCTACCGAAACCAAAGGAGCCGCGAAACGCAAGCCGTTTCATGAAATGATTCTCTCCGGCGGCGGCGCGAAGAACTCTACACTCGTTTCAATGTTGAGGGCTGAGCTTGGTTCGATTGGAATCCGGCTCCGCTTTTCCGACGAATTCGGGTTACCAGCTGCCGCAAAAGAAGCAGTCGCGTTTGCGCTGCTCGCGCATGAGACTTGGCACCGGCGACCATCGAATCTTCCCTCTGCGACAGGAGCGAGGCGCGCCGTCGTGCTTGGTAAAATTTGCTATCCACAATTCTCGCGATGAAGGCGAATCTTTGGCGATTTACGTTTCCATGCTGCGCGGCATTAACGTCGGCGGCCACAAGCGAATGAAGATGGAGAAGCTTCGGCAGTCGTTTGAGGCTTTGGGATTCAAACGTGTGCAGACCTTTATTCAGAGCGGAAATGTCGTTTTCCAGACTACAAAAGCTCCGAATGTGGCTTTGTCGAAGAAAATCGCAGAACAACTTGCGACCGATTTTGGATTCTCCGTTCCAGTGATTACACGAAATGCCGAAGAAATGCGCAAAGCAATTGAGAACAATCCGCTCCTCGAAGAACGCGGCATCGATTTCGAAAAGCTTCACGTCATGTTTCTGTCTCACGATCCCGTTCCTGAGGCGCTTAAGAGGCTCGGGACACTCACCGTCCCTCCAGATCGATCATGTTGCTTCGGCAAGGAAATTTATTTGTATCTTCCAAACGGCGCCGGGGAAAGCAAGTTGATGAAAGCTACGCTTGACCCGACCCTCTCAATTGTCACTACGACGCGCAACTGGAAGACCGTCAACTCTTTGCATCAGATGTGCCAGGATTGCGCCTGATGTCCCGAGCGTTTCGCACTGTCTGCGGATTAATTGCTGCTCTCGCGTTGGCTGCGCTACCTTCGTGCTACAGCAAGCCTGATGCGCACACGATGGTGATGCTGATTGAGTCGAGTCCCACGAATCTCGACCCCCGGATCGGAGTGGATGCGCAGTCGGAGCGGATCGACAATCTCATTTTCGACGACCTGCTTACGCGCGGCGACAATCTCGATGTGGCGCCGGGACTGGCCGAGCGTTGGGAAATTCCTGACCCACTCACTTACGTCTTTCACTTGCATCAGGGCGCGAAGTTTCACGATGGGAGGCCGCTGACTTCGCGCGACGTCAAGTGGACCTTCGACTCGCTGCTACAGGGAAAAATTCGCAGCACCAAGGCCGCAGTCTACCGCTTTGTCGATCGCATTGACGCGCCCGACGATTTCACCGTGGTCTTCCATATGAAGGAACCGTCGGCAACTTTGCTCTGGAACCTCTCGGACGGCGCGATTGGCATTGTCCCGTACGGAAGCGGGAATGAGGTAACGACGCATCCTGTGGGGTCGGGGCCTTTCAAATTTGTCAGTGCCGAAACCGACAAAGAGGTCATCGTGGAACGCAACGACGATTATTGGGGAGAGAAGGCGAAACTGGCCCGAGTGCGTTTTGCGGTGGTGCCCGACGCCACCACGCGCGCCCTGGAACTGCGCAAAGGCAGCGCCGACGCGGCTATCAACGCACTCACACCTGATATGGTGCAAACATTGCAGCGCGATCCGTCGCTCACCGTCGACCGCGCGCCGGGAACCGTGCTGGCTTACCTGGCGTTCAACTTGCGCGATCCAATACTTCAGGACGTTCGCGTACGGCAGGCGATCGCTTATGCCCTCGACCGCCAGCCGATGATCGAATATTTGTGGCGCGGCGAGGCCCAACCCGCCCGCAGCATTCTTCCTCCGCAGAGCTGGGCCTACAACGGCGATGTTCCGACGTACGATCACAATCCTGAAAAGGCGCGACAGTTGCTCGATGCCGCGGGTTTCCCAGCCGTGGATGGCACGCGCTTTCACCTCACCATGAAAACGTCCACGGACGAGAACACGCGCCTCATGGTCGCGGTGATGCAGCAGCAATTGCGCGAAGTGGGAATCGCTCTTGATATACGCAGCTTTGAGTTCGCCACATTTTTTGCCGACGTGACCCGCGGAGTTTTTCAGCTTTATGGTTTGCGGTGGATTGGCGGTAATGAGGATCCGGACATTTTCGAATACGCATTTCACTCGGCGAAGTTTCCTCCCAATGGCGCCAACCGTGGGTTCTATTCAAATCACAGAGTAGACGCGCTGATTGACAGAGCGCGGCGCGAGGTCGACCCGAAAGTGCGCAAGCCGATATACGCCGAACTGCAGCGCATTCTGGCTGAGGAACTTCCTTACATCGATCTCTGGTATTTAGACAACGTTCTGGTGCACAACAATCGTGTACGCAATCTCCAATTAAATCCGGCAGGAAACTACGATTTTTTGCGAAAGGCCGAACTGGCGCAGTAAAGAGTCTTTGCCGCGCAGATTAGCGTGGCCACACTCTTCCGGCGACGGTGCGTCGTGCAGTTTTCCATCAGCAGTCTGGCGCATCCACGTAGCTAACGCATTGCGAGACCTCGTCTCCCAGGTACCAAAGAGCCGACATATTGGGATGGTTGGCAAAGGCAGTGAACCAAAACGTGTAAGTGCCTCTGCCTAACTGCAGCGGCTCTCCATATCCGAATTGATCCGCCTTGTCGCTTGGATTGCAGGTAGCGCCATGATAAAGGAGCGCATTGAAGGAGTATGTGCCTGCAGTGCCCACCGAGATGTCGACCGCCTGATCGCGATGCGCGCCATGCTTGTACCAGCAGCCCTTGAAGGTTGCGTTCGGATTGCCCGAACCACTGACCGTTTGGCCTTCCGCGCGAGCGACCGCAGGGTGAGGCTCTGGATTCGTAGCGTTTGGCTGGACACCGCAACTCGTAAGCAACGTCAGCCCTGCAAAGAGAAGAGTCGCGATCCCGCATTTCATTTTCAAGGCTTGATTTGATTGTGAATTCATTGGGTACATATCTCACTCGATCGCGGCTCCGAGAAGGGCTGAAAGGTTCAAGAACCATCGTTCTCTCAAGAATCCGCGAGACGACTGTGGTGTTACCATCAAATCTCGGCCACTTGGGATGAATTTCTAAACGAGCGGCCTCGATGCATGCGAATCCTGTTCATTGGCGATATTTTTGGGCGGCCGGGACGGACGATTGTGAAAGAGCGCCTGCCCGAACTGGTCCGCGACAATGCAGTCGATCTTGTCGTTGCGAACGGTGAGAATTCCGCTGGCGGCTTTGGCATCACACCCGTGCTCGCAGAAGAACTTTTTGAGCTCGACATCGACGTCATTACCACGGGAAATCATGTTTGGGATAAGCGTGAGATTCTCGATTTCTTCGAGGAAGGAAAGAACGGTAACAGCGCTGCGCGGCGCGTGTTGCGCCCGGCGAATTACCCTCCCGATATGCCGGGGTCGGGCCTTTATCAGGGACATAAGGGGAAAATTCCCTATGCAGTAATGAATCTGCAGGGGCGCGTGTTTATGGCCGCAAACGACGATCCGTTTCGCATCGCCGACCGGCTGCTGGAAAAAGTGGAAGCTCAGATCATTCTGGTTGATTTTCACGCCGAAGCCACGTCTGAGAAGATTTCGTTGGGCTGGTATCTCGATGGCCGGGTCACGGCAGTGATCGGCACGCACACCCATGTGCCCACGGCCGATGAGCGCATCCTTCCCAAAGGAACGGCCTACATCACCGACGTGGGAATGACCGGGCCGTACGAAGGCGTGATTGGGGTGAAAAAAGAACTAGTGATCAACAAATTCCTCAACGGCATGCCGGTACGCTTCGAAGCCGCGACTGGCGACGTTCGCTTGTGCGCCGTGATGATTGACTGTGACGAAAAGACCGGTAAAGCCCGCGATATTGAACGGATCATGCTTACTTGAGGCCCGATCTCTGCAAGATACGGGATTCCCGGCGTTCTGAGAGCGGGCCACTTTAGGTTTGCGATCGAATAATCAGAAGTACGTTGCCCTAATAGGCAGCTGTAGAAGTCGACCCGTCGGGATAAAATCGAGCGAATGCGCCGCGCGTTCATCATTCTTCTAATTTGTTTTGTGTCGGGATTGACGAGTGTGGCGTCGATCGCCGCAGAGGTCGCGGCAGCCAATGCGCCAGAGATTTCCTGCGGCAATGGTGTGCCCGGCGGCGTCTATTGCATTCCTTCCAAGGACGAAATCAAGCAGGCGCGGAACGCATTCAACCGCGGGAGGAAGCTGCAAAAGCACGATCGCGAGGAAGAAGCGCTGGCTCAATTCAACCAGGCCTCGCGGCTGGTGCCGCAGGATCTGAAGTTTTTATCGGCGTGGGAGTTGACCAAGTCGCAGTTGGCCTATCAGCACACCCAGCGGGGCGAAGCGCTTCTGGCCCAGGGTCAACGCCAAGCAGCGGCAGCCGAATTTCGTGCCGCCTTGAACTTCGACTCGGAAAATACTTATGTGCAGGGACGCTTGGCGGACGCGGCAGGCGAGCCCGCGTCATCGAGCCTTTCCGGTTTATCCGTGGTTTCCGAGTCCTCGGAAATTGATTTGCAGCCGAAATCCGACCGCGCAACCTTTCATTACCATGGCGATGTTCGCGGCCTGTTCAGCGAGCTCACGACCGCGTATGGCATCAAGGTCGAATTTGACGATTCGGTTACGGCCAAGACGGTGCGGTTTTATGTGGATGACGTCGATTTCATGCAGGCGCTCAGCCTGGCCTGCAAAGTCAGCAAGACGATGTGGAGCCCGCTCACATCGCACCAGGTATTGATTGCTGCAAACACGACGGAAAATCATAAGCAGTTTGATCGAATGTCGCTGGCCACCCTGGCCGTGCCCGGGGCGAACACTCCCCAGCAAACCACCGAAGTCGTAAGTGCGCTGCGCAACGTTTGCGAGTTTCAGAAAATGAGCACCGGACAGGGCGGAACGCTTGAAATCCGCGCCCCGCAAGCCATGCTCCATGCCTGCACAGAGTTGCTCCGCCAAATCAACGACCAGCGGCCTGAAGTCGCACTGGATATCGAGATCTACCAGATCAGCCACAACTTCACCCGCGAAATCGGGATGCACGTTCCGAACACCTTTAATCTGTACAACATTCCGGTTGCGGCGCTCGCCGCGCTCGGGGGGCAGAGCATTCAATCGCTGGTCAACCAGCTGATTTCTTCGGGCGGGATCAACCAAGCCGGAAGTTCGGCTCTTTCCGGGCTGCTCGCGCAACTGCAAGGGCAGGCAAATTCCATCTTTAGCCAGCCGCTAGCGACTTTCGGCGGCGGACTAACATTCTCAGGGCTGAGCCTCGATCACCTCACCGCGGCACTTTCGCTGAACGAGTCCTGGGCGCGCAGCCTCAGCCACGCGACTCTGCGTTCGTCGCAAGGTGAAGAAGCGACATTTCATCTTGGGGAGCGCTATCCCATTCTGAATGCCTCTTACGCGCCGATCTATAATTCGCCGCAGATTTCGTCGGTCATCGGAAATCAAAGCTACGTGGCGCCGTTCCCATCCATCAGCTACGAAGATCTGGGACTGGAGTTAAAGGCAAAGCCGGTGGCCCATGGAAATGGCGAAATCAGCATGACGTTGCAGATGCAGCTGCGCTCGCTGACCGGGCAAAGCGCAAACGGTGTGCCGGTGATTGCCAACTCGGAGTATCACGGCAGCATTCGCCTGCGCGACGGCGAACCGGCAGTGGTCGCGGGAGAGATCACCACCAACGATCAACGTTCCATGGAAGGGATCCCTGCAATTGCAGATATCCCCGGCATCAATCTGCTGTTTTCTGACACTACTAAAATGAAGGAAGACGATGAATTGCTCATCGTCATGACCCCGCACATCATCGCCAATCGCGGACTGACCACGAGTCCGATCTGGGTCGGAAGCAACTAGGAACGAGTTGCACTCGCTCGCCCTCTTATCACTTCGATTCTTTCGCAGCAAAATCGACGAGAGCCTTGAGGCTCGCGGCAGGGACCCCGCTGACATTCCCAATGCTGCGCCCGTTAATAAAGATCGTAGGAGTTCCTGTGACGTTGACGGTTTTTCCCAGGGCCAGGGAAGCGGCGACGTCAGCCTTGGTCGCGGGCGCAGTGGCGCAAGCGGCAATCTCAGCCCCTTTTACACCGGAATCGTTGGCGATCGCTGTCAGTTTTTCATCGGCATTTTCTGCCGTGATGTCAGATTGCGTCTCGTACACCTTGGCGATGAACTTCCAGAATGCTTCGTTGGAAGACTTGCCTACGCAATCGGCGTAAGCCGCGCCTTTCGCAGCCCAATTGTGCATCTCGAGGGGAAAGTTCTGAAAGACAAAGTGCGCGTTGGGTTCGGAGGCGATGAGCGCTTCAATGGCCGGCTGTGCGGCTTTGCAGGCCGGGCACTGCAGATCTCCGAATTCGACGATCGTGACCGGGGCGTTTTTCGGACCACGCGACGGGCCAGTCGCGCCCTTTTCCAGGATTTTCTTTACAGGCTCAAAAGGCTTGGCGCCAAAGGGAATGATTTCGCCGACTACCGCATGTTCCCCGTCGGAAGTGACGTAAAAACGGCTCAATTGCTGGCCCTGCGGGTTGGCCAGAATGACATCCACTTCGGCGAGGCCGGGAACTGAAGCGGGCTTGATGCTGGAGATTTTCCAACTGACCTGAGGCTCGTAGCCGAAGGTTTCCTCCATAAAGGAATCGACCGTAGCTTCGGATGGTAGATTAGCGGCTGGCGCGGCCGCCGGCTTATCGCCAGGCTTCGCGGTGGTTGAAGTTTGAGCTGCCGAGAAGCCGCAAAACAGCAAAGCAATGAAAATCAATCTGGGAGAAATGCGCATGTCTTCCTTTCAATTAATTGCAATCGGAGCCCGCTAGGATATTTTGGGCAAACTCTCTTTTCAGATTCAGGTCTAACCCCGGTCAAACTTCGCTGCGGGCAGCGATCGGAAAACGCCTTCCATAGCCGAAAGCCTTCGGAGAAATCTTGATTCCGGGCGCCGCCTGCTGCCGCTTGTATTCGGCCCGGTCGACCATTCCAATGACTCTTCGCACCAGATCGATCTCAAAGTGGCGGTCGGCGGCAATGCGCTCTGCCGAGTGCGCGTCTTCTACATAATCTTCGAGAATGGCGTCGAGAACTTCGTAAGGAGGCAGCGAATCGCTATCTCTCTGGTCGGGCCGCAACTCCGCAGAAGGCGGCTTCTCCAGCGTCGCCTGCGGAATCACCGGTCGCCGCGTATTTACATAATGGCTCAATCGATAAACAAGTGTTTTCGGAACGTCGGAAATGACTGCGAGACCGCCAACCATGTCTCCATAAAGTGTACAGTAGCCTACGCCCAGTTCGCTTTTGTTGCCGGTGGAAAGCACAATCGCGCCGAACTTATTGGAGAGCGCCATCAGCAACGTTCCGCGGGCTCGAGACTGAATATTTTCTTCGGTTACGTCCCGCTTCCAGCCGGCAAAGACGTGCTGCAATGCGGCAGTGTACGCTTCGTAAACGCAGTTAATGGACAACAATTCAAAGCGGATTCCCAGGTTTTCCGCGAGAGTACGCGCATCTTCGATTGAGCCCGGGGAAGAATACGGTCCCGGCATCCCGACGCCGATGACGTTCTCCGCGCCGACGGCGTCGGCGGCGATTACCGCGGTCAGTGCCGAGTCGATACCACCGCTTAGCCCAACGATGGCTTGCTTGAATCCGCATTTGCGCATGTAATCGCGCGTGCCCAGCACCAGCGCGGCGTAGACGCTGGCCTCTTCTCCATCGATCTGCTCGCGCAAATCTCCGGCTGGAGTTTCCCCTTCGGACCCCGACTCGAAATAGATCAGATCTTCTTCGAAGGAGAGGCCGCGCGCGATCACATCGCCTTCTGCGTTGAGAACAATGCTGGAGCCGTCGAACACCAGACTGTCATTACCGCCGACCTGGTTGACCATTGCGACCGGAACTTTGTGATGCCGCGCGATCGAAGCCAGCATCTCGCGGCGAAACTCACGCTTGCCGATCCAGAAGGGCGAAGCCGAAATATTCAATACGATGCGGCCTCCTGCCTGTATCAGCCTCTCTACCGGATCGAGCGTGTACAGGCGCTTCGGCCAGAAGAGTTTGTCGTTCCACGCGTCTTCACAAATCGTGAGTGCGAGTTGTTCACCGGAGAGCGAAAATAAATTCTGGCTTTTTGCCGGAGCGAAGTTGCGCATCTCGTCGAAGACGTCATAGGTCGGCAACAACATCTTCGACTGCACGAAAGCAACTTTCCCATCCTGCAGCAGCGCGGCGGAGTTCATCACCGACTTGCCGGTCTCTGAGTTGGCCGAGGTCACCAGGCCGCAAATGACAGAAATCCCTCGGGTAGCGGCGGCAATCTGTTCGACAGTTTCGCGATTGCGCGAGACGAATGATGGCCGCTCGACAAGGTCACGAGGCGGATATCCGCACACTGATAATTCAGGGAAAAGGATGAGCGCCGCTCCGGCCGCTTGCGCGCGGCGGGAAAACTCGATGTGCCGGGCGGCGTTTCCGGAAAAATCTCCAACTGTGGGATTGATCTGACCGAGGGCGATCTTCACATCTTCAGTGTAAAGGGGGAGCCGAGCGGGGGCAAAATCGGTTTCATAGTCAGATAGCGCGGACGCAGCTTGCTCCTATGGCTGATGCCGGAGCGATACCTACTTCGTTGCGGGCGCAGTCAATCCGGATGCCGCGGATGCCGCCGAAGCTGACTCGCGCGCGGACACGTTGGGCGGCTCGGAAACGATCGGCTTCATGCATAGCTCCACCGCTTCTGTCATGTTTTGCGACTCCTGCTCTTTAGTGGTAATCCAGGCGTTGAATCTCGCCTTGTCCCTGGCTAGCGCTTCCATGTTGCGGTTGATCCGCGAGGTATAGTGGGCCTTGATGCTTTCCAATTCGGCCTGAATGTGAGTAATTTCTTCGGCTTTGCGCGACCACTCGGCTTCAACCTGCTTTTTCTGCTCGGCCTCGTAGAGCTCGAGGGCATTCTGGCGCGACTTGGCGTCGCGCTGCACCTGCTCGAGAGAAACGCCCGCGGCGTCGAGCGCCATCAAGATCGCCGCCCGCTTTGTCTCTCGGGAGAGCCCCCGGATGTGCTCACTGTTAATCATCTCAACCAGCTTGGTAACGCTGTATCCTTTGCTCGGAGTCGCGATTCCAGCAATGCGGTAAAGATCCTCCATGGGCGACAGTTCGACCTGAAAAGCAGGAACCTCGCGCGCTGAGTTTGCCGGGGGTCGTTCCATGGTTTGGGTTGGCTGAGGCATAAAGTTCTCCTTCGCATTGCTGGCGCTTTTGACTTCGGCATACGCGCTGTTTCGGCCCCCACTTGCGGCCGGAGCTTCGGGTTTCATGTTCCAGGGGGCTCTTGCGAGCCATTTGTTAACCATAGGTTTCCTTTCCTGGTCAGCTTGATTTCGCTTTGAAGCGCGTTCCACTCGGAGTTGGTTGTGGCGAGGAGCCTCCAAAGCTTCGCGGTAGTCCGCTGGCGGGCCGTCACGCGCGTTGACGCGGTGGCGGATGATTTCCTCCGATTCGGAAGCGCCCGGCAAGGTCAGCAGAGTTGCGCTGCGCAGCGGAGCCGGCGGAACCTCGCGGGGCAGGCGGGAGACTTCGTCGCTCGCAGGCTCTGAGGGCGGCTTCGGTTTTGTTGGGGCCAACATCGCCGTTGCACGATCGAAATGTGGCAGCGCTGGCGGTTCAGGAGTGGCTGTGGCGATCGCGGTGGGGACTAAGGGAGGAGACGCCGAGGTCGATGGCGGAGGTTCGGATGCGATATCCCCGGCGATGCGTTGAATGCCGATGATATATTCACGCGCTTCGCTGCGACAGTATATGACGACCCCCGAAAACTGCTCGAAGCGCCACTGAATCTTCAGCTTTGAACCTGCGGGAATCGCTTTCCTAGAACGAATACATGCCCCGCCCGCCGATTTGTCTTCCATGCGGGCGCGCGCCGTCTGCAAGGCTCCGCCGGCCGGCTCCTGCCAGAGAACGTCGACCATAATCATGACGGCGGTGCGTATCTCAGGCATAGCTGCAGCCACGAGAGACCTATCGGCAGGAAGGTAAACTGGTTCAGAAACTAAAGATTTCCTGATTTTGGAGGGCTTGTCGCGGTTCCCGTTGCGGACCCCCCGGTTAGTCGCCATCGCCCCCAAATACGCTGTGTTTTGGGAGCGGCATGGGCGCGTCACCCTTCTGATCGCGCCACAAAATTCCATTTAGCTTGACCGCTCCGGCTGCATCCGGACGCGAGAAATCCATTTCGGCGGATTCATTGGCGCCGCGCGTGTCGCGCTTGTTGGTCTCATAAATCAGACCGTTCTTTAGATTCCGATAATCTGCCTCGAACGCCGGCTGATTTCCTTGCCCTGAGAACATCGGACTCATCACCGGCGCATAAGCGTCATTCTGATTCATCGGAGGCAGGCCGAGCAGCATTTCCATGGTATGAATCATGTTTACCGTGGTGTAGAAGCCATGCTCGACATGCGGCTCGACGGCTCTTCCAGGAGAATACTTACTGATCACAAAAGCGATGGAACGGTGAGCGTCGACATGGTCGGCACCGTCCTGGGCGTCATCTTCGAGAACGAAGATAGCCGTATCGTCCCAATAGGAGCTGTGAGAAACGGCGTCGACCACTCGCCCCAGAGCCAGATCGTTATCGGCCACCGATGCGGCGGGGCGCGGCCGGTCGGCGCGCGTGCCCCCGGTGTGATCGTCTGGAAGGTATAGCAGAACGAAGGCCGGCAGCTGGAGCTCTTCGCTCTGGTTCGACGCACGCGCTCGAACGTAGGCGCCGAATTCGTTGAGAAATTCATCGGCGCGAAGCTGGTCGGGATAGTCGGTATTGAAGTCCGGAAAGAGCGGGTCGAAGTGATCGCGCAGCACGGCCTTGGTGGCCTTGACCCGCTTGAACAATGGCACGGGCCACGGCCACGGACTCGCGACGCCATGTGGATCACCGACATTGTCGGCCAGCATCTCCCCTTGTTTTACATCGCTGCGCGGGCACGGAGCTTCCAGCGGCGATGGAGTTCCCTGCTGCGGGTTTGCGACCTTGCGGATCTTGTTGCACCATTCGGCGTCGACATATTCGCCGTAATCGCGGTAGCTAAGGCCGTGGCGAGCCACGTTGTCCCACAGAAAACCGGTCGATGGATCGTCGACGTCGGACTCGTGATGATCAAGTGGAAACTCGCCGGCAACCGAGCCTTGAAAATCGTAGGTTCGTTCTTTGCCACGATAGGCGATCTGCCAGGTTTTCTCGTTGTAATCGCTCGTGATTGCAGCCGTTGACCAGAGATGGCCGTCACCCGAAACTTCTCCACTGTCGTAAAAATTGTCGAGCACGCCGAACTGCAAAGCCAGCTTGTGCTCATTCGGAGTGAGATCG
>Ga0070731_10003487_pt1 | contig 14187 bp, 11 predicted proteins | sample Coa_R1_2_FD_66448 | JGI IMG/M metagenome (GOLD analysis project Ga0070731, IMG submission 66448) | Surface soil microbial communities from Centralia Pennsylvania, which are recovering from an underground coalmine fire - Coalmine... | ecosystem: Environmental > Terrestrial > Soil > Unclassified ... | reverse complement strand
AAGCCGAGCTGTGTTCGCACCGACCCGAGCGCCTGCGCGACGCCGACCAGCGCCAGGTAGCCGGCGCCGGCGATCGCCCACGCCTCGAGCGGAACCGGGCCCCACGAGTTCGGCGGGGTCGCCTCGAGCCAGCCGTGCGGCCAGCTCGCCGTCCCGGTGACGCCGAAGAACACCGCGACCAGCAGCGCGACCGTCGCCGGCCAGTTCAGCAGCCCGGCGTCCTCCCACGCGGGCACCTTGAGGAGCGGCCGCGAGATGCGGTAGACGCGCGGCAGGACGAAGTGGTCGACGGCCATGATCACGGTCGCGGACGGCACGCTCACGGCGAGGAAGCTCGCCACCTTGAACCAGCCGTTCAGGAAGTGGAAGTTGACGAGGTCGGCCGCGATCACGCCGCCGCCCGCGATGATCACGCACGTGTAGATGCGGCGCCAGCGCCGCCAGCCGCCGATCAGGTTCTGCCCGGCGTTGACCGACTCGTAGTAGTTCCCGTCGTTGATCGCGAACTGACTGATCGTCGCGATCAGGAACGCGAGCCAGAACCAACCGAACAACGAGTAGTGAACCGTGTAGCGGAAGATCGCCGCGGAGTCGCTCGAGCCGGCGAGCTGCGCCATCATCCAGCCGGCCATCGTGAAGAGCAGGAACCAGACGGCGCTGAAGATGTACGTCGGCAGCGGCCAGGAGAAGCGCGGCCGCCCGAACCGCCAGAAGTCGGGTTCGTTCCCCCACATCGAGAAGCCGATCACGGCGACGACCGCGACCCAGAACGGCAGCCCGCCGCCCTGCGGCGTGCCGCCCATCTTCCCGCCGTCGCTGATGAACCCCTTCAGCACCATGTAGACGCACCAGAGGATCAGGATCGGCGTCACGAGATAGCGGGCGAACACGCTGATGCCCGTGAACCCGAAGAGATTGTTGAAGATCATCAGGCCCGCGAGCAGCAGGGTGAGCGTAAAGATCGCTCCCCAGCCGTAGAAGCCGTCCCATAGCACCGCGAGCAGGTTCGCCTGGTACCCGACCCAGCCGAGCGGTGCGATCAGGACGAACGCCGAGACGACCCACGAGCCGACGACGCCGAACACCGAGCGCGTGAGCAGGGCGTGCGTCTGCCCCGTGCGGGAGCCGAGGAACGCGCCGATCATCGCGTAGGCGACGTAGAAGCCGTAGCCGATCACGGTGATCGCGATGGTCGAGGCCAGGCTGTGGCCGCCGCCGCGGATCTCGAAGCCCAGGAACATGTACGAGAACCCCGCGACGAACGTCGTCCAGAGGCCCAGGAAGTGCCACATCGGCCGCCGCCGGTCGAGTGGCACGACGCCGCTCTCGCTCGTCGAGTAGTCGTGCTTGATCGACCGGTCGAGCTCTGCGCGCTCGAACTCGATGTCGTGGCGCAGGTCTTCGACATCCGCGGCCAATTCGTGCTGCTCAGCCATGCGCTGCCTCCTCGTCGGACTGCAGCGACTATGGACCTTCGGGCGGCCGGAGTCGAGTCTCTACGCGGCCGCCAGGGCCTGCGGCCTGAGCTCCTCGCCGAACCGCGCACGCCGGATGAACTGCCCGCTGCCGGGCTTCGCGAGGAGCTCGTCGCCGTCGACGATCACGTTGCCCCGCAGGAGCACGACTTCCGGTGAGCCCTCCACCTCGGTCCCCTCGAACAGGTTGTAGTCCGAGCGCGAGTGGTGGGTGGCGGCGGAGATCGTCACCTTCTTCTCGGGGTCGAAGACGACGACGTCGGCGTCGGAGCCGACCGCCAGCGTCCCCTTGCGGGGATAGAGACCGAACAGCTTCGCCGGGTTGGTGCAGAGCAGCTCGACCATCCGGTTCAGCGTGATGCGTCCCTCGCGGACTCCGAACTGGTGGATCATTTGCAGCCGGTTCTCGAGCCCAGGCCCGCCGTTCGGGATCTGGCGGAAGTCGTGCAGCCCCGCGTCCTTCTGGCCCTTGAACAGGTACGCGCAGTGGTCGGTCGAGATCGCCTGCAGGACGTTCGTCCGCACCGCGTTCCAGAGCACGGGCTGGTTGTCCTTCGGGCGGGGCGGCGGCGTGTACACGTATTTCGCGCCCTCGAAGTTCGGCCGCTCGAGGAACGACTGGTCGACGAAGAAGTACTGCGTGCACGTCTCGCCCCAGACGTTCCAGCCCTTCTCGCGCGCGAGCGCGATCGGCTCGACCGACTCCTTGCAGGAGACGTGGACGACGTAGAGGGCGGAGCCCGCCACGCGCGCGAGCTGGATCGCGCGGTTCGTGGCCTCGCCTTCCGTCTCGGGCGGGCGGGTCAGGGCGTGGTAGATCGGCTCGACGTGGCCCGCGTCGATCGCCTCTCCCATCAGCACCTCGATCGCGTCGCCGTTCTCGGCGTGGACCATCACGAGCGCGCCAGTCTGGGCCGCGACCTGCATGGTGCGGAAAAGCGTCTCGTCGTCGACCATCAACGAGTCCTTGTAGGCCATGAAGAGCTTGTACGACGTGACGCCGTGCTCCTCGGGCAGCCGCGCGAGCTCCTCGAGCGTGCCGCCCTCGCGCAGGTCGGTCACGGCGATGTGGAAGCCGTTGTCGATGATCGCTTTGCCCTCGCGCTTGCCGTGCCAGATCTCGAGCGCCTCGCCGAATGTCTGGCCCTTCGCCTGGATGCAGAAGTCGACGTGCGTCGTCGTGCCGCCGAACGCCGCTGCGGTGTGCCCGGACTGGAAGTCGTCGATCGTCGTCTCGCCACGCCACGGCATCTCGAGGTGCGTGTGCGGGTCGACGGCGCCGGGGAGGACGTAGCGCCCGGTCGCGTCGATGACGCGGTCGGCCGCGATGTCGAGCGACTCGCCGATCTGGGAGATCCGCTCGCCCTCGATGTAGACGTCGGCGACGTAGTCGTCGGCCGCGGTGATCACCCGGCCGCCCTTGATCAGCACGGACATCGCTCGCTCCTTCCTCGGAACCTCGCCGAACCTGGTTCGCCTCGAAGAGGCGAACCAGGTTCGTGAGTCTACGTGCTTACTTTCCGCCCGGCGTGACGTGGACGACGGCGGGCTTCCAGTGCTTGCCGTGCACGTCGAGGCCGGCCTTGATCATCCCGGCCACTGCCCGGCGCGCGAACGAGTAGTTGACCTCCCAGGCCTTCGGCGGCTTCTTGATCACGCCGTACTTCTGGGCGATCGACTCGGTGTACTTGACCGCAGACTGCGGCACCAACCCGATGCCCGACGTGTTCGGCCAGATCAGCTTGTTGATCTCGTTCATCTGCCACGTCTGGTGGCCGCGTCCGAGCGTCGGCCCGTTCTTGAGCACGATGTTGACGCAGTCCTGCCAGTGATCACGGCAGTAGATCCAGCCCGCCAGCGAGGCGCCGATGAACTTCACCGCGGTCGCCTGGTTCGCCGGGCTGCTCAGCCACTTCTGCGTGCTGAAGATGTTGTCTTCCAGCATGCCGGTGCCCACCTGCGGGCTCGCCATCTTGAAGACGTTCAGGTCGCTCAGCGTGTAGAGCTTGCCCGTGGCCGGGTTCGTCGTCTCCAGCACCTGGGCCAGCTCGTTGTACGTCATCGCGGCGGCCGCGTCGACCTGGTGCTGCAGGAACAGGTTCATGTCGAACGGCTGGTTGACGATCGTCACGTCGCTCGGGTTGTTCGGGTTGATCCCGTTTTTGGCGAGTGCGGCGAAGAGCTCCGGCTGGTTGCCGCAGCACCACACGCCGACCTTCTTGCCCCGCATCTTGGCGACGCTGTTGATGCCGCTCGACTTCCAGGTCAGCTCCGTCATCCCCGAGCGGGGGAAGACCTGCGCGACCGAGACGAGGTTCCCTCCGTGCTCGTCGGTCGCGAGGAGGTTCGGCAGCCAATCGAGCCCGAACTGGGCTTGCCCGCCGAGCACGACCTGCTCCGGCGTGATGTTCGGGCCGCCGACCTTGAGCTTCACGTTCAGTCCCGCCTGCTTGTAGTAGCCCTTCGCCAGCGCGGCGTAGTAGCCGGCGAACTGCGCCTGGGTCACCCACTTCAGCTGCAGGGTGACGTTCGTGAGCTTCTGCGAGTGCGTACTCGCAGACGCGGCGACCGCCGAGCCGCCGACCGCGAGCGCTGCGACCACACCGAGCAGCGCGATCCACTTCCTCCGAGTCATCCAGCCCTCCTCCTCGATTACTCCCGAACGCCGTGCGCGCTCGGGTGCCAGCCCATCGTGAAGCGTTCGACCACGCCGATCAAGCTGTAGAAGGCGATTCCCATCGCGCTCGCCACCACGATCGCGGCCCACGCCAGAGGAAGGTCGAACAGGGTCACCGAGTTCTCGATCTGCACCCCGAGTGCCTGGATCGAGCCCCCGAAGTACTCGCCGACGATCGCGCCGATCATCGAGAGGACCGTCGCGACCTTGAGCCCGGTGAAGATGAACGGCAGCGCGTTCGGAACGCGGACGCGCCGGAAGATCTGCAGCTCACTGGCCGCATAGGAGCGCATCAGCTCGATCGCGGCGGGCGGCACGGTCGTGAGCCCGCGGACCGTGTTGACCAGCACCGGGAAGAAGCACAGGACCGCCGCGATCGCCATCTTCGACCGGGGATTCAGCAGCCCGAACCAGTCGTTCATGATCGGCGCGAACGCGATGATCGGCACGGCGTTCGCAGCGATCGCGTACGGCATCAGCGCGCCGGACAAGCGCCGCCAGCGCGCGAGTGCGAGCGCCACGGCGATCCCGAGCCCCGACCCGATCGCGAACCCGCCCAGCGCTTCCTGCAGCGTGAACCAGCCGGCCTGCCAGAGCACGCTCCAGTGGGCGTGCAGCGAGCGGGCGATGGCGGTCGGCGTGGGGAGCAGGAAGTGCCCGAGCCACGGCGCGAACGCGAACTGCCACAGCAGGATGCCCGCCGCGAAGACCGCGAACACCGGCAGCCAGTCGCGCAGCCGGCGGATCACAGTTCGCCCTCCGCCACGAGCTGGGCCGTCGCCTGCTCGGCACCGCCGCGCGCCAGCGCCTCCCGCACCTCGGTGACAAGCTCGAAGAAGCGCGGCTCCTCACGAACGGCGTTCGTCCGCGGCTGCGGCAGGTCGACGTCGATCATCTGTGCGATGCGGCCGGGTCTCGGGGACATCACGACGACCCGCGTCGACAGAAACACCGCCTCGGGGATGGAGTGCGTGACGAACACGACGGTCGAGCCGGTCTCGCTCCAGATTCGCAGCAGCTCGACGTTGAGACGCTCCCGCGTCATCTCGTCGAGCGCCCCGAACGGCTCGTCCATCAACAGCAGCGCGGGCTCGAAGGACAGCGCCCGCGCGATGGACACGCGCTGCTGCATCCCGCCGGACAGCTGCCAGGGATGATGGTCGGCGAACGCGGTCAGCTCGACGAGCTGCAGCATCTCGTCGACGCGGGCCTTGCGTTTCGAGCGGTCCCAGCCCAGCATCTCGAGCGGCAGCGCGATGTTCTTCGCGACGGTGCGCCAGTCGTAGAGGACGGCCTGCTGGAAGACGATCCCATAGTCGCGATCGCGCCTCGCCCGCTGCGCTGTCTTCCCGTTCACGGTCACAGTCCCCTCGGTCGGCGGCACGAGGTCGCCGATCACGCGCAGGAGCGTCGACTTGCCGCAGCCCGAGGGCCCGATCAGCGACACGAACTCGCGCGGATGCACGTCGAGGTCGATACCCTCGAGCGCGATCGTGCCGCCGCGGAATCGCTTCGAGACTTCCTGCAATGCGACAACGGGCGCGGGAGTGCTCATGCGACGTTCTCCGGCGCTCGGCGGACGATTGCCCGCTCCGCGGCGACGACGGCGAGGAAGAACACGATCCCGAGCAGCGCCGAGATCACGTTCGTAGCCCAGAGCTCCTGCGGCTCGATCGAGTAGTACTGGTTGAAGTTGACGATCGCGCCGCCGAGACCGCCCTGGATCGAGGCGGACGGCTCGGAGATGATCGCGCCGACGATCGAGAGCGGTGCCGCGATCCGGAACGCGGAGAAGAGGTACGGCAGCGACGACGGCGTCTGCAGCTTCCAGAGGATGCGCCAGCGCCCCGCGGCGTAGGACCTCATCAGCTCGACGGCGCGCGGATCGGTGGACTGCAACCCGCGCAGGGCGTTGATCGTCACCGGGAAGAACGTGAGGTACGCGGCGAGCACGGCGACGGCGAGCCAGTCGTGGATCCCCTTGGAACCCAGCCCGACGACGACCATCGGCGCGATCGCGAGCAGCGGAATCGTCTGCGACGCGACGACGTACGGGATGATCCCCCGCTCCAGGAACGCCGACTGGGAGAGCACGACGGCGATCAGGAAGCCGCCGACTGCCCCGAGCGCGAAGCCGAGCGCCGCCTCCTTCGCCGTGAAGGCGCTCGCGTTCAACAGGACGTGCAGCAGCGACGGGCCGTTCGCCTGCGCCGGCTGGAACAACGCCTGAACGATGCGGTGCAGATGCGGCATCGTCACGTCGTTCACGGGGAACGGCCACGTCAGCTTGAAGTGCGTGCCGATCCAGTGCCAGCCTTCCCAGAGACCCCAGAGCACTCCGAGCACGGCGAGGAACGTCAACACGCGCGACAGCGCCGCCTGCGGCATCGCCCTGATCTATCACAACGCGAAGGGCCGATAGGATCGCCGGAAGTGGTCATTCCGGTAGGTCCGATGCCCTTGGGCCGCGCGAAAACCGAGCAGGCCAAGGACGCAGGGAGCGGCAATAGCCGAGGCTATTGCCGCGACCGAGGACGCAGGCATACGACGGTTTGCAGCCGGCACGAGGGTGTCGCCACCTGCCGGAGTGACCACTAGTGCCGCTCGATCCGTCGCGCACCGTCGCCGAGCTCGAGGAGTTGCGCGAGCTCACGGGCGACGAGAACGGCGCGCAACGGGTGGCCTGGACCGACACGTGGGAGCGGGCGCGCGCCTGGCTGCGCGCGAAGCTGGCCGGGACGGGCGCCGTCGAGGAGGTCGACCAGGCCGGCAACCAGTGGTTCACGCTCCGCGGCGCCTCGGACCGCGAGCTGCTGATCGGCGGTCATCTCGACTCGGTGCCGAACGGAGGGTGGCTCGACGGGTGCCTGAACGTGACGGCCGGCGTCGAGGTACTGCGGCGGATCGCGGAAGAGGGGACGCCGCCCGTGTCGGTGCGGCTCGTCAACTGGGCGGACGAGGAGGGTGCGCGATTCGGGCGCTCCCTCTTCGGCTCGTCGGCCGCCGCGGGGTCGATGCGGGACCGCGACGAGCTGCGCAGGCTCACGGACCGCGACGGGATCTCGCTCCCCGACGCGCTCGCCCAGCACGGCGTCGAGCTTGACAACGCTCTGTCGGCGAAGGATCAGCTCGCGAATGCGGCGACGTACCTCGAGCTGCACATCGAGCAGGGGCCGGTGCTCGAGTCGCTCGATCTCCCTCTCGGGGTCGTCCTCGGCACCTTCGGCGTCGAGCGCTCGCGCTTCACGTGGCGCGGCCAGGCCGCGCACGCCGGGTCGACGCCGATGGACGCGCGCCGCGACGCGCTGGCGGGCGCTGCGAAGCTGGCGCTGTACATCAGGGAGATCGCCTTCGAGGTGGGCGACGGCGCGGTCTGCACGTCGGGCGGCGTCGTGTGCCGCCCGGGCATCGTCACCTCGGTCGTCGAGACCGCGGAACAGCTGCTCGACCAGCGCCACCTCGACGCCGGCAAGCTCGCGCACATGCTCGAGCTGGCGCGCGACGCTGCAGACAACTTCGCGGACGAGGAGAACCTCGAGGTCGAGTGGGAGCGCATCTGGAACATCGAGCCGATCCTGTTCGACGAGACGCTGATCGGTTTCGCCGACGAGGCGGTTCGGGAGATCGCGGGGACGTCCCATCGGCTGCCGTCAGGCCCGCTGCACGACGCCGCAGAGGTCGCGCGCGCCGGCGTGCCGACGGTGATGCTGTTCGTGCAGAGCCTGCGCGGCCTGTCGCACACGAAGCTCGAGGACACGAAGAAGGAGCACCTCGAGCTGAGCGTCGCCGCACTCGACCGGCTCGCGTCGAAGACGCTCGCCTGGCTCAGCGCTTGACGTCCTAAGGACGGGAGTTTCAGAAGACGCGCACGAGCACCGCGCCGGTCACGAGCAGCACGACGCCGAGCGCGCGCAGCGGCGTGATGCTCCGCTGCTCGAACGCGAGCCAGCCGAACTGGTCTGCGAGCACGCTCGTCACGAGTTGGGCCGCGACGAGGACGCCGAAGAATGCCGCCGCGCCGATCCGCGGCGGCACGACCACCGTCGACGTGACGTAGAAGGCACCGAGCGCGCCGCCTACCCACGCCCACCACGGAGCGTGCCCGGCCCGCGTGTGTTCGCTGCGGTAGAAGAGCACCACGACGGCGAGCAGTACCAGCGTGCCGATCCCGAACGAGACGAACGACGCACGGACCGGACCGCCGACGAACTTCGCGAGCGTCGAGTTCACGCCGGCCTGAAGCGGCAGGAACGCGCCGGCGACGACGGCGAACGCAAGCAGGAGGAGCCCGGTCAACTCGTCTTCACCGCTCGATCATGACGGAGTAGGCTCACCCTCATGAGCATGAGCTTCGGCGTCACCGTCCTGCCTGATCCGCCCTACCAGCGCTGGCTGGAGATGATCCAGCTCGCAGAAAGCCACGGCTTCGAATACGCCTGGACATACGACTCGCACGTCCTCTGGCAGGAGTCGGTGCCGATGCTGGCGATCGCAGGGCGCGAGACGTCGAAGATCAAGCTCGGGCACTTCGTCACGAACCCCGCCACACGCGATCCGACGGTGCTGGCGAGCGCCTACGCGACGCTGCACGACATCTCCGACGGCCGGATGGTGATGGGCGTCGGCCGGGGCGACTCAGCCGTCCGCTACATCGGGCGCCAACCGATGAGGGTGGCGGAGTTCGAGCGGGCGCTCGGGATGGTCAGGGACTTCATGAACGGCCGCCAGGTGCACTGGAACGACCGCGAGCTGCAGCTCAAGTGGGTGCGTCCCGAGCTGCCCGAGATCCCGATGTGGGTCGCGGGCTACGGGCCGAAGGCGCTCGCCGTCGCCGGTCGCGTCGGCGACGGAGTCATCATCCAGCTCGCCGACCCGGAGATCATCAGCTGGATCATGGACACGGCGCGCCGTGCGGCCGAGGAGGCCGGGCGCGACCCGTCGCAGCTCAAGTGCATCGTGGGCGCGCCGAGCCACGTCACTGACGACCTCGCCGATGCGCGCGAGCAGGTGCGGTGGTTCCCAGCGATGGTCTCGAACCACGTGATGGATCTGATCGAGCGCTACGGCACGGACGGGTCGACGGTGCCGAAGGCGCTCACCGACTACGTCCAGGCGCGCAAGTTCTACGACTACAACGAACATTCGCGGGTCGGCGCGAAGCACGGGGCGTTCGTCACCGACGAGATCTGCGATCGGTTCTGCGTGATCGGCGACACCGCTCGAATCGCCCAGAAGCTGCGTGAGCTCGAGGCGGTCGGGGTCGACCAGTTCAACATCTACCTGATGACGCACGGCCAGCAGGAGACGCTGCAGGCATACGGCGACGAGCTGATCCCTCAGTTCGCAGGCGTCACCACCTAGAAACAAACCTCATCCTCGAGAATGAGACCCAGTTCGTAGCCACGACGGATGGCGACGCGCGCGCACCGTCGCTATGGTGGCCCGCGATGAGTACGAACGGCGCAGTTGTGACGGCCGACGACATCACCCGCCGCTACGGCGAGGGCGAGGCAGCAGTCGACGCCCTTCGCGGCGTCTCCCTGGCCGTCGAGCCGGGCGAGCTCGTTGCGGTGATGGGCCCGTCGGGATCCGGCAAGTCGACGCTGATGCACATCCTCGCGGGCCTCGACAAGCCGACCAGCGGCGAGGTCACGATCGGCGGCGAGAAGATCACCGGCATGGACGACACGGCGCTGACGAAGCTGCGGCGGCGCCGCATCGGGTTCGTCTTCCAGTTCTTCAACCTGCTTCCGATGCTGACCGCGGAGGAGAACGTTCTGCTGCCGCTGTCGATCGCCGGCGAGAAGCCCGACGCGTCCTGGCTCAAGGACCTCCTCGCGAAGACAGGGCTCAAGGACCGGGCATCCCATCGTCCGTCTGAGCTGTCGGGTGGCCAGCAGCAGCGTGTCGCGATCGCGCGTGCGCTCGTCTCGCGGCCGTCGATCGTGTTCGCCGACGAGCCGACAGGCAACCTCGACTCGAAGACGAGCGGCGAGATCCTGGACCTGATGCGCGACTCGGTCGACAGCTTCGGCCAGACGACGGTGATGGTGACGCACGACTCGCGCGCGGCGGCCATCGCCGACCGGATCCTCTTCCTGGCGGACGGCAGGCTCGTGCAGGAGCGGTCGGACATCAGCGCGGCCGACGTCCTCACCGTCATGCAGGGCCTCGACAGCTGACGCAATGCTGAGGGTCGTCCTGAAGGGCCTCGCGGGCCGCAAGCTGCGCGCCGCGCTCACCGCGTTCGCGATTGTCCTCGGTGTCGCGATGGTGAGCGGCACCTACGTGCTCACCGACACCATCAAGGCGGGCTTCAGCTCGATCTTCACGACCGTCTACCAGAACACCGACGCCGTGATCACCGGCAAGAGCGCGATCGGCACCGACAACAGCAACAGCAACAGCACACCGCCGTCGTTCTCCGAGTCGCTGCTGCCGAGGGTGCGGGCGCTGCCCGGCGTGGCGCGCGCCGTCGGCACGGTCAGCGACCAGGCGCAGCTGGTCGGCCGGAACGGGAAGGTGATCACGTTCGGCTTCGGCGCGACGCTCGCGTTCAGCGTCGACCCTGCGCACGATCAGGGGCTCAATCCGCTCGTTCTGACCGCGGGGCGCTGGCCGCACGGCCCGCACGAGATCGCGATCGACGCCCATACCGCCTCCAACAAGCACTACAAGGTCGGTGATTCGATCGGCGCCGTCGTCCGCGGCCCGGTGCAGCACTTCACGGTCACCGGGATCGCGAAGCTCGGGAACGTCGCGTCGCTCGGCGGTGCGACGTTCGCCATCTTCGACCTACCGACCGCCCAGACGCTCTTCGGGAAGGTCGGCAAGCTCGACGGGATCGACGTCGCCGCGAAATCCGGCGTGAAGCCGGCGCAGCTCGTCTCCGAGATCCGCCCGCTGCTGCCCCGCACCGCCCAGGTGCGGACCGGTTCGCAGGAGGCGGCGAAGCAGACGCAGGACACGAGCGGCTTCACCAGCGTGTTGCAGGACTTCCTGCTCGCGTTCGGCGGCATCGCGTTGTTCGTCGGCAGTTTCGTGATCGCGAACACGCTCTCGATCACGATCGCTCAACGCGCGCGGGAGTTCGGGACGCTGCGCACGATCGGCGCGACGCGGAAGCAGATCCGCCGCTCGGTGATCCTCGAAGGCGGCGTGATCGGAATCACGGCGTCGGTCGCCGGCTTGTTCCTGGGCCTCGCTCTCGCGAAGGGGCTGCAGCGGCTGTTCGTCGCGTTCGGCATCGACCTGCCGCACTCGGCGACGATCTTCGCCACGCGCACGATCATCGTCTCGCTCGTCCTGGGGACCGTCGTCACGGTGCTGGCGAGCCTCCTGCCGGCGTTCCGTGCCACGCGCGTCGAGCCGATCGCTGCCGTGCGGGAAGGTGTTCTGCCGCCGTCGCGCCTCGCACGCTTCGGGCCGCTGGCCGCGTCCGTCGTCCTTGCGTTCTCCGCCGCGCTGCTCCTGTTCGGAGCCTTCGCCACGCACGTCAAGGGCGTCGACAGGCTGCTCGCGATCGGCGTCGGGGTGCTGGCGAGCTTCGTGGGCGTGGCTCTGCTCGCACCGCGTGTCGTTCCTCCGCTCGCCGAGACGCTCGGCTGGCCGGGCACCAAGATCGGCGGCGTCGCCGGACGGTTGGCGCGCGAGAACGCGATGCGGAACCCGGCGCGGACCGCGTCGACGGCGGCCGCGCTGATGATCGGGCTCGCGCTCGTGACGACCGTCGGAGTGCTCGCCGCCGGCTTGAAGAAGACGTTCGAGAACTCGGTCGACAAGCAGTTCAAGGGCCAGTACGCGCTCACGTCCGAGAACGGCTTCACACCGACGGGTATCTCGTCCGAACGAGCAGTCGCGAAAGTTCCGGGCGTGCTGGTCGTCTCGGGTGTGCGGGCAGGCGACGGCAAAGCATTCGGCGCCCGACACGGCGTGACCGGCGTCTCGCCCGATGTGGGACAGGTGATCGACATCAACTGGATCGCCGGCGGCCCCTCGGTGCCGGCACGGCTCGGCACGCACGGCGCGTTCGTCGACGACTCGTTCGCGAAGAAGCACCGGCTCTCCGTCGGCTCGCCGATTCCGCTCGAGCTCCCGTCGGGCCGCACGCTCGGTCTGCGCGTGATCGGCATCTTCAAGCCGCCGAAGGGCGGGTCGCCGTTCGGGCGGATCACGATCTCGAACGCGCTCTTCGACAGCGTCTACCAGAACCCGGCGAACGTGTACTCGTTCATCGACATGCGCGGCGGCGTCACGCCGGCCAACACGCATGCGCTGAACGCCGCGCTCACGAACTTCCCGGACGCGAAGATCCAGACCGAGAGCCAGTTCAAGAAGCAGCAGGAGTCGGGCATCGACATCCTGCTCAACCTGCTCTACGTCCTGCTCTCCCTTTCGATCATCGTGAGCCTGTTCGGGATCGTGAACACGCTCGTCCTGACGGTGTTCGAGCGGACACGCGAGCTCGGGATGCTGCGTGCTGTCGGCATGACCCGCCGGCAGACGCGACGCATGATCCGCCACGAGAGCGTCGTCACGGCGCTGATCGGCGCCGCGCTCGGCATCCCGCTCGGCATCCTGCTCGCGCTGCTCGTCGGCAGGGCGATCAACTTCTTCACCTTCACCGTGCCGTGGGGCACACTCATCGCGTTCGTGATCGCGGCGATCCTCGCCGGGCTGGTCGCGGCGATCTTCCCGGCGCGGCGCGCGTCCCGCCTGAACGTCCTCGCGGCCCTGCAGTACGAGTAGCCGTCACGCGCGGAATCCGGGCTGCGGCTCGAGCGTGAGCGGGCTCTCCGGCAACCCCGGCTGCGGAGCGCCCGTGTTGAAGCCGGCCGGCGCGACGTCGTTCGGCGCGTCGGGGTGGAACAGGGATGCGAGCAGCTGGATCTGGCCCCGACCCGGGCCGAGCTCGAACTGCCCGCCGCCGTAGAGCGCGATGCCCGCCTCCGCGCAGCGGTCGTAGAAGTCGAAGAGACGCTTCACGGAGCCGAACCGCGACGGCTTGCAGTTCAGGCAGCGCGGGGCAAAGGGCAGCGCCTCGACGTCGCTCCACTCGTGGATCGCCGCGTCCCACGTGATGCGGTCGCGATGCGGGGCGAGCGCCTCGCTCGTCTCGCTCGTGAGCGCGGGATCCTCGAGCCACGCGTTCGGAAAGGCCTCGGCGATTCGCCGGTACAGCGCCCCGTCGGGTGGAGCTCCGAAATCGCCGCGGTAGATGCCCTTGAAGTCGGCGGTGTCGACGCGTCCCGCTGCGACGAGGCCGTTGACGATCTCGTCCGTCCAGTCGCGGTCCGGGTCGAGCTTGAAGCGGAGACTCGGGTAGAGCTCGCTCCAGCGCGGCACGTTCGCGATCCGGGTCGAGACGACGAACTCGACGGCCCGCGGCTCGCGACCGAGCCGGTCGGCGAGCGACGTACCAGCCTGGCGCAGCGCGAGGTCGAGCGCGGCGGACTCGAAGGCCCAGCGCCGATACTCGGACTGGCCGGCTTGGAGCAGCGAGAACGACTCGAGCGTGAAGTCACCCGCGAGCGGGAGCTTGCCGCCCTGCTCCTGGAACCGTTGCTGCACCTGCGGGTCGTAGTCGATGTCCTCGCCGCGCCCCTCCTGACCGCTCCCGTGGAGCACGACCACGGTGCGGCGGAGGACGAAGTTCTGCGCGACCTCGTGCTCGAGAGGCTCGAGGGTGTAGCCCTCGACGTGGAGCGGCAGCTCGCGGACGGCGCCCCAGGTGCTCACCGGCCGCGTCCCCGCAGGTGGCGGACGAGAGCATCCAGGCGCTCGTCCCACTCTTCCCCGCTCGGCGTCAGGTGGTAGCGCGTCTCGCGGCCGTGCCGCTCCGACTCCACGAGCCCGGCGTCGGCGAGCGCCGTCAGGTGCTTCGACACCGCCTGGCGCGTGATCGGGAGCTCGCCCGTCAGCTCCGTCGCCGTCGCCGAGCCGCGCTCGGAGATGTAGCCGAGCACGTGGCGCCGGCTCGGATCGGCCAGCGCGGAGAACACCTGGCCGATCGGATCAGGCATGCACCAGCGCGGA
>Ga0070731_10003484_pt1 | contig 14198 bp, 13 predicted proteins | sample Coa_R1_2_FD_66448 | JGI IMG/M metagenome (GOLD analysis project Ga0070731, IMG submission 66448) | Surface soil microbial communities from Centralia Pennsylvania, which are recovering from an underground coalmine fire - Coalmine... | ecosystem: Environmental > Terrestrial > Soil > Unclassified ... | reverse complement strand
AAGGAGTGCCGGTCCGCGGCTACATCCGTCCTTACTACGGATTGACCGGCCCCAACGGCGCGACGGCGTTGCAGGGTATAACTGGCGCGCACAGCGTGCCTATCCTATCTGGACCCATCGGTGCTACGGGCACCCAAGTTGGCGCTGCTGCTGCAAGCGGAATGACTGGTCTATCTGGACCTGCCGGTTTTCTCCAGTGGACGCCGGGTGGCATCGTCTTACGCGGGAGCGCAGGCGCGGACTGATCCTGCATCCGTGGGAGCCGCGCGACCGGTCTTCATGACAGCCGTTCAACCTGTCGTCCCTGACGGGCTGACGGACCTGACGGTGGATTTCAGGGAGGCTATAGCGCGTTGCGGTGGCTTGCGCTGCGCCCCCCCCCACTCACTGCTGTAACAAAGCTTATACCCCCCGTCAGGGTCCGTCAGGGTCTGTCAAAAGGCAAGCAAAATGGGCCTTTAAGCACCTTCGCACTTTCCGTCAGGGGCCGTCAGACTGACGGGCTTGCCGGCCAGCGCCCTCACGCCTCTAGGCGCGCACCTTCCACTGTAAGTCGGCACTCGCCTTTGTTACTGGGGGCAGTAATGTGCCGCGACGAAATCAGCCAATGTTAACTGGCTCTTAAATGAAAATTAAATCGCGGTTTTGTTTGCTATTTGTTACGCAGGGGGATCAACGGGTTAGACTCGGTTTCGGGCTAATTAGCAAATTTCTATCTATAACAGACTAACCTTTAGCACATGGATATCCGGCACGCAGCGCCGGACCAGTGATCCATTTTTACGAGAACAAAGCATAAGCAAACAACGAGGTCATACATGCCCTGGACATATGAATCCCGCCGAAGGGCTGCGAATAAGCGACGCGCAACTGGCAAACCCTGGTACAGCGGACCCAGGATTATGGGCACGCGAAACGCCCATGAACGCGAGGTTTGGCAAAAAAATAAGCGCGGCGAAACCCTATCGTGGGATGAGGAGATAATCCTGGAGGGAATAAAGTACCGCCGCGAAGAAGAACGCTTCGATAAGAAAATGAGGAAGGGGATACTTGCCGAGTGGAGAGCGCGGCGTGAGGCTGATTTGGCCAGGTCAAGTGCAAACACAACGCCGCCGCCATTGCCGGTGTCCATGCCGCCGCCCCAGCCGCCAGTTTTTCCGCCTTTCCCGGCGAAACCGTTTGAAGGTTCCAAGGTGTCGGACCAAAAATTAGTGAGCGCGCCGGGTGGCCAATTAGTGTTTACCGACGGAAGAGCTATCTACGTAAGCGACGACGAGTGGAACGCGTTAATAGACGAGCAGGATGCCTTCATTGGAGCGTCACCGGCCGAATGGGACGCCTTCATTCAGTTGGCATCGGGGCAAGCGTTGACGCCCGAGGCCAAGGCCGCGGATCAAGAGTTAACGCGCGAGACAGGGCCTAGTGGAAGGTGAAACTCTGGCGCGAGTGATAACGTGATCCACGGGCAGTTCTGCCACCGGGAGAAACGTAGCAGCGTCGGAGCGGCGCATACTTTTGAGTGCCACACAATGGCGGACGCGCGTCCGCAGTTGAAAGGTGAAGTCAGTCGCAACACGGCCAAGTCTTAACGACAAAGGATTGACGATTCAGAAGAATAAGAGTATATTCTCTTTTGGGCCTAGCCTAGGAGGTCCGCGTTACGCGGGCTGCGTCAGAGCCGGAGTTACTTCCGGCTCTTGGCGTCTTTGGGCGCCTCTTTGAGATGGCGTACTAGCTCAAAGCAACTGTATTTGATCCCGAGATGTGGAATGTCTTCCTCCCTTAGTTGATCGTCTATGAGCTTTTTGCGCTCGCGCAGTTTGGCATACGGCCAATAGTTTTCGTCATAGCCTCCGCGCGCCATTGGATAGAGATAAAGATCGGCGAATTGCGCCATCGGCGATGATTTCTTTTTGAATTTGAGTTCGTACAAAGATTCCGTCAATTCCTTGGAGCCCAGCGGCGCGTGCTTTGCAGATGCATCAGCGCTAAAAGGCATACCCTCAGTTCGCAGCGAAGAATAGTAAGTGCGAATATACTCGTCCGCCGTCGGGTCACATTCTTCAGGAAATATTCTTAGTTTGCGTCCCGCGTTTCGCGCGTGTTTTGCTGCGCGCTCGCAGATCACGGAAAACGCCGTCTTACATAACATCCATGTTTGTCGCCCATACTTTTCGCGATAGCGAGCGTCATACCCAGGCCTGTCAATGACACAGGCATGCCCCATAACAGGAAGGCCAATCAGGAGCGTGCTAAGACGCAACATGAAGCGGTTATATTCCTTGCACTCAAGCTTGGCGAGCCATGAGAAGCGACCTCGCATCAGTCTGATATCGAAAGAGTGCAGAGGGTAGGTTATGCCCCATTCCTTGCAGAAACGCTCGTGCGCCGAAATGGCAACTCCCTCATCTTCCTCATTGATGAGCACTCCCCCAACTGCGAACCAATCTCGAAACGCAATTTTGGGGGCCAAATGATCTGGATTGCGGGTTCCTGAATCGTCAATGTACAGGCATGTTACCCTAGGCATCGTATTTCCCGCGTCTCTTTCGCAGAAGAGCAGCGAACATGCCCATTGCGCTGGCCAGCGCTGGGAACACAATGACGCAACTCCGAGGGAACCGGTTCACGGGTCCGGTCTTGTCAGGAGATCGCCTCGCGTTCAATCAATCCAGGACGCTTTTCCATTTCGTATCGGTCAACCTTCGCTCCCAGCCATAATGCAGTAGCCCGTGCGCCGTATGTGAGGACAATTCCATATATAAGTTCCGCTACGATCACCCATTCAGAATGCCACGCCGCAGCGATAATCCCGAGAGGGACAATTCCGACGATGCCCATTATCAGACCGCAGAACACTCCTTCGCCGCCCCAAATCTGGTACGTCACCATAAAGCCGTATACCCATACGGTGACACCGAATACGAATGACGCTACGTACAGGCCGTAGGCTGGCACGATCCTGGTTTTTCGGAAAGGCGCGAGCGGCAGCAGTAAGACGATGCACACCACAGTCACAATGTTGTTGAACGTGATCAGATACCCCAAGACATGACCCGACACCCAAGCCATCCCGTTGATCAACAACGCGGCAACGAAAACCATTGCGACCATTATCGCGATGCCTAGCAACCCCAACCCAACATTCTTGACCGCTTCCATATGACCCTCTTTATTTGCGCGTTTATCGCACCCGCTGTCCGAGAAGCAGGTCGCGCGCATAATTCAGTTGCTTGGCTAAAAAGTCTGACCCACCCACGTCGGGGTGCACGCGCTTTATTAGGCGGCCATAGGTCGCGCGGATTTCCTGTTCGGTTGCCCCTGCTTTCAGTCCGAGGATTTGGAGGGCATCGTCGGCGCTCGTCTTGCCCGACGTTGCGCCGCGCCAACTATCCTGCTGCTCCCGCCGCCGTCTTTCACGTTCTTGGGCGGCAGCCTCCCTCTGTCGTTGCTGCTCCTGTTCCTGTTGCTGCCGGGCGACTCTTATAAGCGCGGCCCGCGCCGATGTGTTTCCTTGGTCGGCCGCGAGCTTGTAGAGGCGCGCGGCCTCGCGATCGTCCTTCGGCAGGGCGCCACGCCCCTGCTCGTAGAAGACCCCAAGATTGGTTTGTGCACAGGCCACTCCCTGGTCGGCCGCGAGTCTGTAAAGGCGTGCCGCCTCGTGCTCATCCTTCGGCAGGCCGCCCCGTCCGTGCTCGTAGAGGAATCCGAGATTGGTTTGCGCGTTCGCGTTACCCTGGTCTGCGGCGAGCTTGTAGAGGCGCGCCGCCTCGCGGTCGTCCTTCGGTAGGCCTCCGCGCCCCTGCTCGTAGAAGACTCCGAGACTGAATTGCGCATGGTCGTATCTTTGGTCGGCGGCCAGCTTGTAGAGGTGTGCGGCCTCGCGATTATCCCTCGGCAGTGCGCCACGGCCCCGCGAATAGAAGAGCCCGAGCAGCCCGCCACTGCCGTGCTCGTACAAGATCGCGAGGTTGTATTGAGCGCGAGCATTTCCCTGGTCGGCGGCGAGCTTGTAGAGGCGCGCGGCCTCGCGATCGTCCTTCGGCAGACCACCAAGGCTCTGCACGTAAAACCGCCCGAGATTGCATTGAGCGCGAGCATTTCCCTGGTCGGCCGCGAGTTTGTAGAGGCGTGCCGCCTCGTGCTCATCCTTCGGCAGGCCGCCCCGTCCGTGCTCGTAGAGGAATCCGAGATTGGTTTGCGCGTTCGCGTTCCCCTGGTCTGCGGCGAGCTTATAGAGCCGCGCAGCCTCGCGATCGTCCTTCGGCAGGCCTAAGCCCCGCTCATAGAAGGCCCCGAGATTGTATTGAGCGCGGACGTGACCCTGCGCAGCCGCCTTGCGATGCCAATTCGCTGCGGTCTCATAGTCCTGCGGGACGCCTTGGCCCTTGTGGTACATGCCAGCGAGATAGAATTGAGCGTCGGCATTGCCTTGTTCGGCCGCTCTGCGATACCAGATCAATGCAGCTGCATAGTGCTGAGGGACGCCCCAGCCCTCCTCGTGCATGATCCCAAGATAGAGTTGAGCATCAGCGTTTCCTTGGTCGGCGAGGGGGCACCAGAGTTGCATCGCGCGCGGATAGTCACGACGCTGGTAAGCCGCCATCCCATCTTGGAACGGCTTCGCCAGTGGGATTGCCTCGTTTCGATGTGCCAACACCGAGGCGGTCATGAAATGCGTCTTTCAGCTAACCGTGAAGGCACCAATGCATCATTGGAACGAGCGGAGGGGCAAACACCAGCCGCCATCGCTACGTGGTTTAGCCCCAGTGCCCTGTGGAAGTATAAAGTTCAACCGCTGCGGTTATTTTGACGAATTGTGTAAAAATGTATGCGTTGCGGCGCACTGCGGCCTCTGGAACGCTAGCGGTGACGCCCACCACGCAACGTTTTCAAGGTTGTTAGGTTCGCCCCGCCGCCTCGTAGCACCAATCGTGTATTACCCATCTGACAGCCCCAATTGTGTCGGGGGTCTCACAGCCTGATGCCCTCCAGTTGGTGTACAGCATTTATGGCAGCTTGTTCGTCAGGCGTTGAGCGAGAGTTTGAGCGCCTTGCCTGGGTGCATCGACGATCCCCCTTTTGGCCGTAAAAGAGGTTGATAAGCCGATCGCTCGGCGTTCAACTACACCGGTGATCGCATCGTCTATCGCCAAGGTGCCCGCGAAATCAAAAACTCCTGAGCCGGTGTGCCCGTATGTGTCCCACTGCCAACGCCATCGCACAGTCTGTCCGTCTACGGTACCTGTGACCTTTCCCGCTGCTAGGCGCGCGACGCATGAACCAGTCAAATCGTTACCTACCTGGACAAAGTTGCAGAGAGGCATGGGGCCCTCTTTCGCCTGTATTCGCCAAACGCCAGTAATTTCAGCCGCGTGCGCCGCAACGCCGATCCCGAATAGGGAGACGCACGCGAAAAATGCGCTTCTCCGTCGCATGAATGCTCACCCCTCATATCAAGATGGTGCGTTCAATGAGACAATTAACGACAATATTGGGGCACTATTGCTTCCGGCGAGGTTAAATAAATGATGAAAGGTTGAGACGGTTATCCCGCCCGGATCGCGTAAACGGCCGGCCAGGAAACTCCTGGCGCAACTCTTCCACAGCCTCATAGATTCTCGCCACTGCCTTAGGCAACTTAATCTTATCTCCGGGCTTCATACCGCTGCTCCACTCTTTTCCCCAATTCCGAAGAAACTGTCCCATCTCCCGGCTAGTGGCGAGCCCAAACCCTGACGGATGTTATCGAGCGCTCGAACCATGAAGTAGATCGCGACGAAGAAAATCAGCATGCGGCCCACCACCAGTTCCATCGTCATCGGTTTGGCCACCTCGATGATACCGAGGAGGACGAAGTAGAACGCGGTTAGCGAAATCAGCAATTCAAGGGCGCCGTACCATAAACGGCTGCGGTGACGCATCCGATAGAGCGAGAAGGCGATCGGAAGCATGGACAGTGCCCACGCCGTTAGGGCGGCATGTCGCCACCCCGCGAGGTAAAGCAGCTCGCCGACGCCAATGGCGAACATCAGTATCGCCAATGCCATGAGTGGAAATCGGACTTGGAGCCAGAGCACGACCATATTAGTTCGCAACATCATGCCGCTCTCCCTTCATTTTACCACGTTCAGCTTCCCCTAGAGCCACGCTCTCGTCGAGTTTGCAGTGCTTGGGCTTAGGTCAGACGACTACGCGATTGATGTTGCGGACGCTGCACGAATAATTTTGTCTGGCAATCGCTTCTCTTCCTTTATCCAATTCTCAAACCGAAATAATTTTTCCCAATAACCGAACGCATCGATGAACCACCGGATAGGGTCTAGGGTTTCCGCGCCATCGGTGATGGTCATGCTCATCACGTAATCGCCCACGTTGACAACACCGATTTTTTCCCACGCCTTGTGCCACTCAGCCTTTGCCTTCACGTCGGGGGCGGCCTTTTTCCGTCGCATGTGCTTCGAACCGTTCGCTATCTCGCGGCACACGTAGAGTGCACGGCATTCTTGCACCACGGCGTTCTGGAATTTTTCAAGGCCCTTCCTGATACCGGTATCAGTTTCGGCGTAGGCGAAATTGTATCGCTTTGCCAGAATTTCCCGACGTTCCTTACTAGATTGCCAAAGCCAATCGGTAATGTGCCAGGCTGTGACTACGGCGTTGAACGCAGTAAAGATGGCGACCGGAAACGGCTCGTTATCGACCCAGACCGACATGTTGGTGGTCAGGCTGTCGATCTCCCAAAGCAGCTTTGCCAACATTTGCTGTGGGTCGTCCATCGCTAGGACGTTTTGGATTTCACTCGGCTTGGGTGCCTCGACCACCTCGCCTCCCTGCAATCTCAACGAAAAAAGCGGACCCTGAGCCATTCAGGACCCTTAGCAGGGTGTGACATAGGTTCCGGAATGGACAGTTCCAAGCCACCCCAATGATAGTCCGCCGACACCTTGCCGAGCGTGATGGCGACTGGAAGTTTTGAAGCTCGGGATCGATCCGCTATGCTTGGCTGAACCGTAATTGGCCGCCTTGGGTCTTATTGGAACGAGCAGGTTTATGCTGTGAATGCCTTAGCTGGATCGAAAGGAACCTTTGCGTAATGCAGTTCGCGAGCAAGGTCCGTCTTCCAGGCGCCACTAGAATCAAAGAGAATGTACGCAATTCCGTCGAAGTCTGACGGCCTCTCAACATCACCTTTCAAGAGTGCGGCCACATTGGCGGGCCCAAGCTTTCCAATGAAAAAACCAAGTTCGAACACGACATTCTGACGTGCTCTCGGCGTTCGTTCGGCGGCGCCGGCGAGACCACCTTCATCATCCGGTGTCATCAGGACGACTGCAAAGCTCGCTCCCTCGGCCTCTTCTCTGAATTTCGTAAGCAGGTGACGGCCGCCGTTTGGCTGCTGGTGAAGAATGATCGGCTCAAGGCCGATTGCGCGGAGGAACAGGGCGACGGCATTTTTTGCCGCGTCGTCGCGGCCATGAACGAGAAAGATTTTGTTGTTTGGGTGCGATTGGCTAGCGGTTTCGGCCGCTCCGTTTGATTGCTCTCCGCGACAGGCGATTTCCTCTTCAAGGCCTTGGATCGCTTGCTCTAGCAAAGCGACGGCTTGCTGTTGCCGCTCGGCAACGCTGTGTTGGAGTTCGTGGACGTTCACGCCCTCGTGCCCGCCCCCTCCACCTCGAACCCCGATCCAATCGGGCACGACTCTTAGAACAGGTGCCGGCTCTAAGTCACAGGCGGACCGATAGAGATTAAATCTCGGCGTGCCCCTGCCAAACACAGCTGTCAATGTCTGCTCAATTGCAGTTTCGACGGAAACAATCTGCGGCGAGCGGTAAGTTGTAATTGATCGTGCGTCTAACTGCTTCAGCTCCCCGAGTCGCCGCGTAAGACGCTCAATGCCACTGCGCATATCCGCGACGCTTAGGAAGCGATCTTCAGGGGGAGATTGGGTGGGACGACGGGCCATTTGTCCTGGAGTTGGTGTACCACCTGCGAAACGCGGCAATCAGTTCAACATCACAAAAACCGGACGGGACCGATTGGTCCTCCACGAGGGACGGGTGCTGTCTTTGGTATTGCCACGGTTTACTTTCCGGCAAGTACTGCCGGAAGCCGACTTTGGACAGTGACCCACGTTGACGTATTTGGACAACACCAAGAAATCAATTTCAAAACCAAGTCGTGATCCTCATCCAGCTTGCGATGCAGGATAGGTTCGTGATGTGCCACCCGATTTCGCAGTCGGCGAATTGCATTAACGGCCTTATGAACGGCGTTTCGTTCCTGCCCGTGAGGTCGATGCGGAAAGGCTTTGCGAAGTGCCGGCACCCAAAGCGTGGAGTCATACCGAGGGCCGAGTATCGAGACCCAAAAGCCAAAGTTGAGTTCGGCGATCATTCGACTGGCTACAACCAGCTTGCCCTCCTGTATGAGACTGTGTTGGGCGTTGACGATCATTTCTGCAACGGGGTGTTGAAAGACTCCATGCGCGTTATCGTACCAAGTAACGCCAAGTAAAGCTGTCAACTCTAGGCTTAGAGAGTTTCGGAGGCAGATTTCCAGGCCCTGTAGCGGTGTATAGAATGCCTCGCTCAGCCTAGTATTGTATTCATAATGCTTTATGGTTGCTGTTCTATCCCCAGCAGCCAGTAGATTATACCTAGAAAGACGATCAGATGATATGAGCCTTTCGATGGCATCTAACTCTTGGGAACTGTAAGCAAAATTCACTTGAATTTAATTCCCGAGTGCCCATAGTTACTAAGTAAGCCTCGGAACCGGCTCTGCGCAAGCATCCGGCCGAGGCCATTCATTTCCACAACCGACGGCCGCTTTGTCAATCCCTGATATAGGGCCTTCTCTATTTGGCTGCAGGGGTCAAGGAAGTCCGGGCCTCTTGACCAGCTTTCTTAAGTTGCGTCGATCGCAGTGTTGCAGCTCGCTGCCCTCAACGCCCCAATCAATTCGGCATCAGCTCATAGATGCGTCAGGCTCAACTCGGGCTAAGGAAGAGCAATCAGCCTTTGATATCATCAAAATCGTAAGTGGGATTGGTACCAGTAGGCTTCGTGATCTCTTTAATATCGGGAAGCCCGGCAGACGAGGTATCGCATAAGGCTGGCGCGCTCATCACCGCCGTAGCGAGCTGTTCGTTATGTGGTGGAACCGCGCATGGGCTTGAGCCCTCCATAATAGCATCGTAGTAGTCGGTTTGAATAGCTATCTCTCTCGTGTTCATTTCGTTTTTGATCCCATCCCCATCAAGGATTTCGAGAATCCGGTGGCATGGAATTATAACGCTCAGACCGACTTCGATTGCCTTATTCCCCCATTCGTCTGCAGACTTCACGCGTCGCTCATCCCAATGGCCGCACACTAAGCCAAGCCAAAATATTGCGCCTGCCGCTAACGGCTCTCTACCCGTCTCCTCAATGGCTTGGACCTTGATCGAGCGTTGAACAAACACCGGCGATCCACTTGCGCCGCCGATCGACCTCGACTCCACTAGATAACCCGCGACATCTGGTGTTCTCCAATCGCGAACGGGCACGCGATCAACTGGCAGCATGGCGAGATTTCCACTGCGGACAATGGGCAAATTGCGGCGCGCGCCGTAAAGTGCGCGGAAAAGACCCGTGATATACACTTCGTCACCCGTTCCAATCCGCTTGCGTTCCATCTCCTGCGGATCAAGAAACATGTTGGCTCCGATGCACAAGTAATCCACGGCATCGTCGAACGGCGGTGCCCAAACAGCCATTGCCGCATCTACAGATTCATCTGTGGGATGGAAATGCCAAACAACGTCCACACCGCCGTCCACTCGATATTCAACGGCGGTGCCATCTTTTTTATTTGCTCTGATATAAAATTCTCCGTGCTCTAGCCTCTGAGCGACGTGTGCTGCAGTCACAAGAATCGCAAATGTGGCACCAGGAACGGTGGAATGCACGCTAATGAAAAATCCCGTGCCTCCGTACTGCACACACTCAACGCCGGTTTTCTCGTCGATCTTTTTAAGCCCGAAGAACACGACGCATTTTTGAACTTCATCCGGAAGCCGCATCGGCATCCCCACGATCTGAGACTACAGAATTAAGGCTGTCCTTCCAATTAGTCCCCTGGGGCTCCTTGTGTCTCTGATGGACACACGAGCCTATCAGGGCTCATTCGTAATCTTCATGATCTCTTCAGCAAAAAACCACTGCGGGCGCGGGGGTCTGTTCAGAACATGGCGTGGGGTCAGTATTCCCAGGTCTATAAGACGCCTTATGTTATTCTTTGCTGAGTTGTACGAGATGTTGGTTTCTACCATAGCCACCGGAATTGTCATCGCAGGAATATAAAAGAGCGAATCTATCAGTTTACCCAATAGGGCCGATGATCTAGCAGCTTGTATTTTCGAAAAATATATCTTGTGCAAGTCTTGAAGAGCGTGTGACTTTTTGACTGCGTTTTTGGCCGCTTCTTCAACCCCCTCAAGGAAGAACGTGATCCATGCCGTCCAAGCGCCCGAGCGACTCACTTCGAACATGGAATCAATATAGCGATCATAATTTTTCTCGAAAAAAGTACTCAAATAAAGCAGGGGCTGCGACATGGCTTTTCGTTCACATAATATAAGTGGAATTATCAATCTCCCCACGCGTCCATTGCCATCTGGAAACGGGTGAATCGTTTCAAACTGATAATGAATCATTGCAAGATTAATCAAGAGCGGAATATTCCTGCCCTCTTCATGTATATATTTTTCAAGGTCGCTTATCCCTTCAACAGCGAGCGCTGGCGGCGGCGGGATAAATCTAGCGTTTTCGATTGTCCTCGCACCAATCCAGTTCTGTTCAGTCTTAAATTCTCCTGGCGTAAAATGTCCTCCACGCTCCGCAACCACTCCATCGAGTAGTGTTTTGTGGAGTTCACAAATGAGACGTTTTGACAGCGGCAATTCTTTGACGCGCTTTAGTCCTTGCTCAAGAGCCCTAGTATAGTTGTTGACCTCTCGCGTATCGGTGCGCGCTCCAGCACTGTTTATCTCAGCCTCCAAAAATAGAAGCTCCTGCATTGTTGTGACGGTGCCTTCAATTTTTGAAGATGCAATCGCCTCGACACGGGTAAATGGGCGAATGAGAAGATGCGGATTGGGCAAAGTCCGACCAATCCCGCTAAGTTCGCCGAGCGCGTGTGTCGCCCTGGCCAAGGGCATCGTCAATAATGCTAAGTCGATGACAGGTGGAGGTAGGGGATTTGGAACAAAGGCCATCGCGCCCTTGATGGTGGGTACAAGATAGCCTGACGGCGAGTTCCGAAATTCGTCGGCCTTCATTGTCGTTACCTGCAGTTCCCGCATAGTAATTGCAAGAAACGGTTGATATTTGCAATTCAGATTGTTAACACATTGAAATACATGAATGTTTTATGTGATGGAGGACGACTTTCGCCTGCTAAAGATCACATTTTCCCGTTGAGCGATTTAGACCACCGAGACCGATCAATCCGCGCGGGCTGGTCCAACGTGAGTCTGTACAGCCTGGCGATTTCCTCCCAAGTCAGCTTGTAGGTGGAGCGCCCGGACACGGCCGACAACATATAGCGTTGCTTGACGGGCGCGCTCAGCTTGCGGCCGAATACCAAGCATGGGCTTTAATAAGCGCCGGATGGAGAGTGAACGCGCCGCCGCGGCAGCGATGGAAGCCGAGGCACGCCGGGCGCTCCGTCCGCAGATTTTGGCCGACGCTCAGCGCTTGGTCACGACTTGGAACGCCCGGCAGGAACGACACATGCCGATGCTGTTCGCGCCGACGATCGGCGCCGCACTCGCGAGCCGGCACTGGTTCTTGTGGGTGCGCTGTCCGGCGTGTCGCACGACATCATCAATCGATGTACGCAAGCTCGATCGGCACCGCGACGCTGCGGTGACCAGTCTCATCCCGGTCCTCTCCTGTCGATCCTGTCGGCCAAACGCTCCGTTCGCCGAACTGCTACGCCTATCGCAAACGAGCATTGCCGACGAAATCTACATGGAGCGCTCGCGTCGGCGGCTCGGTAATTAAGCGCCAGCCGAATATGATTTGTCGCGCCTGGTTGAGCTAACCATCCGCCAGCATAGTCATGTAGGCTATCCTGCTGCCCTCATGATGATGCATGAGAAGGCGTCCATGAGACGCTTTTTCAAATTGATAAGCACAGGCACACTGACGTTAACACTGATTTCCCAAAAGCCGCGACGCACGAAAGCGAGTTCAAATCAGATTACCACCTTAGCTTGCGTCGTCAGCCGCAGCAAGTAATCTATGGCAGTCCAGATGAATAAGGCGACAGGTCGATGGCGCTCTTTACGACAACAGCTTATCCGGTGATTGCTCTTATTGAGCAAATCAGCGACGGAAAAATCGGCTTACCCGACATTCAACGGCCCTTTGTATGGCCTAACGTAAATGTTCGAAATCTTTTCGATAGCCTCTATCGGGGTTATCCGGCTGGTTATCTCCTGTTCTGGGAAACTGGTGCCGACCCTGACATGAAAAAGATCGGTGAGCATCACGATCATAAAGCGCCCTCCTTGGCGATTGTCGATGGGCAACAACGCCTAACTTCCCTCTTTGCCGTAATCAAAGGTAGGGAGGTCATCCGCTCGGATTTCAGGAAAGAACGAATACGGATCGCGTTCAATCCCCTTCAGTCACGCTTCGATGTTACCGACGCATCAATTCTCAAAGATAAGGCTTATATTTCCGACATTTCGGAACTGTGGAAGCCCGAAACAAACGTCGTCGAATTCGCGAACCAATTCATCGCAGACCTTAAAAAAGTACGCGAATTGACCGCGGAAGAGATCAGTAAGACACAATCATCAATCGGAAAGCTGCATGGCCTCTTGCAATACAGTTTCACGGTACTGACACTGAATTCGTTGGTGGACATAGAAACTGTCGCTGAAGTCTTTGTCCGCATCAATGGTCAGGGCAAAAAGCTCAACCAAGCGGACTTCATAATGACGCTGATGTCAGTGTTCTGGGATGAAGGCCGGAGCGAACTTGAACGCTTCGCGCGGGAAGCGATCGTTCCTGGAGCGGTGGGCCCGTCGGCCTTTAACCACTTCATTAAACCGTCCCCGGACCAGATGCTCCGAGTGGGGGTTGGGCTGGGATTGAAGCGAGCACGTCTAGAAAATGTCTACAGCGTCCTGCGTGGTCGTGACGCTGACACTGGCGAGGTTGACCCGCAAAAGCGCGAAGCTCAGTTTGAGATTTTGCGCTCGGCCCAGGCGCGTGCTCTCAATTATGCTAATTGGCATCATTTTCTTGGAGCTTTGACCCTCGGTGGGTATCGCCACGAAGGAATGATCACCTCCGAGACGGCTGTTATCTACTCTTATGTGCTGTATTTGATTGGCGTGATTGATCACGGCATCGACAAGCCGATCATGCGCCAAGCTATCGCCGAATTCTTTTTCATGGCCTCGCTTACCGGGCGGTACACCAATTCACCTGAAACGGCATTCGAATTCGACCTTGCACAGTTGCGCGGAATTAAAAGTGGCGATGTTTATCTTGAAAGGCTGCGCCAAATCTGCGCAACAACGTTGACCAACGATTATTGGGAAATCACCCTTCCTAACCGCCTTGCTACTTCCGCATCGCGCAGTCCCTCGCGCTTCGCCTATCAAGCCTCGCTAATCCTCTTGGGCGCGCGGGCGCTCTATAGCCCGTTAAAGATTGCCGACATGATCGATCCGGCCGTGAAGGGTTCAAAAACCGCGGTGGAACAGCACCACCTTTTTCCTCGCGCTTATCTGACCAGCATCGGTATCAAGGGGCTTCGCGACATCAACCAGATCGCAAATTTCGCTGTGGTGGAGTGGCCAGACAACATCAAAATCAGCGACCAGGCTCCGAAGGATTATGCGCCGGCCCTCGACGCAAAGATGTCGGCCTCCGAACGCGAAGATATGCAGCGCTGGCACGCCTTGCCGCCCGCGTGGTGGGACCTTCCCTATGAGCAATTTTTGAAGGAACGAAGGATAAAGATGGCAAGTCTGGTACGAGAGGGTTATCAGAAGCTTTGTGGGACAACTCCGAGTGTGCAGCCGACCGTATTTTCCGTTGCGGAATTGCTGACGGCCGGAGAAGGCAGCACGGCAGAATTTAAGTCCACGCTGCGGGTTAATTTACATACAGGGCAACCTGACGACAAAA
>Ga0070731_10003483_pt1 | contig 14198 bp, 15 predicted proteins | sample Coa_R1_2_FD_66448 | JGI IMG/M metagenome (GOLD analysis project Ga0070731, IMG submission 66448) | Surface soil microbial communities from Centralia Pennsylvania, which are recovering from an underground coalmine fire - Coalmine... | ecosystem: Environmental > Terrestrial > Soil > Unclassified ... | reverse complement strand
GGGCCCACAGCCAGAATCCCCACGCGCCTATTTCCGACACCAGGCTGAAGCCCTTCGAAGACTGGGTGCGCAGTTTGCTAGCCCCGGCGTACCCGCTTCCCGTGAACAATACGCTCGCCGCAGCCGGCAAGCCGTTGTTCGCCCAGCACTGCGCCTCCTGCCACGCGATCGACGCCGCCGCCAAAGGCAAAGTGTATCCGGTAGCGGAAGTTGGCACGGACCGAACGCAGCTCAACGATTCACAGGCCGCAAGCAAGGCCGGCGATGGTTACATCGCGCGCAACCTCAGCGGAATCTGGCTGCGCGGGCCGTATCTGCACAACGGCTCGGTGCCCACGCTGCGCGAACTTCTCGCCCCTCCAGCGCAGCGCCGGACCACGTTCTTCCCCGGCAACGACATCCTCGATCCGGAAAACGTGGGCTTTCTTTCGACGATGGAAGAAGAGCCGGGCCGGCGCAAATTCGTGCTCTACGACACAACCAAGCCTGGCCACAGCAACGCCGGCCATCTCTATGCAAACGCTCTTTCGCGGCCGGATAAGGACGCGCTCCTCGAATACCTGAAAACGTTGTAAACACTTCGGCAAATCTTGCCGAGAATTGCAGAAGTGCCGACGCACCAACCTATTGCAATCGGCTTCTGTGTAACGGTTCGCGTTGGCTAAGCGTCGAAACCTTTTTACCAGTTCTCTCAGGAGGTTGCGAATGAGGAAGATCAGGGTGCTGTCGCTGTTAGTTTGCCTTTGTTCTGCTCCAGCTTGGGCGGCCCTGGGCGAGCCCATTGAGTCGGTAGAGACGGATCGGCGCGCCCTGGACGGGGAGATCCGCAGCAGCGCGTTGCAAGGCTACACGTTGCATGAGATCACCCGCCCGGACGGAACCATCGTGAGAGAGTTCGCGTCGCCGGCGGGAATTGTCTTCGCAGTGTCCTGGCAGGGACCGGCCATGCCGAATTTGTCGCAATTGTTAGGCAAGTACTTCCCGCAGTTTCAGCAGGCCGCGCGCGCCAGTGTCCGCCGCCGAGGACCGGTGGTGGTGCACAGTGCAACGCTGGTGGTAGAGAGCGGCGGCCATATGCGCGGTTTTCACGGCCGTGCCTATATCAGCAGCCATATGCCGGGTAACGTTACCCAGGAGGTGGTGAAATGAGATCCCGGGCCATTCGAGTATCCAGCAGCCGATGGCGCCTGGTCGCCTTATCCGCCCTTCTGCTCCTGCTTGCCGGTTGCGATGACGGCGGCGGCAGCGGCAGCACCATTGCTAGCGGCCCTTCCACCCCCACGCCGGTGAACAACACGCAAGCCATCCAGGTGAACCCCGGACCTGCCAACGAGGACATTGACGTCGCTTTCACCAGCGTGACTATTTGCGCTCCGGGCACTGCGACTTGTCAAACCATACCGAATATAGAGATCGACACCGGTTCGATCGGCCTTCGCCTGATTGCATCGCAGGTTACGATCTCTCTGCCGCAGGTCAGCGATGGCACCGGAAATCGTCTCGGAAACTGCACCGTGTTTGCGGACAATTCCTATCTCTGGGGACCGCTCTCCATGGCAGATGTGCACATGGCCGGCGAGAAGGCGTCGGGAGTGCCCATCCAACTCTTGGGAGACGCCAGCTTCGCAAGCGTGCCGAATTCCTGCAACAGCGGAGGCACCGACGACGACAGCATCGCGGTACTCGGGGCCAACGGGATTCTGGGAATTGGGCTTTTCCGCCAGGATTGTGGCCCCTCCTGTGTCACCTCGACATCGCCCAATCTTTATTTCAGCTGCCCCGGCGCGAACTGTACGGGCACAACCGTGCCTTTGGCCAGCCAGCTTCAGAACCCGGTCTGGATGTTTCCGCAGGACAACAATGGGTTTCTCATGACTTTGCCCGCGATCGGCGCCACCGGACAGGCATCCGTCTCCGGATCGCTGATCTTCGGGATCGGAACGCAATCCAACAATGCGCTGAACGGCGCCCAGGTTTACACCGCGGACAACACCGGGGCGTTTTCGGTCACCTTCAATGGCACCGTCTACTCAGGCAGCTTCATCGATAGCGGCTCAAACGGAATCTTCTTTCTCGACGGCCAGACGCTCGGCATCTCGGAATGTACGGACAACCCCGGTTTCTACTGTCCCAACGCCACCCAGAGCTACAGTGTCATCACCACCGGCACAAATGGTGCGGCCGGAACCGTAGCGTTCAACGTAGCCAACGCCGATACCCTGTTCGCAACTGGAAATTCCGCATTCAACAACCTGGGCGGGTCCAACGGCCAGAGCTTCGACCTCGGCCTGCCTTTCTTCTTTGGCCGCAATGTGTTTATCGGCATAGAGGGCCAGACCACGCCGGGAGGAACAGGGCCGTACTGGGCCTACTGATAGATCACTCCCTACAGAATCTGATCCAGGTGGTGGCGCAGGTGCTTGAGGTAATCCGTCATCAGGAACGCGAGGGTTAGGTCACCCTCCGGTGATTTCCAGAGATGAGCGGCGGCTTGCGGATCGGTTTGACGCATCACATGCGCCAGATGCCGGTTGTAAACAATCCACAGTTCCACCAACTCAGTCCAGCGGCGGTCCTGATAATGTTGCACGCGGACCCAATCCGGCTGCCGGTAACTGGGAAGCGATAGCGTCGGCTCGATCTGGAGGCGCACGAAGCGCTGATGATTGTTAGCGGCCGAATCGATCAGGTGCCCCAGAATTTCCTTTCGGGACCATTTCGCCTCGACGGAACGCATCTCCGCTGCCTTCTCCTCTAACGCCAGCAGGCGCGGCCGCGCCTCATCCAGAATTCGCTCTAAGTCTGTCGCCGTGTCTTGCATGTCTTATTCCACCGCCAAAATCGCCGCCGACGCCGCCGCAGGCGCATGCACCGCGATCTGCGTGCCTTTAGGCAGTTTCAGCGGCTCTTTGAATGTGAAATCGCGCGCCCACTCCGCGTGAAAATCACGCAGCCAGAGGAGGTGCTCCACCTCGCCATCGGGGTGAATCGCGGTGACTTCCATGGATGCGCCGGCGGGAAGATGTTGCGGGCGAATGGCGGCAGCGGTCAGAGCTTTTTTCAGCGTGATCGGCGCCGCGCTCGCCACAATCAACGGAGTGGTGTGCAGCTTCCCCGCTTTCTCGCGCGGCGCGGGCTCAGGAAATCGCGGCATGTAAATGTCGTCGCCCTTGGGCGCGCCGCCTTCCACCCAGCTCACAATCATTTCGATCTCAGGCCGCGTCAGACTGGGGTCATCGCGAAATTCGCCCACACCTTGAACCGCACCCCAGGGCGGCATCCGCCGCTCCAGCACTTCTTCGCGAACAGCTTTGGCCCAGGGACGGATTTGATCGTAATCGCGCAGCGCCATCGCCGTGCCGCCCTCGCGATGACAGGAGACGCAGCGTTTATACACGATGCGGGAAATTTCCTGCGTCCACGTCAGCTTAGTCGTGATGGGGTCGTGGGCCTGCGCGCTTGCCGCGGCAATGAGTCCCCATAGCGCAGCCGCGATCTTACTCCGCACTCGGCTTGCTGTCCGATTGCTTGTCGGGGAACAGCTTCTTCACTTCCATCTTGGCGTCGAACGACACGTTGAAGAAGCCGATCATCATTTCTTCCCAGCTTTGGTCGCCATAGCGCACCTCTTTGCCGGGATCGGGATTATCGGCGTTATTGGCCGAATTGTCATAGTGCGCCGTGCAGACGATCTTGGTACCTTTGGGCAGCAGAATCGGCTTTACCGGATAGTAGGACAACTGCCAGCTAAAGCTGTAGCGCGGAACGCTCAGAATGGTTTGCGTTTCGCCGGTGGGAAATACCAGGCGGTACTCGAAATCTTTTCCGCGCAAATGCATGTGCGGCAGCAGACCGACCAGCTTGACGTCCGTACCCACTTCAAACTCTGAATCCACGCGTTGATTGGGCGCGCCGGGCGGAATCACGAAATCTTCGTTGGTCGCACCCAGCGTCAACACACGCTCGCGCGGCGCTTCGGTCGCAAACACCAGTCCGATGCGGCTGCGGTCTGTGCCGGCGGTGCCATTGGCAGTGTAGTGCATTTGAAGCACGATGTCCGAGCCCGCCTTGATCAGCTTGGCCTGCCCGGGTTCCATCACTTCAGGCACAGTGCCCGGCGCGTATCCCACCAGAAACTCCCCGCCGAAACTATCGTCTTCACCTTTTGCCGGAACAAACGGAATCCCCGGCTGAGCCCTCTTCATCCATTTCGACCCGGGCTCGCGGACAAACGCAACGATGTGATGCACCAGTGCGCGATTGCCGGGCCGTGCCTCAACCATGCGCACCCAGCGGTCTTCCTTGAACCCGGTAGGTACGACCACGTACGTGTACTCGATAGTGCCTTTGGCAGGAACCGGAATGTCTTGCGGCATTTCGAATTCGATATCCGGCTTGCCGATTCGCCAGCCCTCAACAAAGCTGATAGCGGGCGGCAAATCTTTGGGGTTGCCTTCCAGCGCGCCGCCGTCGGCCCAGGCCACCAGCGTGGTGATTTCCTTTTGAGGGAGCGAGCGGTCGTTGGAAAAACTGCCGTAGTGCGGGTCGGCAAACCATGGCGGCATCTTTTTGAGAACCACCGCTTCGCGTATGGCCTTAGCCCACGGTCGAGCCTGCTCGTAGGTCAGCAGCGAAAAAGGAGCCGCTTCACCGGGACGATGACAGCCCTGGCAGCGCTGCTGCAAAATGGGCGCGACATCTTTGCTGAATGTGACGGTTGGATCCTTCGGCGCCGCGCCGGCGGCAAAAGAAAAGGCGAATACCAGGGCCAACGATCGCATCATTTTCCCTCTGTGTATTTTAATACGAGGCCGGGCCCAAACCGGTTCTACAATTCTTCGCCGCGCACCAGATCGGCCAAGGTCTCCCGCGCGCGAATGGTGCGCCAGGTTTCTCCCTCCACCAAAACTTCCGGCGGCCGCGGCCTGGAATTGTAATTCGAAGCCAGCACGAAACCGTACGCGCCCGCAGTTTTGACCGCCAGATAATCGCCAGGCGCCGCATCGGCCATCTTCCGGTCGCGTGCCAGAAAGTCGCCCGACTCACAAACCGGGCCTACGACATCCGCAACGACCTGCGCCTGATCCGATTCGCGCAGTGGAACAATTTCGTGGTGGGATTTGTACAGCGCAGGACGAATCAAATCGTTCATGGCCGCATCCACGATCACGAATTCCTTGCCGGCGTTTTGCTTGCGATAAAGGACACGCGTCAGCAGAACTCCCGCCGGTCCGACGATCGAGCGCCCCGGCTCAACCATCACCGTCAGCCCACGGCCCCGCAATCTCTGGCGTACGCGCTGGACAAACCCGTCAATGCCGGGCGCTTGCTCTCCGCATTGATAAGCCACGCCCAGACCGCCGCCCAAATCGATTTCGCGGATGTCGTGCCCCGCCGCGCGCAGATGCTCGACCAGCGCCAGCAGCTTGTCGATGGCCTCGAGAATCGGATCGGTGTCGAGCAACTGCGAGCCGATATGGCAGCTCACGCCGCGTGCTTTGAGATTGCGCAGCGCGCTCGACCGCTCGTATACCGCGCTAACCTCCGCAATATCGATGCCGAATTTGTGCTGTCGCAGCCCGGTCGAAATATAGGGGTGTGTCTGGGCATCCACATCGGGGTTCACGCGTAGCGCAAAACTGGCCACAACGCCGTGGCGCGCGGCAGCGGCGTTAATCAAATCCAATTCGGCATCGGACTCGCAGTTGAAGCTGTGTATACCGCGAGCCAGCGCGTAATCGACTTCTTCCGCCGTCTTGCCCACTCCAGAGAACACTACGCGCGCCGGGTCTCCGCCGGCTTGCAGCACGCGATACAACTCACCGCCGGATACGATGTCGAAGCCTGCGCCGGCGCGCGCCAGCAGTGAAAGGATAGCCAGCGTGGAATTGGCCTTCGCCGCATAGCACACCGTGTGAGGCAGATCGCCGAGGGCGCTGTCGTATGCTTTGAAATTATCAAGAATCGCCCGGCTGGAATAGACGTAACACGGCGTTCCGGCGCTCGCCGCAATTGTGGCCAGAGACACGCCTTCGCAGTAGAGAGAATGGTCGATGTAACGAAAGCTCATGTGACGGGGCGGGTTTCGCGCGGCTGCGCGGCGTGGCGCGCCAGCTTGATAATTTCGCCGTATCCTTCCTTATCGAATGGCGGGCAGCCGGTGGGAAACTGTCCGAGCGGATGATTTTTCTGCCGCATGAGATAGGTGCAAAACGTCAGAGTTTTGCAGACGTGGCGCTCATCCAACTCGCCGGTTTCGAGTGCGGCCCGCGCGAAATCCGGATAAGCCAGCGCGCCTCGTCCCATGCCGAAGAAACGGATATTGCCGTCGGCCAGATTGCGCGCGCCCGCGTTCAGGCAATATTTCTGCAGCCAGCTATAGCCGGTCCCAACCATCGGCAAGTCGGGAAATGCGCGCTGCAATTCCCCGGCAATGCGAAAGTGCCGGTCAACGCCCAGCAGCGGATGCTCCGGCGGCTCGTAATTTCCTTCGTCTGCTTTTTCAAACGGCCGGCCGATGTGCGGATTGTAGTACGGGCATCCCATCGAAATGTTGATCAACCCCACGCCCCACTCGCGAAACCAGGCGATGGCCTGCTTCACTTCGGTCAAGTCCTCGGTGAGCGGGTCTTCCGCATTCACGCCGAAACCGTACGGATAGGGAACATCGTAGCGGCACGGCACGCCCAGTTTGGTCATCGGGTCGCGATCGAACGGCACACAGTCGAAGCAACCCAGGCGTATGCACAGCAGCAGCCGGCTTCCCAGCGCCGCGCGCAGCTTGCCCGCCACGTTCTCGATAAAACGCAGACGGTTGCGCAACTCGCCGCCATAGCGCCCTTCGCGCTGGCGGGCGCCGGTCAACTCGCTGAGCAGATAGCCGTGCGTTACTTTGATATCGATGGCTTCGAATCCGGCTTTCCACGCCTGGCATCCAGCTTCCACGTAATCGTCTTCCAGGCGCTCCAGCTCATCGTCGTCAATGATTGGCCCGCTAGCAGAAACATAAGGATTTTCGCAGGCGATCAGGCGGTTCGACGCGCTGTAGCGGCCGGAGTGCGTTAGCTGTATGGGTAGCAATAAATCATCGGCGGTGCCGTAAGTCTCCTGGTGCACCTGCCGAATGCGCGCAGCTAGTTTCGCGAAGTCCGCTGCATTGTCCCGTGTGATCCACAACTGGCGTGGATTGGCGCGGCCATTACTGGACACCGCTGTCGCTTCGAACCAGATCAGCTTGGCGCCGCCGCGCGCAAAACGTTCGTAACGCCGCCAAGTAAGCTCGCCCGGACTCCCGTCCGCGGCGCCGTCGCATCCCTCCATGGGATGAATCGCGATGGAATTGCCGACGCGAAAAGCGCCCATATCCACGGGATAGGCCATCTGCTGGCGAATCCGCGCAGGATCGCTTTCGAACCGCACAGAATCGGCGCCAAGCTCGCGCGCGTCTTGATCCAACTCGCCGAGCGAGCGGTAGTGAAAATGCCTTTTCACGGGTAGACGGGCGTTACCCTCTCTCCGTCGCGCAGCGCGCCTTCGCTGGGCAGCGCAACCGCGTCGCCCTCCGAAATCCCATCGGTAATCTGCATGCGGGTTACGCTCGAGATACCCGTCTTCACGGTTCGCCAGGAAACTTTGTCACCCTGCAAAATGAAAATTCCGGTGCCGGTTGATTCGCGGCGCAGCGCTTCTTTGGGAATCGTGAGCGCGCCTTCGGCTGTGCTGGAGCGAATCTCGACGTCGACGTTGGTCCCCGGCTTCAGCTCTTCATCCGGATTTTCGATGGTGCACAAAACTTCGCCCACCTGCCGCGTGCCAAGCGGAGCCACCTGCGCCGGCATCTGTTCCACAGTCCCGCGCCATCGCTTGCCGGGCAGAGCGCTCCAACTGATCGCCACCGGCAGGCCCACCGCCACGCGGCCCAACTCGGGTTCATCGACGTACACGCGCACGCGCATCCGGTCCAGCCGTCCAATGCTCGCCACCAGGTCTCCCGGATTGAGGTACGCGCCCTGCCGAATCGGCAAGCTATAAAGGACTCCGCTGATGGGCGCTCGAATCATGGTCTCGGCGATCTTGCGGCGCGTCAGTTCCACAGCAGATTCGGCTTCCTTTAATCTAGCCTGGGCAACGATGCGGTCCGTGTTCGAAATCAAAGCCGCACGTTTGCGATTGAGCGATTCTATTTCAACTTCCGATTCCCGGACCTTGCTGCGGGCTACAACCACTTCTGCGCGCGTCGCCGCCTGCTTCTCTTCCAAACGCTTCAGCTCGTTGTACTCGCGCTGGGCGGTTTCGAGGTCCAGTCGGGCGTGCGCCAGGCTATTGGCAATCTCCGTCAATTCCGGCGCCTTCCCTCCCCGCTCGATGGTGGCCAATTCGGCCTGCGCCTGTTCCACCTGCGCCTGCCGCGCGCTCAAGTCCGCGGCCAGGCCAGGCGCGCGCAGTTCCGCGAGCACCGCAGCTTTTTCCACCCGCTGCCCTTCTTTCACCGGAAGGCGATCCACCAGGCCCGATGCGTCGGCGCGCACCGCCATCCACTCGATGGGCTCTACTTTGCCATTGGTGGGAAGCGTGCTAACTACGGTTTCGCGCTTGGCCTTGGCGAAAGACACTTTGGGCGCTTCGCTGTTGGCGCGATACAGCCAGCCGCCCAGCACAAGCAGTGGGACGGCCACCAGCAGTATGAGCGATAGCTTTTTCACTCCGCGCTCCGTGCGCAATGGTCGAAAAGGAGCTGCCATTCGGCGCGCTGGATTTCGAGCGCCACCCTCTCCAGTTCGGAACCGTGCTGGCGGCTGGCGGTTTCGCAAAGATCGATGAATGCGCTGGGATCCCACGTCTTGGTTGGAGCCCAGCCGATTTTTCGCGCTTGCTCCAGCAGTGGGACAAATACAGGATGTTTGCCCACGCGCTGAAACCAATAGCGCGCGTTTGAAGCGTCCGGCTCCTGGCGGTGCACAATCGCGTCCCAATAGCTGCCGTCGGGTGTCTCGACGGATTGCGCTACTTCGTGCGCCTCGTCGGCGCAGGAGAAATACAGGTAAAGCCCAGCCAGTGCCGCATCGCGCGCGCGAGCTCTCGGGAACCATTCCGCGGCGCTACGGCTGACAATTTGGCGGCGGGCATTTTCATCGGAGCACGCCCCGGCGGTCAAGGGCAGCAAACGGTTTCCACCGGCTTCTAGCGCCAGCAGGCGCGCGACTTCGGCTCCGTAGGCTGCGGGATTCCAATCGATCATGACTGAAAGGCTTATAGCTTATTGTCTAACATGGATATAGCTTCGGTACAGCGGATGCAGGAGAAAACGGCGTTAGTACTTTCGGCGGGCGGCATGTTCGCCGCCTATCAGGCAGGCGTCTGGAAAGCCATCGCCAGTGCTTTCCGCCCGGATATTATCGTTGGCGCATCGGCGGGTGCGCTAAACGGTTGGGTAATCGCGGGCGGTTGCACGCCGGAGGAATTGATTGCCCGCTGGACTGACCCGGATACAGCCAACTGGATGCGATTTCGCGCCCCTGGTTTCGATGCCAGAGTGCAGGAACTGTTCGCAAGATATTCGCCGCGCCTACCTTTCGGCGTTGTGGTTGTGGAAGCGGCCACTCTGAAATCGCGCCTGATTCAGTCAAACCACATCACCTGGCGTCACTTGGCTGCCTCCTGCTCGATTCCCCTGATGTTTCCATCGCAGCGCATCGAAGGGAAGAGCTACGTCGATGGCGGGCTGATGAATGTGCTGCCGCTGTGGGCGGCTCGCGAAATGGGAGCGACGCGCGCGGTAGCCATCAACGCCCTGCCGGCATTGCCATCACGCGTCTTGCGCCTGGCGGCGGGCGCGATGCGCCGATTGCGCCCGCAGGAGCGCCGGCCTGTCGAGGGATTGCAAGTAATTCACATTGCGCCATCGGCGCCGATGGGTAGCTTAACGGACGCGGTCCGCTGGAAGCGCGATTGCATCGAACGCTGGATCGACCTTGGGTATCGCGACGGCCAGTCCATTACAATGAGGCTCTATGCCGAACTACCGGATTTATCGCCTGAAGGAGACGGCGCGGCAGCACTTCCGCGCAGCACCCCACGTTTCGGGGACAGCTAGCGTCAAGCGCAAAGATTACGAAGAAGGCGGCGCCGTCGACGCGCCCCATGAGTACGCCGCGTGGCAGCAATTGCGCGATTCTCCCCAAGGCATCGAGGTAGGCGACTTGCTCGAAACCGATAGCGGCGAGTTGAGCATCTGCAAGTACCTTGGTTTCGACACCGCCCAGTGGGTGCTGCCGCCCGACCCCACGGCCATTCCCGCCGGGGAGGAACTTCGCTATACTTCGGCAGAGCCAGCTAGCGGAGAATAGGATGCGGGAAGCGCGCCTCGGCGATGTCATCGATGATTACTGCGTGAAGTGCAAGCAGATCATGAATCACTCCGTGGTGTCGATTGTGGAGGCCGCTCCGGCCAAAGTCCGCTGCCGGACGTGCTACAACGATCACGATTACCGCCACGAGCAGGCCCCGCCACCCAAAATAGACTCGCGCAAGGCAGCGTTGTTCAACGAGGTGCTGGCCAAGGTGCAGCCAGCCGAGGTTGCGGAAGCCGCTCCTGAGCCCGAGGCTGCTCCGGAGCCCAAGGGCAAGAAGAAAAAATAGCCGCTATTCGAACCGGCTCAACAGCACCGGTTTGATGACGGATGTCCAGATCGCGTAGCCCTGGGCGTTCATGTGCAAGCGGTCCCATCCGAAAAGATTCCCGCCCGCAGCGAGCATGGCGCGGTTCACATCGATAAACTGGGCCCGTTCCTGCGTGCGGCAGAATTCTTCGATCAGTTGGTTGCCTTTCTTAATTTTGGTCGCGTCAGTCCAGCCCAAAGGCGCGGGCCGCATGGAAACGTAATAGATCCACGTCTCCGGAAGCGCCGCGTGAATGATCCCGACAAATCGCGCGAAATCGTCGCGCACCGTTTCCGGCGATTTCGACCATGGCCAGGACAGATCGTTGTCGCCGGCATAGAGCACCACCGCGCGCGGCCGGTACGGAATCACAATCCGTGCGGCGTACTGGTTGACGTGGGAGACTTGCGATCCGCCGAAGCCGCGGTTGATGACGTCGAGCGGTTTCATGTCTTCGGAAAGCGAGCGCCAGAAGCGAATGCTGGAACTGCCGGTGAAAACAATGCAGCCCGGATTCGGCGGATGGACGCGGTCCTCTTTCTCGTAAGAGGAAATTTGAAATTCCCAAAACCCCGGCCTTCCCGTAAGCCACAGAATGGTGACAAAGCAGGCAGCGTTGAAGAGCACGGCGACAAGAGGACCGGCAAGCTTTTTCGCAGCAGTGCTCACAGGGCCAGCCTACAAGCTTGTCAGCGTTATGTCCAAAGGGCAGGTCATCGCGCCCCGCTGGAGATTGGTACGGCGGACTTGTCACAATCGATCCATTGCGGGCACCCTCAACGATTCGGCAGCCGTTCGCGTCATAATCAGGCAGGAGGGGGCCATGTTAACGCTCTTTCTGCTCTTTGTCATCGCTTCCGGGAGCACGGCCTTTGCTGCTACATCGGCGAAGGAACTCCACTATCAGGGTTCTTTGTCGCCCAACAGTGTCGTGCCTACGTTTGATAAGGGCTACGTCATTGCATACAAAGACGGCGGCGTGGTTGTGTACGCACCAGACGGTTCCCTGGCGTATGGCGCAACTGCACATGTGCCCGGCGCGCGTCTGGCGAACATCCTGAATGCCTCTATCGATGCCGATGGAACGTTGGTGGCGGCGGTTGCATATTATGACGATGGTGATGGTCACGGCCCGGGCGGTGGCATTGCGTTATTTAATCGGACTGGGGCCCAGACTCGCTTCATCCACACCGGTGAATACCTGCCCACGCAGGTCTGCGTTGGCCCGGACCACTCGATTTGGACCTTGGGATGGCGTGGGCCAGGCGACGCCAGCAAGGACGACTATTTTGTTCTTAGGAATTATTCGCCAACGGGACAGGAGATGGGAGCATTCCTCGCACGCTCCTCGTTCGCGCCCGAACGCGATCCGGCGGAGCCCTGCGTTGGCGCTTGGTCGATCCGGATTGTGAACGGCCGAATTGGCGCACGTTTCTGTTCATCAAGCCCGATGATCTTTATCGAAACGGATCTCAAAGGCAAAGAGTTGGGACGATGGGATTTCGCCGGCCGGAGTCTGCTTGCGTTTACTCAGAGCGGAGCGATATATGGGCAGGAACACGATGTCGCAGTCTTTGACCGCTCGACGGGCCGTTGGCATTCAGTCGCGGGAATGCCCCCTGGCAAGCTCCTTGGCGCTGATGGAGATAATCTGGTGTTCTCTATGAAGGATGGGAGCACCGTGCGCTGGGTACCGGCAAGCCAGTAATTTGGCTCCGCATTTGTCACAATCGATCCGTGAACGAACTTCGCTGGCATCCTCTATTGCGTGAGTGGGTAGTGGTGGCGGCGCACCGCCAGGATCGCCCGCATCTACCGCAAGACGGGTGCCCTTTTTGCCCAGGCTCGGGACGGGTTCCTGATCAGTACGACGTTCACCTCTATCCCAACGACTTCGCGGCGTTTCATCCGGACAACGCCCCGTTCGAGGAGACCGCGGGCTTCTACCGGCAGACGGGCGCGCGCGGCTCCTGCGATGTCGTCCTCTATCATTCCCAGCACGATCTGACGCCGGCCGATCTCAGCGTCGAGCACTGGAGAAGAGTCGTTGACCTCTGGATCCGGCGCAACCGTGAACTTGCCGCCCGGCCGGAAACAGCGTACGTTTTCATCTTCGAAAATACCGGCGTGGCGATCGGCGTGACCATGCCGCATCCGCACGGCCAGATTTATGCGTTCCCCTTCATTCCTCCACTGGCGAGCCGCGAGCTGGAAGCGGCTGCGGAACACTTTCGCCGCGAAGGTGAATGCCTTTACTGCCGTATTCTGCGCGAAGAAATAGCCGACGGGCGCCGCCTGGTCGCACAGAATGCGAGCTTCACAGCATTCGTGCCGTTCTTTGCGCGCTGGCCGTCAGAGATGCAAATCTATCCGCGCCGTCATTTTGCGGGCACCGCGGACTTAACCAGCGAGGAAGCCGACGATCTGGCCAGCCTCATCAAGACCGTCCGCATGAAATACGACCGCCTCTACGGATTCCCCATGCCTCTCATGATGCTGCTGCGGCAAGCGCCCGCAAAAGGCGAGCACCCGTATTTTCACTTTCACGTGGAGTTTTACCCGATCCAGCGCAGCGCCACCAAGCTAAAATTTCTGGCCGGGATCGAAAGCGGCGTTGGCAGCTTTCTCAACGATACCGTGGCCGAGCAGCAGGCTAAGATTCTTCGGGAGACGCCGCCTCTTCTTTGACCGGCTTGTAGCCGTTCTCGTGCAGCACGCGCAGGGCGAGTTCCACCCCATCCGGCAGCACATAGAAGAACGCTCCCGTGCGCGTGCTGCGGAACACCACGCCGCCGGTGTAGTTGTCCGCTTCCACGCCGTAGTCGAGACCGGCCTTCGTGAATAGGCCTTCCAGCCGGAGGGCGTCGCGCAGAGTTTTTGCGATGTAAATGAGCCGAGGATCCCGATCGGCAAAAAACTCTGCATCCTGTTTCATGGTTTCGCTTGAGAATACGGCGTCTCGAACGCCACCAACCATCTTAGGAGATCTGCGTGAGCATGCCAGCGCCTACAGTAAGCCAGGAAGAAGAGCTGCACTGGCTCGCGCTGCGCCTGATTCCCGGCCTGGGCACGCGCAGCGCGGGAAGGCTGCTGGCCAAGTTCCGCTCCCCGCAAGCCGTCTTTCGCGCGACGCGGACCGAGCTGGAAGGCGCCGGCGTGAGCGGCGGCGTAGCCCAAAGCATTGCCAGCGGATGCTCTTTCGAAGACGCCGTCGCACAACAGGAAAAAATCCGCGAGACCGGCGCAGCGGTGATCACCATGGGGGACGCGGCCTATCCGGCCTTGCTGCGGGAAATCTATGATCCGCCGATTGTCCTGTTCGCCCGCGGCCGGGTGGAATTATTGCAGTCGATCGTTTTCGCCATAGTGGGAACGCGGCGGCCCACGCCCTATGGCCTGGCGGCTGCCGAACGGCTGGCGGGCGACCTGGCGCGCGCCGGACTCACCATCGCGAGCGGCATGGCGCGCGGCATCGATACGGCAGCACACCGGGCGGCACTGGCAGCCGAAGGCGATTCGATTGCCGTGCTGGGCTGCGG
>Ga0070731_10003482_pt1 | contig 14200 bp, 9 predicted proteins | sample Coa_R1_2_FD_66448 | JGI IMG/M metagenome (GOLD analysis project Ga0070731, IMG submission 66448) | Surface soil microbial communities from Centralia Pennsylvania, which are recovering from an underground coalmine fire - Coalmine... | ecosystem: Environmental > Terrestrial > Soil > Unclassified ... | reverse complement strand
CGCCGCTCTTCCCGCACCACGTCGCGCTCTTTGTAGAATTCGCGGAAAACCGGCTGCAGAAACCGTTCGGATTCGAGCAGGAACCAGAGTTCGATGCGGTTCGATGGAAAGCTGTAGTAGTAGTTGGTGGAATCCTCGGCCGTGCCGGCGTTCATGCCGACGCCGCCGTTCGATTCCACGATCCGGTCGTAAGCGTTGGGATCGACGAAGCTGTCGGCCTTGGCGATGGCTTCCTTTACTTCGGCCTCGAGCGCCGCGATCTTCTTCGGATCGGCGTGCAGCCACTTCCGGCGCTCCTGATCGAGCTTGTCATACACAACTTCGACGGCGTCCAGCGCCTTCTTCTCCTCGGGCCAATTCTTGCTGCCGATGGTCGGCGTGCCCTTGAACGCCATGTGCTCGAACATGTGCGCAATGCCGGTTTCACCGCTCGGGTCGTCGACCGAGCCGACGTTCACATAAGTGTGAAAGGAAACCACGGGCGCTTCGTGCCGCTCGATGACCAGGAAATGCAGGCCGTTCGGAAGAGTAAATTCGGTGACTTTTTTCTCGAAATCCTTAAGCGACTGGGCTCCGAGAAAGGCCGGAAAGAGTAGGAGAAGGAGACGTACCCTCATCTCCTTCAATGTAGCACTCCGATTTTTCAGGCTCTCAGGCGAGCATCTCGCCCAAAACGCTTCGGAACTTGACCATTTCGGCGTCGGTGCCGAGCGTGACGCGCATCATCTTGTCGTACGGCGGGAACGGACGACCCACGGCGACACCCTTTGCAAGCATGGCCGGCCCGATCTTGGAAATGTCGTGCCCTGTGTCGACCATCACGAAATTAGCCTGCGAGTCGATGTAGTTGAGCTTTTTCTGCTTGAACCAGGCGCACAATTCCGAGCGGGTGCGGATGATTTTCTCGCGCCGCTCATCGATGAACTTCGGGCCGAGGTCCAGAGCAGCCAGAACGCCGCGAGCGCTGACGATGCTGATCGGCGCGTTGGCGAACGGCCTCATCTTCTGAATCAAGTCCGGCCGCGCGGCGGCAAATCCGACCCGCAGCCCCGCCATGCCGTAAATCTTCGAGAACGTCCTCATCACGATCACGTTCTTGCCGTCGTGAACATACTTCATCGAGCTTTCCGTTTCATTGGAAGTATTGAAATGGAAATAGGCTTCGTCCATCAACAGGACCGTATTCGCGGGTAGATTCGCCACCACCCAGGCGATATCCTGCTTCGACGTGATATTGCCAGTGGGGTTGTTGGGATTGCAGATGTAAATCAGCCCGCCGCCGGCCTTGCTCGCCTCGGCGACCAGCCGCTTCACATCGGAGGTGTAGCTCGACGTCAGCGGCGTCTTTACAAGTGCGTGCCCCTGCGCAGCGACCAATTCCGGGCCCGCTTCGAAAGTCGGCCAGCCGCACACGAACGGATGCTTGGGCGAAGTGAAGGCTTCAATCGCGCAATGCAAAACCTCAGTCGATCCGGCGCCGGACAAAACTTGATCGCCCTTCAGCTTCTCTGTGTCCGCGAGGCTCTGATGAAACGCTCCGAATTCGAAGAAGTGGTAGCGATTGACCTCCGAAGCTACGTGGGTCATGGCCTGAAGGGCGGCTGCCGGCGGCCCTTCCGGGAATTCGTTCCCATTGATCCAAACCGTATCCTTGGGAGCCTTGACGTTCATCATGTTCAACGACGCGTTCTGAGCGAACGCGAATTCTGTGAACCCCGCCGCGACAACACCGGCGAATCCCCTGCGAGTGAGCATCGAGAAACCTCCGTCAGCCATTGTACCGGAAGAGGTACCATCGAAAGATCGCATGATTCGGTTGTGGAAGGATCGCATAGCCCCTGCAGCCAGCACTCGGGGAGGGGCCTTAGGGCCGCTCGAGACCGCCGTGATGGAGATTCTGTGGGTCCACGGCGACGCCAGTGTTCGCGACGTAGCCGCGAAGATCACGCGGCCGCTGGCCTACACCACTGTGATGACCACGCTCGATCGTCTTTTCAAGAAAGGGCTCCTGAGCCGCCGCAAGTCGGAGCGCGCGTTCTTTTATTCGCCCCGCTGGTCCCGGCGTGAGTGGGTCGAGAAGCAGGCCGGGGATTTTGTCGCGGGAGTCCTGGCGGATTCGCACGCGCCCGGTGAGTTGCTGATTTCGTGCCTGGTGGATGCCGTGGGGCGGCAGGATTCGGCTTTGCTGGATGATCTGGAACGAAAAATCCGTTCCAAACGCAAAGAGCTGGAGGGACAAAAGGAGCGATGACTAGCCCTTATCTCTTACGTCTAGCGTGGATGTCGCTCGCCTCATTCTTCCTAGTGCACCTGGCTCTGGGACTGATCGTGTTGTCGCTGACACCGACGGCCATCCGCATCGCCGGCGGAATGCGAGCTGGATCGGCGGCGCGTTTTCTTCTGGCCGTTCGAGCTTTGCCTTGCGCCTTGGCGATTCTTGTTGTGGCGGGTCTCTGTATTCCGAGCTATTTGTGGTTGGAACCGGATGGCGCTGCGGAAGGAATCGGCGGCCTGGCTTTTGTTTCGGCGACCCTATGCCTCTGGATTTGGACATTTTCGATCGTCCGGGGAACACGTGCTCTTGTCCGATCGGCTCGCTACGTGGGAAAATTCCAGACGTTCGCGCGAGGAGTCGATCATCACCCCGCCACCCGGGTGATCGACCAGGACGGCCCTTCGATCGGCGTGGCCGGGATCTTCCGCCCGCAAATCGTGATTCGTAAGGATGTATGGGCCGCGCTGACTCCGGAACAGCTTGATGCAGCCCTGCGGCATGAGCAGGCGCATGCGGCGTCGCACGACAATTTAAAGAAACTAGTGATTTTGCTGATCCCCGACGTCCTGCCTTTCACGCGAACTGGTTTTCAGGACCTGGATCGCGCCTGGGCAAGATTTGCAGAATGGGCCGCGGATGATCGGGCGGCCGGCGGCGATCCGCGGCGTTCGCTTGGGCTGGCGGCCGCACTGGTTCGCGTGACGCGGCTAGGAACATCGTCGCGAACGCCTGCCTTGGTTACGTCATTCGTTGCGGACGCGAACGACCTGGGAGTTCGGGTCAACCGCCTGCTCCAGGCGACACCCGCGGTAAAGAATCCGCGATGGCTCGCGCCGCTGACAGGCGCTGGAGCGTTGTTCGCGGCGGCCTCGATCCTGGTTGCGCTCGGCAAGCCCATGCTCCGCGCTGTCCATGAGTTATTGGAAGCTTTGGTCCGCTGACAGCTTCTCTTGACAACTACTGCTGCGTCCGCGGATCGCTGCGCTTGACCTGAGCGCGCCGGCGGCCCTGATCCAGATTGCCAGCCGCCTTTTCCTTCGCCTCGTCGCTGACTTTGATGTTGTTCACAACTGCCTTCGCGCCGGCGGATTTTGCCATCCGGGTGGCCGCGCCTTTGTGCTGCAGAACGTCGGTTGAGCCTTCCCATGTAGCGACACCGCCCTGCACGTGCACTTTGAATCCGTCCTTCCCGATCTTGGACTTATCGAGCTTTGCACGGATCGCTGCCTCGATCGCCTTGTCCTCATTCGCGCTGGTCCCCTGAGCAGAAGGAGGCTTTTTGACCGCGGGATTGCTTGCCGTCTTGACACTTTGACCGAAAGTGGTAAGCATGAACAGGGCCGCCAGGATAAACAGACGCATGTCCGTTTAGTTGCGAATCGGCCGTGATAATCTCAGGGCACTGCAAAACTATTTTGCAGACGTTGGATCGCGGCGGGACACGCGATCTTCATCGCGGTGAATCCCCGGCCAGAACTTATTTCAGACCTTCCAAAATCGTCTGCTGCTGCGCCAGACGCTGGGTGCGATCCTGCGCGAAGCGCTGAATGCCGTTGAAAATCGAAGTTGGATCCAGGTGCGCCTCGGCGATGACTTCCGGCTCCAGCCCGCCCGTGAGCCACTGGTTACCCCAATCGGAAGTCAGTGAATAAGCGTCCGTTAGCGGACCCACGTTGCGCAGCGGCCACACGCGACGCGTACCGGTGCTCACCACCATCAGGTCGTACGCGGCTTCCGGTGGCAGCACGGAATTGCGATACGCTTCCGGCTGGCGGTCGAAAAGCTCCTCACTGACCGCCGCGATCACTTTGACATTCAAACCGGCCTGTTCCAGCTTCGGCAGTACGCTCACGACGTTGACCGTGGAACTGGAACCTTGCGCGACCACGTATCCGTGGCGCGGCTTGCCCGGCGCGAAGTCGCGGAGGACATAAAAACCCTTCGCCGCGGCGCGCAGATCCTTATCGGCGAACTGATTGCGATCGGCGACCGGGAAATCAGGCCGGGCGACTTCGATGGTTATGATGCCGACCTTCTGCTCGCGAGCCGCGATTTCGGCTGCTGCGAAGTAGCCGGGGGCGACGTCGTTGTAATCCCAAAAGCTCAGGTTGATCACCTGGCCGCGCGGAAACAGCTTCCAGACCTGGGGAGCAAAAATGCCGAAGTGCGTCCGCGCGTCCGCCGCAGTTTCCGGCCCAGAATGCGCCGTGAGAATATGCAGCACGCCCATCTTGAACTTGCTGTCCTGATTCTGCTGGCTCCAGACACGGGCTGGAAGATACATCAACGGAGTAAACGCGCCGTACGTGCCGCTCAGCGCCCAAACTCCCGCAAAGTTTTTCGGATCCACCGAAGCGCTCTGGCCGACGAAGCCGATAGCCGTCGAAGCATTCCCGGCTTCCTGAATCGCCGCCTTAATGCGCGTGCCGAGTGGATTTTTCTCCGGATCGTAATGGCCCCACAGACTACCGTGCTCGACGTTGATCGATTCGGAGAGATCCGCGGCAATCGTGATGAACCGGTTCTCGGTGACATAGTTCATCCACTTGATAATCTCCGAGATCGCGCGGCGGGTTCCCGCAATTTCGCCGGGTTTGCGGAACAGCGTGATGCCGACCTGCTTTTCCGCGCCGGAAATTTCGTTCTTGACGGTGACCTTTTGCGGCTCGACCGGCAGATTCGCCACGCGTAACCGCTCGTCCAGGAACGGATCGACTTTGGTATTGATCCGCACCGGCGCGTCATCTCGAACCATGTCGCCAAGGTGGACCAGACGATCCGCGAGCCAGTCGCCCAGGCCATTCTGTTCAAGAACCGACATAACAACGTCTACGTTGGTCTTGAACTGAATCAAACGCTCGCGGGTATCCTTGACCGGACCATCGGCGATGCCTGCAAACTGAACTCCGTATTTCCGCTCAAAGGTTCGCGCAAGCGCGACGAAGTAATCGCCGTTCATCGGGAACGCATAGGGATGACTCTTGTAGCTGACGATCTGATCGCCGAAGCCCGGAATCTTATGGTCCACCGCGCTGGGCCAATATCCCTTCGTCGTCTTCCCGATCATGATCATGGGTCGGCGATCCTTTGGGTCCCAGTCTTCCATGGCCTTAAGCGTCTTGACGACTTCGCCGTAATCGTTGCCGTGTTCCAGCGGAAACACGTTCCAGCCGTAGGAAGTCCACTGATCGATCAGCCGGTAGCCGTCATACTTCGCGGCGATCACGCCTCCCAGCAGGGAATCGTCGATTCCGGCGTTGTTGTCCGAAAAAAGGATACGCAAGCGCTTTCCGACCTGCATCGCCAGGGCTTGCGTCTTTACTTCCTGAGCATGGCCCTCCGTCATCGCAAATTCGCCTTCTAAAGCGATGACTTTAGGGGAGGGTCCCGCACCGATGAAGTCCCAGAATGCAGCTTTGCCGGCTGCCGTGGCGACGCCGACTCCGGAAGGACCGCCGTTGACGTCGTTGGTGACGTCGGTGGATTCCGCATGACCCGCCAGGACACGAATGCCGCGCCCCTTCGCCTGGGCGAACAGCGGAAGGTCGGCCAGTCCGTTGTCTTGCAGAATCGTGCTGAGTGCGCCCGCCCCGCGCCGGAAACCGAGCGCATCCACGGGCAGCATCGCGACATCCGGAGCCACGTAATAGCGGCGATCGCCCGTAGCGGCGTACTTCCGAGCGAGCGCCTGTCCCATGATGATCCAGAGCGCATAGCACGTCGGAATGCAGTGGCCGCCGGCGAGCATGAACTTGTCGCCTTGGGGATGCTTGGGACGCCGATAGTCGTAACGCAGACCGCCCAACTCCGGCCCGACCAGATGGATGGCGACGTTGTAGGGCGTGTACGCGAGGGGTCCTCCAAAATGACCCGTCTGGGCATAATTCCCCAGCAGCGTCAGGGTCATGCAGGTGAGAAAGCCAACGTCCTCTACTTTTTCGCGATCAAAATCTAGGTCCAAATCGACGGGGGACCGGGGCGCATCTGTAATCGAAGCCAATTTCAAGTCCTTTCTAATGCCGACACAAGAGTCAGCGCTGACTCTTGTAAATAATAAACCAAATTACAGTTGAAGCACTAACGGCAGGAGCGGGCTATTTGGGCTGGTCCGGCTCGGAAACAGATTTGAGGGGCTTGGTCGGATGACCGGGTACAGCGCCTTTGTCGACCAAAAACTTCACGACGGTCTCATAGTGCAGGGCCTTGGCTGCATCGAGAGCGGTTCGACCATCCGTATTGGCGACGTTGACGTCCACGCCGAGTTCGGCTGCGAGTTTAACCGCTTCGAGCGTGAGGCCCTCGCGCTCGCGGCGAGGAGCCTGTACCCAAGCTGTGGTGCCGCCTCCCATTCCAAGCGCGGCCATCAGAGCCGTGGTGGCTTCTTTCTGGGGTTTGTACTTGTCGGCCAGGTAATCGGCGCGGTGGATGAAAAGCGGGTCCGCGCCTTGTTTGACTAGCAGGCGCATTACCGCGGGCTGGTCATATCGCGCGGCCAGCCAGTAGGGGGTCGCGCCGACGAGAGAAGGTTCGAAATGGTGATCGTGGGACGAACGGCGCGTCGGCGTCCAGGTACGAAGAGGAGCATTAGGATCGGCCCCGTGCATCAGCAGGGCAGCGACCATTTTTTCGTCGCGGCGCATAATCGCCTCGTGCAGCGCGGAAAACCCGGCCTCGGCGCGATTCGGATCGGCCCCTTTGTCCAGAAGAAATTCCGCAAAATCGCGAAACCCGGAGTGAACCGCCAGAACCGTCGCGCTTACGCCCCAGGCATCCTGATCATTCACATTGGCGCCCGCGTCAACCAGGAGTTTAGCCGATGTCAAATCGCCAACGCGTGCCGCGAACATGAGCGCCGTCTCGCCGCCATGCGGAATCGCCTTGTTGTATTCGAGAAATCCGTGCGGCGGAACAGCCATCACTTCGCTCCAGACGTCGGAGCGAAGCTGGACGTCCGCTTTGTGCGAAAGCAGCACCTTTACGACTTCAGGATGCTTTTGGGAAACGGCCCACATCAGCGCCGTCTGGCCGCGAGCGCCGTGGGCGTTTGGATTCCCGCCTTTGGCGAGTAGTTGTTCGACGACGTCCGGGAACCCGGAGCGCGCGGCCACCATGACCGGCGTCTCGCCCGCGAGAAGCGCCGCGTTCGGGTTCGCTCCGGCGTCAAGTAACCGCTTGACCATCGGCAAGCTTCCGTTCTGGCTCGCCGTCCACAGGGGCGTCACGCCAAGGTCATTGGCGGCGTTCACGTTTGAACCGGCCCGAATCAGCAGGTCGGCGCTTTCGAGGTCGTCCCGATAGCTCGCCCAATGCAGAGCAGTCGCGCCATCGGCTTCGGCCACGTTCACGTCGGCTTTCTTCTGAATCAGCGAGCGAAGGGCGTCTTTGTCGCCGTTCTTGGCGGCATCCAGAAGCGGCGGCCGTCCATTGGGAGATCCCAACAGCGACGCCGCGAACCCAACCAGAATGAGGCCCCGCCAATCGGCTTTCATCGCGCTAGACTCCGGATAGCGTATCGAGCGGGAGTTTGCCGGTGCTGCCGCCCAGGTGATCGACAGGAACGTCGAGCTTGTCCATCAGCGTAACCAGCAGATTCGCCATTGTCGGCTTATCGGCATATTTCAGATGCCGGCCGCCCTTCAGCCGGCCAGCGCCGCCGCCCATTACGAGCAGCGGCAGATTCTCGCCGGAATGCCGCGTGCTGTTCGAAATACCGGAGCCGTACAGAATCGTCATGTGATCCAGAAGCGACCCGTCGCCATCCGGCGTCGCGCGGAGTTTCGCGAGATACCCCGAGAACAACTGCGCGTGATAGCGGTTGATCTTCGACATGTGCGCGATCAGTTCTGGAACGTCGTTGTGATGGGACAGCGGATGATGCGCTTCCGGCACGCCGATCTGCGGGTACGGCCGAGCACTCTGCTCCTTGCCGATCATGAACGAAATGACGCGGGTGAGATCGGATTGCAGCGCCAGCACCTGCAAGTCCATCATCAGAGCAAGATGGTCTTCGAAAACCGGCGGCGCGCCTTGCGGCTCCTGCATCGCCGGGATCTCGATATTTTTCTGACTCTCGGCCCGTTGAATGCGGCGTTCGACATCGCGAATCGCTTCCGCATATTCGTCGACTTTGCTCTGATCCTGCGGTCCAAGGTCCTTTTTCAGGCTGGTCAGCTTAGCTGTGACGGAGTCGAGAATACTCTTATGCTGTTCCAGGCGCATCTCGCGCGCGGAACGGTCCGTACTGCCGCTATCGCCGAACAACTTTTCGAAAACGGCTCGCGGGTTCCATTCCATCGGCAGCGGCTGCGTCGGGCTGCGCCAGGAGAGCGTGTGCGTATATACGCAGCTCAGATTACCTGTGCACGCGCCTGCGTTGGCCGGAGCATCCATTGACAACTCCAGTGACGCGATCTGCGTTTCGCGGGCGAAATGCCGGGCCAGCAACTGGTCCATCGATACGTCCGCGATGATTTCGACTTCATTGCGCCCGCCACGCGTTGTTCCGGTGAGGAAGGACCCGGAAGCTCCCGCGTGGATATAATTCCAGTTGGCCTTGACGCCGGAAAGCACCAGCATCTGATTGCGGAACGGCGCGAGCGGTTCAAGGATTGGTGAAAGTTCAAAAGCAGCGCCTTCGCCCTTTGGCGACCAATGCTCCATGGCCATTCCGTTCGGGACATAGAACGTCTGGAATCGATGGGCCGGCTTGGCGGCTGCTCGGGCGCGGGACGGAAGCATGGCCTCCAGGAACGGCAGTGCGATCGTCGCTCCCATTCCGCGCAGAACGGTCCGCCGCGGCAGCGATTTCGCAGTGAGAAAAGTCATCTATCTCGTCTCCTTCCGATCTTGTCCTGAATCACGCGCGCGGAGCCCGTCCGCGCAGGCGGTGCTTCCATTAGAAACGTGGGGCTCTCTACGATGCCAAGGATCACCGAGGACCACGTGTAGTTCGGCCCTGCCGCCCGAACGATGTTCCGCACCGCCGGCCAGTCATAATATTCAACTCTTCGGCCCAGCGCGTATGCCATCAATTTCTCGGTAACCGTCCGGGGAAATTGTTCCGGTTCCGCCAGCAACATTGCGCGAAGCCCCGAAAGGCCTTCGATTTTGGCGCCGCTGACCGTCGCGCCGCTGGCATCGACGGGCTTTCCCAATTCATCAACTGTTCGCCATCCACCGATGACGTCGAAATTCTCGAGCGAAAACCCCAGCGGATCGATAACCGAATGGCAGCTATTGCAGGTCGCATTCTGGCGATGCTGGGCCAACCGCTCTCGCATCGTCAAGGTGTTGGCGCCCGGCTTCGCATCAAGATTCGTGTCGACGCCCGGAGGAGGCGGCGGAATGGGCAGGTCGAAAATGTTGTTCAACAGCCACTTCCCGCGCAAAACCGGCGAGGTGCGATCGGGGTAAGACGTCGTCGCCAGCAGCGCACCTTCGGCCAGCAATCCACCGCGTTGATCGTGATTCGGGAGATTCACCCTGCGGAATCGGCTGCCGTAAATACCCGGGATCCCATAATGGCGCGCGAGCCGTTCATTGACGAACGTGTAGTTCGCGTTCAAAAGATCGTCTACGCTCCGATCCTCGCGCAGCGTGCTCCCGACGAACAGCTCAGTTTCTTTCTTAAACGCTTGCAGCAGGCTCTCGTCGTAGTTCGGATAACGATCCGGATCCACCACCACTTCCTCAACACGGCGGAGGTTCAACCACTGGGCGGCGAAATCGTTGACCAGCGCAGTGGTCGCGCGCGGGTCGGCGAGCATACGGCGAACTTCCTGCTCGAGGACCGGACGATTTGTGAGCTTTCCCTGCTCGGCGAGCGTCAGCAACCGATCGTCGGGGATGCTGCTCCACAGGAAAAACGACAGTCGCGAAGCAACTTCGAGATCGGACAGGCGAGTGATAGATTGCTTGGCGGAAGGAGCGTCGCGATGGACACGCAAGAGAAAGTCGGGATCCACCAGCATCCGCTCGAGCGCGAACTGAACCCCGCTTTCGAAGCTACCGCCCTGCTTGCGGCCGTCCTCGAAAAACGCCATCAAAGTCTTGACGTCTGCCGGCGTAGTTGGACGCCGGTACGCGGAACGCGCGAGTTTACTCAGGATGCGGCTCGCGCAGGCGCGTTCTTCAGAAGCTGCGTTCGGTTGACAGACGAAAATCGCCCGTCGGCTGGGCGTGTCTTTGGGCGTCCCCAAAACCTTGTATGGACCACCGATTTGCACGGAGCCCACATTGGCGTAATCCATGTAGACCTGGTCATCGGCGATCACGCGGCCGCGCTGTAGCGGTTGCGGAAGGCCCTCCGGCTCCCACAACTCCCTGACGAACGACACTCCCACAACGCGCGGGCCAGCCTCGACGGGAACACGGATTTCTAATCCCGCATCGCCCGTCAATTGCATGTACGTTTCCCATTCGGGATCGCCGGCAAATCCCGGCTCGCCATCCCCGGCGTAACTGGTGGCGGCTGGCCGGCCTTTGGCTGCTCCGCCAACGGTGAACCGCTTAAGAAGCTTACCGTCCAGGCGAACGTCCAGTTTCTGCTGCCAGCCCATGCCCTTGAGGTAATCCTGATACTGGCGTTGGAGCCGCACTTTGATCAGGTACTCGCCGTCGACGGGAAAGTTGTAATGAATCGCGATGCCGCCGCGTGAGCCGAACGGGAGATCCTCGTCCTGCCGGTCATCCTGCAAGACGTGCAAAGGAATCTCGAAGCGTTCGAGCCCCGGACTCGCCGGAGGAAGACCGGTGGCAAGCCGCGAAACCTGGCGAGCCACCGACATATATCGCTCCAGATGGGCCGTTGAGATCGAAAGAACGTCTCCGAAGTTGTCGAAACTCCCGTCGGCGGTCTCGTCCCCGGGAAGAAGCGGTTTCACGTCGACATCCAGGGAGAACAAATCGCGAAGCGCGTTCTGATATTCCGAGCGATTCAGGCGATGAACCGCGCTGATTCTGCCTGGATTAGGGTTGGCGGCCCAGGCACGGTCGACTTGGGTTTCCAAGGACGTGGCGATCTCGCGATAGGTGGCCGCATTGGCGCGGGGCATACCGGGCGGGGGCATCGAGCCGGCGCGAAGCTTGGCAATCACCTTCTCCCAAACCTCAGGATTGGCATCGGGCCTAGCAGGGTCCAAAGTATCGAGCGCAAGCCCCGCCGTATGCAGTTTTTGGTTATGGCAGCTCACGCAATACTGCTCGAAGAACTGCTGTGGTGGACTGGCGATGATACAGCCGCTGGAGAGAACTACACTAAGGACAAGGAACAGGCGTCGCGTCGACAATAGTCGCCTCTTGGGCACGACGGACTGCATTTCCGCCCTCCGCTCAGCCGGTTAGCCACTCTAGCCACCGGACAAGTGCAGTATACAACAGCCAGGGCATGAACAGGCACGTCGGGACCCGCTCGCTGTCGCGCGCGGACCCATCAACATTCCGCTCTGGCTTCTCCCAGAGGAAGCGGCTGGACCGTCCGTTCACACAGACGCGTCAACGTCTGTCAAGGCGCGGTCCAGCGCATCCACTAGGCCGTCCAGTTCAGCTTCGCCCATGGGCGTCGACAAGCAGCCGAAAATGCCGCGCGGCGACAGAACGAAACCGTATTGAAGCATCCGGTGACACAGCTCGCCGTAACGCGCACTGTTGCGCGAGAAACCGCGAAGAGAACGAAAGTCGACCAGTTCATCCGCCGTCAGATGCGCCAGAAAGATCGAACCTGCCCCGCACACTCGCGCGGGACGGCCCCGATCGTGGAACATCCGCGTCAGCCGCTCCCGAACATAGTCACCCAGACGGTTGAGCCGTGCAAACGCATCCGGCGTCATTTGTTTCATCGTCGCCAGGCCCGCGGTGACCGTCACGGGATTCGCGTTGAACGTGCCGCCGTGATGCACCTTGAGCGCTCCAGTATGATCGAAGACCGACATCAGCCGCCGGGAACCTCCGACGCCGCCGGTGGGAAATCCGCCGCCGATGATCTTGCCGAAGCTGGCAATGTCCGGCTCGATGCCGATCGCCTGAAAGGCCCCGTGATAGGACAGCCGGAAATTCAGAACCTCGTCGGCGATAAAAACGATGCCATGACGCGCAGTCTCTTCCCGAAGCATTTCGAGAAACCCGGCACGCGGCGCAATCATACCGATGCCAAGAGGCATTCGGTCGACGATTACCGCAGCAAGCTCGTCTCGATGGCGGTGAATGAGTTCATGGCATGCCTCCTGCCGATTCCACGGTAGGATTACGACGTCGGTCGCGACGCTGGGCGGCGTCCCCGGCTCCGTTATCGAAACGGGCGAATCCGCTTCGCCCCACTCGTCTGGGGTCGGGCTTTCGCTCACCTCGACGTAGTCGTAGATGCCGTGATAGGCGCCCTCGAATTTAGCGATCTTGTGCTTTCCGGTGAACGCTCTTGCAGCTTTGACAGCAAGCATGACGGCCTCACTGCCGGAATTGCAGAAGCGAATCTGCTCGACGTAACCCACCCGCGAGGCGAGAAGTTCCGCCAGTTCGACTTCTTCGGGCGTAGGCATGGTGAACGCGGTGCCAAGCGCCACGCGCTGTTGGACGGCCGCGGTAACTTCCGGATTCGCGTGACCAAGTATCAGCGACGTGTAATTATTCAGAAAATCGACGCGTTCTTCTCCTTCGACATCCGTAATGCGGCAGCCGCTGCCGCTGTGCGCGTAAATCGGATAGGGGGCGAGGGCGACGGAGTGCCGTGTGTTCCCGCCCGGCATCACAGCGGAGGCTCGCGCATAGAGTTCGCGCGATACTGCTCCGGGTACGGAATACTTCTGTTTCGCTGGCGTCATTTACGTGTCTATTTGAACAACGACAGGTCGATCGCCTCGCCCATGGCCTTATATCCGGCGTCGCCCGGATGCAGGTGGTCGCCTCCATCATAAGCGGCCTTCATGCGGTCGGGATGGTCTGGATCACGCACGGCTTTGTCGAAGTCAGCCACGCCGTCGAACGCTTTGCCGGTGCGAATCCATTCGTTGATCGCTTTGCGCATTTTCTCTTTTTCTGGCGTGAAGTAGCCGGGCGATGCGGTGCCTTCGAACGGCGTCAGCGTCGCGCCGAAGATCTTGATGCCATGCTCGTGAGCCCGCTCGATCATCTGACTGAGACCCGCGATAACGTCGTCCGCAGTCACACTTTCCGAAGCCGGCGCCGACGATCCGGCGTGACCCAGGTCGTTGATCCCCTCGAGAACGATCACATACTTAACGCCCGGTTGCGCAAGCACATCCCGATCGAACCGGGCGAGCGCGTTCACGCCGAAACGGATATTCGCGGTCGCGTCGTGAAGAACCCGGTTGCCGCCGATTCCAGCGTCGATCATCCCGAGCGGATTCGATCCTCGCGACGCCAGCAGGCGGGCGGATAGAATGTCCGGCCAGCGATGATTCGCGTCTACGGTGGAGCGCGCGCCGTCGGTGATCGAATCGCCGAACGCGACCACTGTCGACGAAGCCTGCGGAGCCAGCACGTCCACGCCGGTCAGAAAAACCCACGAAGTTATGGTCGCGGGATCGGAGATGGCAGCGGCGCCCGTCAGATCTCCCGATCCGATATACGCCGTCTGTTGCGCCGCATAGTGAATTCCGGAGCCTTTGGTCTCGTTCGGCAGAAAGAGGCTGATTGCCAGGTCGCCGCCGGCGGGCAGATTCAGCTTCACCGGGTCGCTCAGCGCCAGCGCGTTGGCCGGTATCGATACACTGCTTTTCCCCCTGAACTTCACCGTACGGTCGGAGCCGGCGACAATCCCAGATCCGTCGGCGCGGAGCGCCACGTGCACCGCGCCAATCTCCAGAGGCTGGGCGCCATAGGCGTTCGACAACCGTACCCGCACCGTATCGCTGCCGATACTGACGTGGACGATCTCGCGGATCGTCTGATTGTGGAACACCAGTTTCGCGG
>Ga0070731_10003481_pt1 | contig 14204 bp, 13 predicted proteins | sample Coa_R1_2_FD_66448 | JGI IMG/M metagenome (GOLD analysis project Ga0070731, IMG submission 66448) | Surface soil microbial communities from Centralia Pennsylvania, which are recovering from an underground coalmine fire - Coalmine... | ecosystem: Environmental > Terrestrial > Soil > Unclassified ... | reverse complement strand
CGCCTGCGATCAGCGTGTTCGCGTCGGCAGCGGGGGCGCTCTTCGGCGTGGATCCGACGAAGAACGGCCGTGGACGGCAGGCGAGCGGACGCATCGAGGCCGGCGTGCACCTGGAAGGGAAAAAAGGCGCGTGCGAGGCGTTCGCGGGTTACGAGCGGCGAGCGGACGCGTTTCCGACGGATCTTGCCGCGGTGAAGTTCTTTACGTTCGGCATCCGATTGATGACGCGCTGAATCTGAAAGCGGCCCTTCACCACACAGGACACGAAGACGCACGAAGCGTCTTCGTGAGCGTCATGTGAAAGCCGCGCTTTCTTGACTCAGTGGCCCGATCCCGCACCAGACGCGATCTTCAAATCCTGCGTCTTGGTCTCGCCGTCCTTTAGAGACAACGATATTGACGAGCCGACGAGCTGTTCGAGAAACGCCGGATCGTTGGCCTCGCCCTGCGCGATGTCGATGAGCGCGGCGATTCGGTAATCGCCGGCCGGAAGATCCGTGATCGTGTATTTTCCATCTGTGCCCGGGCGCGTCGTCTTGATCCGCCGGCTCGACGTCCACAAGCTCTTGTCCGATGGAAAGACGACGATCGTGAAGTCCGGCGCGGGGCGCCCGGACGCATCCGAGAGTTTGCCGGAAATCGTCTGCGTCTGGTCGGTGAACGTGACGACGGCGTTCGTAATCTCTTCGTTCGGCGCAATCTCCAGCGGAAAGTCGAGCGCGTCGCGTCCCTTGAAGATCGCCGACTTCAGCGTCCACGCCGCTTCCGGACTGTTGAATTGCGCGATGACAGTGTAGCGGCCCGGCGTGATGCCCGTCAGCGAAAACTTGCCGGTCGAGTCGACCGGACCGTTGTTCGGTCCGCCCGCGCCGCCACCGAACATCACCACGCGCGCGCCGCCGCCGGGATTGCTCGGCACCAGGATGAGCATCGCGCGGCTCAAATCGCCGGCGGGCGCGGTGCGCGTGCCCTCGAACGCGAGATGGCCCGACACCGTCATCCCCGGCTGCAGCGACAGCGCGACGCCGCTCACGTTCTGACCGTCGACCGCGATCTCCGCCGTCGCCCAGAGATTCAAGTTGATGGGGCCGCCGCCCGCGCGGCCGGGACCGTTCGCGCGGCCGCTCATCGTGCCGTCGCCCATGCCGTTGGCGCCGGCGCCCATCGGCTGACTCGAAGCGCGCGCGTTAATCGTGTACTGCCCGGGCGCCACGCCCGTGAACACGAACTTGCCGTCAGGGCCCGGCGTGACGCCGTTCATCATCACCGTGGCCTGCCTCACTTGCGGCTGACCTTGAATGCCCGGCGACATCAACAGCGACACGCTCTGCGGCGGCACTCCCGCCGGCGTCGTCACGATGCCCTCGACGCGCGCGGTGTGGAGCAAGCGCAGCTGCAGATCGACGCCGCTGCGCTCTTCGCCCGCGGCGAGATTCAGCGTCTGCGCTTCGGCAGGACTCGGCGTGCCCGGATAAAACACCGTCGCGAATCCAATCGTCGGACCATCAATCACCCGGGGCGCCGGCGTCGCGGCGGCGTTCGCGTTGTTGGTTGCCGCGGATAATTGCGGCGGCCGCGTCATCCCGCCGCCGCCCTGTATCGCCTGTTGCGCCGCGCGCAGATCGGCATCGGTCGTCTGCTGAATATCGCCGCGGGCCGTGTCGCGCGGCATCGCCGACAGCACGTACTCGCCTGGACCAAGACCGAAAATGCGATACATCCCGCGATCGTCGGTCGTGTCGGTGAGTTCGCCGGAGCCGCCGGCGACGGCCATGAGCATGCGCTCGCCGTTCTGCACGCGGAACTGCTGCGCCTGGACGCGCACGCCTGGCGCGGGCTGGCCGTTTTCATCGCGGATGACGCCGGTGAGCACGGCGCCGCGCAGCATTTTCAACACGAGGTTGGCCGCGTGCTGACCGTCGGCGACGCTGACCGGCGTGCCGGGACGATCGAATCGCTTGGCGCCGTACGTCGCGCGCACGATGCCCGGCTTCGCCGCCGTAATCGTGTACCGGCCGGCCGGCAGATCCGCGATGACGAATTGCCCCGACGCGTCGGTCATCGTCCATTTCGTCGCACCGCCTTGAAGGCTGGCCACCGTGACACGGGCCCGTCGCACGGGCTGCGGCGTCGCGTCGTCGAGTACGACCTGGCCTGAGATCGTGGCGGTGCCGATCGTCGGCTGCGCGAGCGAATCACGCACCCCCGTCTGTTGCGCCGACACGCCGGCCAGCGCGAGCGTCAACGCGCCGCCGGTCAGCATGATCGCCGCGGCGGCGCGAACGAGTGAGATGGACGAGAGGTGGCGCCGCGCCATTACCGCACCCCTGGATTCGCCGTCTGCAACGTCTGTTTCTTCTGCTCGCCCGGCCCGATTTCGATGCGCGTCGCCGTGCGCGTCAGCAACTCGAGAAACTTTGGATTGGGATCGGGCGAGATGCCGTCGGGCACCGCGGCCGCGAGATATTGTCCCGGCGGAAGATTCGGAATATCGAACGAGCCGTCTTTCGCGACGCGCGCCGTGCGGATTCGACGCGGCGACGCGCCGTGTCCCGCCCACTGGTCCGGATCGGTCGGGAAGACAATGACGGACGCGCCGGAGTCCGGCGTGCCGCCCGACTGCGTGACCATGCCGCCGAGATCCGTCGGCCGATCGGTGAACGTGAGCGCGATGCCGCCGACGTCACTCCCGGCAATCTCGATCGGATCGATCGACACGTCGCGCGTGCCCATCATCGCGCCGAAGAACGAAAAGCCCTGCGGCGCGCCGCTCACGCGGAGGATGTATTTCCCGGGCGGCACGCCCATCGTCTGGAACGTGCCGTTCGGATCGACGCGGCCGCGGGCCGATCCACCGGCGACCGCCGTGCGGCCGTCGGCCGCTTCGAGCGTGACCGAGATCGCCTGAAGCTGATCGGCGGTCGGCTTCGCCGTGCCGCCGTTGAACGCGATCGTGCCGTTGACGCGAATCGCCGGCCGCAGGCTCAACGACAATCCCGTGACGTCATTCGCAGCGACCGGCACCGACGCCTCGGTCCAGAGCGTCGCGTCGGTCGGCAGCGGCGGCGGAGCGCCGTCGTTGCTGATGACCATCGCTCGCACCATCATCGTGGCGCCATTGGGACCGCGGGTGATGGAGATTTCGCCGGCACCCGGCGATTTGATCGCGCGCAGCACATACGATCCGGGCGGCACGCTGATGAACGTGAATCGCCCCGTGCCGTCCGTCGTCGTCTGCGGAGCTCCGATCGGAGTGACGAGATCGTCGTAGTCCGCGGGCGTCAGCGTAACGGACAAATTCTGCGCGGGTCCATCCGGACCGGCAATCACGCCGGAGACCTTCGCCGTACGAACCGGGCGCAGTTGAAAATCGACGCCGAGCCGCTCGTCACCCGACGCGAGCGTGATGAGCGTCGCGCGCGCCGGCGATCCAGCCGTCGGATAAAACGTCGTCGGATACGACAGGATGTGGCCGTCGTCGGTCAGACCCGCGGTGGAAGCATCGGCGCCGCCCGACAGATCCGCGGCCATTTGAACGTTGAACAAGCTGCCGACGCCGCCGACCGCTACGTTGCCGCCCGCACCGCCGCCGCCCCTCCCGGCGACGTTGAAACTCGCATTCACGCGATCGCCGATCTTGCCGAGCAGTCCGTCGAGCAGCGAATCCGAGTTCGGCGTCATCGGCAGCACCACGACGTAATCGCCCGGCGTGAGCGCGCTCAGCCGGTACGTGCCGCGATCGTCGGTCGTCTCTTGTCCCGCCTGCTGCAGTTGCCGTTTGCCCGCGACGATGGCCTGGCGCAGAATGCGGACCGGCGCGCCGACGAGCGGATCACCGTTCTCGTCGAGGACCGTCCCGCTGACGACCGCGAACTTCCACATCGGCATCGTGACGTCGGCGAGTTTCTGATCCGCCGCCAGGTCGATCGACTGCGACGGTCCGGTCGGACGCACGCGTCCAAACGCGCCGTCCGCATAGCCGGGCCGCGTCGCCGTGAGATTGAATCGTCCCGCCGGAAGATCGCGGAAGACAAAGCGGCCCTCCGTGTCCGCGAGGACTTGCGCGGGCAGATAACCGGACGACTGAAGCGTGACGAGCGCGTCAGCGACGGGACGCTTCGTGCTCGCATCGATGGCCTGGCCGACGATGAGTCCCGTACCGGCCGAGAGCGGGCGATCCGGCGCTCCGCCGCCAAGCGGTCCTCCGCCGGCGACGCGCGTATCCTGCGTCGTCATGATGATTTGCTGAGCCGTGGCGTGCACGATCGCGCCGGCCGCGATGGCCACGGCGACGCCGGCGGTCGTCAGAGTGATCGACAGTCTGTCCATTCGACACCTCACCGACTGGGCGCGCCCAGTCGTTCTTCTGAGCTTAGACGTGAGGCACAGCCGAACGTCAGGCGTGGAGTGTAAATGTTTGTTAAGAGGGGGTTAAAGGGTTCAGGGTTCAGCGTTCAGCGTTCAGCGTTCTGGGTGGGTAGTCAGCGATGATGCGTCGGTGGCGAACGCCTCGGGCCGCAGGCGGCTGTTAGACTTCGGTCCACAGCATAGGCATGTCAGGCCAAACTGAACTTGCCGCGACGGCGTTGGTACACGCTCGCTCCCCGGTGCCCACGACCCGCGGCGTGTTAAGCGTCGTCACCGCAGGCACCAGTGGTCCAGATGTTGTCTTGCTACACGGGCTCACAGACAACGCAACGACTTGGTTGCCGTTGCAGCGTCGGTTAGCTCAGCAGGTCCGCCTGCATGCGATCGACCTTCCGGGACACGGCGCTTCTGCCGTACCTTCCGAGCCGATGACAATGGCGGCCATGGCCGAAGAGGTAATCGCCTATCTCGACGCAGTCAATATTTCAAAATGCGTGCTCGTGGGGAATTCACTTGGTGGCGGCGTAGCGCTGGGCGTATGCGCACGCGCTGGAATGCGAGTCTCGGCGGCGCTCCTTTTGGGAAGCGTCGGTGCGCCGTTCACGTTGGATTTAGGACTCCGGCTGTTGCGAAACGACCGGGCCGCGGAGTGGATGGCTCGAGCGGCGGCGACGCAGAAAGTCCGCTACTGGATCATCCGAAGGGGTTTCCCTCTCCGGTACCGACCGACTGACGAGATGGTCTCCAATTATTGGAAGGCTTGGCAGGAACCGGGTCGAGCCAGGCACATCGCCGCCCTGATGCGTATCCACGACGTCGGCGAACCGCTGCCCTGGCTTTCGACGATTCGCCAGCGCGTCGATCTGCTTCACGGTTCACTGGATCGGTTCGTGCCGATTTCCGTAAGCCAACGATTGGCGAGAGAACTTCCGAATGCCAGGCTCACCGTGCTGCCAGGGGTCGGACATCTGCCGCAACATGATGCAGCTCAAGCCGTCAGCGATGCCGTTCGGCAGTTACTTCCGAGTTGACGAGGGCCTTCGCGTGGTTCGTCTCTCGTCGAAGTACGAACTCTGGGTCGGCTGAGCGCGCGGAACCCAGAACTCAGAACCCAGAACCCGAAGCCGAGATCATGGCCTGCCACGCCTTCGCGACTCGCTCGCTCGGCAGCCACACGGTCGGACCGCTGGTCGCCGGCGCAGTCGCGATCGGCGCGAATGTCTTCGTCGTCAGATCGCCGACGAAGCCCGTCTTGTCGGGGACGGGTCTCAGCGTCTGCGACGCGGGTGATGGATCCATGCGCATCGCGAGCACATCCTCATAAAACAGCAACGCGATGTCGCGCGATTTGCCGACGATGTGCGCGGCGCCCGGCTCTTCGGCGAGCGCCCACAGCGCGCCGCCCCGGCGATTCACGGCGAAAAGTCCGGTGATGGTGTCGATGCGCGACCACAGATCTTTTCCGCCGATGAAGAGCATGCCGGGTGTTTCTCTCGCCGCGCGCGGCAGCAGCGCCGAATAATAGATGCCGCCCTTGTTGACGACGAAGGCGATGACGCGTTCGGGTTTCCAGGCGACGAACTCGTAGTTGAATTGTCCACCGGCCGACATGCCCCACAGCAAGAGCGGCGCATTCGCCAGCTCGGCGTGCTGAGATTTCTCGGCGAAGATCTTGAGCGCGTCGAGCAGCGCCTGTCCACTGCCCTTCGACACGTTGGCGTAGTCCTCGATGAAATTCTGATCGTGCGGCTTGTCCGTGAGTTGCACGCCGACGAGCGCGAAGTGATGGCGCGACGCGAAATCCTGCCAGACCGGATCGTCGACCTGCGCGCGTCCGTCGCCGTTTGAACCGGGCACGAGCACGGCGACGCCCTGCAAGTGAGCGGCATCGGCGCCGGTTGGATACCAGAGTTTGAAGTTCGCTTTGTCGAAGTTGGCGCCAGGCGCGATCGTCGCTTCGAGCGTGCTGCCGGCTGGGGCCGTCGTCTGCGCGGCGATCTGCACCGCGAGGCAAACTGCCAGACCTGCGACAACTGAGAGATGAGTGCCCATCTTCATCATGATTCGATTAGCCCTTACATGCCGGCGGCCGGATGATCTTCATCGGTAGCCCAATCTTTGGATCTGGCGTCACGATAGGCATCGCTGACTTGAACTGCGGGTCCGGGCGCTTGATCATTCCGCAGTCGATCGGAGCCGGTTCGATCGCAGCAGGCGTCGGCAGCTGCGACGGCTTGTCAGCGAGAATCGCCCTCCTCGGAATGTCATTTGTGTCCCCGAAGTAGACATGAATCTTGGAGATGCAGAGACGATCTACGGACGGGGCACTGCACTGCGCGCTTGCCGCGGCGGGCAGAGCAACCAGCACCACGACGGCAACACCGAGCACGCTCAGAATCCGCATAGTCGCTATCCTGCTCTCATCGTCTTGAACAGTCAACGATCTGGCGCAGGGAATCAGCCCTTGAGCGCGCGAATCATCGCGCCGAACGCCATTCGTCCAGCCGACGGGTCGTACACCACGACCGGCATCCGCTTGCCTCGAATCGTATCCGGGTGTGCGCGCGCGTACGTCGTGAGCGTTTGGGCGAGTTGGATCTTCGCGGCCGAGGCAGCGGGATCGCGGGGCAGCGCGGTGAACAGATCGTTCAACGACACCCGTCGCGGCTCACCCCAGAGCAGCGCGTCGATCACCGATCCCTTCACGACGTTGAACGCGAAGTTGAAGAACAGCGACAGCGGCGAATACGACTGAGCCGCTGGCCGGTGGCGCTCGCACTCGTCGATGAAGCGGGCGCGATGCGCGTGAAGCAGGTCGCGGAACTCGGCGCGATCGGCGGCCGACGCTGCGTGTGTCACGGATGGCGGTCCAGCAAACGCGAGGGCGTCGGCGGACAGACCGCAGACGATGGCCTCGACGAGTGTTTCTCTGTCGGCCTCAGCGGCCTGTTCCTCGGCGGTGGAGAGGCGCGCGTACTCTCGCATCAACACCGCAAGCGACCACGCCATCCACGGATAGTCCGCGGTGTTGTCGGTGCGCATGGCGCCGAAGTCGCGGCCGTACGTGGCCTCGATGCCGAAACGCAGATGGCTGCCCATGCTGGCTGCGTGCGCGAACGCGAACGACAGCTGATGGCGCGCGTCGAGCTGCCGCGCGCGTTCGAGCGTCGCGTGATAGCCGCGTTCGTCAGGCTCGTAGTGCGACGTCGCGATGAGCAGCAGCGTCTCGGCGGTCGACGCGAATCGGTGTCCGCTGCCGTTTGCGCTCTGCAGCTCGTCCAACAGCGACGTCACTCGATCGAGATTCTGATTCGGATCGCCGTCGTCCCACACGCGTAGCGACAGCAGCCCGAGCAGATACAGAAAGTGAAACTCGATCAGGATCGCGAGCGCCGTCGCATCAGGCGCATCGCCGCCGCGTTCGTTGTCGAGATAATGAAGAACATCGATCGGAATCGTGTCGGGATTTACTCGAGCGGCGACGCCGTCCCAATCATGCAGCGCGTGAAATCCATCGGCGCGCGTGCGGCGATCGAGCTCCTCGACGGCTGCGCCGAGATCGATCAAGCCGGCTTGCGAGGGCCACATATTCGCGCGCACGATCGGTTCGAGCTGCGCAAGGGCGTGCCGCATGTCCGGCGCCTGCGCCACGGACTCGACGACCTGCCGGCGAGCAGTTCCCTCGAGTATCCGGCCGGCCAGCTCGCACACGCCGGCAAACGTCATGATCCCAGGTCGACCCCGGAGGTCGACCTCCGGGGTCGATTGGCGCCCGCGGCCGACTCTCGGAGCCGGACCGATAGTCGCTGCATGGTGTTCATGCCGCGAAACGTCGAGCGCACTTTGGCGGCCTTTTCGAATCCGGCGTTACTGAACGCCGAGACGCCTTGACCGGTCTGACACAGCCAGTAAATCTCTCGTCCGACGACGCGAAAGTCGTCGTCCGCCGACTTGAAGCTCATCAACGCTTTCTCGCCGTCTCGGCTGAGCGGGGCCGCCAGCAAGCCGACGCAGAACGCCTTGGCCGTCTTGAACGGCGCCGGTCGAAACGGCTGCTGTCGCGCGATCTCAGCAACCTCGTCGTCGGTCCTGATGAATGTCGCGACCTCATAGCCGAGCGCGTCGGCCAGCGCGGCCTCGATGGCGCGCTCGAGCGACGGCGCCTTCGCGCGCGACTCGAACACGACGTTGCCGCTGGCGATGAACGTCTCGACGCCGGCATGGCCCAGCGACTCGAACAGGCCGCGCAGCTTGTCCATCTTGACGACGCGGCCGCCGACGTTGATCGCGCGAAGAAATGCGACGTATCTCGCCATCTCGACGTCCTCAGTATCAGCGAGCGACCGACGGCAGCACATGCCGGTCAACGCGTCCCTCGATCGTGCCGTCGTCGAACGTGAAGTACAGGTCCTTGCCGGAAATCGACAAGGCAAATGACATGCGGCGCGTCAATCTGGCGACGAGAGCATCGAGCAGCGACCCCGGCACGCTGTAGAGCTCGAGAGCGTCCAAGCGGTGGATTCTCTCGCCCGACCACTGGCGTATCAACTGATCGGGATCCTTGTGGGTGTAGACGACGACCCGCGGCGCCGACTTGGCCGCGCGATGGACGCGCGCGGCGTCGGGCGCGCCGATGTCGATCCAGACACGCAGGACTCCAGTCAGATCGCGCACGGCGATCGCGGGATCCTCAGGATCCGAAATCCCCTTCGAGAAGCTGATGCCCTCGGCGTACTCGAGACAGTACGCGAGCACGCGCGTCACGACCGACGCCTCTGTTTCCGACGGATGGCGCGCGACGCGCAGATCGAGCGTCTCGTAGACGCTGCGATCGACGTCCGTGAGTTGGATGTCGAAGGTGTAGATCGTCGCCGTCAGAGCCATCGGGGCGTCAGGCGTAGTGCGCGGCGTAATCCGCCATGGCGGCGCGCACGACTTTCAGCGCGTGGACGCGTCCGTACACTTTCTTGATCTTCGCGCGCGACGCCTGGCCCGGCACGAGCTTGTAGGTCAGGAAGTAGTGCTGCAATCGCTCGACGAGCACGGCCGGAATGTCGCGCAAATCACGGGCGGAATGCCATACCAGATCGTTTTCGAGCACCGCCAGGATCTTGTCGTCGGCCTCGCCGCCGTCGATCATCTGCAGGCCGCCGATCACGCGCGAGCGGACGATGATTTCGTTCCGCGCGATCGCGCGCTCGCTCAAGACGCAGATGTCGAGCGGATCGCCGTCGCCGCGCTTCGCTCCCGGCGCCAGCGCCGCCACGCGCTCGGCGCAGTACGTGCGCGGAATGAACCCATACAACGCCGGATGCTGGTTCGACGACCGCTGCGGCCGGTCCACGCGCAGATATCCGGAAATCTTGTCGACTTCGTACTTCATCAAGTCGAAGGGCGTGATCTCGATGTAGGCGTTCAAGATCTCCGGCGGCGCAGGCCCCGCATCGAGTCCGTGCCACGGATGCGGCCGGAACATGCTGACCGCGGCGCGAGTGTTCTCGGACGCCATCAGTCGGGCCGGCTCGCAACGACGTCGCGCACGACGGACTGCGGACGCTGGCTCACGGTCAGAAACATGCGACCCATGTACTCGCCCATCAATCCGAGAATCACCAGCTGCGTGCCCGAGAACACGAGCACCGTCGCCATGATCGAGCCCCAACCGCTGGGCGGCCCCGCATTCATGTACCAGAGCCACACGACGATCCCGAAGGCGATGAGGCCGGCGCCGGCCGTCAGCAGACCGACAATCGTCGCGATTCGCAGCGGCAGGACGGAAAAATTCACCCACGCGCTCAGCCACAACCTGACCAGACGTCTGAGCGTGTACCCGCTCTGTCCGGCACGGCGTGGGTCGTGTCGGACGGTAATCGAATCGATGCGCTGCGTCACTTGCAGCAACAGACCGTCTATATACGGATAAGGGCCTGAGTACGCGATGACCTCGCGAACCACGAACGCACTCACGCAGCGGAAGCTGGACAGATAGAAACCCGGCGGCTTGTCGAGCGCCCAATCCGTCATGCGATTCGTGAACCAGCTGCCGAGGTTGCGGAACCACGAGTGCTGCTTCACGTCGTAGTGTCCGAAGACGACATCGAGCTGTTTGGACTGCGCATGTTGAAACAGCCGCACCGCTTCTTCCGGAGGGTTCTGGCCATCGTCGTCCAGATTGACGACATACGCGCCGCGCGCGTGGCGCCATCCCGTGAGCACGGCGTTGTGCTCGCCGAAGTTGCGCGCGTGCTCGATGAGCGTGATCGGGACGCGCGCGCCGCGCACGAGATCGCGGCAGACGCTGGATGTGGTGTCGGCGCTGCCGTCGTTGACGAGGATGATTTCGTGTCCGCCGTCGACTGAGAGCTTTTCGAGATCGTGCACCAGCGAGCCGATCGTGGCCGCACTGTTGTACATGGGAATGACGAAGCTCAGGGCGAGCATGCGCGGCTCATCATCCCACCGGCCGCGTGCCCGCTGCAAACTTCTATCGCGCAGGCATCAGATATTCCGTCACGGTCACGAGGACGAGAAGGCCGCCAAGCGTCAGCGCCCACGCCAGGCCGATGAGGTGCGCAAACTGCGTCACGCGCTCTTCCGTCTCGTCCAGGGAGCGGCCCGCGATGACAAATCCTCCCGTCGCGCCGCGGTATGGCACGACGACGGCCGCGACGCGGACGCCCGGTTCGGGACGCCAACTGATACGGTCCTCGCCGGTTCGACGCGCTTCGTCGAGGACGCCGGACGGCACGACGCGCGCGGCGCCGTGGAGCTGCCCGGTCGAGGCGAGCACGCGCCCGTCGTCCGAGACGACGGTAATGAACGGCGCGAGACTGCGAGAGAAATCGATGGGCGGACCCGCGGCAACGATGTCCGCAGTACGGCCGGTTTCGAGCAGACCCGCCGCGTCATGCGCCATCTGAACCTGCGGGTCGTTGGCGAGCTGACGAAGTAGCTGCTGCGCGGTGAGGTAGACCGTGCCGGACACCGCGGTCGTCAACGCCGCGAGGACGAGCCACTTCAGCAGAACGCGACGCACGATTGACATGTGTGCTTTGTATTACAAAGTTTAATGTGCTGTCAAGTGTCGCCGGCATCTCGGTGGAGTGCCGGGTGCCGAACGCTGAGTGCCGTCGGTTGGGCGAGTGCCGGATCCTTGTGTCGGATCATGACGAAACACTCGTCGGGAAACGCGTCGACCGTCTGCGTCATGCGCCGCCGCTCGTCGGCCGACAGCGGCAGCTCGACAAATCCCGCAGCCGCGTACGATCGCTGCGCTCGCAGGTTGTGCCCCCGCACCGCCAGGCACACCGACGCTGCGCCGAGATCGTCGAACGCGTGCCGAAGAAACAACCCCATCGCCTGCCGGCCTGCGCCCGTCGATTTCTCGGCGAGCGCGATGCGCTTGACGTACACGCCGTACCCCGCTTCTCGCATGTCGTAGGCGATCAGGTACCCAATCGACTCCCGGAGTCGATCTGTGCAGATGATCCAGTGCTCGCGATCGGGGCGCGCGATGGCGTCGAGATGCTGCTCGCGCGACCATTGGCCGATGAACGGACGCTGGTCGGGGTGGTGCTCGAGCGCGAGCACGAAATCGAGATCGTCTGGCTGCGTCGGCCGCAGCGCGACGTCCGGCGGGCCCACCGGCATCGTTCGCTACACCTTCAGGTGCGGGTCGCCGGCATACGCCGATCCAATCCGGCACAGTTGATCCAGCGTCTCGGCAAACAGGTCGTAGAGCTGCTTCAACAACTCTGGATCCTTCATCACGCCAGTCACCGTGAAGCGCAGCTCGTCGACGCCGTCCGGAAACTTCGGACCGAAGAGTCCCTCGTCATCTCTCACACAGAAATGCACGTTCGGCTGCCGCGTCAACAGCTCGCGGATCCGATCGTTTGAAAACAGCTGGCGCAGCTTGTAGCCGTCGGTGCCCTTGATGATGAAGTCGCGATCGAACGGCTCGTAGCCGACTTCGGCATCCTGCATGCCGAACCACTTGGCGATCTCGCTGAACTGCCCTTCACGATAGACCGTGAAGCGAAATCCGTCGGGATTCACATACGGCGCTCGCATGCGCGTGTAACGGATGGTCGTTTGTCCGGTCGTCACGGCGTGAGTGTCGAGCGTGATCGTCCACTCGCCATGCGTCGCTTCGACGCGATCGCCGGTCCAGAAACCGCCCTCGACGTACCGCGCGTGGAGATCCTCGCTCAGCTTTCGCCAGATCTCTTCGCGGCTCGGTCCGAACAACCCGCGGCCCTTCCCCATCGCCACACTCTACCAGTCGGTCGGTCCGTAGTCCTTCAGAAACTGCCCCCAGACATGAGCGCCGGTGTTGAATCCGTTGATGATCGGATCGAGAATCCGCGCGGCGCCGTCGACGATGTCGAGCGGCGGATGAAAACGCTGTTCGACGGTCTTTCGCGCCGCAATCTCAGCCGGATCCTCGTCGGTGACCCAGCCGGTATCCACACTGTTCATGTGGATGCCGTCGTTGAAGTAGTCGGTCGCCGACGTGCGCGTCATCATGTTGAGCGCGGCCTTCGCCATGTTCGTATGCGGATGGCGGGTCGTCTTGAAATTGCGATAGAACTGCCCCTCCATCGCCGAGACATTGACGATGTGCTTGTCGCGATCGGGCGTGCGCAGCATGAGCGGCTTGAGGCGCGCGTTGAGAATGAACGGCGCGATGGCGTTGACGAGCTGCACTTCGATCAGCTCGACCGACGGGACTTCGGCGAGCAGCAACCGCCACGAGTTGCGGCCGCGCAGATCGACTTGCTGCAGATCCTGATCGAGTCGGCCCGCCGGAAACAGATGTTTCTGCGACGCGAGCTCTTCGGGCAGTAATGCCACCTGCGACAGCTCCGCGGAATCAGCCAGCGGCGCGGTCGCTCCAGCCGTTCGCACGAGCGCCCGCTGCGCCGGCGACGATGGATCGATCGCGCGCTCTTCGGCCATCATGTGCGAATAGAACTCCGGCGGACGCCGCACGGTCTGGCATGCGTTGTTGACGATGAAGTCAAGCCGATCGCGCGTGGCGGCCAGGTGCGTGCACAGCGCTTCGACGCTCGGCGTGTGGCGCAAATCCAAGCCGAAGATCTCGAGACGATCGCGCCACTGAGAAAAATCCGCCTCCTGCGCGTACCGCGCCGCCGAGTTCCTCGGAAATCGCGTGGTGACGATGACGTGGGCGCCGGAGCGCAGCAGTTTCAGACCAGTCTGATAACCGATTTTGACGCGCGCGCCGGTGACCAGCGCGACGCGGCCGCGTAAATCGGCCAGCTCGGTGCGCTTACGAAAGTTCAGCTCCGCGCACGGCAGACACAACTGGTCGTAGAAATGATGAATCGCCGAGTACTTCTGCTTGCAGACATAGCAATTGCGAAGCGCCCCGGCGTCGCCGGCTGATTCGCGCGCCGGCTCGCTGGCCGCCCGCTCGCGCCTCTCGTCCTCATCCGCGCCATCCGCACCAGAAAAGTCAGACGGCAGAACACGGGCCGGCGGAAACACGTTCGGCGTCGTGAAGACCGGCTGGCGCCGCAGCGTCCGAATCCCGGTTTCCTGCAGCACCGCGTCGTCTCGCAACGCAGCGGCGGCTTTGCGGGCGCGCTCGGCGGCCTTGACGCGCTTGCGGCGCGCGACCGGATTCGGGTCGTACACGGCCGCGATCGCCTGGTGGAGACGCGCGCGCTCGGCAGACGGCAAGTCGTCGAGCACACCCCAATCGGCCGCGATAGACTCGAGGAGATCGGTGAGCGCGCGAACGCGCTCCGAAAAAGTGTCAGTGGACGAGCGCAACGCTCTATTTTCGCCCAGGCGGTGATTCCGGCCAA
>Ga0070731_10003480_pt1 | contig 14205 bp, 13 predicted proteins | sample Coa_R1_2_FD_66448 | JGI IMG/M metagenome (GOLD analysis project Ga0070731, IMG submission 66448) | Surface soil microbial communities from Centralia Pennsylvania, which are recovering from an underground coalmine fire - Coalmine... | ecosystem: Environmental > Terrestrial > Soil > Unclassified ... | reverse complement strand
GGGATGCGCCCACGGATTGGATCGTGGCTTCCGATCCTCGTCATCGTGGCGCTGGCCGCGGCCGCATCGACGCTGCGAAGCTATCCCGTCTATCTGCTGAGTCTCGCGATGATCAACATCGTCGCGGCCGTCGGGCTCAATCTGCTGACCGGCAATTCGGGACAGATTTCGCTTTGCCATTCGTCGTTCATCGCGATCGGTGCCTACACGTCGACGCTGCTCACCGCGAAATTCGGCCTGCCGTTCTGGGCCACGATTCCGTGCGGCGCCGTGGCGGCCGCTGCATTGGGCGCTGTGCTCGGCGCGCCTGCAAGCCGCCTGCGCGGCATCTACCTTGCGCTCGCGACGCTCGGGTTCCTGCAGATCGTGCAGATCGCGATCGAGGAATTCGCGAACGTCACCGGTGGCGTGCGGGGTTTGATCGTGGCGAAGCCGACGATAGGCGGCATACGCATCGGCGACTACGCGCGCTTTCTCGTCGTGCTCGGCTGCTGTGCGTTCGCCGTGTGGACGGCGCGAAATCTTCTGGCATCGCGCGTCGGCCGCGAGCTCGACGCTGTACGGCAAAGCCCGCACGCCGCGCAGGCGCTCGGTGTTTCGCTTCAACGCGTCAAGCTTGGCGCGTTCGCGCTCGCGGCCGCGTACGCCGGTCTGGCCGGAGGATTGCAGGCGATCGTCGTCGGCTTCATCGATCCGGTCGAATTCGGCGTGTCGGCGGCGCTGCGCCAGATCACGTTCATCGTAGTCGGCGGAATGGGGTCGGTCGCCGGATCGATCATCGGCGCTGCCGTATTGAGCGGACTTCCCGAAGTACTGCGTCCGGTGAAGGAATACAGCGACGTCATCTACATCGCCATCCTGCTCGGCTTCCTGATCTTCATGCCGCACGGACTCGTCACCGCGTGGGACGCCGCAAAGAGGCGTTGGCGCGGACTGCCGCAATCGCCGGTCGCGGAGGCGGCCCGGTGAATGACTGTCTCGCGATCGAAGCGCTGACCGTACGCTTCGGCGGATTGGTTGCCGTGCGCGACTTGTCGCTTCGCGTCGCACCCGGCGAGATTCGCGGACTGATCGGCCCGAATGGCGCAGGAAAGACGACGCTCATCAATGCGATCACTGGCGCCGTGCCGATCGCGGCGGGTGCCGTGCGGCTCAACGGCGAGCGCGTGTCGGGATTGTCGCCGCACGCGATCAGCCGCCGCGGCATCGGACGCACGTTCCAACACGTCGAACCGTTCGGCGAGCTGTCCGTGCTCGACAACGTGCTCGTCGGCATCGGCCGGCGGATGCATGTCAGCTTCGGCGCGGCCGCGCTCGCCACACCGAATGCGAGACGCTGCGAAAGCGACGCGGTGCGCGAGGCGCTCGGCATCCTGGAACGCTTCGACCTGCTTTCGTACGCGCGAATGCCGGCGGCCCGCTTGCCATTCGGCGTGCTGAAGCAAATGGATCTCGCGCGCGCGCTTTCGGCCCGCCCGATGCTGCTGTTGATGGATGAGCCCACCGCCGGCATGAGCGAAGCGGAAGCCGATCGCGCGATCGCCGCGGCGCGCGCGCTCGCCGAATCGGAAGGCATGACGCTGATCGTCGTCGAACACAACATGCGCGTCATGATGGCACTCGCGCACACAGTGAGCGTCATGCAGAACGGCGTGCTGATCGCCGAGGGAACCCCCGCGGAGATTCAGCGCAATCGCACGGTGATCGACGCCTACCTCGGCGAGGAGACGCCCGATGTTGTCCATTGACGCACTGCGCTCGGGCTACGGCGCCATCGACGTCCTGAAAGGCGTGTCGCTTCGCGTGCCGGACCGCTCGATCGTCGGGGTGCTCGGTCCGAACGGCGCCGGCAAGACAGCGTTGCTGCGCGCCATCTCGGGATTGAATCCGGTTCGCGAAGGGTGCATCGAGTTCGACCGCCTCGACCTGCGCCGTCAGACGGCGGACGCGATCGTGCGCCTTGGCATCATCCACGTGCCCCAGGGGCGTATGCTGTTCCTGCCGATGAGCGTACGCGAGAACCTCGACCTCGGCGCGTACGGCGAGCACGATCGCGCGACGCGAAACGAGCGGCTCGCGCTCGTCCACGCGATGTTCCCGATCCTTTCCGAGCGCGGAGCGCAGCCCGCGGCGTACCTGTCAGGCGGCGAGCAGCAGATGCTCGCGCTCGGCCGCGCGATGATGGCGAAGCCGACACTTCTGTTGCTCGACGAGCCGTCGCTCGGCCTCGCGCCGAAGATCTTCGACGCGATTCTCGCGCACGTGCGCGCGATCCACGACGCGGGGACGTCGATTCTGATCGCCGAGCAGAACGTCCGGAAGGTGTTGCGCATCGCCGATCACTGCTACGTGCTCGCGAACGGCGCGATCGCGTTCGACGGTCCTCCACGTGAGCTGGCGCGCGATGCGCGAATCGAGAAGACGTATCTCGGAGCATTGCAATGAAGCCCGCCAAAGACATGCAGATGAAGGCCCCCCCACGCTCGCTCCGCTCGCTGCCCCCTGAGGGGAGCAGTCAGTGGCTTGGGGCGGCCCGGCGCCACTGACCATGATCGACATCCACTCGCATTGGGGCACGAAGCGCGGATATGCGCTGCGGACGCCCGACGAGCTTGCCCAGCAGAAGAAGACCTGGAATTCGGAGCCGTCGTATGCGACCGAGACCGAGATGGCCGATTACTTTCGGCGCACCGGCGTTCGCACGATCCTCGATTTCGGCTATACGAAGTTCGTTCCATTGGCCGAGGCGAAGGCGGTGCACGACTACGGCTTCGCGACGCAACGCGCGCACGGCGACGTGATTCTGGGGCATTGGATCCATATCGATCCGCACAGCGGCGTCGAAGGCGTGCGCGAGCTTCGTCGCTGCATCGACTTCGCGCCGGGCTTCATCGGCTTCGCCGTGTCGGGCTCGGGCAGCGGTCCCCCGAGCGACGCGTGCTGGACGCCGTTCTACGAGCTTTGCATCGAGGCGGCGATCCCGGCCCTGATCTTCGTCGGCACGACCGGCCTTGGCGCGGGGTTGCCGGGTGGCGGCGGCGTTGTGCTCGACGATTGTCATCCGCGCCACCTCGATTTCGTCGCGGCGAAGTTCCCGAAGCTCACGATCGTCGCGGCGAGGCCCGGGTGGCCATGGCAGGCGGAAACGATCGCCGTGCTTATGCACAAGCGCAACATCTGGTACGAGCTGCACGGCTGGTCGCCGAAATACTTCACGCAGGACCTCAAGCACGAAATTCCACGGCGCCTGCGCGAGCGCGTGATGTTCGGCGCCGACTATCCGCTGTTCACGTACGAGCGATTGATTCGCGACTGGCGCGCCGAAGGTTATGCGGAGGAAGTGCTCGAAGACGTGTTCCGCAACAATCCGCGGCGTTTTCTCGATCAGGTGAAGCGGACATGAATCTCGGTCTTCAGGACAAGGTCGCGATCGTCGGCGGGGCGAGCCTGGGGATCGGCTATGGAATCGCGAAGGCGCTCGCACAGGAAGGCGCGAGCGTCGCGATCACCGCGCGCCGCGAAGGCGATCTGCACAAAGCTGCCGAACGCCTTCGCGCGGATACCGCCGCGACGATCTTGCCGATCCAGGCCGATTGCCGGCGTGCCGACGATTGCACGCGCGTTGTCGACACGACGTGCAGGGAGCTCGGCGGCATCGACATCCTCGTCAACAACGACGGCGCGCCGCCGCTCGGCCCGGTGCTGAGTTTCGACGACGCCGCATGGAGCAAGGCGATCGAGCAGAACCTGATGTACGTCGTGCGGATGGCGCGCGCGTGCATCCCGTCGATGCAATCGCGCGGCGGCGGCAGCATTCTCAACATCACCGCGATCTCGGCGATCCAGCCGATTCCCGGATTCGCGCTGTCGGTGGCCTCGTGGTCGGCGGTCATCGGCTACGCGAAGACGCTGTCGCTGGAAGTCGCATCATCCGGCATCAACGTCAACACCATCTGTCCGGGCTACATCGACACGTCGCGCTTGCAGAAAGTGTTCGCGGCCGGCGGCGAGGATCCGGATGTCAAGGCGAAGCTCACCGACGAGATTCCGATGAAGCGCATCGGCACGACCGAGGACATCGCGAGCCTCGTCGCGCTGCTCGTCTCGCCCAGGGGGCGCTACATCACCGGCACCGCGATCCAGGTCGACGGCGGCTTGCTGCGGTCGGTCAGATAGAGAAGGAGGACATGATGATCGAAGTCCCAAGACCGCCAGCGCCCGCGGATGTCGAGCGGTACCGCAGGAACGGCTGGTGGAAGGATCAGACGTTTTCGGAAATCCTCGAGCAGCGAGCCCGCGAGACGTCCGACCGCGAGGCGCTCGTCGATTTGCGACGGCGCGTCACCTACGGCGCGTTATGGCGCGAGGTCAAACGTTTCGCCGAGTTCCTCCGCAGGCAAGGCGTCTCGCGCGGCGACGTCGTCACGTTGCAGCTTCCGAATCGCATCGAGTTCCCGGTCGTCTTCTACTCGCTCGAGCTGATCGGCGCCGTCGCGAACAAGATCAGCGCCGACTTCCGCGCGGTCGAGGTCGAGTACATCCTGCGTTTCTCGAAGTCGAAGGCGTACGTCTGCGCGCGCGAGTTCAAGGGCTTCGACTACCTCGCGATGATCCGCGAGCTTCGCCCCCGGCTGCCCGATCTGTCGCTCGTGGTGTGCGTCGATGACGTCGCGGCCAACGACGTCGTGAGCTTTGCCAAGGTCGTGCACGGGACGCCGGAGATCGACGATGCCGATCGCGTTCGGATGTCGCCGCTCGACGTCATGCGGATGTGCTTCACGTCCGGCACGACCGGCAATCCGAAGGGTGTGCTGCACTGCTTCAACACGACACTTTGCACGTGCGAGACGTTCAACACCGAGCTCGCCGTGACCGAGCGCGACGTGATGCTCGACTACCTTCCGGTCGGTTTGAACTGGGGCTACATGACGCTCGTCCAGGCGGCGATGGCCGGCGCGCGCGTCGTGCTGATGGAGCGTTTCTCGGCGGATGCCGCACTCGCACTCATCGAGAAGGAGCGCGTGACGTACATCCCGACCGCGCCCGCTTCGATCGTCGCGATGCTGAATTCGCCGGTACTCGCCAAGCATGACCTGTCGTCGCTTCGGATCGTCATCACCGGCGGCGCGTCCGCGGCCGTGGAGACGATCAAGGCGTTTCAAACGGCGGTGCCGCACGCGAAGTTGCTCGAGCTCTACGGCATGCTCGAAACGGGCTACCACGCGTTCACGCGTCTCTCCGACGATCCGCTGAAGGTGAATGGCACGGTAGGACGCTGCGTCGACTCGATGGGGTTGCGGATGATCGACGACGACGGACGCGACGTGCCGTATGGCGAAGTCGGCGAGATCGCGGCGGTCGGGCCGTCGGTGCACGTGGGCTATCTCGACAATCCGACGGCGAATCGCGACAGCTTCACCGCGGACGGTTGGTTTCGCACCGGCGACCTGGGCTGCTTCGCGGACGCCGAAGGCAACGTGCGCATTGCCGGCCGCAAGAAGGAGATCGTCAATCGCGGCGGCAAGAAATATTTCCCGCGCGAGATCGAGGAGCTGCTCTACCAGCATCCGAAGATCATGCAGGCCGCGATCGTCGGCGCGTTCGATCCACGCCTCGGTGAGAAGAATTGCCTGTGCGCGATCGTGAAGGAAGGCGCAACGCTGACGCTCGACGAAGTCGTATCGTTTCTGAAGGGACGCGTCGCCGATTACAAGCTGCCCGAAGCGCTCGTTGTGATGAGCGATTTTCCGATGACGCCGACGGGCAAGATACGGCGGCCGGAGCTCGTGAAGCGGGTCAGCGGGCAGGCGTAGAGGGATGCGCTAAGGACGGACGCGTGGTCGACTTGCGCAGTCTCGAAGCGTTTCTCGCCGTGGCGGACAGCGGAAGCTTCACCGCGGCCGCGAAGCGGCTCAACAAGACGCAATCCGCGATCTCGCAGGCGATACGCCAGCTCGAGGACGATCTCGGCGTCGTGCTGATCAACCGCGGTGCGCGCGTCGTGTCGCTTACCTCGTCAGGCGAGCTGATGCGCGATCGCGCGTCGCGGTTGTTCGACGAGGCGGTCGCGCTGACCTCGCTCGTACGCGAGCACGGCAAGGCGAAGCTTGCCGAATTGCGCATCGGCATGGTGGACTCGTTCGCGATCGCCGTCGGCCCGGCGCTGATCCGCAGCATGCTGAACGAATCGGTCAACCTGTCGCTGTGGTCCGATCTCACGCCGCGGTTGCGCGATGCGCTGAACGAGCGTCGCTTCGACGTCGTGGTCGCGAACGATGCGTTCGCCGACGAGGCGCGTCTCACGCGCATTCCGCTTCTGCGCGAGCCGAACGTGTTGTTGTTGCCGAACGGTCCCGATTGGGACGTGTCGACCGACGACCTTCGCGCGCTCGCGCGAAGCCGGCCGATGGTTCGCTACCATCCTCCGTCGTATCTCGCGGGCAGGATCGACGCGCAGTTTCATCGAATGAACGTGCAGCTTTCGCGTCGCGTGTCGGTCGACAGCTCGGACAAGCTTCTGGCGATGGTCGCGGCCGGCATCGGCTGGGCGATCGGCACGCCGCTCGCGCTGCTGCGTTCGCGAAACCTGCTCGATGCGATCCGCGTGCTGCCGTTTCCCGGTGAGCCGTTTTATCGCGAACTGGTGATGGTGTCGCGGCGCGGGGAGATCGACGATTTGACGCGCCGGCTAGCGGCAACCGCGCGCGAGGTGCTCGCGGGGCCGATCGGCGACGAGATCGGGGCGATGCTGCCGGGGCTCCGCGATCAGATCGTGGTGCCTCAACCGCATTTCCCGGAATAGCTTTTCGCTCAGGCATCATGCGCGCAAACCATTAGTTCGACTAATGAAGGATCGCCGCGCGCGCTTATCACCGCGTGACGCGCATAACCGCGTCGCGCGCCATTGACTATAGTCCGATGAAGGCACGATCGTTTCAAGGAGACAGCGTTGACCGATGACGGACAAAGCGTAAGGCCGATCCGATTCGGCGGTTACCATCAACCGAAGGATCGTCCGATCGAGGAGCTCACCGCGCGCGTCGGACCCGGCACCCCGTGCGGCGAATACCTGCGCCGCTTCTGGCATCCGATCCTGCTTTCCCCGCAGCTCGGCAAGCGTCCGCTCGCGATTCGGATCCTCGGCGAGGATCTGGTCCTCTACCGAGACCTTTCCGGTGATCTCGGCCTTTTGCACCGTCATTGCGCGCACCGCGGCGCGTCGCTCGAGTTCGGCATCGTGGCCGAGCACGGCATTCGCTGCTGCTACCACGGCTGGATGTTCGCGAACGACGGCACGATTCTCGAGACGCCCGGCGAGCCCGCGACGAGTCCGCACCGGCATCGCTTCTGCCAGGGCGCATATCCGCTCGTCGAATACCAGAATGTGATCTTCGCGTACCTCGGCCCGCCCGAGGCGAAGCCCGAGTTTCCGATCTTCGACACGATGGTGATCCCCGACGACCGGGTGGTCCCGTACATCATCCACTCACCTTGCAACTGGCAGCAGGTGAGCGAGAACTCGATGGATCCTTACCATGTGCCGTTCCTCCATACACGGATCGCCGGCCCGCAATTCTCCGAGGTGTTCGCGCAGTTGCCGATCATCGAATATCACGAAACGGAGCTCGGATTTTTCTATACCAACGCGCGCCGACTCGGCGATTTCGTTTGGGTGCGCATGCACGATCATCTTCTGCCTAATTTTTCGCAGAACGGCGCAATCTTCGAGAACGTGCGCAAGGTCCGCTATTTCGGCCGCGCGGGTTTGACGCGCTGGGTCGTGCCGGTCGACGACACGAACACGTTCGTGCTGGCATGGCGCCACTTCAACGACCGCGACGATCCCGATCACATGGGGCGTCCGGAAGACGTGGGCGTCGGCAAGACCGATTTCTACGGGCAAAGCGGCGAGCGGCCATACGAGGATCGACAGGACAATCCCGGCGACTGGGAGGCGTGGTGCAGCCAGGGGACGATCACGAGTCACGCGCGCGAGCATTTGGCGACGACGGATCGCGGCATCGCGATGCTGCGTCGCAGGCTGCGCCACGAGATCGAGCGCCTGCGCAATGGTGTCGAGCCGCGCCGGCCGACGCCCGGGAATGGCTCCGTTCCCACTTGCGGGGGTGACACGATCCTGCGGATTCCGAAGCGCGACGGCGACGATAACGCACTGATCGCCGACGTGTCGCGCACGATCGCCGCCGCGTACGTCGAGTTCGAGCATCTGGCTGACGAGGATCGGCGTCAGGCGATCGGACGAAGGCTCGCGCCGCTGAACGAAGGCGACGCGAGCGAGATCAATCCCGACCGCGGGAAGATATTCGAGTTCAAGACGTTGGTCTGAAGCGTTCTCTTGGCTGAAAATCCCTTTCGCGAAATGGATCGCGGGTGAAAACGCGCTGGGGAATGCTTTTGATCGTGCCGCTTGTCGTGAGCGCGGCGCTGCTGTTCGGCTCGCAGTTCGTTTTCCTGAAGCAGAGCTTCTTCGTCGATCTTCCATTCGGCCGCAAGGCGGCATCGTGGAGCCTTGCGAACTACACGCGAATCCTGACCGATCCTTATTACCTGCGCACGCTCTGGCTGACCACGTACATTTCGCTCGCGGTGGCCGCGGCGTGCGTCGGGTTCGGCTTCCCGATCGCGAAAGTCCTCGCGCGCCGCCCGTCGCGCTGGACGACGTTCCTGCTGTGCGCGATCGTGCTGACGTCGTTCATCACGACCGTCATCCAGATCTTCGGCATCGTGATCGTCTTTCGCGCCGACGGCCCGATCAACCGCGCGCTTCTCGCCCTCGGCATCGTCGATCGGCCGTTCACGATCATCGGCACGCCGCTTGGCGTCATCGTCGGGCTGGTCTATGCGTCGTTCGGCTTCGGCGTGATGCTGATGTACGCGATCGTGCGCACGATTCCCGTCACGCTCGATGAGGCAGCGGCGATTCACGGTGCGACGCCACTCCGCACGCTTTGGCGCGTGGTGCTGCCGCTATGCCTGCCGGGATTGATCGTGGCGTTCCTGACGATCTTCAATACGAGCATGGGCGCGTTCACGTCCGCGGCGCTGCTCGGCGGCGGGCGCGTCATTACGCTGCCGGTGCTGATCCAGCGGACGATGCTGCTGGACGTGAAATACGGAATGGCGGGCGCGCTCGCCGCACTTCTGCTGCTGTTCGTCGTGTTGATGAACTTCGTTTCGATCGCGATTCTGCGACGTTTTCGCAGCGTGCGACTTGCCACGGTATGAACAATGCAGGAATCGCTCCTCACCCCAGCCCTCTCCCCGCGAGCGGGGAAAGGGAGCCGAGCGTCAGCGAGGCGGGTGAGGGGTCCAGCGTTCGCGTGCTTCGGCGCATTCGCTGGCGCACGCTCGTCACGGTCGCGTATTTCATCGTGATCTTCACGGTGCTGCTCGCGCCGCTCGTCGTCGTGATCGGCGGCTCGTTCAGCGCACCGCCAAACGAGCGTGTGGTGATGTCGTACGTCGAATTCCCGCCGAAGCGCCTGACGCTCGAATGGTATGCACGCATTCCGCACGCGCAGCTTCGCGCGCTCGGGTTCAGCTTCGTGCTCGGTCTTGGCGTGTCGTTCGCCGCGTGCCTGCTCGGTGTACCGACCGCGCTCGGTCTCGTCCGCGGCCGGTTTCGCGGAAAGCCGATTGCTTCGGCGATCGTTCGCGCGCCGCTGCAGATTCCGCATGTCGTGTCGGGCATCGCGTTCCTGCAACTCTTCTACGCGGTGGGCGATCTCGGCGGCGCATACGTCCAGGGGACGACAGCGGGCCTTTTCATCGGGCACGTGTTCATGGCGACGCCATTCGTCGTCGGCAGCGTCATGGCGGTGCTGCAGCGGATGAATCCGAGGCTCGAGGAAGCTGCTTGCGTGCTCGGCGCGTCGCCATGGCGGACGTTTCGACGCGTCACGCTGCCGCTGATCGCTCCGGGCGTTTTTACCGGTGCGCTCTATGCGTTCATCGTGTCGTTCGTCGACGTGCCGGTGGCGCTCTTTCTCGCGTCACCGGATGCGACGACGTTTCCGGTGGAGCTCTTCAACTCGATGGAACAGGACTTCAACCCGAGCAGTCTCGCGAGTGCGTCGCTCGCCGCGGGCTTTGCGATCGTGCTCGTGTTCGTCGCGCAGCGCGTGGTCGGACTGGACGGCCTGCTGAAGCCGAAGACCCAATGATGCAGATGAATGGAGGAATGCCATGACGATTCGAATGCGGTTGTTGCTGGCCGCCGGGGCGGCGTTGATGCTGTTCTCGTTGACGGCGGCGGGGCAGGGTAGCGAGGACACGCGCTTCGCGGGCGTCACCCTGCGGGTCGCGACGTGGGGTGGCGCGACGCGCGACGGACTTCGCGATTACGTCGCGTCCGAGCTCGAGCGGCGCGGCGCGAAGGTCGAGTTCGTCATCGGCAGCCCGCAGGACAACCTCGCAAAGCTGATCGCTGCGCATGGGCAGGTTCCGTTCGACGTCTATGAATTCCTGGGCACCATGCGTCCGGAGATCGAAGGCCGCAAGCTGCTCGCGAAGCTCGATATGTCGAAGATTCCGAACGCGAAGGGACTCAAATTCGAGCCGCCAAGCGATCGGATGGTCCCGACGTGGATCACCGAGGAGATGATCGTCTACAACAAGGACAAATTCCGCGCCGACGGCATCGCGCCGCCCAGGTCGCTTGCCGATCTCGCGAACCCCAAGCTCGCCGGCCGCATCATGATTCCCGATATTTCGTCGGGCGGCGGCATCGAATCGGTCGGGGCGTTCGCGCTGACCGCGGGCGGCAACGAGACCAACATCGCGCCCGGATTGAAGCTCATCAACGAGCTGCCCGGCGTTCGTTTCTGGAAGGCGGGTGGCGAAGTGGTGACGCAGTTCAAGTCGGGCGATATCTGGGTCGCGGTCGCGCACGCGGGCTGGGCGCTTCGCACGGCGCGCGCCGGCGTGCCCGTCGCCACCGTGCCCGCGCAAATGGGCGCGCATCGGGGAATGGTGAAGGAGGGCTACGTCGGCGTGATCCAGGGCACGCGCAACCAGGAAGCCGCCGAATTCTTCATCAACACCTATCTCTCGCCGGAGGCGCAGGCGAAGTTCGCGCTCAAGGTGGGCGTCGTGCCGGTTGTGCAGGCCGCACGCACGAAGATGGGCGAGGACGCGACATTGCGCGAGCTCGTGATCCTCGATCCGACGAAGATCGACAACATGGTTCGTCTCGATCCACAGAAGATCGATCTGTCGAAGTGGAACGACGAATGGAACCGGACGGTCGCGGCACGTTGAACGTCACCGCGGTTTAAGAGTGTCGGTGCTGCATGGCGAACGTCAGCCTGCGCAATCTGTGCAAGCGTTTCGGCGATGCGCAGGTCGTCGACGCGCTCGACCTCGACACGCGTGACGGCGAGTTCCTCACGCTGCTCGGGCCGTCGGGATGCGGCAAGACGACGACGCTGCGGATGATCGCGGGTTTCGTTGCGCCGACATCCGGTCACGTTCTCATCGGCGGCGAGGACGTCACCGATCTCGAGCCCCGGAAGCGTCGGATCGGCATGGTGTTCCAGGACTACGCGCTCTTTCCCCACCTGACGATTGCCGAGAACATCGGCTTCGGACTGATCGAGCGACGCACGCCCCGCGAACGCATCGCGCCGAGAATCGCCGAGCTGCTGGAGCTCATTCGACTTCCCGGACTGGGAGATCGGATGCCGTCACAGCTCTCAGGCGGCCAACAGCAACGCGTCGCGCTCGCTCGCGCGATCGCCGACACGCCGCGCGTGCTGTTGATGGACGAACCGCTCGGCGCGCTCGACCTCAAGATGCGCGAATACATGCAGCTCGAGCTGCGCCGCATCCAGCAGCACCTTGGTTTGACGGTCGTCTACGTCACGCACGACCAGACCGAGGCGATGACGATGTCGGATCGGATCGCGGTGATGAACGCCGGACGCATCGAGCAGCTCGACGCTCCCGAAGCGATCTATCGCAAGCCCTGCACGCGCTTCGTCGCGAATTTCGTCGGCAAAGTGAATTTCGTCGATGGCGCGATCCGGCGAAGCGATGGCGCGCTCGGCACCGTGGAGACTGCGAGCGGGACCGTTTTGCAAGCGCCGATTTCGCATCCGGTCGGAAGCCACGTCACGCTCGCGATCCGTCCCGAGCACGCGACGATTCGCGCTGCGGGCGCCAGTGTCGATGGCTGGAACGTGCTGCCCGGTCGCGTGCGTTCGCAAACGTTTTGCGGAAACGTTCGCCACTACGCCGTGGAGCTTCGCGAGCACGAAAGCTTCCTCGTCGAGACGCGCCCGAACGACGCGGCATGGAGCGTCGGCGATCGCGTGGATGTTGCGTGGCGGCCCGACGACTGCGTCGTGGTCGTCGAATCCCCGAGCACGATTTGAAAGGAGAAAAGGTCATGGCGTCACCGGTGAATCCGGGCAAGGTCGAATGGTCGGGCGAGAACCCGGGCATTTATCTGAAGGACGAGAACGGCGCATGGCAGGCGCTGGCGGTGTACTTTCGCGTCGTCGCCTCGCCGTACGGACCGGGGAGCGGCGCGATCGTCATTGGCTCGCCGACGACGTCGGCCGGTCATCCCGATGTGCCCAATCTGTGTCTTTCCAACAACGAGCCGCTCATGCGCTGGCTCGTCGAGCATTTCGTGTCGCGCTTCGCGTCGTTCCGCGGCGTGGCCGGCTTGCCTGCGATGTCGCATCGCGCCGCGGACACGTTCCAGACGACCGGGAACGGCCGGACGTTTCACCAGGAATCACTGCGCGGGCAGGACGCATCGGTGACGTTGCGCTGGGAGAGCCTGCGGTCGCCGTTCGCGGTCGACGTGCCGCCCGCGATGTCGGCGACCGGCAGGCACCAGATGTACAGCGTTTTCGTCGAGGCGGCGCAAGGTACGATCGAAGTCGACGGCAATCGTCTGCCCGGCAAGGTGATCGAGCGCGACTTTCTCGATCGCCGGATGAGCACCGCGTTTCTGGCGTTCTCCGAAACGTGGATTACGCCATCGGTGGCCTGATGTCGCGGGAATGATGTTTCACGATCCGGACGCCGAAGCGGTCCGGCGCATTCTCGCTGGGAGACCTGCCCTTCGTCGCGTTGTGCGTGCGCGCGACGCGATGCGTTTCGGCGAGCGCGAGTTGCTGCACGCGGGCCCGCCCATCGCGCGCAATTGCGACGCGTGCGTTCCGATCGCCAACTCGGCGATCACCGCCATCCTGTTCGAAGAGTGGGCGAACGACGTCGATGCGGCGCGCGCGTTGTTCGAGGCGGGGGAGGTGCAGCTTTGCCCGGCGCAGGACCGCGGCTGCGTGGTGCCGCTTGCCGACGTCGTTTCGCCGTCGATGTGGCTGCAGGAAGTGATCGACCTCGGATCGTCGCACGGCGCGGCGTTCAGTCCGATCAACGGCGGGGCTTCGCACGTGCTTCGCGTGGGCGTACTGAGTGTCGACGTGCTTGCGCATCTTCGCTGGTTGAACCGAACATTCGCGCGCGCGTTTTCGGCGACGTTGTCCGAGCCGATCCCGCTCGTGCCGGTCGCCGACGAAGGACTGGCCGGCGGCGACGATTGCCACGGCAGGACGGCGGTAGCGACGAGCGCGCTTGCGTCGCAGCTCGAAGCGCGCTGGATCGGCGCGGACGCGTCGGCATGTCGCGACTTCATGCAGCGCGCCCCGAGCTTCTTCCTGAATCTCTGGATGGCAGCGTCGAAGTGCATGCTCGACGCGGCGCGCGGCATCGACGGTTCGTCGGTCGTCATCGGCGCCGCTGGAAACGGTGTCGACTTCGGCATTCGACTCGCATCGCGTCCGGATGCCTGGATCAACGCCGCGGCCGAGCCGCCGGCAGTCGCGCGTGGCGCTCTGACCGCCGACGCAATGCCGCTCGGCGCGATCGGCGATAGCGCGGTCGTCGACATTCTCGGACTCGGCGCGATGACGACGTCTGCGAGCAACGAGGGTGCGCGACCAGCGTTCGCCGATGTGCTGGCGGATGCCATCGATGCGCCGCGGACGCTGCTTGCCGCTTCGAACGATGCGTTCACGCGCACGAGGCCGAGGATGGTCGTTTCCGCGCGGCGCGTCGTCGAGACGCGGCAAACACCGATCGTGAGCCTCGGCGTGCTGGACAAGGCGGGCCTGCGCGGCCGCCTCGCAGGCGGTTTCTATCGAGCGCCACTCGCGGTCTTCGAGCGTGCGC
>Ga0070731_10003479_pt1 | contig 14206 bp, 9 predicted proteins | sample Coa_R1_2_FD_66448 | JGI IMG/M metagenome (GOLD analysis project Ga0070731, IMG submission 66448) | Surface soil microbial communities from Centralia Pennsylvania, which are recovering from an underground coalmine fire - Coalmine... | ecosystem: Environmental > Terrestrial > Soil > Unclassified ... | reverse complement strand
AGCACACGATCGCCTGTATCCGACATTGTCGGAGGAGAAGCGTTGGTGCCCGGTGCTGCCATGAAGCGATCGATTCTGAGGCTGTCGCGGCGATGATTGTCCAGCAGCCGCGCGATTCCGGCCCGCCGTTCGCCGACAACGGCATTGATTCGCGCCAGCGTGATTTCCAGTTTTTCCGGCTCGGGGCTGACAGGCAGAAACAATCCCCGTTGCCCAGCGCGCGGTGGTGCCGGCTGGGCCGAAATCCAAAGTTTGCTCACCGGGGCGCCGGGGGGATGGGCAGCCAGGTCCAGTTGCAGCAGCTTCAGGAACGTCTTGCCATCGCGCATGGGAACCGGCAGCCGCTGTACACGTTCCACAATAGGCTTATGTACCACATTGTGAGATGTAGTGGTCGGACCATTGAGCTCCTGAATGGTGGTAGTTTGCTCGTCGGCAACCCGGGGCTCTAGTTGCAGGCGCAAGCACAGCTCCTGTGCCGCCAGGGCCCGGGTTTCGAGGCGGGCGCAGAGCTGCTCCAAGAGGCGGTTCAGCAGGAACGACAAGGGCTCAATAGCTTCTACCGGGTCTTCCAAATCCATCGACTCTTCAAATTGCGCGGGCGGCTCGCATAAGACCAGCGTGCGCATGGTTTCGCCGCGGGCCAGCCGCCGCAACTGCGCTCCTGCCTGTCCCAGGCGCGAAGCCAGAGCATGCTCCGGCAGAAGCGCCAGGCTGCGGAAATCGCGTACCCCCCAGCGCTCAAGGGTGTCGAGCATCTGTGCGCGCAGCTTCTCACAATCGGCTTCCGAGACAGTTTTACTTGCCTTCTGCCAGGAGATTGCCAAGCCATCCAGCAGCACCTGCACCGGCAGCACGCCCAGGCGCTGGACCTCCCGTCCGGCGGGAATGACCGTAATCCCCTCAAATCCAAGGGCGGCGTGCAAGGCAGCATCCGGATTGGCGGCCACGGCAATGTTGGTTTCCATTCCCACCGCGGTCACACGCGATTTAAGATCGCTGCCCATCCATGAAGAGGGGCCGTAGAGTCGATCGAGGCCGGAGAGATCGAGCAACAACGTGTCGGCCGCGGCATCTTCCACGCGCGGCGAAAAAGCGTGCGCCACATCGAGCAGCGCGGCGTGGGCGGCATTTTCCTGTTCCGGAGAGCGTTGCCGCAGGACTGCCGTGTGCCTGTTTGTAGTACCTGATTGTGGGACATTGCTTTCGGCGAAGACCGCGGCTTGCAGTTTGGTCATGCCGGCTTCCATTCCCAGCCGGCGGGCGTTATCGTTCAGGGCGACGACGCGGGTAAGCGGCGGCTTGCCTTCCAGAACGGCGACAGACCGCTCGCGCAGCAGGGGCCCGGAGCGGACGATGGCTTCGACGGGAAAGTCGGGGATGTGGATGCAGGCAAACATGGTGTCGCCGGCTGAAGCCGGCTCGAAAGTAAAAACAAGGACTGAGACGCTGGCCTGAAGGCCAGCTCTACCTCAAACGGCAGTGCGCAATTCAAACTGCGCGCCCTGCGATTGCGACGGCCTCCGCTGCACCCAGGAGCGCGTGACCTCGGCGCGCAGGCGCAGTCCCTGCAACACAGCGGCATGGCTCACGGCAGGGGTTGGGGGAATGCGCAGGTCATCATCGGGGCGATGGCGGAGGCCCGGAGCTACGAGCCGCGAGCTTGTAGCTCGAAGCCCGGAGCTGGCAGCTTGGGCAGCAACGCCGCCCGTATCCGACGCGCAGATCGCCTCGGCTTGCATTCGCAGCACTAGCGAGGCACAGCTCTTTGCACAAGGCTCCTGCTCGATCAGCAAAAGCACGGTTGCCGTGGGCTCCACGGCACGGCGAAAACGAAACCATGAAGTGAGCGGCACGCGCCGCGCGCTCTCCGCGGGAATATCGCCCAGATCGAGCGCCACCATGCCGAAGCCGCCGGCCTGCAGCAGCAGGTCGGTCACTTTCAGCACCTGCTCCAGCGCGCCACCGTAGGCAAAGCCGGCGCTGCGTGCAGGTCCCGCTGCGGAGTTGCCGCGCCGGGCTGCGTTGCTTCGTGCCGGAGGGGCCGATCCCGGGCCGCACCGCACCCACAACAGCCGCTCCAAATCGAGACCTGCGGCGGCCGCCGAAGCGGGATCGAAGCTGTCGCCGGCATCCACCAGGGCGCAGATCTCCTGGCGGCGTGTAGCTCCGGCCAAGGCCGCCAGCATGACGCCGGTGCGACCGGACGAAGGCGGCCCGGTGATTTCGCTAAGCGCAGCGCGAGGCAAGCCGCCCGTCAGCCGATCTAAAGCAGCGATTCCGAAGGGGACGGTCAGAGGCGCGGCACGTTCGCGGAGCAGCAGGGTGGACGAGAGCTGCTCCCCCAGCGAGGATTCAAGGGTGGCGCGGAGGCGATCGGCAGAAGCTTTCGCAAGAGTCGGAGTCATGAGCGGGCGAAGGGCGACGGAAGACATGGGAACCTCAGAGACGGGCGGAGTTGCGGCAGCGTTTTCGCTTTTTATTCGCCTAGAAGGAGATTCTGCTACGGGGAATCCAGGTTGTCAACAACTCCAGGAAAAAATCGCTTATGAAGGGAAAAGAAGGCAGGAACTCAGGCTGCGCGCGATCCCAGGCGGGTTATGGAGCGTCGCCTCTCGGCTTTCCGGAGCATCTCATCGGCCAAGATAAGCCATTTGCGCTCTATAGGCGTCAAGTCTCTTTCCAAAAGCTGCTCGGCCCTTTGAAATTGATCTTGTTCCGACTTGATAACCATCAACTTCATGGGCCGCCAAACTTAGGATGTCAACACTCGTGCCAATGTTGCAGAACTGCGGCACAGTGTGGGCATTCTGGAGAGAAAACCGGTCTTTTATTGGATGCGAAGCGCAACAAAACGGTCTTTGTTGCTGGTTAGGCTAATTCCAGATCAATTGCCTTCGCCTCGCGGTCCAGACGGGTAATTCGGAAGCTCCGGACTTGCCCGGTATGGAGAGCTGCCGGCGTCTTCGTTCCTGCGGAAGATGTGCCGCCCTTCCAGCGTGCCTGCAGCATGGAAGTGAGCGAGGAGAGATCGGTTGCGGCCGCCTGCTTTGCCGCTGCGGGTGCAGGGGCGGCTGCAATCTGGCATCTGGCATAGACGCCTTCGCCGAGTTCCACGCGCGCGATGCCGCCGGATTCTTCGCTGACGCGCCCGGTCACCACGTCGCCCGGGTTGTGTTCGGCGAGGTACTCGTCGAGGTCCGTGGGCACCAGTTGTTTCATGCTCAGCCGCATCAGGCGCCGCTCGGGGTCGAGCGAGAGCACCTGCGCCTTCACTACCTGCCCCGGCTTCAGCACGTCCTGGGGATGGTTGATGCGCTTTTCGGCGCTAATTTCACTGACGTGGACCATGCCTTCGACGCCTTCGGTCACCTGCACAAAAGCACCGAACTTGGTGATGCTGGTGACAGGGCCTTCGACGGTCGAGCCTGCCGGGAAGCGCTGCGTCGCGTCGGCCCAGGGATCGCCGAGCGCCTGCTTGAGTCCCAGCGAGAGACGCTGTTCGCCGACGTTGACGCCGAGGATGACGACCTCGACGGTGTCGCCGATGTTGACCAGGTCGCCGGGCTTGCGCACGCGGCGGGTCCACGACATCTCCGAGATATGGATGAGGCCTTCGACGCCGGGCTCGAGCTCGACGAAGGCGCCGAAGTCGGCGAGGCGCGAGACGGTGCCGTGGACCCGCTCGCCCACGCGGTATTTCTCTGCGACCGAGTCCCAGGGATGCGGCAGGAGCTGCTTCATGCCGAGTGAAATGCGCTGCTTGCCGGGATCGATCTTGAGTACCTTGGCTTCGATCTGCTGGCCAAGCGAGAGCACATCTGCGGGCTTCTGGACGCGGCTCCAGGCGATGTCAGCCACGTGCAGCAGGCCGTCGATACCGCCCAGATCGATGAAGGCCCCGCAATCGGTCAAGTTGCGGACGGCGCCGGTCACGATCTCGCCTTCGCGCAGCTCGGAGTAGCGGCGTTCTTTGGCGGAGCGCTCTTCCTCTTCGGCGATCACGCGGCGATCGACAACGACGTCTTCTTCCGTGGTGTCGAGCTTGGTGATGCGGCAGCGAATTTCCTGCCCGACGAGGGCTTCCATCTCGGAGGCTTCTCGCACCCCGCTGCGCGAGGCGGGCATGAAAGCGCGGACGCCAACGTCTATGCTGAAGCCGCCCTTCACCATGGCGGTCACGGTGCCGACGATGGTGGCCTTCTCGGCGAAGGCGCGTTCCAGCGCGGGCCAGTCCGTGGGCCGCGCCACTTGGAAGCGTGTCAGCTCGTAGTAGCCCTCCGGATCGCGGCCTTTCACGGTGACGGGAAGTTTGTCGCCTACATGGGGCGTCTCGCCGGCGCTCTGAAACGCGGCCAGCGGCAGAATGCCCTCACTCTTGTATCCGATGTCGAGCAGGACAGAGTCTTCGGTGAGAGCGACGACTGTTCCTTCGAGTTGGCGGCTGCCCTCCTCGGAGCGCCGCGCGTGACTGCGTTCATATTGCGAGAGCAGATCGCCGAAGGATTCGGTGGATTCGTCTTGAGATGGTTGTAAATCCCGGTCGGACATCGCGTGGTGAGCCCCTGAGGATAGCGGGATAAGGATAACATCGGGGCTTTGACGGCGTGGGCACCGCTAGAGAGGCTCGATCTTTCCCGGCCGTTACCCTAGCGCTTGCGAATCGGGGCTAAGCGCGCAGCCGCTGCTTCGCAGCTCGTTTTGACTCCACAGGCAGCAACCAGCTTACCCAGAGTTTCCTTAGGTGGTACATTCTCTGCTAACGAATTAACCGGACATTAACATCCTTGTCGAGCCCGGCAACCCAACCCGCTAGACCGACGAACGGGAGCCCCAAAGCGCGGGGCCTGTTCCAGAGCCTGCGGCCGCTTCGGCGGCAACAGGCGATTCGCGACATCCTGGCCGGCGTGCAGCTGGCGGCGATGAATATCCCGCAAGCGCTCGGCTACACCAAGATTGCGGGCATGCCGGTGGTAACAGGTCTGTACACGCTGTTGCTGCCGCCGGTGGGATTTGCGGCGTTCGGCTCCTCGCGCTATCTGGTGGTGGCTGCGGACTCGGCGACAGCAGCAATCATCTTCAGCGGTCTGTCTTCCATGGCGCCGATCGCAAGCCCGCGTTATGTCGAGCTGGCGACTATGGTGGCGCTGCTCACAGCTGCCCTTCTGCTGCTGGCGCGCCTGCTGAAGCTGGGGTTTCTCGCCGACTTTCTCTCGCGCACCGTGCTGGTCGGCTTTCTGACGGGCGTGGGTTTTCAGGTGGGCATCGCGGTCCTGGGCGGCATGCTGGGACTCGACATTGCTTCGCACCGAACGCTGGGACAACTGGCAGAGGTGATACGAAAGCTGCCCACGCTGCATTGGGCGACGCTGGCCATCTCAGTGACGGTGGTGACCTTCATTCTGGTGGTGAAGCGGGTAGCGCCCAAGATACCTGTTTCGCTGATTGCGGTGATTGCGGGAATCGTGGCCAGCAAGTTCCTGGACTTCGGCGGGCACAAGATTGCCGTCATCGGATCGATCGCAGGCGGGCTGCCCCATCTTGGATTGCCGGCGATCAGCGGGAAGGACTTCCAGGCGCTGATTCCAATCGCCGCCTCGTGCTTTGTGATGATCCTGGCGCAGAGCGCGGCCACGGCGCGTCTGTACGCCGAGCGCCATCACATGGAGCTCAACGAGAACTCCGATTTGCTCGGCCTGTCGGCGGCCAACGCACTGGCGGGCGTGAGCGGGACGTTTGTGGTCAATGGCAGCCCAACGCAAACCGCCATGGTGGAAAGTTCGGGAGCTGCCAGCCAGCTGGCGCAGATTTCCACTGCGACCGTGGTGGCCGTGGTCCTGATGTTCTTCACCTGGCCGCTGCAATATCTGCCGCGCTGCGTGCTGGGCGCTATCGTTTTTGTGATTGCCACGCGGCTGCCCGACTTCCCCAAGCTGGCGCGGATGCGCAAGGAGAGCCCGGGCGAGTACGTTCTGGCGGTGTTGACCGCGGTAGTGGTGGTCGCGGTTGGCGTCGAACAGGGAATCATTCTGGCCATGGTGCTGTCGCTGCTGCGCATCGTGCGGCACAGCTATCATCCGCATACCGGCGTGCTGGTGGTGGACGGGGTGCACTGGAAGCATGTTCCGCCAACGCCCGGCGCGACGACTCATGCGGGGCTGACGATCTATAGCTTCGGCGCTCCTCTGTTCTACGCAAACGCGGGCCGGTTTTCGGACCAGATTCGCATGATCGTGGGCGCTGAGCCATCGCCGGTGCGCTGGGTGGTGGTCGATGCCGAGGCCATCACCAACATCGACTACACGGCGGCGCGCGTGGTACGCGAGCTTAATCAGGAGCTGACACAGGCAGGTGTGACCTTGGGATTTGCACGGCTGCCCGAGCCCTTGCAGGCGGACTTCAACCGGCATCATGTAACCGAAGCGGTAGGAAGCAACCGGATCTTCGACCGTCTGCACGATGCGGTTGACGCCTTCGCGAACGCGGAAGAGCAAGCATCGCTGGGCCGGGCCGGCGGATAAAGCGGGCTGCCGGCACGCATCCCTCGACGCGTGCTTACCCAACTTCCAAAGCAACCAGCGGCTACAGCATCTGTGTTCCCCACAGGTCGTGCAGATGCAGAATGCCGAGCAGGCTGCCGCCGTCATCGACAACCGGGAGCGATGTGATCTTCTTCTGCTCCATGATGTCCAGCGCTGCGATAGCAAAGACCTGCGGCCCGATGACATGCGGCGAGCGCGTCATGCAGGCACTGGCCGCAAGATCGAGCACGTGCTTGCCGTGGCGCTCAAGCAGGCGGCGCAGATCGCCGTCGCTGATCAGCCCGACCAGTTTGCCGCCGTCCACCACCGTCGTCATGCCGAGGCCTTTGCGCGACATTTCGTAGATAGCTTCCGTCATCGGCGTACCGGGCTCCACGCGCGGGACAGCGTTGCCGCTGTGCATCAGTGACGAGACGCGGGCAAAACGCTTGCCCAGCTTGCCGCCGGGATGGAGATTGGCGAAATCTTCCTCGGCAAAACCCCGGCGCTCCGACAGGGCGACGGCCAGGGCGTCGCCAAGCGCAAGCATGGTGGTGGTGCTGGCGGTGGGCGCCAGGCCGAGCGAGCAGGCCTCGTGGGCCACAGAACAATCCAAGGCAACGTCGGCCGCCTGCGCCAGCCTAGACGCGTTACGCGGCTCCTCCGGTCCGTGCAGCTCGTCGCAGGTCATGGCGATCAGCGGAATGCCCAAACGCTTGACGCTGGCCAGCAGTTGCAGCACCTCGTCGGTTTCGCCGCTGGCGGAAAGCGCCAGCACGACATCGCCGCGCACCACCATCCCCAGGTCGCCGTGCAAGGCTTCGGCAGGATGCAAATAGAGAGCCGGGCTGCCGGTCGAAGCCAGCGTGGCGGCGATTTTGCGTGCGATCAGCCCGCTCTTCCCCATTCCGCTGACCACGATCCTCCCTGCGCAGCCGTGCAGCAGGTCTAGCGCGCGATCGAAGGGCTCCGCCATGGGGCCCGCCAGGCGATCAGCCAGGGCGCGTAGCGCCTCCGCTTCGATCCGGACAACGTTCTCGCCGGTATGGCCGGCCAGGGACTGCTGGGTGTCGCGTCGAGGCGCGCTCATGGTTTGGCAGCCTTGGGCAGCAGCCCATGCGAGTTGAAGACCAGCGTCTGTTCTTCATGCAGGCGGCCAGTGTCGGGAACGTCCTGGCCGTTGAAGGCGAGGTCGACTGCGCCGGCATTCGTGGTGTAGAAGATGACCTGATTGTGAGCGTGTATGGTCCTCACCGCGCCGGGCCTGACGATGCCGCGAACCACGTAGTCGCCGTCAGCCTTGATCGCAACCCAGGCCCGGTCCTTCGGACGAACGGTGACCTCGAATTCGGAAGCGGAGGCGGCATCGAGCGCACCGGCCGCTGTCGTCCCGGCAGGGCTCCCGGCTGGAGTCTCGCGCGACGGCCTTCCAGGATCTTCCACGGTGGAGTTGACCGATACTCCTTGGACTACCCCATGCTCGGCGGCAGGGGCCGGGCCCTTCTCAGCGGTCTTTGTGCTGTTGGCAGGTGTGGTTGCTGCTGAAGGGGCAGGCGCCTCAACCGGAGCTGTCTGTGCGATGTGTTGCGGCCGCTCGCGCTGGTGCTCCTGGTACAGGTTCCATCCGGCCACGGCCCCGACGACAACCACCACAAGCACGAGTACCGGGACAAGCGGAAAGCCGGTGCGCTCCGGACGCCGGTCGGTATGAATGGAGGCATGCTGGTGGGCGATGACCTTGGTATTGGGCGGGACTTCCTGCGCCGCCTCCAGGTACTCGGCAACCGCTTCCTCTTCGTTGATTCCGACACACTTGGCGTAGGCGCGCACGTAGGACTTGTTGAAGATCCCTCCGGGCAGCAGGTCGAACTGCTCGTCTTCGAGAGCTTGTAGCTGGCGACGGCTGATCTTGGTGGTGGCGACGATTTCTTCCAGGGAGATGCCTCGCATCTCGCGTTGGCGCCGCAGACGCTCACCAAAGGAGCTCACGGTCGGAATGATAGCACCTGCAAATGGGCAGTTGGCATTCGGCAGTTGGCAATTGGCAGTCGGCAGTTGGCAATTGGCAGTTGGCAATTGAAAGTTAGGTATGCAGGATTAGCCCACCGACAACGCGCAACGGCCAAGTGCCGAGTGCCAAGTGCTATTTCGCCGGCTGCCACGTATTCGGATTGGCGGGCGCGTTGGGGTTCACTCCGAAGTCCCAGACGTAGAGGTTCATCTCTTGCGGCGTGAGCATCTCCACGATGGCGTACTCACCGGGCGCCAGGTCCCGAGCCGGGGTGAGCTTCAGCCACTGTCCTTTGCCCAGCTTCTCCAGCGTGGCGGGCAAACTGGAAGTCTCCTCCGAGACCTTGCCGGTGACGGTGACCTTCACATCGCCGATGACCCGTGTGCCGTTCCTGGGCGTGGCGCGCACGATTCGGAAGCGATCGCCGAGGGACGCATCGGGCTGCGGCCCTTCGTCGATGTCGATGTAGATGGTGGGACGCGGGACGTGCGACTGGACCGGGGCGTGCTCCCCTTTAATGGAAAAGCCCTGCTTGCTGGCGGCCAGAGGGTTGATGGCCGAGCGTAAAACGCCTTTCTTGCGCGAGGTTTTCTCGACCTCGCTGCCGTTCTGCACAATCTCCGCCGCCTCCGGCTTGCCCGCGAACTGGTCAAACAGGAAGACCCCACCGGTGCCGGGCAGACGCACGCCAGGAGCAATCTCAGGTGAGTTCGCCTCCTCCTTTGCGCGCGCTTCTTTTTCCTCGGGAGTCTCGACCCTCCTGATCGTCAGCTTACCGCTGCTCAGCTCTTTGTTGTACTTGTTGGTGGCATCCCAATCGATAAGCGCTGCCGGAATGTCCTCCCACTCGAAGCGTTCGGCGCTCATGTAATGAACGCGGTCTCCCTGCACCTCATATTGGCTGACCGACTGAAAGGTGCCGTCCTTAAGGATGAGGCGCTGGTTGCGCTGCTGCGCGTGCGCAGCAGGAATGGGCCAAAGCAAGGCCGTTGCCGCCATCAACATGAGGGCGCAGCGCAGCAACCGGAGAGGCATGACTCTAGTTTAGACCGCTATTCTGGTCGCGGGTGAGCGTGAGCGGCTTGCTGCCCGCGGCGCTTAGGGTCATTGTCATTCCGCTCGGAGCGACCTCATAGCGATACGCCCCGGCAGCAATACTGGCGGTACAGGTGAAGGTGCCTTGCTGTTCCTGGTGGGTTGCCGACTCCGGCACCGTGATGCGGTCCTTCTCCAGCGCGATCTCGGAATCGACATGCGCCACCAGGCTGTCGGTTCCCTTGGAGCAGACGGCGATCTTGCGCACTCTGTCCTGGCGATCGGCGGTCATATAGAAGACCAGCCGAACCAGCATGCGGAACTCTTTACCGTCAGCGGGCGGCAGCACCCAGGTCCCATAGAGTCTTTTCGGCACTAGCTTGTCCTGGGCCGTCGCTTCGGGGGCGAGTTCGAGGATATCGGGATTGCCGCCCGGGTCGGTAAGGATGAGGTGCTGGCCGTCCTCCGAAAAGCTGTACGCCAGGCTTCCGGCGGTAATGCCGGCCTGGCAGACAGCAGTGCCGCGGCCGGGCACGGTGTCGGAGGCATTCTTGAGGACGCGAATCGTGTCTTCGGAGACCTCGATGGGCGAAACCGCCCGGGCAACTTTCTGACCGGGATCGCCGGGACAGACGCGTGTCACGATCATCTCGTCGCTGCCGTTTTCACTATTGTGGCGGAACTCGTGCCGGACGGGGTCGGTATTCGGGTTTCCCAGCGGATACGTGTACCACCTACCGTAGAGCTTCTGCGCAAAGCTAGCGTTCTGGGCGTGGAGGAATGCAGGGACAAGAAGGATGGCAACGCAGAAGAAGACAAGCGGAATTCCGGAATTGCGCGGGCTCATGACAGCTCTGGGCAACAGCATCACACTAACACATGCGGACGCCAAGAGCGCGCTGGCAAAGTAAAAAGCCGGAATCAGAGATTCCGGCTTTGGTAATCCTTCGCGAGATGGCCGAGTTAGAGATTCAGCTTGCGGCGAGCGAAGCCGAGAAGGCCTAGGCCGCCGAGTCCGATCATGCTCAGGGTGCTGGGCTCGGGAACGGTCTGGGTGCCTTCGGAGAACTGGTCGGTCAGGACCGAAACGGTGGCTTCGCCGTTAGTGCCGGCAGCAACCGTGAGGTCCTTGGAGACCGAGATCTCGGTGACACCGGCAAAGTTGGCCGTGTCAACCAGCTGCTGTCCTTGCGAATCGTCAAACACCGTGAGGGTAATGAGCTGTCCGCCGGTGCAGCTGGGCAGCAGGGCGCCAAGGCAGGCGGTTTCGGCCACAATCACTTCGCCGGTTCCGATGAAGGAGGCCCCGCCGATGGCCAGGGTCAGATCGGTAATGGGCGTATTGGAATTAACCGTGAACTGGAACAGCGAGTCCTGCTCCATGATGCCGGTGGCGGTCGAGGCGAGCCATCCAGCGCTGAACTGAAGGCCAGGATTACCCGGTGTGTTGATCGGCGTCACGCCTACGGAGCCGGCTGGAATCTGAAAACCTGGGGGATTCGAGGTTCCCGTGTAAGCGAAATTCGAGTATGTTTGGTCCTGGATCGTGCAGCTAAAACCACTTCCCAGATACTGGTCATACGTGGTGGTTGGACAGGAGCTGGCAAACGCTCCCACAGTGCACGCCAGAACCAACGAAAGCGCAATTACCACACTCTTCATAGTGGCCTCTCAATCCCGCGAAGTTAGCGACCGCTGCGCCAGCCATACAAAGACACGGCAGCTTGATCTCACATCGTTAGTGCATTTGCCCTTCCAGATCGCCTCTTTGTAAGTGCTTTGAGACTCAGCAGCTTTCCGATATCACCATCCTGGCAGCGAAAACTATTGCACATCTGAGGAAGTCACTTACTACCGGCACTTTGATGCTACGCGGCCGTTCGGCCACCGTGCCATGGCGAGAGGTCAGTCTCCCCACGTCGCCTGGGTCAACAAGGCGTCGGATTGCACGCCGCGTCCCGCGCGTTTGACCGCGTACATGGCATGATCGGCGGCGGCATGTAATTGATCGGCATTGATGCCATCATCGGGATATAGAGCGATGCCGATGCTGAGCCCGGTTTGCACTTCCCTGCCATCGACGACGATGGAAGCGGTGAGAGTTCCCATCAGGGCGCGAATGAGGGGCTCGGCCGCCTGGCGATCGGCGACAGGAGTGATGACGGTGAATTCGTCGCCGCCGGAGCGTGCCAGGGTGTCGCCCGAACGAATGCAGGCAGCCAGTCGCGTGGCGACCTCCTGCAGCACCAGATCTCCGAACCTGTGACCGTGAGTGTCGTTCACTTCTTTGAAGCGGTCCAGATCGAGCTGCAGGACCGCAAGCTTGGCTTTGGATCTGCGGGCATACGCCAGAGCCAAACCCAGGCGGTCTTCCAGCAGCCGGCGGTTCGGCAGACCCGTGAGCTCGTCGTGATACGCATGATACTTGCTGATTTCGATCTGGTCTTCGAAGAGCGTGAGCATCATTCCCACCGCGACCAGGTAAATGGGAATGTTCCATGCCTCCGACTCCGGGCGGAATCCTTCGGCAAGCATCCGCAAGCGGATGGCCAGCGGAAATGCGGCGCCCCAGAGGGCAAAGCCCGTGACCGTGATAACCACGCCGGCGGTGGTGCGGCGATAGCAGCTCGCATACAGGACGGCGACCGCGAAGTTCAGCATGGCCAGAATAATTCCGATACCGAATTTCGCGTTGCCGTAGGAGACGGCGGAGACCGTGACACCGATCGCGAAACTCGCAGCCGCCAGCACGCCGACCATCGGGAGCTTGCTTTGCAGCGCCAAACGCCGGCAGGCAACCACCAGGACCAGAAATTCAGCCGCGAGAAAAACGTAGTAATAGTTCTTGCTGGTGACCCCTGCAACGGCTCCTGAAGCGTAGGCCATGGCAGGAACGGCGATACACAGCGCAAGGGTCAGCTGCCGTTTTGCGCTCGATGCCACAGCGCTAACCGAGATCAGAAACGTGGCCCCTGCAAGCAGCAGCAGATCGACCGCTACCATCTCTGCCAGCATGCTCCGAACCGCTCCGCCGCCCGATAGAAATTTCGCAGTGAAGTGCAGCAGAACCAGAACCCATCCGGCGAGCCAGAGGGAGAGGCGTTCCGTGATCGTCTTGCGCGAAACGGCCCAGAAAACTACCACAAGAACGGCAAGCGCGATCAGGTTAGGTAGGATCGTGAAGTTCATGCGGGTTTTGGCAGCAACAGAGTATGACAGGTTGCCGATGAATTACTACCAAAAAGTGCTTCTTAGAAGATCTTTAGAGGCGGGTGGAGGCGGGTCGGTGGAACTACTTACTAAAGGGCGGGCTTCGGCTGGAAAGTGGGTTACGAAAGACACCTCCGGCGGAGCAAGAGGCTAACTTATCGGACCTTTACATCGGGTTCAACTGACATGCCGGGCCGCAGCCTGCCATCTTTGTTGAAATCGGGCTTTCCGTGGCCGTCAAAGTCGATGCGTACGGGAATGCGCTGCACCACCTTCACGTAATTTCCGGTGGCGTTTTCCGGGGGCAGGAGGCTGAATCGTGCGCCGGTGGCGCCGCCCACATCGGTGACATGCGCGTCCCAAGTCTTGCCCCCATAGGTGTCCACCTTTACCTTCACGTACTGGCCGGGGCGCATATACGCGAGCTGCGTCTCCTTGAAGTTCGCTGTCACCCAGACGTCATTGAGGGGCACAACCGCCATGAGGTCCTGCCCGATCGCGACATTGGAGCCGACCTGGACCGATCGCTTGCCCACCACGCCATCGACCGGCGCAACGATGGTGGTGTAAGACAGGTTGAGCTGTGCCTGATCGAGGGCGGCCTTCGAGCGCTGCGCCTGCGCGTCGGCCGATTGCGCTTTGGCCTGGGTTGCGGCCACCATCTTGGGAGTGACCTGAGCATTGCGCAGCTCCGAATTGGCCTGCTCGATGCGCGATTGTGCCACCCGGATTTGCGCCTGCGCGGCCAGCACCGCGGCCTGCCGCGATTGCACCGTGGCGTTGGCGGCGGTTGCGGCAGCCGTGGCAGCGTCGAATTGCTGTTGCGAGATCTCACGCTTGTCCAGAAGCTGGCGATAACGTTCCACATCAGTATTGAGTTTTAACGCGTCGGCCTGCGCCTGTATTACGTCCGCCTGCGCAGCTTCGGCCTGCTTCTGTGCGGCGGCCACCGAGGCTTGGGCTGAGGCCATATCGGCACTGGCGGAGCGAATCTGCGCCAGTGATCCTACGCTGGACACCGGCACGCCATAGCGCGCCGCGTCCGCCTGCGCCTGAGCATCGGCATAGTCGGCGCGCGCCCGCTCCAGCGCAACCTGGTAGTCGGTAGGATCGACCACCACCAGCACGTCACCCTTCTTCACAAAATCGCCATCATCGTAGTTCACCTTGATGACGTGGCCGTTCACTCGCGCGCTGACGGGATAAATGTGGCCGTCCACCTGAGCGTCGTCGGTATCCTCCCAGTGCCGGCTCTCCCACCAGAACCAGCCCACCAGGACCACTGCGACAATCGCCACCAGGAAGACGATCGGTTTCGCAGCCGGATGGCGTTGAAAAAAACCGCGGCGCTCTTCTTCCCGGTCACGTACTTCGGGGTCGTGGTGCTCCGGTTGTCGTTCGCCCTGTACCTCGGCGCGCTCGGCTTCGT
>Ga0070731_10003478_pt1 | contig 14207 bp, 15 predicted proteins | sample Coa_R1_2_FD_66448 | JGI IMG/M metagenome (GOLD analysis project Ga0070731, IMG submission 66448) | Surface soil microbial communities from Centralia Pennsylvania, which are recovering from an underground coalmine fire - Coalmine... | ecosystem: Environmental > Terrestrial > Soil > Unclassified ... | reverse complement strand
GGAAGTCGGCCTCGCGATGGAGGTAGACGTTGAAGGAGACGAAATCGAGCAAGTCGGTCGTGTCGAGGTACTCCGTCGACGGGAAGTTGGCGTAGCTGACGAGCGTGTCGGGCGCGCGGTGCTTCACCTCGTCGCGCAGCACGCGCAGGAAATCACGCACGCGCTCCGGGCCGTACCAGCGCACGATGTCGGGCGGGATCTCGTTGCCGACGAGCATCCCGAAGAGCGCCGGGTGTCCGCCGCACGTCTCCGCCGCGGCCCGGACCGTGCCCCGGATCTCGGCGACCAGGCTCCGGTTGTCGAGGAAGCAGACGTGCTCGGCCCACGGGACGGTGACGAGGACGCGGAGCCCGTGCGCCCCGGCGCGGTCGAGGAGCCAGCGCGGTGGCACGGTGAAGGTCCGGATGGTGTTCACGCCCGCCTCGGCCATCAGCGCGAAATCGCGCTCCAGGACGGGCTCGTCCGGGAACGCAAAGCCGTGCGGCGCCGGGGCGAACGGCCCGTACGAGATGCCACGCAGGTAGAGCTTGTGGTCGCCGACGAAGAAGAACTTTCCGCCGATCGTCGGCCGCCCGAGGTCGGCGGCCGGCGCCGGAGCACGCTCCGGAAGCGGGCGTAACATCGCGTGACTCATGCGGATCCGACGGGGGACGCCAATGTAGACGACGCCCGCCTCGCCCTCAACCGCGGAGGTGTCGCGCGATCAGACGGGGCGCCGGACCGGACGGCGGGCGGTCACCGGCACGAGCACCCGGCGCGGGAAGGCGAGCCGCGCCAGCGAGGCGAGCCACGTCGCCACCAAGCCGAGCAGCGCGATCCGGAGCATATGGAGCGGCGAAGCAACCTGCATGCCGGCGCGCAGCGCCCTTCCCTGCAGGACGCAGCCGGCTCGCGGCGTCAGAATCGCGCCGCTTTCGCCACGGGACCGCCGGGGGACGCCACACGCGCGGTCGGCTCCGGACCGTCGGGACGCCTTTCCGGAGGGAGCCCCGGGATCGTCGTCCCGGCCCGACGGACGGCGGATACCACGGAAGCTGCGTGCGGCCGTTCGCCTGTGCTAACGCTCCCGCCCGCGATGGATCTCGAGCAGCAGCTCGCCGAGCTGACGGCGATTCACCGCTCGCTCCGCGCCCTCACCTCGACGCTGGAGCTCCCGGCGATCCTCCGTGCCGTGCTCGAGGGCATCAAGGACTTCACGGTCGCCGAGGCGCTCTCGCTGCTGCTCTACGATCGCGAACGAGACGAGCTCGTCTTCGCCGTGACCGAGACGCTGCGCGAGAACGCGCTCCTCGACCCGAGCCTGATCGACGGCGAGCGCCTCCGCCTCGACCAGGGCATCGCGGGCTGGGTCGCGCGCCACCGGGAGCCGGTTCACGTGGCCGACGCCGTCCACGATCCCCGTCACTATGCCGTTCTCGACCAGCGCACCGGGCTCGAGCCGCGCAATCTGATCTGCGTGCCCGTCGTCCATCGGGACACGCTCTTCGGCGTGATCGAGGTCATCAACAAGCTCGACGGCTCCGCGTTCACCGACGCCGAGCTCCGGCTCGTGCAGACGCTCGCTGATCACGCCGCCATCGCGATCGCGAACGCATCGCTCTACCGCGAAGCGCGCGTCGCCTCGATCACCGACGACCTGACGGGGCTCGGGAACACGCGCCACTTCAACGCCGTCCTTCCCGAGCTCATGGCGCACGGCGCTCCGCTGTCGCTGCTCGTCCTCGACCTCGACAACTTCAAAGCGCTCGTGGACAGCCGCGGACACCTGATCGGCAGCCGCACGATCGCCCACGTCGGCCGCATCATCGCCGGAGTCCTGCGTCCGCACGACGTCGCGGCCCGCTTCGGGGGCGACGAGTTCGTCGTGATCCTGCCCGTGACCGACACTACCGCCGCGGCACGCATCGCCGAGGCGATCCGCGCCGCGATCGCGGCCGCGTCGACGTTGCCGGAGACGGACGTGGACATCTCGGCGGTGACGGCGAGCGTCGGCGTCGCCACGTTTCCGGAGCATGCGCACGACGCCGAGGCGCTCTTCCGGGCGGCGGATGCGGCGATGTACGCGGTGAAGCGGAGCACCAAGAACGGCGTCGCCGTGGCGCGCGCCTGCCGTTGACTGCGTGATGATGGCTAAGCGCCGGCGCCACGCACGGCCGAGCGCAGGGCCTCGGCGTGTCGCGCGCGAAGTGCAGCTACGCGCAGCGCCAACCAGCGCCCCGGCAACCCGCGGGGCACGCCAGGCGTGGTGGCGGTGGGCGCTCCTCGTCGGTCTCGTCCTGGCGGCGTACGGGCGCGTACTGAACGCGGACTTCGTCAACTGGGACGATCCGAAAGAGGTCTACGGGAACCTGCGCGTCACCGCGCCCGATGCTCTCGCGCGAAGCTGGTCGGACGGGAGCAACCCCGGCTTCTACCCCGTGCTGTATGACATCTACCATGTCGAGTGGCGCGCGGCGGCCGGGAAGCCCTGGCTCTTCCACCTCGACAACGTCCTCCTGCACGCCACGAACGCTGTCCTGGTAGGGTCGCTCGCCGGCGAACTCGGGCTGGCGGCGCCCGCGCCGTGGCTCGTCGCCAGCCTCTGGGCGCTGCATCCGGTCCATGTTGAATCGGTCGCATGGGTCACGGAGCGGAAAAACGTGCTCTACACGTTCTTCTGGCTCGCCGCGCTGCTCGCCTACGTCCGCGGGGGCCGCGCGACCGCGGGACGCAGGCCGCTCTTCCATGCCGCCGCCCTGGTGCTATTCGTCTGCTCGTTACTGAGCAAGGGCGCGGCGATCACGCTCCCGATCGCGATCGTGCTGATCGAGTGGTATCGCGGTCGACGGCTCGACCGGCGCCTGTGTTTCGTGCTCAGTCCGTACGTCGCTCGCGATACTCGGGGGAGTCGAGCTCATGCAGCTCGTGCCCGATTACGTCGACGTGCCGGCGCTCGGCGTCCGCCCTCGTGGCGGAGGAGCGCGACTGTCGCGCGCACGGCGAGATCACGGCGGCCGCCGCCCGACGTAGCGATCGACCACCTGTACCCGCCCTACACGGACGCGAAGGTCCGGGCGCTCGCGGGCTGGTTCGAGTACTAGGAGCGAAGGGGGAATCGTCATGACACTCGCAACCGCTGCCGTCGTCGAATCCCCCGGCGCGCCCTTCACGCTCGAACAGGCGGATCTCGACGAACCACGGCCGGGTGAGGTGCTTGTCAGGATGGTCGCCGTTGGCGTCTGCGCGACCGACATCGGAGTTCGCGCTGGCGGAGTTCCATTCCCGTTTCCTGGCGTGCTCGGCCACGAAGGTGCGGGCACCATCGAAGCGGTCGGCTCCCCAGCAGCGAGTTCAGGAGCGGCCAGAAGGTTCTGTTGAGCTTCACGTCGTGCGGCCACTGTAACGGCTGCCGGAACGGACATCCCGCCCACTGCGACACGTGGCTACCGCGCAACATGGTCGCCGGACGGCGGGAAGACGGCAGCGCGACGATTTTTCGCAACGGCACGGCTCTCGGCGGCCATTTCTTCGGCCAGTCGTCGTTCGCAACGCATGCGGTGGTCGACGAGCGAAGCGTTGTCCCTGTTCCGGACGATGCACCGCTTGACGTTCTCGCTCCTCTTGGATGCAGTGTGGAAACGGGGGTGGGAGCGGTCTGGAACGCGCGCGCCACGTGGAGGTGGCAGCCTCGCGGTGTTCGGGTGTGGAAACGTCGGCCTGTTTGCCGTGATGGGCGCGAACCTCCTGCCGCTCGACCACATCATCGCGATCGACATTTTCGACGGGCGCTTGGAGATCACTCGCGAGCTTGGCGCGACACACACGCTGAACTCGGCGGGCGTGCACATCGTCGAGGCGGTGCGAGAAATGACCGATGGCCGCGGCGTCGATTACGCGCTCGACACGACAGGCAACCCGAAGGTCGAGCGCCTGATCACCCACTACCGACTCGAAGAGCTCGAGACTGCCGCCGCCGAGATGCGCGCCGGCACCGTCATCAAGCCGGTGATCCGGTTCGAGATCTTACGCGACCAACAAAAGGCAACCGCTAGGAGCGAGCAGCGGGAGTCTGGCATCTGAAACCGACAGATCCGTGCGAGTTCGAACCACTTGACGCGTAGTTCGGTGCACCGTTCAGTCATTCCTTCGAAAAGGAGTTTCGCAATGGCCGTTTCAACCGCCTCCCCCATCAAGACGCAATTCCGAACGATCGACGGGCTCTCGATCCGCTACGCCGAGAGTGAACCGCGCGACGTATCGGCAATTCTCCTGAGTCCGTGGCCGGAGAGCCTGTACACCTTCGAGCAGATGTGGTCGCGGCTCGCCGAGCACGCGCATCTGGTGGCGATCGATCTGCCGGGGTTCGGGCACTCCGAGCGGCGCGACGAACTCCTTTCATCGTCCGCGATGGGCGAATTCGTCGCCCGCCTCGTCGAGGAATTCGGACTGACGCGGCCGCACGCGGTCGGCCCCGACATCGGCACGTCGACGCTGCTCTTCACCGCCGCCAAGCACCCCGGCCTTCTACGCAGCGTCGTCATTGGCAACGGCACGGCCGCCGTGCCGATTCAGATCGGATCGGTCCTGAAAGACGTCGTCGAAGCCCCCGACCTCGAGACCCTCCGCAACATCGACCCGCACCAGGGTGTTGACTCGGTGCTCGCGTTCGTCGAGCGCTACCAGCTTCCTGAGCACGTACACCAGGACTTTCTCACGAGCTACGAGGGAGACCGCTTCGTCGAGTCGCTGCGCTTCGTTCGCTCCTACCACAAGGAGCTCCCGGTGCTCCGCGACCTTCTGACGACGATCGAGACACCGGTCCAGATCATCACCGGCGACCACGACCCCGGTGTGCTGCCGGTGAACGGCGGGTATCTGCACGAGCGTCTCCCGCACAGCAAGCACGACTACGTCAACGCCGGCCACTTCGCATGGGCGGACGCCGCGGACGATTACGCTCGCCTGACCATCGACTGGTGGAACGGCGGCTACGAGCGCGTCTGGGACGCTCAAGGACGAGGTCGGTCAAAGCCGCATCCTTCATGACAATGAAGTGCCACTTTGAAGTGACGTGCCTTTCGCGCGAGAGCAGCCGGCGTCACAGGTAGCGCCACAAGCCGTAACCAAGTGCCGCGATACCAGTCCGCCCGGCTCCCTTTGCACGGTCCCGCTCCGCCTCTTATAGTCGCCCCCCGATCAAGGGGTGCCACGCGGGCGTGGCGGAATGGCAGACGCAGCGGACTTGAGGAACACTTGAGTGCTCGCCGGGAAACCAGCGAAGTAGAACTGCCCAAATTCGGGGAACCCTGTCACATGGCAATCCCGAGCCAAGCCCGGTCCCGTTGCTCAGGCCGGGAAGGTGTAGAGACTAGACGGGCAGCGCCTAACCCCGGTTCCGATGCCGGGCACGGTGAAGGGATAGTCCAGACCGCAAACCTGGCTGCCGCGTGGCCAGGGCGGCGAAAGCCGTAGCCGGTAAGAAAATCCGCGGAGCTTAACCGCTCGTGGGGGTTCAAGTCCCTCCGCCCGCATTGACCGGCACCAAGACCGGACGCTCCGTCACCGCCCTGAGTGGCGACGGCTTCGGTGGATCGTCGACTCACACGTCCAGCACTTTGTGTTGGAGGCGGTGATCGAGGCCGACTATCTCGCCCGGATCGCGTCTCGGGTACGTGCCGATGAGCCGCTGTATCGAGACTCGTATCACTTCTGCATGTTCTCGTGCCTCGCGAAGATCCAGATCGCGAAGCGCAAGGGCAAGCTCCCGCTCGTTCCGGTCACGTGCCTCTTCGAGCGGCGCAGTCGCAAACAAGATCGCACGTTGGAATGGCACTACGACCGGATCACGGAAGCTCACTTCGGAGCAGAGGACTTCAGCGGCAAGTACGTCGGGGCGAAAGAAGATCCCGCGATGTTGCCGACCCAGGCGACCGACTTCGTGCTCTACTATTTGTGGCGGGAGCTACGCGGCATCTTGGATGGGTCGCGACCAGGTCCGCATCGCCTCTGGTTTGATCGACTAGAGAACACGGGGCGCATCTCGGGACCCAAGATGTTCGACCCCGGCCTTTTCGGGCAGTTCGTCCGGATGGTCGAAGAGGGCGAGATCGAGATGCGGCGCACGGGTGCATGGCCCGCGGTCGCGCCGAAGCGGTATCCGGCGCGGGAGGGCGAAGAGTGAGTCGGCCTCACGTCGCGCCGCCCCGCCCTGCTCGCACGCCATCCCAGAATGGCCGCATCGGCGCCGCGGGACTCTACATTCCCGTGCTTCTTCGCAACTCCGCGACCGACGGCGACTTTCTAGCCGCTGAAGTAGGACTGAAGTAACCCCGGCGCGCGCCCCCGTCTCGCGGCATCCCGGCAGGATCCCGGCATCCGCGTAGCCTCCTGGAGGCGTGAGCCCCGACGTCCCAGCGCCGCGCCCGAAGCGCCGCCGGCCCGTGAACTACCTACGCAGCGGCCTCTATGCGAAGCCACCTGCGCTCCCCGGTCCGGAGACGGAGATCGGCCTCATCCTCGTCGAGCGGCGCGCCTCCCTCATCGCGGACCTAGGCGGCATCGAGGCGTGCACCACGGCGCAGCTGGGGCTCGTCGAGCTCGCCCTACGAACCTGGTGCCTCCTCGATGCTGCGGACGCCTTCCTTCTCTCGCTGCCGAGCATCGTCGACAAGCGTCACCGTCGGGTCTGGCAAGTCGTCCGGGACCGCAGCGCGATGGCGACGCAGCTGCAATCGCTACTCCGTGACCTGGGTCTGGAGCGACGCGCGAAGCCGGTGCTCGACCTGCAGAGTTACATCGCCGCGCGCGACCGCGACTAGGGGGGCCGACGACCCCACGGGGAGGGCTCGTTTTTTATCCTTGACTAAGGAATCCCTTAGACGGCGGTAGCGGGGTCCTCCGACCGACGCCGACGAGGCCGGCCATCGGGCGCCGGGGCGGCTGGTAGCTCCCCACAGCGGAATCCTGATTGCGCGGGCCATCGGGGTTGCATACCGTCGTCTTGCTCCCTGCTACGCCCGCGTACGGCTCCACGAGCGCACCACTGAGCGGCGCAGATCGCGCGTTCGCCACCCCCTTTCGAGCCAGACCCGAGTAGGATCATGATCGACAGCTCGAAGCGCGTGGAGTTGGACAACGTGGAGGTCATCAGGGGTACGGATCGGGTGCTGATCTGCCGCGTCGGGGAAACGGTCGTCGGGGTCTCGGTGCCGCGGATGCTGCCGGGCACGACGATCGCGCGGGCCGGCGACCGCGGACGACTCATCCTCCCGCGGGAAGTCGCGCTCAATCTCGGGCTCGCTTAGCGCCGCGTGATTCGGCGCTGCCGAAGCCACGACGACGTCCTACGAGAAGCGGGCGGCGGAGCTAGCCGAGGTCCGGGCGTTAAGGGAGGCCGAGTTCCCGACGAAGAGCGGCGTCGCGATCTCGGGTCCGACAGCGGCGGCGGTCGGTCACGAGGGCGCGGCTGCCCTGCCAACGGTTCGGCCACGACGCGACCGCCGGCGGATTGCCGAACTGCCGTGACGATCCCGCGACGATAGCTCCGCGGCTCGCCACCTTCAGCGCATCCCGCCGGAATCAAACTGAGGCACCACCCGTCCCGCGGTTTCCTGTTCCGCGGTTTCCTTGACGCCGCCCCGGCCGCGGGCGTAGCCGGGCACGATGCGGCTCCTCCCGATCGTCGCCGGTCTCTTCGTGCTCTCGCGCGGGGCGCCGGCGCAGGTCACGACGTTCGGCGCCGATCTCACCTTGCCGCCGAACGTGAACTTCGACTGCTCCGTCTGGCCGATCCCATCGCCGTTCGCGCCCGGGATGCTCCAGTACGTCCCGACGGGGGCGCAGTCGTGCACGTGGACCGCGTTCACGGTCGGAGCGAACCCCCGACCTCCGCGTCGCTGACGTTGTCCGTCATCGCGATGGGCGCGTCGTTGCGGCTCGTGTCTCTTCCGGTCGGGCTGGTGGCTCTCGAATGGCGGCGCGCTACGGAAGTGACGGCGCGCGCATTGCGCGGCGCTTAACCGTGGGCCAAGCGGCTGGCACATCACATGCTTTCGCTCTTGGGGTTCGGCCACGAGCCGTTCCTGGGAGGGGTTCCGATGGGAATGCGCCGTGTATCCGCCGTCGTTGCTGTCGCGCTGCTCGCCGGTGTCGGCATGCCGATGGTCACCGCCGCGAAACGCCCTGGAAAGCCGGGGCACGGCGGCCCGAGGTCGGGGCATTCGCGCTGCGACGTCGGCAGTTGCGCCGTGGCGACGGCGCTGGAGGACGCATGCCCGTGTGAGGACGCCACGAGCCACGGTCAGTACGTCCACTGCGTGACGCATGCCGCGAAGGCATTGGCTACCGACGCGACCATCGCCCGCCACTGTCGCGGCCAGCTCGTTCGGCTCGCCGCACGGTCGGTGTGCGGGCGAGCGAATGCCGTGACGTGCCTGGTGCCGACGAGCAGCTGCACCGCCGACGGCACCTGCGTCAACGACCCGAACACCGACTGCGGCGCTGACACCGACTGCGGCACCCAGTGCCAGACCATGACGCCGGACGACTGCGACTCGGCGAGCGGCATCTCCTCGCAAGCGGGAAGCTGCGCGTCGGCGAGCTGCTTCTCGCCGAGCGGCGCGTTCCTGGAATAGCGAACCTCATCAGCGGAGAGTACGGGGGCGTCAGCTTACCCCGCTCGGGATCGACGACGGGAAGGTGTCGTGGAAGCATTCGCGCTCCGTCACCATCCCAAGGCCGGTGTCGCCTAGCCGTGTGACGCACGACTAACGTCGCGGTACTCGGCGTGCCGCCCTTTAGGCGTGCACAGGACGCCGTCCGTACTGCCGTTGCGCCACAGCTCAGCGCGCGAAACGCATGAACCTCTGGTGGGATGTCCTGTTTCCCGAGCCTGACCCGCACCCGCGCCTAACGCGGGCGCTTTGGTGGGTATTCGCGTGGGTGACGCTAGTCGGGTGCATGATCCTAGGTCAGATCCGGGATATGCCACCGAGCGTACCGACTCCAACAATTGCCGAAGTCATCGTCCGCGCGATCCGCGTAGCGACCATCATCGTCGGCATCGCGGACTCCGTCGCCTGGGTCCGGTCGATCCCGCACTCCTCAGATTAGCGGAACCAAACTGAGGCACTACCGCCCGCCGGGTGCCTAGCCATCGGTCGACGGAGTCGGGTGGATGCTCGGACGACGTCGGAACCAAGACGAACGCGTCGAACGCCTGACCCCCCGCGAACGACCGCGAACAGGATGACGAGTGCCCAGGCGATCGGTCACGCTTTCGGGGAATCCGCTCCTACCTCGCGCTACGGGCGACCGATGATCAACCCGCCATCATCGGGTGGGGCATACATGACCTTGATCTCGTGCGCGACCACGGTCGCCACGAACGCGACGGCAGCGACCATGGCGAGCTGCCTCCGGACACGCGGCGGCCAGCCGAGGACCCACAGCACGTACCAGAGTCCCGCGGAGACCGCGCTGAGCGCGATCAGGCAGACGTCGAGGTAGCGCATGGCTTGCGCCCCCCCGCGCGGATGCACTTATGCGACAGCGCCGCCAGCGTGGTCAAGGATCCGGGCCGCCGCTGGAAGACGCGGAGCATGTTCTCGCGCTACAACCTCGTCGACAAGGCGGCCCGCGCCTACAGCGCGTATCTGGACCAGTCGGTCGCTGCGGGTCGCAAGGTATAGACCAACCCGAATGCCGGGTCCCTCGATCTTAAAATCCGCTGCCCGCAAGGACTCGTGGGTGCGACCTCCACTCCCGGCACTCACGTTCGCGCTCGTCCTACTGATGGCCGCCGCAGCGGGCGCATCGTCCGCGCGCTGGTCGATCGCGCACCGCGACGGCGTCGCATGGCTCGTCACGCCGACCGGACAGCTCTTCTTCTCCATCGGCGTGAACAGCGTCGACGGTGGCGGCGACGGCGCCACGGCGTACGACTGGACGCGCGTCGCCCCGAGCTATGCTTCGTGGCTCGACACCACGCGCGTCCGTCTCGCTCGCTGGGGCTTCAACACCGCCGGGCCAACGTCAACCTTGCCGGACGAACTACGGCTTCCCGTCATCCCCGACCTCGAGCTCGGACGGACGGCGCGCTTCCACTGGGTCGATCCCTTCCATCCCGCAGCCGCGGCCCGGATGCGGGCGGCGGCGCGGCGGCTCGTCGCCCCGTACGCGGGGCGGCCGGAGCGCATCGGGTACTTCTCCGACAACGAGGTCGGGTGGTGGAGCGGCGCGCTCTTCGCGTTCTACCTCGAGCAGCCGCGGACGAACGTCACGAAGCGCCGGCTCGTCGGGCTCCTGCGCCGCCATTACGACGACGACTGGCAGCGCTTCGCGCGCGACTTCACGCCCCCGCCGGGCGCGCGCTCGTTCGCCGGCCTCCTGCGCACGCGAGCGACGGCGACGCTGCGACCGGGCGGGCACGGGCTCCGGGTCGTCGAACGGTGGACGCGCATCGTTGCGCGTCGGTACTACACGCTCGTCCGCCGCTCGCTGCACGCTGCGGATGCCGACGCGCTCCTCTTCGGCGACCGCCTTCCCATCTATTACGACCCCGCCGCCGTGCGCGCGATGGCGCCGCACGTCGACGCGATCGCGACCAACTACAACGTCGACAGCCCCGACGGCTGGATCGCGCCGTACTTCTTCGACGGGCTCCGTCAGCTGAGCCACGACCGGCCGGTGCTGATCTCGGAGTGGTTCTTCGCCGCCGCAGAGAACCGCACCGGGAATCGGAACAACGGCCACCTGATGACCGTCCGCACGCAGGACGAGCGCGCGCGCGGTGCCGCGGCGGCCGCCGTTCGCTTCGCGCGCGAGCCAACGATCATCGGCGCGCACTGGTTCCAGTACTACGATCACCCGCGCGGCGGACGTAGCGACGACGGCGAGGACTACAACTTCGGCCTCGTCGACGTCGCCGACCGTCCATACGTCGAGCTGGTGAACGCGCTCGGCCGGGTCAACGCGACGCTCGCGACCATCCATCGGCACGCGAGCGCGCCGACGTCGCCGAGCGCGGGTCTGCCACGGGCGTCGATCGACGTCGACGACGGCTCGCTCGCCGACTGGCCGAAGGACGAGGCCGTTTTGACGGACCTCGAGCCCGGCCCCGGACGCATCCCGTTCGCGAACGTGCTCGCCGCGTGGGACGACGACGCGCTCTCGCTCGCCGTCGTCGGCATGGACTATCCCGCGCCCGAGCTCACCGTGCCGCACACGGAGCTCCCCCACGCGGAGTGCTTCCAGGTCGACTCGGGGATCGACGCCGGCGACGGTCCGCGCCGCATCGCGCTTTACTTCGTCCCGCCGCCCGCTCCGGCGGGCAAGGCCCGGTACACCATGCGGGTCGACGTCTGCCGCATTGACGGCGGCGGCTGCGAGGCCGTCCCCGGCGCGCGGGCACGGTACTTCGGCGCGGACCAGCCGCGGCTCGTCGCCGAGCTCCGCCTGCCGTGGAGCGCGCTCGGCGTGACCCGTCCGCCGCGTGCGATCCGGATGGCACTCGCCGTGAGCGGATTCCGTCGCGGTCGATGGATGACGACGGGCGGTCAGTCGCCGCGCGCAACGCTCGCCGCACCGGAGCGCTGGCCGCGGCGTCTCCTCGCCGGCTGAGCGAAACCGCCCCGTCGCGAGCCGACGCACGGCGTCCCGCGTCTGTCGCACTTCGCGCCATGGCGCCCCCGCCGTACCCGCGATCCCGCGCGGCACGCGCGTTGCGTCGTCCCCGTGCTCCGACTCTATCGGCGGCTCCCCGAGGAGATGCGGCGGTGCCTCCGGCCGCTGAACCTCGTCGACGAGGTCGCGTCGTTCCTCCCGCCGGGGGTTGGGGCCGCGGCGACGACCGCGGCGGAGATGCTTCGCCGCCTCGTGCGCGTGTCGTCGATCCGCTTTCCACTGCTGCGGCTCACCGGCAAGGGCCCCGACGGCCCGCTCGTCTGCATCCTCGCGGCGGACCAGATGGCGGGGCGGTGGTGGACGCGCACCCTCTTTCGCGAGGAACCGACGCAGAACCTGCTCGGTGTCATCGGGCCGCGCGCGGCACGCGCTGCCGTTGCGGAGGTGGCGGACGGAGCCGACATCACGATCCATCAGACGCCGTGGCCGCTCACGCGCGCCCACACCGACGGCGCGACCGTGCCGAGCTCCGTGCCGCTCTGGCTCGACACGTCGCGGCCGTTCGACGCGATCGTCTACGGCGATCGCCGCGGTCGCGGCTCGCGCAAGGACGATGCCCGTCGCGTGCGCCGTCTCGCGCTCCGGCCGCGGCTCGCACGCGGCACACGCGCCGTCGAGCGCTTCCGGCGCGAGCTCTACGAGCCGTACGCGGCACGTCGGTTCGGCGATCTCTTCCTGCGCGTTCCGGCGCACGCCTTCCGCCACGCGGAGCGGCGCGGCTGGCTGCTGCTGCTCGAGGACCGCGATCGCACCGTCGCCGGCGCGCTCCTCGAGCGCTGGGGCCGCGATCACCGCATCCTCGCCTTCGGCGTCGTGCTCGAGGACGTGATCCCGAGCGGTCTCCTCCTCGAGGCGTGCTACTACCACACGATCCGCTTCGCGACCGAGGCTGGCTTCCCGCGCCTCTCGCTCGGCACGGCCCGTCCACTGCTGGCCGACGGCGTCCTCCGCTACAAGCGCAAGTGGGGCGCGTCGCTCGGCCGGCCGAGCACCTGGGAGACGTTCGCGCTGCGCTACCGGAATACGCCCGCGACACGCGCCGCGCTCGCGGCGGCGCCGCTCGTCGTCGATCGCGGCCGCGAGGGGCTCGCCGTGCTGGCCGCGTCCGGCGAGAGGAGTCCCGCGGCTGCGATCGCCGACGTCGACACGCCGGGCCTGGCAACGATCGCCGTGCTCGTCGACGAGACGCCGGTCGTCCTCGCGCCGCCGGATCCGCGCGTCCGCCTCGTGCCACCGGCGGAGGCGTGGCCGGCGGAGGCGACGCTCGGCCACCCGCTCGCCGCCGAGCCACCCGTGCGCGACGCCGAAACGGTCGCCACCGCGCGCTGACTGCGGCTCAGAGCATCGTCGTGTCGGCTTCGAGACCGAGCAGGATCCGGCCGACCAGCTCGAGCGTGGCCGGCGCGACGAGAACGTGCTGCGTCGCGACGTGCACGTCGCGGAAGCGGCGTTGGAGCGGGCTCGACGCGTACACGACCGTGCCGCCGCCCGCGTCGTACATGAGGTCGACCGTGCGCGCCGCGGCCATCGCTGCGTGCGTGGCCGCGAGACGCAGGCGGGCGCGCGCGCGGACGTCGATCGTCCCCGTACTCCGCGCGTGTGCCCACGCCTCGTCGATCGTCTCGAACACGAAGGCACGCGCCGAGCCGAGCACCGCTTCGGCACGCGCGACGTCGGCCTGGACCGTCGCGCGCTCGGCGAGAACCCGGCGGCTGTACGTCGGCGTCTTCGCGCTCGCGAGCTCGACCAGGTCGTCGATCGCGGCGCGCGCGATACCGAGTGTGACGGCCGCGATGCCGAGCGCGAGGAGGCCGAATACGGGAAAGGCGTACAGCGGGCGAGCATGGAGCGAAGGATCGGTGACGAGCGAGAACGACCGCTCGTGCGGAACGAAGATGTCCTCCACCGCGATGTCGTGGCTGCCCGTCCCGCGCAGACCCGCGACCGTCCACGTGTCGATGATGCGCGCGTCGCCGGGTGGGAACAGCATCAGGCGCGCATCCGGCGCGCCGCTCGGCAGCCGTCGCATCGCGCCGCCATCGAGGATGACGCAGCCGCCCATCAGCCACGTGCAGTGCTCGCAGCCGCTCGCGAACGGCCAGCGCCCGCTGACCCGGTAGCCCCCGTCGACGACCACCGCGCGTCCCTGCGGCGCGAAGGCGCCGCCGGTGACCGCATCGGCCGGGCCGTAGATCTCGCGCGCCGTCGGCAGCGGTAGGTACGCGCTGGAGACTCCGCTCGTCGCCCCGATCGCCGCGGCCCAACCGGCTGAGCCGTCCGCGCGCGCGATGGTCTCGATCACGCGCACCATGGTGGCCGGGCTCGTCTCCGCGCCGTCGAGCGCACCCGGGATGCAGAGGCGGAAGACGCGCGCGCGGACGAGCGCCTGGACGATCTCGACCGGTAGGCGCCGATCGCGCTCGGTCTGCTCGGCCGCGGCAGCGATCCCGGGCGCGATATCGCACGCGGCCTTCAGGATCGACGCGTCCTCGTTCACGACGGGTGAAGGTATCGCCGACACGCGAGCGCGACCATACGGGACTCGG
>Ga0070731_10003477_pt1 | contig 14211 bp, 11 predicted proteins | sample Coa_R1_2_FD_66448 | JGI IMG/M metagenome (GOLD analysis project Ga0070731, IMG submission 66448) | Surface soil microbial communities from Centralia Pennsylvania, which are recovering from an underground coalmine fire - Coalmine... | ecosystem: Environmental > Terrestrial > Soil > Unclassified ... | reverse complement strand
TTTTACGGAAGCATCAAAGCTGCCAATGTATCCATCGCGTTAGTATGCTTTTCGTCGATTGGCTTTTTTACTGCGCTCTTTGAGCCGATGTTTTTTCGCGTAAGGATAAACCTGCGGGAACTGGTGCTCAGCTTGATCGCTGTTGCGGGGATTTGCTTCATATTTCATTTTGATCCTGCCTTCAAAAAGGGAATCATCATCGGGCTTTTTTCCGCGCTGCTCGGCAGTACTTTTCCCATCCTGAATAAAAAACTGCTTCGCAGCATCGATGCTCCGGTTGTCACGCTGTATGAACTTAGCGGCGGCTTTCTTTTTCTTTCGCTCATTCTTCCCGTTTACCTGAAATATGCTCCTGCCGGTCATTTTATCCCGACCCCGCAAGACCTGTTTTGGCTTTTGATTCTCGCCTTATGCTGCACCGTACTTGCCTTTAACCTCTCGATGCGTGCGCTAAAGAAAATCTCGGCTTTTACGGTTAACCTTTCTTACAACCTTGAACCCTTGTATGGGATCATACTGGCGTTTTTGATCTACCGCGAGGACAAGTCGATGAATTCGGGTTTTTATATCGGCCTGTTCATGATCGTTGTCTCTGTTGCGCTGCAGAGCTGGCTGGTAGCCTCCTCGTTTAGCCATCAGAAAAAGATTTAGTAACTTGTTCGCCGAATCAACCCCACACTGCTTACTATGAAAAAGACCCTTCAGTTCGGCCTCTTCCTGTTATTTTCCTTCATGGCATTCGGTCAGATTAGCCTCGGCGTCAAGGGCGGGCTCAACCTGGCTCATCAGCGTATTAACTTTAACGGCAATGGCGCAACGATTTCTGAAACCGGCTCCACCATTCCAACTTTTCAACTGGGTTTCTTTGCAAAAGCCCCTCTCGGGAAACAGGTCACTTTTGTCCCTGAGATCCTCCTCAGCGGCTCGGGAGCCAACTTTCCCGGCGCCGACAGCAATGGGAATCGCATTCAGGTTCGCATCAGGCCCTTTTACCTGCGCGTTCCTTTGGATGTGGAATATGAAACAGCCATCAAGGGCGGATCCAGAATTTTTGGCGGTGCGGGACCGGAGTTTGGATATGGCTTGTTCGGAAAGGCATATCAGGGCAGTGTCAGCGGCGATGCGTTTCAAAGCGATGGGTTCCGCCGATTCGATTTCGGGATCAATTTCGTCGCAGGAATTGAACTGCAATCCGGCGTACGCCTGGGAGTTAATTATTACCTGGGTATTGCTTCCATCATCACCAGTTCCGCCAACAGTGCCCTAGGTGGGGTAAACACGAGTTGGTATAATCGCGAACTTGTGTTTTCGGTCGGCTACCTTTTTCACCGGAAATAGTCTTGTTCACGCAGCGTTTGAAATATAACGGACCAGCGTTCGTTTGGCGATGGGCAGGAGAGTCTCTTCCAAGGGGAACTTTAATTCGGTCTCAATCGAATAAACGGCCGGGTTAGGCAAATATGACTTCGCCCTGATCAGCTCAGACTTTATATTCTCGTAAGTATTGACCATGTTTCTCCCCCAGCGATCTATAAATTCTGTGCGGATGGAGCGGTATTTTTCGTCGTGTTTTTCGAAAAAGCTAAGCCGGTATTGATAAACAAAAGTATCGGTCATCGTTCCGTCGCTCAGGAAGAAATAACCTTCATGAATGTCGAGCGGTACAATGCCCACCGGAAAGATTTTCAGCTTGTCTTCAACAAATTCGTAGATCTCGGTGCCATTGCTGATCGCTTTTTTCATTTTGGAAGTGGAGTAGTTGATGATTTCTTCCAACTCCTGCATCAACTCGTTATCGGCGATGATTTGTTCGTAGAGCAACTGCAGCTTCTCCATCTGAATCCCGTTCAATTTCTTCGGAAACTGTTCCTGGAGAAATTTCTTGTTCTCTCGAAAAGCAACCAGGTTATTGTAATGGAAAATAATGTCGGAAAGCTGGGGATATAGCTTATTTTGGTCAAAGTATTTGTTTACTTCCTGGAGATAAGCTAACAAAGTATATTTTTTGAGCTCGAAATCAATATAGCCGTCTGCGAACCAGGTTTCAGATAGCGTTTTCATGGCGATGGGTTTAGTTTGTGATTATTCAAATTACACAACTTAGACGAGAATTCATAATCCCGGGTTTATCGTCAATATGTTAATGATGCCTTTGCATCGCCGGCAAAGGTTCACGGCAGAATTTGAATAAGGGATTGCGTCAAAAATCGCGCTGCGGATTGAAATTTTCCAGTTCGTTTGCCACAGCCGTCAGGAAGGTTGCTCCCAGGCTCCCATCGACAATCCTGTGATCATAGGAAAGTGACAGGTACATCATTTGCCGGATGGCAATTGAATCGCCCTGTGAAGTTTCGATCACGACAGGCCGCTTCTTGATGGCGCCCACCGCCAAAATCGCCACCTGCGGCTGGTTGATGATCGGCGTTCCCATCAGGCTTCCAAACGTGCCGACATTTGTCAGCGTAAATGTACCTCCTTGCGTGTCCTCGGGCCTGAGCCTGTTATTTCGCGCATTGTCAGCCAGACCGTTGACCTGCTTGGCAAGCCCAACGAGGTTGAGCTGGTCCGCATTTCGGATTACCGGGACGATTAGATTGCCATTTTGCAATGCTGTTGCCATGCCGATATTGATATCTTTTTTGACAATGATCCGGTCGCCTTCAACAGAGCTGTTAACCAGCGGGTATTTCTTTATACATCGTACGACTGCCTCGATGAAGAGGGGCGTAAAGGTGATCTTGGTATTCTCGCGTTTTTCAAATTCCTTCTTTACACGGTCCCTCCATAGAACCAGGTTGGTAACGTCCGCTTCCGTAAAGCTCGTCACATGGGCACTCGTATGCTTACTGCGTACCATGTGCTCGGCAATGAGTTTGCGCATGCGGTCCATTTCAATGATTTCGACATTGCCTGAATAGGTGGTAAGCTGCCTGGCCAGGGGCAAATCCCTGGTTTCATCGTCTATGACGCTGACTTCCTGGGGTTCCTTTTGAATGGGCTGGTGCGCCGCGCCATGACCCTTCCGCGCAGCAACGTATTCCAGGATGTCTTTCTTGGTGACCCGGCCTTCGTTACCGCTGCCTGGCAATTGCTCAAGCTCGCTCATGCTCACTCCTTCGCTCGCGACAATATTGAGCACCAACGGCGAATAAAATCGACCCTGTCCCTTCGTCGCAGCTCCGTGCTGGCCATTTCCGGGGCTCGGATGATGCAAGGTTGATTCCTGAACGGAAGGCTTTTGCGGAGCAGGAGCATGATGAGCCGGTTCATTGCGGGCCGCATCTGTGCGGATTTTTGCAATGACGGACCCGATGGGAACGACATCATTCACGTTGAACATGATCTGGTCAATAATACCCGAGCTGGTAGATGGGATTTCACTATCGACTTTGTCCGTGGCGATCTCCAGTACGGTTTCATCCTGCTGCACCGCATCTCCCGGTTGCTTATGCCATTTGAGGATAGTGGCTTCCATGATACTTTCGCCCAGTTTCGGCATGACCAGATCGACCAGTGGCATATGAACAATCAGTTTAGATGAAAACGAAATTTCCTAATCGCTCCAAAGGTAATTATTTCCTGTAAAACGACTTGGCGCCTAAATTAGGTTCCGGCAATGAATTGTCGCAGCATGTTCAGCGCGTTGGTGGCAGTGAGTTCAATGTTGCGCTCACGATTGAAACGAAAATAAAATTTTCGCGAAACAATTTTTGAGCGGTCTCCGACGGCGATCCAGACTGTTCCGACCGGTTTGTCCTCTGAACCCCCGTCAGGACCCATAATACCCGATGTGGCGACGGCCAGGTCAGTACGGAGCACAATCAGGGCACCCTGGATCATTTGGCGCACTGTTTCTTCGCTGACCGCGCCAATGGTGGCCAGCGTTGTTTCATTCACGTGAAGCAGGTTCACCTTCGTTTCATTGCTGTAGCTGACGATGCTTCCTTTAAAATAATTACTTGATCCCTGTATGCTGGTAATCAAGTGTGCAATATAGCCTCCCGTGCAACTTTCGGCTGTCGATACCGTTTTCCCGGTTTTTTTGAGCAGGTTGCCCACGGCCTGCCCAATGGGTATATCTGTATCGGCGACGATCCATTCCGAAACCATTTGCTTCAATTCATTAAATTTTTCTTCCAGCAGGCTATCCGTCGCGTCTTTCTCGTTCCCGGTCGCGGTGAGCCGCAACCTCACCATCCCGTAGTTCGGCAGGTAAGCGAGGCGGACATTTTCCGGTAGTGCATTTTCATATTCAAGGATGTGTTCGGCCAGGAATGATTCGCCGACACCGGCGGTCAACAGGGTGCGATGGGCAATATATGGCAGGACAAAGCGCGTGGCCAGCCGGCCGATTACTTCTTCCATCATGCCTTTCATTTCATAGGGAACGCCAGGCATCGATACAAATATCTTTTCATTTTTTTCAAACCACATGCCCGGAGCCGTTCCGCGCTTATTCTGAATGACCGTGCAAACGTCAGGGACCTCGGCCTGCTTAAGATTGCGCTCGATCATTGGCCTTTTGAGAATACGTTCAAAAATATGCCGGACATTGGCCAGGGCTGCCTCGTCCACGACAAGCTTACCATCGAAATATTTGCACAGCAGATCCTTGGTGATATCATCTGCTGTAGGCCCGAGACCGCCGGTGATGAGAATGACCTGCGACTCCCTGCTTTCCTCGTCCAGCGCCTGCCAAATGCTATTCCAGTCATCACCCACCGCTACGCGCCTTTTTACCCAGATGCCGGTTTTGTTGAGTTCCTGCGCCATCCATGCGCTGTTGGTGTCGACGACCTGGCCGATCAGCAGTTCATCGCCGATCGTGATAATGCTTGCAGAAATTTTTGCCATAAAATGTCATGATACTTCGACTCCGAAATAGGGAGCAAGTTTCGAGCGCAATTCAACGGGCATGGCCGTTTTTTCCATTTTGTTTATGTTCATGAAATACAAGATAACCTTCCCGGTAGTTAACAGCTTACCCGCTTCATTAAAAACTTCGTGCTGGAATTCTACCCGGTGACCCGCCGGCAATTCCCTGAGAATAGTTTTTACGGTGAGCAGATCGTCATAATGCGCAGGTCTGAGAAACCGGATATGCAGGTCCACCACCGGCATGACGACGCCCATTGCTTCCATATCCTTGTACGTGAATCCCAACTGGCGAATCGATTCAGCCCTGGCCACTTCAAAATACTGCGCATAGTTGCCATGATAAACAACATTCATTTGATCAGTTTCTGCGTAGCGTACCCGGACTTTCGTTTCGTATATGAACATGATGGCAATAAAAATATGGACTAAATATTATTTTCCGCTCATGGCATCAACGCTGATTCTTCCGGGACCTGTCAGGAGAAGCATGAAATATGCCGCAACGTGCGCCACGGCGACCTCGTAAGTTGAAACCGGCTGGCCCCTGTGAATCATGAATATGATAATGACCATTTCCACAAACAAAACAAATGCGGCAAGACGGCTGAGCAGCCCCAGGATAAGCAGCAGCGAACAAACGACCTCTGAAAAAAGGACAAGCAACAGTGAAAACTTGTGTCCAATGTGTAAAGGATCAGCAAAGGTATTTTCTAATTCGCCGAACTTATTGAGCTTGGTAAGCCCATGTTCAATGAACATGAGCGACCCGAACGTGACACGCAATCCCAATGCGCCAAAATTAAATGCAGCTGCACCATATCTGGTTGACATCAATTTTTTCATTACATCCGATTTGACCGCAAAAATAATTCGATTTCAAATACTTCACTAAAGAAATGTTAATCTCTGTTGTTATCCACAGCTGTTTGGAATGATGTTTGGTTGAGGACAAAATAATTAGAAACTTTAACGCGTTAACTGATCAACGGACATTGGAATGAAACCAGCAATTGTATTTTTTTTTCTTATTTCTTCCTTTTCCCTGCTCGGTCAGCAAACTTATTACACTGTCGATCCGCAGGCCGATTTTAAGCAGGCCAGGGAATATTATCAAAAGGAATTTTACACGCTGGCATATCCCGTCTTCAAGCGTCTCGAATCCCGCCTTCGCGAAACGGACGAAAGTAACAATACGCTCTACCGTGCCGATGTTCGATATTACACCATTGCCTGCGGGTTGCAGTTGAACCAGCCCGTTGACGCAGCAGAAGCCGCTGAATTCATCAAGGTGGGAAACGACAAGGCGCGGACGGAGATGATGAGCTACCAGCTTGCGGAATATTATTTTCGTAAGAGCGATTATGAATCGGCCATTCGGTTATACGATAATGTGAGTTTGGAAAACCTCAACAACGACGAGGTGGCCGATATGAAATTCCACGAAGGATATGCCTATTTTACCGAGAAGAAATATGAATTGGCCAAGCCGCTTTTTAACTCGGTGAGGCAAATGCCCGCCAACCACAACTATCTTGACGCCAATTATTATTACGGGTTCATTTCGTTTTACGACAAAAACTACAATTCCTCGCTGGAAGCATTCCAGGTCGTAGAAAACAATCCCAAATATGAGAAGGTTGTTCCCTATTACCTGGCAAACATCTATATCATACAGGGCCAGCGGGATAAAGCCATCGAGTACGCCCGGAAAAAAGTGGACAACGGCGGCCAGCTTTACGACATGGAATTGCGCCAGCTGGTCGGTCACGGCTACTACGAGAACCAGGAATTTGCAAAGGCGCTTCCTTACCTGGAGCAATACGTAGGCGAGTCAAAAAATGCCTCAAAGGAGGACAAGTATGAACTGGCTTATTGCTATTACCAGACTAAAAACTGGAAAAAGGCGATCGAAGGATTTAAGCCACTCGGAGGAAAGCAGGATTCCCTCTCGCAAAACGCGATGTATTTACTCGGTGACTCGTACCTGAAAACCGGGCAGAAGGAAAACGCAAGAAATGCCTTTCTTTTTTGCTCGACCAATAACGGGAATGAGCAGCAGCGCGAAGTGTCAAAATATAACTACGCGAAACTATCGTATGAGCTGGGTTTCCAGGATATCGCCTTGACGGAATTGCAGGGATTCGTCAGGGATTATCCGAACTCCCCTTATAATGCCGAGGCACGCGGCCTGCTGTTGAACCTGCTCGCAAACACCAACAATTACAAGGACGCGCTGGCGCTGCTGGACAGTGTCGGACATCAGTCAGCGGGCACAAAAAATGTTTCCGCCAGGATTCTTGTAGGACGTGCCACTGAATTGATCAATGACGGCATGTTGATCAGCGCCAATGACCTCCTCGACAAGGCGCTGCATGAGCCGGACAATCAACAGGTGATACCCTATATCAATTTTTGGAAGGGTGAGATAGCCTACAGGCTGAACCGGGTCGACGACGCCATCCATTACTTTTTTGAATACATGAAAAGCGGCGCGACCAATGGCGAGGTCAATCCGGTCGACGCCAGGTACAACCTCGGTTATTGCTTTCTGAAAAAAGAAAATTACCGGCAGGCGCAGGGTTTTTTCGAGCAGATTGTCAGAACCCCGAAAATCAATTCGGAGCCGCTGGAGCAGGATGCGTATATCCGCGATGCCGATTGTTTCTATATGAGCAGGGACTTCAGGATTTCATTGGCGATGTATAACAAAGTGCTTGACTTTTCCTGGCCGTCGAGTGATTACGCGACTTTTCAAAAAGGGATGATTGCGGGCGTCACCAATGCAAACGAAAAGATTTCGCTGCTGAATTCGATTAGCCGGAAATATCCTTCCTCGGGACTCATACCCGATGCGAACATGGAAATTGCGATTACTTATTTGGCGCAGGAAGAGTTTCGTGAAGCAATCCCTTACCTGAAGAACATCATCAGCGCTACGGGGAACGATGCATTGAAACCGAGAGCCTACCTGAAGGCCGGGATCGCTTATTACAATCTGAATAATAACGACCAGGCTCTCCAGCAATATAACGCGCTCGTCAAGCAATATCCCAATTCTGCCGAAGCCCAGGACGCACTGGAAAACGCTAAAATCATTTATGTTGAGGAAGGCAAGTCCGCCGACTATGTCAATTTCGCCAAGACCATGGGGGTGGACGTAACGCCAAACCAGGAAGATGAGCTTTCGTACGAGGAAGCAGAAGTTCAATTCAACAATGGGAATTTTTCGGAAGCGGCGCCAAAATTTGAGCAATATCTTACCCGGTTTCCTGAAGGGAAGCACTCCCTCGAAGCAAACTATTACAAAAGCGAGATTTATTTTAACCAGAAAAACTGGCAGAAGGCCATCACGGGGTATGAGGCGGTAGCAGACAGGGCGCCGAACCAGTTTGCGCAAAAGTCCATGATGCAGGCAGCGCAGATTAACTATTTTAACCTGAAAGATTACGCGACCGCCGAAAAATATTTCTCCAAGCTCAAAGATTTTGCATCCTCGCAGGAAGACAAGATGGAAGCCATGCGCGGGTTATTGCGTTGTCAATACCAACTGCAGCAATGGAGCGAGGCTGTGGATAACGCCAAAGACCTGTTAAATCAGAAGGGTCTCGGAACAGATGATAAGGTGATGGCCAATATGACAATTGCCAAATCTTACCAGGCGCAGGGACAATGCGAAACGGCACTCCAATATTTCCGGACCGGGGCCTCATTGAGCAAGGCTGCCTTCGGGGCCGAAGCGCGATATGAGATTGCCAGCTGCCTCTTGCAGGAAAACCAGTTGAAAGATGCCGAAAAAGCAGCATTCGAAGTCATCAACAAGTCCGGATCTTACGAGTCGTGGGTGACAAAGGCCTATTTGCTTTTAGGCGATGTGTATGCGAAGGAAAAGGATTATTTCAACGCCAAGGCGACATATCAAAGTATCATCGACAACGCCAAGGCGGAAGATGTGCGCAACCAGGCCAGGCAGAAACTGGACCAGGTGACGCAGGAAGAAAAGAGCGCAGGGAATCAGTGATTGCCAATACAGGAAAAGACCAAATGAAGAATGTTCTGAAAATATGGATTGGTTTTGGTGTGCTATGTGCATTCCTGTTAGGAGTGGCGCAGGCACAGGACAGCACCAAGCGCCGCGCAATCGACATTACCTCGGTCTTCAAGCCCGTGCTGCGCGAAGCATCCAAAATTAATTTTCATGCTACGCCGCCCATCGTGGACACAGCCCGTCCAAAGCTCAAATATGATATTCCCACGCAGTACCTTTCTCTGACCTACCAACCAGGGGAACTCACGCCGATCGCATTGCAGACGGACTCTGTCCTGATTTGGAAGAATGCAAATTATATTAAGGCCGGCGCAGGAAACGTCCATTTGCCCTACGTGCAAACTGGTTTTAGCTTCGGGGACGGTAAATCCACCTTTTTCAACATTTTTGCCGATCAGTATAATGCCAAGGGAAATCTTCCACACCAAAAAGATGCCACTACAGCGGTGTCGATCGCGGGAGATGTGAAGACGGCCAATAACCTGGAATGGAACGGCGCTCTCGGATTCAAATCGGAAACCCGTTATCTCTACGGATATCAGCCGGACACCCTTAAATTTCCAGATGATTCACTGCAGCAGAGATTTACGACCTACCACGGCAGGCTGGCGCTTCGCAACATCAATCCGACGGAGTTTGGGCTGGTGTATAAACCAGACCTGGATGTGTCTGTTTTTTCTGATAATCATAGTATGAATGCGAGGGAGACCAATTCCGTATTGAATTTGCCGTTGGAAAAGGGAATCGACAAGAATTTCCAATTTGACCTGGGGCTCACCGCGAACCTGACCAACTACAAGCGCGCCGATCTTACGATCCAGAACAATCTGTTTTATGTTTCCCCGGCCTTATTTGTCAAGGCATCGGCATTTGATCTGCACGCGGGCATCACGCCCTCCTGGGATAAGGGGCAATTCAATCTCTTGCCGAATTTTATCGCGAACATTTATACGGCAGACCAGCGACTGACCTTCCAGCTGGGCTGGATAGGGTATTTCGATAAGGGCTCCTACCAACGATACGAATCGATCAACCCATGGCTGGCGCAGCCTTCGACTTTGCTGAATACGCGCGTGCAGGAAATTTATGCCGGCATCAAGGGGTCATTAAACGATCACGTGACCTATGCGGCGAAAATCGCGTTTAATTCTTATTGGAACATGCCCTTATTCGTCAACGACAGCATTGACGGGAAGACATTCCTGATCCGATATGCGACGATGATGGACGATTTGCAATTACATGGAGAAATTGGATACACGCATGGGGAAGACTTCAGTGCATCTGCTTCGCTCAATATACACCAGTATACCGGCTTAAAGGGTCAGCCTGAGCCCTGGGGTCTCTTGCCGTTGGAGTTAACGACGACGGTAAAATGGCAGGTACTGAAAGATCTTTGGATCAAGGGCGACCTGTGGGCCTTTGATGGTGCGGATTATCTGGTCAACAACAAGTTTACCAACAAGGGTAACCCCGGGTTGGATGTAAATGCCGGCATTGAATTCCGCATCACCAGGCAAGTGAACCTCTGGTTGCAGATGAATAATATTTTCAACAGCAAGTACCAGCGTTGGAATCAATACCAGGTCTACGGATTCAATATATTGGGAGGCATTATTTTCTCATTTTGAGACGGGCGCGCCGGATTTTAAGATTTATTAAAGCCGGATTATTGAGAAAATTCCGTTCCTTTAGGATTCTGAAACCCCTCAAGCATGTTCGACGTTTTAAACAGTTATTTATACCAGCATAAGAACATCAGCATCCCCGGCCTGGGTACCATTTATCTTGAAACGTCGTCAGCTATACCGAATCCTTCTACCCGGACGATTGCACCACCCATGTACCATTTCCGGTTTGATAAATACTTTGATGCGCCCGACAAGGATTTCTTTTCTTTCCTTGCAGCGGAAAAAAATATCCCCGATTACGAAGCAATAAAATGGTACAATGAATTCTCCTATGATCTGCGAAGCAAAATCAGGCAGGAGGAAAAAGTACAATGGGAAGGTGTCGGTATGTTGAGAAAGGATTACGCCGGCAATATCATATTTGAGCCTGAACCCGAGACATCCCTGTTTATGAAGGCTGTTCCGGCCGAGCCGGTTACGCGGAGAAATGTACAACAGCGCCTGATGGTGGGTGACAAGGAGAAGACGAATTATGAAATGGATGAATGGCTCCAGGCAAATGCCGAAAAAAAAAGAGAGACCTGGTGGATTTACGCCCTTGTCGCAGCATCTATAGCCTCCCTTGTCTTGTTATTTTACTATTCAAACAACAAACCGCAGTCCGGCTTCTCAGGCAACCAGCAGAAGCTCGAGACAACAAAATAATCCGACCTGCATGACGAAAATTCTTTATTTTCCTTACGCATGATTTATTCAGCGTGAATATTCACCATCATCAATGCCCCATTTGCGGCGCGGAAGACATTCGCTTTAGCCTTCGCACGACGGACTTTACGGTGTCAGGGACCTCTTTTGAGATTTGGGAGTGTGGCAAGTGCACGCTGAGGTTTACGCAGGATGCTCCCGATGCTGCGACGATCGGACAATACTACGATTCAGAGGGATACATTTCGCATTCGGATACGAGTAAGGGTTTGATTAATTCGATCTATCATGCCGTGCGGCACTTGACAATGGCCGGAAAACGCAGGCTGATCCTTTCTTTGCATGCATCAAAAATCGGAAGCCTTTTGGACATCGGCGCCGGGACCGGGTCATTTGTCCGTTATATGTCAGAGACGGGCTGGGAGGTCACCGGCGTTGAACCGGATGAACAGGCAAGAGCGCAGGCTCAAAAGGTCAATCATGTACGATTATCCGACTCCGCTGAACTGCTCCATTTTCCCGCAGAATCATTTGACATGATCACCATGTGGCATGTATTGGAACACGTGCATGACTTACACGCCTATGTCGAGCGATTGAAGTGGCTGGTGAAGCCTAAAGGCAAGATCCTGATTGCGGTTCCCAATTACACCTCGTATGACGCATCCGTATACAGGAATTACTGGGCCGCATACGACGTGCCGAGGCACTTGTATCATTTTTCACCACGCGCTTTAAAAACACTCCTGGACGGCCATGGAATGGAACTCAGGGCAACGCGGGCGATGTGGTATGACAGTTTTTATATCAGCATGATGAGCGAACGAAATCGCAAGGAGTTCCTGGGTTTTTTTCGTGGACTATGGATTGGCTCCATCTCCGATCTTCATGCCCTCATCAACCGGGAAACATGCAGCTCGCTTATTTATATCGTGAACAGGTAGACGATAGTGATCACCGGACCTAATAATTGAATCGAATTTCGTAGATCGTTGGCCACATTTTCCCGGTAATGAAAACCTTTTTGGTAGCCGAATCGTAAGCGATCCCGTTCATCTCCTGCGCATCCGGATATTTGGTTTTTGCCTCATTGACAAGCGATGTCAGGTCCAATCTGCCAACGACATGACCGTTTGCAGGATCAATTTTTAAAATATACCCGGTGAGCCATTGGTTGGCGTACAGGTATCCGTTGATATACTCGAGTTCATTGAGGCGTCCCGCGGGTCCGTTATTGTCGGTGACGCCCAAAATTTTGACGAGTTTGTAGGTGTTGGGGTCCAGGTAGCTGATGTTGCTGGTGCCGTCAGTCATAATGAGGTAGGTCCCGTCTGTCGTGAGTCCCCAGCCTTCGGCACTGGGGAAGTTGAATTCGCTGATTTTTTTGAAGGTCTTTGCATCATAAACAAACCCGATTTTGGTCGTGTACGTGAGCTGATAGATTTTTCCGTTCAAAAAAACAATCCCTTCGCCAAAATATTTTTTCTTGTCGATCTCGACTTTTACCTGGATTTTCCCCGTTTTGAGGTCGACCACGCCGAACAGCGACCGGGTTGATTCAAAGTTTGAATCATAACCCGTGCTCTCGTAAAGCTGGCCATCGTGAACGAGCAATCCTTCAGTAAAGGAGGTGGTATCGTGCGGATAGGCGTTTATGGTACTATAATTGATCAGGGGAGGGGTAGCATCGGATTCGGTGCCTTCCTGGCTGTGGTTATCGTTACTGCAGGAAGCCAGAAAGAGCAGGGTGGAAATCACTATCGGTCTTATGGTCGTCATCATTCGTTGAAAAAAGGCAAAAATAACACACAGACAATGACTTAAGAACAGTAGGTAGATAAATTTCATCGGTAAAACTTTGATTTACCATTTATTTTGATTTTCTTTATAAGGCTTATAATCTGAATTCCACCACTTCACTATATATCATTTGCGGTATATCCTGCTTGGTGCGTTTTAAAATGCAATTCCTTTTTGACTAACCGTCAAATCCAATCCTTTTCGCCTGGCATAGCTCACTAATCACAGATACAGCAACATTTTCTTTCCATTATCTGGCCGCAGGCCATTCCAATTCCTCCTGACCGTCTCCAATAGCCTTTGAATTTCCGGAAACAAAAGATTTTTTGATGAGAAGAATTCTACTCTTGTTGATTACGTTCCCTGCCGTACTATGTACAAGCGCCCAAAGAAAATGCGGCTCTGTAGATTACCGGAAAGAATTCGTCCAGCATATACCTGGCCTGCAGGAAAGAATTGACGCCATTGAAGCCTTCACCAAAAATTTACAGGCAGGACGGTCTCCCGCAGCCAACGATAGCATTACCGCCTCTTCCTTGATCAATATTCCTGTCGTTGTCCATGTCGTTTATCATGCGAACGCTGCCAATATCAGCGACGCCCAGATTAAGTCACAGATCGACGTGCTCAACCAGGATTATCGGCGCTTCAATGCAGACAGCATCAACACGCCGTCGTATTTCCAACCGTTTGCTGCCGATTGCGGTTTTCATTTTGTTCTGGCCAAAGTGGATCCCACCGGCCACAGCACGACCGGGATTATTCGCAAGCAAACATCCATACAACAGTTCAACATCAACGACGACATCAAATTTACCGCCGCCGGCGGGGACGACGGATGGGACGCTGACAGTTATTTCAATATCTGGGTTGGCGACCTCTCCAGTGGAATCCTGGGATATTCCAGCGTCGTTGGCGGACCCAAGGCAAACGACGGCATTGTCGTCACCTATACGGCTTTTGGCACGAAAGGAACGGCAACGGCGCCCTTTAATGAAGGACGTACCGGCACACACGAGACCGGGCACTGGCTTAACCTGATTCATACCTGGGGCGATGCCGATTGCGGCGATGACCATGTCGCAGATACACCTCCGCAACAGGCAGCAGAATATGGCTGCCCCGGCGGGATTATTATCACCTGCAACGACG
>Ga0070731_10003476_pt1 | contig 14212 bp, 14 predicted proteins | sample Coa_R1_2_FD_66448 | JGI IMG/M metagenome (GOLD analysis project Ga0070731, IMG submission 66448) | Surface soil microbial communities from Centralia Pennsylvania, which are recovering from an underground coalmine fire - Coalmine... | ecosystem: Environmental > Terrestrial > Soil > Unclassified ... | reverse complement strand
CGCCATCGCGTGCTGCTCTTGGAGGCCGGCGGACACGATCGTCATTTCTGGATCCATGTGCCGCTTGGCTTCGCCAAGCTGTTCAACGACCCCAAGGTCAACTGGCTCTACAAATCCGAACCGGAACCCGAGCTGAACAATCGGCAGGTGATCCAGCCGAGGGGCAAGGTGCTGGGCGGATCAAGCTCGATAAACGGTCTGCTTTATGTCCGCGGGCAACACGAGGACTATGACCACTGGCGTCAACTCGGCAATACAGGCTGGGCCTTCGATGATGTGTTGCCCTACTTTCGGCGTGCCGAAGACCAGGAGCGCGGGGCCGACGCGTTGCATGGCTCGGGCGGGCCGCTGTCGGTCTCCAATGTGGGCGAAGCGCATCCGTTAGCTGAAGCCTTCATCGAGGCGGCGCAACAATCCGGCATTCCCCGCAACGACGATTTCAACGGCCCGACCCAGGAAGGCGCCGGCTATTTTCAGCTCACCTCAAGAAAAGGCCGCCGCTGGTCCACCGCGGCCGGCTATCTGAAACAGGCGCGCAACCGGCCAAACCTGCGCGTTGAACTCAACGCACTGGCAAGCCGCATTTTGTTTTCAGGGCGGCGCGCCATCGGCATCGAATATCGGCAAGGCGGCGCCACCCATACCGCCTATGCTAACGGCGAGCTTATTCTCTCCGGCGGAGCCTTCAATTCGCCGCAGCTCCTGCAACTATCGGGGCTGGGACCGGCGAAAATCCTGCGCGACGCCGGCATCGAGCCGATCGCCGACATGCCGGGCGTAGGCGCCGATCTTCAGGACCATTTCCAAGTCCGCATGCAGTTCCGCTGCAATCAACCGATCACCGCCAACGATGTCATCAACAACTGGCGACATCGCTATGGCGCCGGAATCCGCTACTTCATGACCGGCAAAGGATTGCTGAGCATCGGCGCGGGATATGCGGGAGCGTTCTTCAAGACGCGGCCCGATCTCGCTACGCCGGACGTGCAAATCCACTTTCTGATCTTCTCAACCGAGACGGCGGGCGCCTCGGTGCATCCGTTTTCCGGCTTCATGGCGTCGGTGTGCCAGTTGCGGCCCGATAGCCGCGGCTTCGTGCGCATCAAGTCGAACGATCCGGCGATGCCGCCCGCGATCCAGCCCCGCTATCTCTCGGCGCGCAGCGACGGCGACACCATTGTGGCGGGATTGAAGAAACTGCGTGACATCATGGACCGCCCGGTGATCCGCCAGCTGATCGCGGAAGAGCGCGCCCCCGGCGAAAAATGCACAAGCGATGCCGATTTGCTCGCCTATGCGCGCGCGACCGGCACCACGGTCTATCACCCGACCTCGACGTGCCGCATGGGATCGGACGCAAATGCCGTGGTCGATGAACGCCTGCGCGTGCGTGGCTTTGAACGACTGCGCGTTGTCGATGCCTCGATCATGCCCACCTTGGTGTCCGGCAACACCAACGCTGCGGCAGTCATGATTGGTGAGAAGGGCGCGGATATGATTCTGCAAGACGCCACCGGCACGCCGCTCGCAATTTCGGCGTAAACACCCGCTCCACCCTCGGCCCAAGAGGAAAGCGTCGCGCCGACTGTCATCCGCGCGACGCCGAACTCATCCGTGTTCAGCGAGCCAAACTGCCAGTGGCGCTAAGCCCGACGCGGCCGACCCGCTGAAAGCTTATGGCTTACCAATAGCGGCAGTGCCAGTGATACCGTCCACGCCAGCAGTGCCGATGATGGCGCCACCAGACTTGCGTCACGTTGCTGCTGCCGGCAGTCACACCGGAGCCCAGCGGCGCAATCGGCGCAGCTTGCGAAGCCGGCACGGCCGCCAACGCCAGTCCCGCGACCACAAACGCAAAGACAGTCCTCTTCATTGAAGCCCTCCTTGAAGGCGAAGCAGTGTTCAAAGTGCGCGCCGCTTGCCAACGGCAACACGACTGCACGTCATCTCGTATCACGAAGGGACTCAATGAGTCAGCTTCTCGAATGAGATTTGATCGTGCGGCAGCATGTTGTGATCAAATAAATTGTGCCGGACGATATTGGATGAACAAATAGTCAGACTTCAACAAGACTTGTCCTACAAGCGAGAACTGTAACGGGTGAGAAGTTCGAAGCCACCTCTAGCTCGGTCCAAGAATCACTCGCACAGTCAACCGTGGCGGTTGCTGTGCGAGTGCAGAATAATCGGGGTCGAGTTACCAGCAATGCCAGCGGTGATGATGCCACCATCCGCAATGGCCCCAGCGGCGTCCGTGCCAATAATACACCTGCGTCACGTTGCTCTGACTGACGCCGGGCGGAAGCGGAGCGACGGGCGCGGCTTGTACCGACGCGGCAGCCAGTGTCACGGCCGCAACCGCTAACGCTAAGACAGTGCCTTTCATTGAAGTCCTCCTTGAACGCGAACGAGTGTTCGCTGTGCGCAACAACACGCCAGCAACGTGGCGGTTCCACGGCACCTGGTTATCAACCGTGTGAAATGAATCCGCGTGCACTGCGGCATGAACAAATAGTCAGGTTCACGACGGTGATATGAACAAACAGTCAGATTCGCATCGGCCCCAAATCAAATCAGCCGAGACCGAACAGCGCCATTGCATTATCGCGGCCGATCTTGCGGCGATCTGTCTCAGAAATGTCGGTCGAATCGAACCAGGAGCACGCTTGCACGTGATCCTCGAACGGATAATCGACCGCGAACAGCAGGCGATCGGCCCCGAGCGTGAGAATCGCGTGGATCAGCGACTGAGTGCAAAAATTGCCGCTGGTCGTCACATAAAAATTCTGCCGGAAATAGTCACCCATGGCGCGTTTCGACGGCCGTCCTGGCACCTTGGTGAGTCGGTGATCGAGCCGCCACAGATCGTACGGAATGCGCTCGCCGAGATGACCTATGACAATTTGCAACTTTGGATAAAGATCGAACAGGCCCGAGCCCATCAGCCGCAGCGAATGCATTGCGGTCTCTTCGGCAAATCCCCACGGCGACGCGATCAGCCAGGGATGACCTTCATAGGCCTGCCGGCGCGTCGGCAACGGGTCGCGCGGGTGCAGGTAGAACGGCACGCCGAGCCGCTCGACAGCCGCCCAGAACGGGTGGTACTGCGGCAGATCGTAATAGACCGCGCTATCCGCGTGGCCGATTTGCGAGAAGCTATTCACCAGCGCGCCCTTGAACTTCAGTTCGCGCACGCAGCGCTCCAGCTCCGCAGCCGCGGCTTGCGGATCCTGCATGGGCAATGCGGCTAAGCCGGCAAATCGATCCGGCCGCTTGGCTATAGTTTCCGCCAAGGCATCGTTGGCCTTGCGTGCGAGCTCGACGGCTTTTTGCGGATCGAGCACGCTCTGCACGCCATTAGAATTGAGCGAGATGACTTCGATCTCGATGCCGTTGCGATCCATCTCCGCGAGCCGCCGGTCATGCAGGTCGAGAAGCCGCGGCTGCAGACCGGTCCAATACTCGGTCTGGTAGCGCATCGATCGGTCGGTCGTATCGGGAATGGCGAAATGTTCTTCGACTGCGATCTTGCCCTGCATATGGTCCATTCCCGGCCGACGACTGTCGCGCGTGGGCAAGCCTGCGATAAGATCGGCACAAAGTCACGCAGGATCGTTTCCAGATGATCGCAACCGAGACCATGACGCTGCAGCGCGACGGCGGCCGCGCGTTCGACGCCTACCTGGCCCGGCCGGCGGCCGCAGCCAAGGCACCGAGCATCATCATCTTCACGGAAATGTTCGGCATGTGCCCGCACAATTTCGAACTGGCCGACAGGTATGCGCAACGCGGATTTGCAGCGCTGGTGCCGAACCTCTATTGGCGCGCAGCTTTTCCCGGCGAGTACGCCTACGACGACGCGGGCAAGCAAGCCGCCTGGGAGCGGCTTGCGGCCCTCGACATCGATATGGCGCGCCGCGACATGGTCACGGCGGTGCAGTGGCTGCGCGATCAGCGTTTTACCAACGACAAAGTTTTTGCGCTCGGCTTCTGCGCCGGAGGCCGCATGGCGTTCGTGGCGGCGGCACGTGCCAACGTCGATGCCGCGGTGTCATTCTACGGCATGGGCATCGCCAAGCACGGCGTCGAATTCGCCGCAGTGAAATGCCCGGTGCACTTACATTACGGTCTCAGGGACCCGCACATTCCGCGCTCTGAAGTCGACGCCGTGACGGAATTGGCGAAGGCACGGCCTAACATCGAGATTTTTCTCTATCCCGAGGCCGGGCACTCATTCTTCAACGCAATCCGCCCCGGCTACCACGCCGCGTCAGCGAGGATCGCCGGCGAGCGTCTCGATGCGCTGATCGACCGCGTGTGCCCCGTCACTGCATCTGCCGGCTGACGGGCCCGCTCATGAATCGCGAACCGCAGCAGTTTTGGCCATCGTCCGCAGCGGTGCGTGTTTTGATCACAGCGGCCGTGCTCGCGAATTGGCTGCCGTCCGCCGCCGCGCAAGACATTCGCGGATTGGAAGTGTGCACGTCCGAGAAGCAAATGGATCGGCGCACCGGATGCCTGCAGGCGAATATTGATTTCCTTCAGCAGGAATTGACCAAGCTCGCTCGCCAAACCGAAGACAAGCTGTCCGCAGCCGACCGCAGCCTTGCGGCTGCCCGCGCCGAGATTGCCGCGCTTAAATCGACCGTCGAGAAACTGAACAGTGAACTCACGCGCATCAAGACGAAAGTCGAGACCGACGGCAAAAAGTAGATCAGAACAAGCTTCCTTGTCCCTCACCGCCGCCCACCGGCCTGCGGCGGCGCCGTAACGGCGGCAGCGGTTGCGCTTGCGGCGTGACGCGGGCATCACCGGCGACCGCGCCGACACGGCCGTCGGAAAACTCGATATCGAGCCGCGTGCCGGCGCTGACCGTGGTTGCGGTGTGCACCGGATGCCCGTCCCCGTCGCGCACCAGTGCGAAGCCGCGCGCCAATACGCCACGATAGGAGAAAGCCGTAAGCAATTGCCCGGCGCGTTCAAACCGCGCCTCGCGCTGGTCGAGGATAACGCCGACCGCGCGCTCGGCGCGCTGGCCGAAGGCACCGACGCGCTCGCGCTGCCGGGCAATCCGCGTGCGCGCCGCGATGATGTTTGCCGCCAGACTAGCGCGCAGCCGCAGGGCGATTGCGCCAAAGCGTTCACGGCGGCGCTCGACATTGGCGCGCATCAAATGTTGGTTCAGTCTTCCGCCGATCTGGGAAAATCTGACGTGGTGGCTGTGGGCGTTGGCGCGCAACGACCGGGGCAGCGCTGCCGATGCGTGATCGAGACGCTGGCGCGGCAACGCCAGCACTCCGTCGGCGTCGGGCAGCGCACGGGCCGCCGAACGAAGTTCGCTCCGCCGTGCCTCTTGATTGCGCTGCCAAGACGCGAACGCGCGCCGCGCCAGTGAATCCACAGAGAGCAGCAAATCGGCGCGCACCGGCACGGCCATCTCGGCGGCGGCGGTTGGCGTTGGCGCTCGGCGATCGGCGACAAAATCAATCAGCGTCACGTCGGTTTCGTGGCCTACCGCGGAAATCAGCGGGATGAAACCTTCTGCCGCCGCACGCACCACGATTTCCTCGTTGAACGACCACAGATCCTCGAGCGAGCCGCCGCCGCGCGCGACGATGATGAGATCGGGCCGCGCCGGCCGGCCGGCAGCGGCTCGTTCGGGCAACGCGTTGAAACCGGCAATCGCGGCGGCGACCTCGGCGGCCGAGCTGTCGCCTTGCACCTTGACCGGCCAGACCAGAACCGAGCGCGGAAAACGGTCGGAGAGCCGGTGCAGAATGTCGCGGATAACGGCGCCGGTCGGCGAGGTGATGACCCCGATTGAACCGGGCAGAAAAGGCAAAAGCTGCTTGCGCGCCTCGTCGAACAGGCCTTCGGCGCGCAGCCGGTTCTTGCGCTCTTCAAGGAGCGCCATGAGGGCGCCAACGCCGGCCGGCTCCAGCGTCTCCACCACGATCTGGTACTGCGAGCGGTTCGGATAGGTGGTGAGCCGCCCGGTGATCACGACTTCCAGTCCGGCCTCGAGCTTCAGCTTGATGCGCGGGGCCGTCTTGCGCCAGATCACGCCGGCGATGCAGGCGCTATCGTCCTTGAGATCGAAATAGACATGCCCATTGCCGTGGTAACTGACTTTGCCAAGTTCGCCGCGCACCCGCACATAGCCATAGGCGTCCTCGATCGTGCGCTTGAGCGCCGCCGACAATTCGGAGACGGTCAGTTCGGGCAGATTGAGGCGTGGCTCGTTCATCGAATCCTTATCGGGGTGGGCGAACGGCCGCTAATGCGCCCCATCGCACGGCGTGGTCAAGGCCACCGTTGGCCCCAACTCGGCCTTGCGCCGACGCCTCGCCATGGTACGGAGACGGGCGGTTTAGGCATCTCTCTCTCATGAACATTCGCCCGTGAACATTCTGCTGTTGGGCTCCGGCGGGCGCGAGCACGCGCTCGCCTGGAAGATGGCGGCAAGTCCGCTCACCGACCGGCTCATCTGCGCGCCGGGAAATGCAGGTATCGCGCAAGAAGCCGAGTGCATTGCCCTCAACATTGCCGATCATGAGGAAGTGATTGCGTTTTGCCGCAACAACAAGATCGATTTCGTGGTGGTCGGGCCGGAGCAGGAGCTGTGCGCCGGCATCGTCGACAACTTGGAAGCCTCCGGCATCAAGGCTTTCGGCCCCGGGCGCGCGGCCGCGCAGCTTGAAGGCTCAAAGGGCTTCACCAAGGACCTGTGCCGGTCGAACCGAATTCCGACCGCCGCCTACGAGCGTTTCCACGCCCCCGATCCGGCTAAAACCTATGTTCGCGCGCGCGGCGCGCCGATTGTCGTCAAAGCCGACGGCCTCGCCGCCGGCAAGGGCGTCGTCGTCGCGCAAGATGTGGCCGAGGCCGAAGCGGCGATCGACATGATGTTCGGCGGCGGTCTGGGATCTGCTGGAATCGAAATCGTCGTCGAGGAGTTTTTGCAGGGCGAAGAGGCGTCCTTCTTTGCCCTGTGCGATGGAGAAGTCGCAATCCCGTTGTCGACAGCGCAAGATCACAAGCGCGCCTTCGATGGCGACCAGGGGCCGAATACCGGCGGCATGGGCGCTTATTCTCCGGCGCCGAATGTAGATGACGCTATGAGCGCGCGCGTCATGGTCGAGATCATCGAGCCGACGCTGCGGGCCATGAAGGCCATGGGCGCTCCCTACAAGGGCGTCCTCTATACCGGACTGATGATTACCGCCGAAGGACCCAAGCTCATCGAATACAACGTCCGCTTCGGCGATCCTGAATGTCAGGTGCTGATGCTGCGGCTGATGTCGGACTTGGTGCCTGCGCTGCTGGCAAGCCGCGACGGCATGCTCAAATCATTCGATCTGCGCTGGTACTCCGAAGCCGCTCTCACCGTGGTCATGGCCACGAAAGGCTATCCGGGCGCTTATGGGCGCGGCTCGGTGATTGAAGGCCTCGACACGGCCGCTGAAGTCGAAGGGACAGAAATTTTCCACGCCGGAACCAAAGCGGAAGGCGGCCGTATCCTCGCCAACGGCGGACGCGTGCTCGATGTTTGCGGGCTCGGTGCCACGGTCCGTGAGGCGCAGGCGCGCGCTTACGAAGCGGTCGCGCGCATCCGCTGGCCCGAAGGCTTCTACCGGCACGACATCGGCTGGCGCGCTATTGAACGCATGCCACCGATCGCGTGAACGAAGAGCCGATGGCCCTCACCTCACGAGCGCGAGCGGGAAATCCGGAGCGGTCGAGTTCATCACCGGGCTCTGTTTATTCGGCAATGCATTTCTTGACGTCCCTGTCGTCGCCGGTGACGCGATCGCCAGCGGGCGCGCCATTGATCACCGCCTCGACTTTGTCGATCGGCGTGCCTGAGGGCGAACGCAACAGGTAAATCGATAGTTAGAGTCGCCGTGTCGACCTGGGCGTCGTCGGCCGGCGAAAGGATCGACAGAATTCCCGGTTACGCCCGCAACGTCGTGGGGCCACATCCTGGGCAGTCACGATACTGCAATGGACCCAGTGCTAGTTATCTCGCAACCCGCTGACGGTCTCCGAGCATCCAGGCGTCAAGGCAAACGAGATGGCGCTCAATCGTATCCGTCTTCCCTGTCCGGCTTGTGGGAACCCGATCGTGCTCTCGCTGCGCAAGGCGGCGCAATATGACTTTCAGGTTGGCTGCGTCGAGTGCAAGACCATTTCGCACTCCGCCGAACTTCTCAACGCCATGAAGGTGAACGACGCCAAAGCCCTGGTCTCGGCTGAAAGCCGCAGCCGCCCCGCCGGCGGTGAACGGGCTGAGTGAAGAGCCGCTGATCCCGGAATTTTCAGGACATTCCACCTGCGCGCGCATATCCCTGATCGATCAAACGCACGGCCCGCACGCAGTCGTGCACACTGATGGGCGGCGGGGCTCCGCGCTGCCAGTGGTCGAGCGCATCGCGCAGGGTGGTGAAGTACGGCGCCGTAACGTCCGTCCCCGGAAACGTCTCGTCTCCCTTGGCTGTAGCAAGCTTCATCACGCCGTCCTTCATGGTGAGGATGGCGTCGCGGCCGGCGATCTTCCATTCGCCGTCCGTGCCGTCGCGCGGGAAGGTGTTGCCGATTTCCACGGTGCCAAGAACACCGCTCGTCGAGCGCAGCATCACCGAGGCGTAGTCCTCAACCGCAAGCTCGTGGGCTCGCCGGGTCAATTGGGCGCCGGTCACCTGAGCGTCGTCACCGGTCAGATAGAGGAACATGTCCAGGCCGTGCGAACCCAGATTGCGCAGACAGCCGCCTCCAGACTCGTTCGGGTCGAGCATCCAAGCGCAGTCCCAGGCCCGATAGCGGGGCGGCGCGGGACGGTTGATGCGGACGTAGATGTGCGAGAGCAGGCCGAGACGACCCTCGGTAAGCAAGGCGCGGGCGCGTTTGGCGAACGGCGCATAGCGCTGCGCCAGCGGTACGGCGACGAATGCATTGAGCTTGGCCGCCTTCGCGGCGACCGCCTCCACTTGCATCGCATTGAGCCCCATCGGCTTTTCCATCAGGAACGGATAGCCGGCGTCGAGCAGGTCGTGGGCAATGGCGGCCATCTGGCTGTGCCGCCCCAGCGCCACGACGAAGTCGGGGCGAACCTCGGCCAGCATCTTGCTATAGTCGGTGAAGGTCGGCGGGTTTTCTACCTCGGCCGCCCGTCGCGCCACGATACCGGCGTCGCCGTCTTGAATGGCGACGAGCTTCACGTCCGGCATCTTGATAAGATGACGGAGATAGGCAGCGTCGTTAAGTGCGTGCCAGTGGCTGACCTCGATGGCCGCAACGCGAATGGTCATGTCCCCCCTCTTCCTCCGTGGATGAGCCCCGCATATTGACATCGGCGGGAGCACAAAGAGAAGCGGGAGTGTTCACAACTGGCCAGGCGAAAACAATGCGCAGCCTCCGGAAAAGCTGTACAGCACGCGCAAAAGGAAGCGTCATGGTGACCGAGCCACGCGCGATTATTTTTATCTGGAAGACCCGGAAGGATACATCATCGCCTTCGGTGAGTCCGACAACTGAAATTAAGACGCCAGCGATCAATCCGGCTTGATGCCGGCGGACTTCACAACCTTCCCCCACTTTTCGTTCTCGTCGGCAAGAAATTTACCGAACGCGGCGGGCGACGCCACAAACGGCGAAGAGCCGAGCTCGGCGAGCCGCGCCTTGAGCTTTGGATCCGTAAGGCCCGCGTTGATCTCTTTGTTCAGCGTTTCGACGATCGCGGCAGGCGTGTTCTTCCGCGCGACGACGCCGTACCACGCGCTTACCTCGTAGCCAGACACAAAATCGCCGATGACTGGCACATCCGGCAATGCCTCCGCGCGCGTCGCCGTCGTCACCCCGAGCGCGCGCAGCTTGCCGGCTTTGACATACGCGATGCCGGCGGAGATCGGCATGAAGTAAACTTGGACCTGGCCGCCGAGCAGATCGGTAATAACCGGCGCCGAACTGCGATAGGCCACATGGGTCAGGTCAACTTTGGCCATGAATTTGAACAGTTCTCCGGCCATGTGCGGCGACGTCCCGACGCCCGGTGATCCCATGTTGATCTTGCCCGGATTGGCCTTTGCGTAGGCGATGAATTCCGGGACTGATTTTGCCGGAAATGAGGGGGCGACGACCATCACGTCGGGATCGCGGCTGATGCCGGCAATCGCAGCGGTATCCCGAATGAAGTCGAAACTCAGGTTTTGGTAGATTGACGCGTTGACCACGTTGGCGAACGACGCCAACAGCAGCATGTTGCCGTCGGCGGGCGCCTCAAGAACAGCCTGTGTACCAAGGTTGCCATTGGCGCCCGGGCGATTCTCCACCACAAATGGCTGACCGAGCCGCTCGGACAGCCACTGTCCTACGAGCCGCGCCAGAATGTCGGGCGCGCCACCCGCGCCAAAGGGCACAATCAGGCGCACGGGCCGCGTCGGATACGCTTGCGCGCAAGCGATTCGCGAGACGGCCGGCAGCACTGCAGCGCCCGTTGCCAGAGAAAGAAAGCGTCGGCGCGGAAGTTTCATGTCGTTGCCCCTGTTGTGTTCGTACGTATGATGCCCGCGTGATTGTAGTCTAAAGCCGCGCCATGAACACAACCGACCGGAGCACAATCGATCGGCAAAACGCATTTTCCGGCACCCGCGAGGTCGCCGAACGATTGCGATTCGATCCCGCCCGACTCGAAGACTATCTCCGTGCGCACGTTGCCGGCTTCGCTGGCCCCCTCGTGGTCAGTCAATTCAAGGGTGGCCAGTCCAATCCGACCTATCTGATCGAAGCGCCACTGCGGCGTTATGTCCTGCGGCGAAAGCCGCCCGGCAAGTTGCTGCCGTCGGCGCACGCCGTCGATCGCGAATTCCGGGTCATCAGCGCGCTACACGCCCAGAATTTTCCGGTGGCCGAGCCGATTCTTTACTGCGCCGACGAGAGCATCGCCGGCACGCCCTTTTTTCTCATGTCCCATGTGGAAGGCCGCGTGTTCTGGGAGCCGCAGATGCCGGGCTCCAATCCCGCCGAGCGCGCGGCGGTCTATGACGCCATGAACGCGACCTTGGCACGGCTGCACACATTCGATCCGATGGTCATCGGGCTCTCCGATTACGGCCGCGGCGAGAACTATGTGGCGCGGCAGGTCGAGCGCTGGTCGAAGCAGTACCGCGCATCGCAGACGGATGTGATCGTCGACATGGAGCGGCTCATCAATTGGCTGCCGGAGCATTTGCCGCCCGCGCAGCCGCCGCGCCTGGTTCACGGCGACTACCGGCTCGACAACATCATTCTCGCGCCCGGTGAAGCGGCCGTCGCCGCGGTGCTCGATTGGGAGCTTTCCACGCTCGGCGATCCGCTGGCGGATTTTTCCTATCATCTGATGCAATGGCACATGCCGCCGTCGGATGCGGGCACCGGTTCGCTGGTGGGAGAGGATCTCGCCACGCTCGGCATTCCGTCGCTTGAGACCTACGTGGACGCCTATGTCGCGCGCACCGGTCTCGACCCGCGGCCGTGCCTGCCGGTCTACTTTGCGTACAATTTCTTCCGCCTCGCCGCGATCCTCCAGGGCATTGTCGGCCGCGTCCGCGACGGCACCGCTACCAGCGCCTATGCGGCCGCCAAGGCCGAAATGGTCGGGCCATTGGCCGCCAAAGCGTGGGAATTCGCGCTGGCAGCCGGAGCATGAAGAGCGTCGGGCTTGCGCTGGGTTCCGGTGGCGCGCGCGGGCTTGCCCACATCGCGGTTCTTGAAGCGCTCGACGATCTCGGCGTGAAGCCCGTGGCAATCGCGGGAGCGTCGATCGGCGCGCTGATCGGCGCCGCCTATGCGGCCGGCATGCGCGGCAAAGACATCCGTCACCACGTCATCGCACTCGCCCACGGCCGCGGCGAAATCAGGCGACGGCTCATGCAATCGCGCGCTGGGACGCTGTCCGATTTTTTCGCAGGCGCTTTCAGCCAGGCGACGCAAATGGATGCGGAAAAATTCTGCGCGCAATTCTTGCCGGAGCAAGTGCCGGCGGATTTCTCAGCGCTCGACATTCCGCTCACCGTGATGGCAACGGACCTCTATCGGCGGCAAGAAGTGCAGCTCGCTTCAGGCCCGCTGCATGCCGCAGTCGCGGCCTCGATCGCAATCCCTGGCCTGTTCCGCCCTGTGGTCATTGATGGCCGTATACTGATCGATGGCGGCACCACTAATCCGCTGCCATACGACGTGGTGACCGGAAAGGCTGACATCGTCGTAGCCGTCGACGTGTTCGGCGTACCCGCGGCCGAACGCGCCGACATGCCGAGCACGTGGGAATGCGTTTTTACCACGGTATTGGTCATGGGCGGCGCCATCGTCGCCGCCAAGCTCAGCCACGCCGAGCCGGACTTGTTGATCCGGCCCAACGTCACGATTTTCCGCACGCTCGATTTCTATCAGGCGAGCGCAATCTTGCGGGCTGCCGAGGCGGTGAAGGCGGAGGTAACGGAGAAGCTCGGCGCGCTGCTGGCTTGCTGATTTCTCATCGTCGCTCCTTGAAAAACTCCTTCAGCAGCGCCGACGCCTCCGCTTCGGCGAGACCGCCGTAAACCTCAGGCCGGTGATGACAGGTGGGCGAGGCAAAAAACTTCACGCCGTTATCGACGGCGCCACCCTTCGGGTCGGCGGCGCCGTAATAGAGGCGGCGGATACGCGCGAACGCGACCGCCCCCGCACACATGGCGCACGGCTCCAGCGTGACATAAAGGTCGCATGCGTCGAGCCGCTCGGAGGCAAGGAACGTCGACACCTGGCGGATGGCGACGATCTCCGCGTGTGCGGTCGGATCGCGATGCGCGATGGTGCGATTGCCAGCGCGCCCCAGTATTTCTCCCTCGCGCACGATCACGCAACCGACCGGCACCTCTCCCCGTTCGCCAGCGGTGCGGGCTTCCTCCAGCGCCATGTCCATGAACGATGCCATAGTCCCTTGCGCTCCACTCTGCTATCAGCCGTCCTTGGCGTGGAAATTATGAACGACAATACTGCACCTCACAAAACCGGAGAGCGCATCGCCAAGGCGATCGCGCGCGCTGGCCTCGCTTCACGCCGCGAGGCCGAGGACTGGATCGCCGCCGGCCGCGTTGCCGTGAATGGCGCGGTGATCCGCTCACCGGCACTGGACATCACCACCGATGACCAAGTGACCGTCGACGGCCAAGCGCTGCCGGGGCGCGAGCGCACGCGGCTGTTCCTCTATCACAAGCCGCGGGGACTCATAACGACCCATTCCGATCCTCAGGGCCGGCCGACCATATTTCAGCACTTGCCCAAGAACCTGCCGCGCCTCGTGAGCGTCGGCCGGCTCGACTTCAACACCGAAGGCCTGCTGCTCCTGACCAACGACGGCGCGCTCGCGCGCGTGCTCGAACTGCCGGCGACCGGCTGGCTGCGGCGCTACCGCGTGCGCGCCCATGGCACGGTGACACAACAACAGCTCGACGTTCTGCGTTCCGGCATCACCATCAGCGGCATCCACTACGCAGCCATCGAGGCTACTCTTGAGCGCGTCCAGGGTTCGAACCTATGGCTTACGTTCGCAATCCGAGAGGGCAAGAACCGCGAGGTGCGTAACGTGCTCGGCCATCTCGGCCTCACGGTCACACGCTTGATCCGGGTTTCGTTCGGCCCGTTTCAGCTCGGCGAATTGGCCGACGGCGAGGTGGAGGAAGTGCGCACGCGGGTTCTGCGTGAGCAGCTTGGAGAGCGGCTTGTGGCACTTTCCGGAGCGAATTTTTCCGCGCCGGTTGCGCCCTCGCCTGCTTTGCCGAAGCGTGACGCCGCGCGCGGCGGCAAAAACCGAAAGGCAGTGAGTCATTCGTGGCGGGCAGCCGAAGAAGGAACGAGCAAACGGCTGCGGCGCAAATTCCACGGCTCGCGCAGCGACGACAAAACGCAGCGCGAACCGCCACCGGCCGACGTGCGTGCTGACGTTCTCACCGACCGCAAAGGCCGCCGCATCCGCGTCGAGCGACATGGACAACCGAAGGCCGAAGAAGAGGCACCGCCGCCGCGCGCAAAGGCCGGCAGATTCAAGAACGACGCGAAGCACGGACAGCGTGGTGGCCCTCGCCGGCGGGCCTGGGCCGATCGCGCATCAGGCCCGCGCCCGTCACGACCTCGAGCGCGATGAGTGGAGCATGATCTTTTCGGAAAACCGGTATCCACTTTTCCGGATCATGCTCTG
>Ga0070731_10003475_pt1 | contig 14222 bp, 13 predicted proteins | sample Coa_R1_2_FD_66448 | JGI IMG/M metagenome (GOLD analysis project Ga0070731, IMG submission 66448) | Surface soil microbial communities from Centralia Pennsylvania, which are recovering from an underground coalmine fire - Coalmine... | ecosystem: Environmental > Terrestrial > Soil > Unclassified ... | reverse complement strand
GCCGCAGACGGCTACTGCATCCTCTTCTTCTCGACCGACACGCAAGAGCTCTTGCATGTCGTCGATCGCGCGGCCGTGCTCAGCGACGGGCGGATCAGCGCCCTGCTCGCCGGCGACGCGCTCACCGAGGACAGGATCCTCAGGGCGTCGATCGGCCGAGCGGAGGCCGCCTGACGGTGCGCAGGCCGAAAGGGACCCCGTGACGATGGGCACCGGGCTCGAGGGCGGCGTCGAGGCGACCGTGCTGGAGCAAGGCGCGGCCGCCGCCGGGCCGCGCGGGCGAAGACCGCGTCGGTCGGCGCTCGACGTCGCGCTGCAGACGGCTCCGATCGCGGTGCCGTACCTGATGCTCGGCGTCCTGATCGCCGTCTACGGGAGTGTCGGCAACGGCGTCTTCACGCTCGGCCAGCTCAACGTGCAGTCGGCGGCCATGCTGCCGCTGCTGCTGGTCGCGACCGGCCAGACCATCGTGATCCTGCTCGGCGGCATCGACCTGTCCGTCGGCGGGGTTGTGAGCCTTACGACGGCGATCGCAGCGACGCGCTTCGGCCACGGCGGACCGCGGATGGTGTTGTGGGCCCTCGCGATCGTGCTGCTGGGAGCCGCGATCGGTTTGTTGAACGGCCTGCTGGTCGCGCGGCTTCGTCTGCAGCCGTTCATCGTCACGCTTGCGACCTGGTCGGTCTGGAGCGGCGTCGCGCTCTGGATCCTGCCGACGGACGGAGGGAGTATTCCGCACGGGTTCATCGACTGGGCGAACGCAACGCCGCTCGGGATCGCGACTCCTGTGTGGCTTGTGCTCGGGCTCGTTGTCTTCTGGCACTGGCTGAAGCGCACGCGACCAGGCATCGGCATCCGCGCCGTCGGGTCGAGCGAGAACTCGTCGTATCTCTCCGGCGTGCCCACGACTGTCACCACGATGACTGCGTACGCGCTGTGCGGGCTGTTCGCGGCACTCGGAGGCCTCTTCCTCGTGACGCAGACGGCCTCGGGCTCGCCGACGGTCGGGAACGACTACATCCTCAACTCGGTGGCCGCGGTCGTGATCGGTGGGACGAGCCTGTTCGGCGGACGCGGCGGGCTGGGCGGCACGATCGCCGGCGCGGCAATCCTCACGCTGATCGCGAGCGTCATCTTCACGCTCAACATCTCGTCGTTCTGGACTCCGGTCCTCACTGGCGTGCTGCTCATCCTCGCCGTGCTGGCGAACTCGCTGACGCAGCTCTACACACGGCGACGGGGGATCGCATGAGCCGGATGCTGCTGCTCCGCCGGCTCGCGGGAAACCGGAGCATCCTGCTCGCCTACGCGGGCGCCGTCGTGCTGTTCGCGGTCACGAGCGCGTTCTCACCCGGGTTTGCGAGCGCGAGTCACGTCCGCATCCTTCTGATCCAGGCGTCGTTCATCGGCATCGTCGCGCTCGGCCAGAGCTTCGTGATCCTCGGCGGGGGCATCGACCTGTCGGTGCCATGGACGCTGAACGGCGCCGCGATTCTCGTCACGCTGTTCGCGAACGGCAAGGACGGCCCACTCTGGTGGGCGATCCCGCTCGTGCTCGCGCTGGGCGCCTGTGTCGGCCTGCTGAACGGTCTCGGCATTGCGCTGCTCGGCATCTCTCCGATCATCATGACCCTCGGGATGAACGTGATCCTCTCGGGCGCGCTGCTGCTGTACACGAACGGTGCGCCGACCGCGGTCGCACCCTCCGCCATCCAGACGCTCGCGACCGGCCGCGTTGGGCCTGTTCCCTACGACACGCTCCTGTGGGCGGGCCTCGCTGCGATCGCGACGCTCGTGCTGACGTGGACGGCGCTAGGCCGGCACCTGTACGCGCTCGGCACGAACCGGACTGTCGCGCTCTTCTCGGGCGTGGCCACGCTCCGCGTGACCGTGGTCACCTATGTCGTCTCCGGCGTCGCCGCTTCGCTCGCGGGCATCGTGCTGACTGGCTACACGGGCCAGGCGTACCTCGGCATGGGTGATCCGTACCTTTTCTCCTCTGTCGCGGCTGTCGCGATCGGCGGCGCCTCGATCCTCGGCGGCTCCGGCCACTACCTCGGCACCGTCGCGGGCGCGCTCATCCTGACCGTGCTCGCCGGGCTCCTCCCGATCCTCAACCTGAACCCGGCCGCGCTTCAGATCATCTACGGACTCGTCATCCTGGTCACGGTCGCCGCGGCGACGCTGCCGGGCCGTCAGGCGGTCGCGCGATGAGGATCACGCGCCTCGAGACGATCGCCGTCGGTGCGGGCTGGAAGAACTGGCTATTTGTCCGCGTCCACACAGATGAGGGGCTTACCGGCATCGGGGAGGGTACGCTCAACGGCCTCGTGGGCGCGATCGAGGCGGCGGTGCACGAGCTCGAGCACCTCGCCGTCGGCGAAGACCCGCGTCGCCCGGTCGCACTCGCAGAGCGTCTGCTCGAAAGCATCTCGAACGACGGCGGCCACGTCCACCGCCATGCCGTTGCGGCGGTCGAGACGGCGTGCTGGGACCTGCTCGGCAAGTCGCTCGGGGAGCCGGTGCACGCGCTACTCGGAGGCCGGGTCCGGGACTCGGTCCCAGCCTACGCCAACGGCTGGTACCGGACGGAGCGCACGCCCGAGGCGTTCGCCGACGCCGCGGAGGGGGTTGTCGCACGCGGCTTCCACGCGCTCAAGCTCGACCCGTTCGGAGCCGCCGCCGGCTTCGTCGCCGATGACGAGCTCGCGCTCGCTGTCGAGATCATCCGCAGGCTCCGCGAGCGCTTCCCGGCCGTCGCGGTGCTGATCGACGTGCACGCCCGGTTCGCCGAGGCGGAAGCCGTCCGCGTCGCGCGGACCTTCGAGCCGCTCGGCGTCTACTGGTGGGAGGAGCCGACGACGCGCGAGCGCGAGGAGCCGAGCGCCGTCGTCGCCCGTTCAACGTCGCTCCGAGTCGCCACGGGCGAGACGTTCCACCTTCCGGGCCAGTTCTTCACGCTCGCCAAGGAGGGCTCGGTCTCGATCTGGCAACCCGAGCCGATGTCGCTCGGCGGCCTGGCGCAGACGCTCGTTGTCGCGCACCTCGCGCAGGCGGCGGGGGCCTGGATCGCGCCGCACCAGAGCGGCGGCCCTGTTGCAACCGCGATCTGCTTGCAGCTCGCGGCGTGCGTGCCGAATTTCCTGATCCAGGAGCACTTCGACCCGTTCAACGAGCCGTGGACCGCCGAGCTCGTCACGTGGCGGCCGGAGATCGACGCGGCGACCGGGCATCTGTCGCTACCGGGCGGTCCCGGCCTCGGGATCGAGGTCGTCGACGAGGTCGCGCGGGCCCATCCGTACGACCCGGACGCCTATCTCAACGTCCACGCCGAGGGCTGGGAACGCCGGCTCGGGCAGAAGGGAGCCTGGCGTGCCGGTTGAGCTCGTGGACGGCGAGGAGCGGGCCTTCCGCGCTGCGGACGGAATGCTTGCCGGCGACATCGTCGTCCTCACCGGTGCTACCGGCGGCATCGGGCGGACGATCGCCCGCATGCTCGTCGCCGCCGGCGCCCGGCTCGCCGTAACCGACCTCGCCGCCGGCTCGGTGCAGGACCTCGCCGCCGAGCTCGGGTGCCACGGAGCGGCCGCTGACGTCTCGTCGGCCGCGGCCTTCGCGAGGTTCCACAGTGACGTCGAGGCCGAGCTCGGGCCGGTGGACGGCATCGTGAACTGTGCGGGGTTGTGGGCGCCGCTTCCGTACGAGCAGATCGACGAGGCGGGCTGGGCGAAGACGATCGCCGGAAACCTCGGCACGGCCTTCGTGGCGTGCTCCACCGTGCTGCCGGGAATGGTCGAGCGCGGCCGCGGCTCGGTCGTCAACTTTGCGTCCACCGCGGGCGAGTACGGCTCGATCACGCCCGCTGCGCACTACGCGGCCGCGAAGGGCGGCATCGTCGCGATGACGAAGTCGCTCGCCCGTGAGGTCTCTCCGTCCGGGGTACGGGTGAACGGAGTGTCGCCTGGGCCGATCGACACGGTGGCGCTCGGTGCGGCGACGCCCGAGCAGAAGGCCGCCGTCGGCAGCCGGACGCTCTTCAACCGGCTGGGACGGCCTTACGAGATCGCGGGCGCATGCGTCTTCCTGCTCTCGCCCCTCTCGACCTTCATGACCGGCACGATCGTGCAGGTCAACGGCGGCTCGCTGCTGTGACGCAGGCCGTCGCAGCCGCAGTCGGGCAGCGGGCGCGGATCGAGCGGATCGAAACGCTCCGTCTCGCGTCGCAGCCGAACCTCCTCTGGGTCGAGGTGACTGACGACCACGGTGTCACCGGTCTCGGCGAGACGTACTACCTACCTGCTGCGGTCGAGGCCGTGCTGCACGAGATGGTGGCGCCGCTCGTGCTCGGCTCTGATGCGCACAAGATCGAGGACGTCTGGCAGACGCTCTTCGCGTGCGCGAACTTCCACGGCTTCGCAGGCGCCGAGATGCGCGCCTTCTCCGCCTTCGACATCGCGCTTTGGGACCTGCTCGGCCAGCACGCAGGCCTGTCGATCTCGACGCTGCTCGGCGGCCGCGTCCGCGACACGATCCGCGTCTACAACACGTGCGTCGACGCGGGCGGCTACCGCGACCAGACGGCGTTCGTCGAGAGGCCGGGCGACCTCGCCGAGGAGCTGCTCGCGGCCGGCTTCACGGCGATGAAGATCTGGCCATGGGATCGCTTTGCGCCGCAGATGGGATCGTCGCTCAGCACCGGGCCCGCCGGCTGGTCGGCGATGGGTCAGGTGGGCCACGACCTCACGCAGGCGACCGTCCTCGAGGGTCTCCGCGCCGTCGCGGGGATCCGCGAGCGCGTCGGGGCCCGCATCGACCTGATGATCGAGGGACATGCTCGCTGGGATGTGAACGCGGCGCTCGCGATCTGCCGGGCGCTCGAGCCGTACGACGTCGCGTGGATCGAGGACGTGATCCAGCCCGACTCGCCGGGTGACCTCGTCCGCCTCGTGCGCGAGTCCCGCGTGCCCCAGTGCGTCTCCGAGCGTCTCTTCTCGCGGTATGCGTTTCGCAACGTGATCGCCGAGGGCGCCTGCCACGTCGTGATGGTCGACGTCGTCTGGGCCGGCGGGATCACCGAGGCACGGAAGGTCGCGGATCTCGCGGACGCGTTCCATCTGCCCGTCGTGCCGCACGACTGCACCGGGCCGGTCTGCCTTGCAGCCTCGCTCCAGGTGTGCGCGCATGCAACGAACGCCAAGATCATGGAGGTCGTTCGCGGATTCATCGACGGTTGGTATCGCGAAGCCGTCGACAACCCGCCTGAGGTCGAGGCGGGCTGGGCGCCGATCCCCGACCGGCCCGGTCTCGGCCTGGCACTGCTGCCGGAGCTCCGAACGCGAGCCGACGTCACCGTGAGAACGAGCCGCCGCAGATGACGACGCTGCTGCTCACCGATGCCGAGCGTTTCCCGTTCGACGCCGACGACCGCGCGACGATCGTCTCGGCGGGCGCGGAGTTGCTCGAACTGCCGGGCCATGATCCCGACGAGGTCGTCGCGGCGTCACGCGGGGCAGACGCCGTCTTCGTCTACCACGCGCGCTTCCCGCGCGAGACGCTCGACCGCCTCGAGGGCGTACGCGTGCTCGCGCGCTGCGGCGCCGGCTACGACAACATCGACGTCGCCGCGGCGCGAGAGCGAGGAATCGAGGTGTTGTACGTCCCCGACTACGGCGTCGACGACGTCGCCGACCACGCGCTCGCGCTCTTGCTCGCCTGTGCGCGGAAGGTGGCGTTCGCCGACCGTGCGGTTCGCCGCGGCGAGTGGCCCGATTACGCGGAGCTCGCCCCGATGCACCGCTTGCGCGGCCGGACGCTCGGCATCTACGGCTACGGCCGCATCGGGCGCAACCTCGCCGACAAGGGCCGCGCGCTCGGGTTGCGCGTCCTCGCCCACGACCCGTTCGTGCCTGACGCGGAGACTGACCGCGAGGTCATCTTCCGCGAGTCGGATTTCCTCTCGGTCCACGTGCCGCTGACGCCGGAGACGCGAAACGCCGTCGGCCGAGCCGAGCTCGCCCTGATGAAGCCGGGCGCGATCCTGATCAACACTGCGCGCGGGCCGGTCGTCGACACGGTCGAGCTGGCGGCTGCGCTCGCCGACGGTCGCCTCGGCGGGGCCGGAGTCGACGTCTTCGATGAGGCGCCGCTCCCGCACGACCATCCGCTCCGCCGGTGCGAGACGGCAGTGCTGACCCCCCACACTGCGGCGTACACAGTCGAGTCGCTGGCCGAGGTGAGGAAGCGCCCGCTTGCCGATGCCCTGCGCGTGCTGCGCGGGGAGCCGCCGACGAACCCGGTGCCCGAATGATCGAAGACCTGTACAGGACGATGCGCACGATCCGCCGCTTCGAGGAGCGCGTTGTCGAGCTCGTCAATGCGAACGAGATTGCCGGCGTGACCCACGAATACGTCGGCCAGGAGGCGGTCGCCGCAGGCGTGTGCGCTGCGCTCCGCCCGGACGACGTCATCACCTCCACGCATCGCGGGCACGGTCACCTGATCGCGAAAGGTGCCGACGTGGCCCGCATGACCGCCGAGCTGCTCGGGCGCGTCGACGGGCTCAACCACGGCCGCGGCGGCTCGATGCACATCGCCGACCTCGGGCTCGGCATCTACGGCGCGAACGGCATCGTCGCCGCCGGCGCGCCCATCGCCGCCGGCGCGGCCTGGGCCGCCGTCCAGGACGGCTCGGGCCGGCTCGCTGTGACCTTCTTCGGCGACGGCGGCGCGAATCAGGGCGTCCTGCACGAGACGATGAATCTGGCTGCGCTCTGGAGTTTGCCGCTCGTCTTCGTCTGCGAGAACAACGGGTACGCGGTGACGCTCTCGCAGCAGCGTTCGACGGCCGGCTCGCTGGTCGAGCGCGCCGCTGCCTACGGCATCACGGCAGAGTCGGTCGACGGCATGGACGTCGAGGCGGTGCTGGACGCGACCTTGCGTGCCGCCGACCGTGCTCGCGCCGGTCGCGGGCCGACGTTCCTCGAGTGCCGCACCTACCGGTTCGTCGGTCACCACACGGCCGAGCGGACGATGAAGCTCGGCTACCGGACCGACGAGGAGATCGCGCGCTGGCGCCGGCGGGATCCGCTCGTGCTCGCCGCCGCGAAGCTCGACGAAGGCCGGCAGGCTGCGATCGACGACGAGGTGGAGGACGTGCTCGAGCGCGCGGTCGAGTTCGCGCGGATGAGCCCGCGTCCCCGGCCGGAAGACGTGTTCGAGTTCGCGTACGCCAGTGGCCTCCGCCCGCGCGACGGGGTCGCGGCGTGAGCCGGGTGCGGTACCTCCAGGCGCTCGGCAAGGCGCTGCGAGACGAGATGGAACGTGACCCGAGCGTGTTCGTGGTCGGCGAGGACGTCCGCGAGTCGCTGCGCGGTGTCACGAAGGGGCTGCTCGACGAGTTCGGCGAGTCACGCGTGCTGGACATGCCGATCTCGGAACAGATGTTCACAAGCTTCGCCACCGGTGCCGCGCTCGCCGGCCGGCGCGCCGTCGTCGAGTACCAGATCCCGTCGCTCCTCTACCTGGCGTTCGAGCAGATCGTCAACCAGGCGCAGAAGCTGCGCCTGATGACCGGCGGGCAGGCGAAGGTGCCCGTCGTCTACCTCGTCCCGGGGTCGGGAGCCCGGCTCGGGCTCGCCGGCCAGCACTCGGACCATCCCTACTCGCTCTTCGTCCACGCCGGCGTGAAGACGGTGCTGCCCGCCTTCGCCTCCGACGCCTACGGCCTGCTCGTTTCTGCCGTCCGGGACGACGATCCGGTTGTCTTCTTCGCGCCTGCCGCCGCGTTGCCGACGCGCGACGAGGTTCCCGACGAGCCGTACGCGATTCCGCTCGGTCGCGGCCGCATCCACCGGGAGGGAACCGACGCGACCGTCGTCGCGATCGGCCACCTCGTCCACGATGCGCTTGTGGTGGCGGACGAGCTGGCAGACGAAGGCGTGTCGATCGAGGTGTTCGACCCGCGAACGCTGTATCCGTTCGACTGGGAGCTCCTCGGTGCGTCGCTCGCGCGCACCGGGCGCCTCGTCGTCTACGACGACGCCAACCGCAGCTGCGGTCTCGCGGCCGAGATCCTCGCGACTGCGGCCGAGGAGATGCCGCTGACGTCGCCGCCGAAGCGCGTCACGCGCGCGGACGTGACGATCTCGTTTGCGGTCGAGCTCGAGCTGGCGGCACTGCCGAGCCGGGAGCGGCTCAGGGCGGCGGTGCGCGAGGTCGTGAGAGAGGCAGCGCACCGATGATCGAGGTGCACATTCCGAAGCTCGGGATGTCGACGATCGAGGTCGACGTCGTCGCCGTCCACGTCGCGCCGGGCGATCGCGTCGACTCCGACACGATCGTGATCGAGGTTCAATCGGAGAAGGCCAACTTCGAGGTCGAGGCCGGTACCGCCGGCGTCGTCAAGGAGGTGCTCGTGCAAGAAGGTGACGAGGCGAAGGTCGGAGACGTTGCCGTCAGGGTCGAGCCATGAGCCTCACGGCGGCGCCGCCGCAGGTCGATGCGCCGTTCGCGACGGCCTTGCTCGAGCTCGGCCGGCGGCGTGAGGACGTGGTCGTGCTCTCTGCCGACCTCTCGAAGTACACCGACGTGCTCCCGTTTGCCGAAGAGTTCCCGCCCCGCTTCTTCCAGGTCGGGATGGCGGAGGCGAACATGATGGGCATCGCCGGCGGGCTTGCCAAGACCGGCTTCCTGCCGGTGGCGGTGACCTACGGGGTGTTCGCGACGCGCCGCGCGTACGACCAGGTTGCGATGGCGCTCGCCACCGGCCCGTCACGCGGGATCGTCGTCGCCTTCCTGCCGGGGATCACGACGCCGTTCAAGGCGACGCACCAGGCGATCGACGACGTCGCGCTGATGCGGGCGCTGGCCGGCATGACGGTGATCGATCCGGCCGACGCCACCGAGCTCGCCGCAGCGCTCGAGTACGCCGTCGACATAGCCGGGCCCGTGTACATCCGCGGGCTGCGTGGCACGGTCGCGCGGCTCTTCGAGCCTGCCGGCTTCGAGCTCCGCGAGCGGGAGATCCTCTCCGGCGGCGAGATCGGATTCATCTCGACGGGCCTCGGCACCGGTTGGGCGCTCGAGGCTGCCGAGCTCCTCGACGGTCGCGCCTCGATCATGCACGTCCCGGTTCTGAAGCCGTTCCCGGCCGCGGCGGTGGCCGCGTTCGCGTCGCGTTTCGGCGACGTCTCGACGGTCGAGAACCACTCGATCGTGGGCGGGCTCGGCTCCGCGGTCGCCGAGGCGCTGGCCGAGCACGGAAGCGGGACGCGGCTCCGCCGCTTCGGCGTTCCCGACCGGTGGGCACCGGCCGGTTCGCTCGCGTACATCCGGCGCGAGCTCGGCCTCGACCCCGAGGCGCTCGCGGAGGCCGTGCGATGACCGCTGTGGCCGAAGTCACAGTGGCCGGGCGCGCCCACGCCATCCGGCGCACCGTCCTCCGCATGTGCCGCGGTCGCGGCCAGGGCTATGCCGGCCAGGGCCTCGGGCTGGCCGACCTGATGGCCTGCCTGTACTTCTCGGAGCTTCGACCCGGCCTCGACCACCTCGTCCTCTCGACCGGGCACAGCGCCATCGCCGTCTTCGCTGCGCTCCACGAGCAGGGCGTGTACGAGCTCGAGGAGCTCGAGTCCTACGGGATGGACGGCTCACGGATCGAGGAGAGCCCCCTCGAGGGGACGCCGGGATTCGAGATCACCGGCGGCTCCCTCGGGCAAGGTCTGTCGCAGGCGGTCGGGATGGCGCTCGGCGAGCGCTTACGCGGCACGGGCGGCCGCGTCTACTGCCTCGTCTCCGATGGAGAGCTGCAGGAAGGCCAAGTCTGGGAGGCCTGCATGGCAGCGGGGCACCACCGGCTCGACAACCTCGTCCTGCTGGTCGACAACAACCATATGCAGGCGGACGGCGCGACCGCAGACGTGACGGGCGTCGAGCCGGTGCCGGAGAAGCTCGAGGCCTTCGGGTTCGCCGCGCGCCGCATCGACGCGAACGACGTCTCCGAGGTGCTGGACGCGTTCGCCTGGGCGAAGGACCAGCGCGGGAGGCCGGCCGGTCTCGTCTGCGAGAACCTTCCGGGCAAGGGGGTGCCGAGCTTCGAGGTCTACGAAAAGGTGCACTACATCCGCGCGCCCGACGAGGTCTGGGCGACGGCACTCGAGGAGCTCGGATGAACGTCGGCGAATGGACGGCCCTGGATCAGGCGGGCGGCACGCTGCCGATCCCGCGCCCCTCGAAGATCATCGCCGTCGGGCTGAACTACCGCGACCACGCCGCCGAGTCGCAGATGGAGCTGCCCGAACGGCCGCTGCTCTTTGCCAAGTGGCCGAACTCGCTGATCGGCGACGGCGAGGCGATCCGGCTGCCGCCCGAGAGCGCGCAGGTCGACTTCGAGGCGGAGCTCGGCGTCGTCGTCGGCTCCGTGTCGCGCGGGTCGGTTCCGGTCGAGCGCGCCCTGGAGCTCGTCGCCGGCTACGTCTGCCTCAACGACGTCAGCGCCCGCGACGTCCAATTTTCAGACGGTCAGTGGACGCGCGGCAAGTCGTTCGACACGTTCTGCCCGGTCGGGCCCGAGCTCGTGCCCGCGAGTGCGGTGCCGGATCCGCAGGCGCTGCGTATCCGCTGTCTCCTGAACGGCGAGGTCATGCAGGACGCCACGACCGCCGACATGATCTTCTCGGTCGCCGAGGTGATCGCCTTTGTCAGCTCGTCGATCTCGCTCGAGCCCGGTGACGTGATCGCGACCGGCACGCCGCCCGGTGTCGGCTTCGCACGCACGCCGCCGGTCTTCCTGCGTGCCGGCGACGTCGTGTCGGTGGAGATCGAGCGGATCGGAGTGCTCACCAACCCGGTCGTCGCCGCGGAATGACCGGCGGCTACGCGGAGCGCTGGGCGGGTGCAAGCGCCTCGCACTCACGCACATATCGAGTCGCGCCCACCGAATCGTAGAAGGCGACGGCAGCGGCAAGGCCGCTCCCGTCGCCGGTCAGCCGCGCGCCGAGGAGCCGGCACTGTGCTGCTTCGGCAGCGGCGCCGATCTCGTCGCAGATCGCAGCCGCCTTGGCGACGTCGCCGCGTGCGAACGCACGCGCAGAATGCGCCCAAGGCTGCGGGTACGGCTCGAGCGCGTCCGCCAGCTCGGCACCACGCCCAAGCGCGGTGATCGTCCACGAGAACACGTTTGCGACGAAGACTGCAAAGCCCGGGCCGCCGGGGCTTGCCAGCATTGGCAGGAAGCTCTCCGCGAGCTCGGCGGCGCGGCCCTCGTCGCCCTGCTCGTAGAAGGTGAAGGCCGCGAGCGCCTGCATCGGGAGCACGTTCTGCGGGTCAACGGTACGGATCGCAAGCTCGAGCGCGCGTTCGACGTCGACGAGTGCCGGCTCGAGCTGGTCGCGGGCGAGCCGGATCCGGCCACGGATCATGTAGTTCGCCGGCGCGAGGTAGTGCGGCGCGCCGGCTTCGACCTCCGCGACGAACGCTTGTGCGCCGGCAAGCGCTTCGTCCCAGCGCCCGGCTGCGTACAGCGGCCAGGCGACCACACCTGCCAGCCATCGTCCGAACGCACGCTGTCCGAACCGCTGCGCGTCCTGTGCCGCCTCCCGCCAGAGGTCGATCGCCTCTCCGAGCCTCCCACGGATGGACAGCTGGACGGCGAGGTTCCCCTTCGCCCGCAGCATCTCGAACGGCTCATTCGCGCTCTCGGCGACCTCGATCGCCTCGGCGAGGTCGACCATGCCTCCGTCGTCGCCGCGGACCGCTCGAGCGGTTCCGACGTTGTTCAGCGCTGCGCCGCGAACCGCATCCAGCCCGAGAGCCTCGGCCATCGCGATCGCCTCGGTGCCGATCCGGACCGCCTCGTCGTTCTGGTTTGCGAGCATGTGCAGTCGCGACGCGGTCGCGGTTGTCATCGCCTTCACCGGTGACGGCGGCAGCGGCGCGACGAGTGTGCGGGCGCGGTCGAGGTGCTCCCAGGCGAGGTCGCGTTCGCCGCGCACCCACTGATGCTCGGCGAGGCTGTGCTCCGCCTCCGCCGCGTGTGCGGCATCGTCCGCGGCGAGGAAGAGGTCACGCGCCTCCAGGGCGACGTCGACTGCACTCTCGTCCAGCGCAAACATCGCGCGGCAGAGGCGGAGAAGCAACACCCCGCGCGACGACTTGTCGAGGTCGAGGGCGGCACGGTAGTACCTCTCCGCCGCGTCGTAGGCGTGGAGGCCGAAGGCGCGGTCGCCGGCCTCCGTCAGAGCCCGCGCCGCGGCGCCGGCGAACGCGTCGGTGCCGAGGCCTGCGGCGACGCCGAGCTCGAACGCTTGCAGGTAGTGGTGCGCGAGCATCTCCGCGTGATCCTCGGGCCGGCCGAGCTGCTCGATCCACTCGGCTGCGTGGCGGTGCTTGTCGGCGCGATCGGCACGCGGGATCTGCCCGTATGCGACGTCGCGCACGAGCACGTGGCGGAAGACGTACTCCGTCTCGCCGGCAACCGTCGACTGTCGTTCGCGGCGCACGAACTCGCGCCGCTCGAGTGCGTGCAGCGTCTCCGCGGCGCCGCCGACAGCGCCGAGCCAGAACGTCTTGCCGACGACGGCGGCGTCCTGCAGCAGCGCCTTCTGCTCGGGTTCGAGCAGGTCGAGGCGCGCTGCGATCAGCCCCTGCACGGTCTCAGGCAGCTCTCCGACCTCGCCCCGGTCGCGCAGGATCCGAACGTACTCCTCCGCGTAGAGCGGATTGCCGCCGGCGTGTGCGAGCAGCTCGGCCTGCGTCTCGGCAGGCAGCACGGAGCGCTCGAGCAGGCCGCCGAGCAAACGCGCGGTCTCGTCGTCGGAGAGCGGCGAAAGCGAGATCGTGAGCGCGTTCGGCTTGCCGCCGCCCCAGCCGGGCCGGCGGGCGAGCAGCTCGGGCCGTGCGGTGCAGACGACGAGCAGTGGCACGTCGCTCGTCCAGTCGACGAGGTGGTCGACGAAGTCGAGCAGGTTGTCGTCTGCCCAGTGGAGGTCCTCGAAGACGAGTACCAGCGGCCGCTCGTCGGCGAGCCGCTCGAAGAAGCGGCGCCACGCGGTGAAGGCCTCGTCGCGCCGGTCGCCCCCGCCGCCGGCGTCGGAGGCGATGCCGACCAGCGGCCGCAGATGCGATTCGACCCACGGGTCGTCCACCGCCGCGTGCAGCTTCCGCGCGGTCACCGGCTCGTCGTCGCCCTCGAGGATGCCCGCCTGCGCCTTGACCATCTCGCTGAGCGCCCAGAACGTGACGCCGTCGCCGTACGGGACGCAGCGCCCGTGCCGCCACGACGTGATCTCGGTCTCAGCCTCGATCCGGCGGTAGAGCTCGTAGACGAGGCGGCTCTTGCCGATCCCGGGCACGCCGACGAGCGTGACGAGCTCGGGCGAGCGCTCCTGCCGTGCGTGGTCGAGCGCGCCGGCGAGCAGCTCGAGCTCGCGGTGCCGGCCGACCAGGTCGGCGCCGTGCGTGCGCTCGACGTGGACGCGGGAGCGGGGGGCGATTGCGAGCCAGGCCGGCACCGGCTCGACCTTCCCCTTCGCAGCGACCGGCTCCGACTCGGCATACTCGATCGCCCGCTCGGTTGCGCGGTGCGTCTGCGCGCCGACCAGGATGCCTCCGGTCGGCGCCGCCGCCTGCAGCCGCGCGGCGGTATTGACGACGTCGCCGGTCGCGAGCGCCTGCCCCTCGGCGGGCTGTACGTCGAGCGTGACGAGCGCCTCGCCGCTGTTGATCCCGATCCGTAGCTCGACTTCCTCGTCGGCGGCCCAGCCGCGAATGGCGAGCGCGGCGCGCACGGCCCGCTCGGCGTCGTCCTCGTGTGCGACCGGCGCGCCGAAGATCGCCATCACCGCGTCGCCGATGAACTTCTCGACCGTGCCGCCGAAGCGCTCGAGCTCGCCCTTCAGGCGCCTGTGGTACGGGTCGAGGAACGCCGCTACGTCCTCCGGGTCCATCGTCTCGGCCCGCGCGGTGAATCCCGCCAGATCGGCGAAGAGCACGGTGACGACCTTGCGCTCGCGGCGACCGGCCATGCCCCGAGTCTACGACGCCCGGCCTGCACCGACACATCCGCGCCCGGGATTGAGCGGTTGGCCGGAACCTGACATGCTCGACAGCCGAGAACCCCTCGTGGCGGGTGGCGCAACTTGGGCGGGGGGCCGACAACCGCCCACGGCACCAACGAAACGGAGGCTCTCGATGAACGTCACGCCCACCTCGAGGCTTGCGCATCC
>Ga0070731_10003474_pt1 | contig 14224 bp, 10 predicted proteins | sample Coa_R1_2_FD_66448 | JGI IMG/M metagenome (GOLD analysis project Ga0070731, IMG submission 66448) | Surface soil microbial communities from Centralia Pennsylvania, which are recovering from an underground coalmine fire - Coalmine... | ecosystem: Environmental > Terrestrial > Soil > Unclassified ... | reverse complement strand
CTCGCGACGTTGGCAGTGAAGCGGCGGGAGACATCGCGGCAATTGCTGTTCGACGAGGGCAGTCAGCTCTGCGGACGGCAAGTAGGCCGCGATCAACTCCCCGAGAATGTTCGGCCTTGCAGCCAAACACAAGCTTTGGCATTTTGTGGCATCCATGTGATCTCTCCGCGGCTGCTCTCGCTCATCACCGAGTCGGACGCTTTTTCTATCATTCCGACCTATATGCGGCTCGCGAGTCAGAACGAGAAAATTCTCGCCTTTCGCGCAGACGAATATTACTGGCGGGATCTCGGCAAGCCCGAGAATGTAGCGCAGGCCGCCCGCGACGCCGCACAACGGCTCATTGAGTTGTAGGTCGCGAGTTATGTCCTGTTCTGAAACGCTACCTCGCTGTCCGCGCTAAATCACGAATCTGATTTAGATATTCAATGTAGATTGGAATCGGGATATCCGGCGAGTCGCCGTCATTTAGGAAATGTGACAGCCGAATTTCGAGTGGGATCGTGCGGATCACCTCGCCGAAGCGTGGCATCTCCAAATACTTCACTCTCCAGATTTCGAGCATCAGCGAGCGAAATTCTTTGCTGATGAATCCCATCTTTCGTCCTCCTAGGTAGATTCCGTCGAAGTGCCGCTCCTCCAGCGTCTTCCGAATCGGGTCGTCCGGCGGAGAAAAAATGTAGACCAGGTGCAGCAGATCCGCCAGATCGCCCCACAACACTTTCTCCTCATACGCGCTGAAGCGGAACGGCGTTGCTCCACGCTGCTGAATCACGCGGACGTGATCGGAATCCCGCACACCTTGCCGCGCAGGTTCTTCGCGAAACCAGCGGAGTTGTTCCACTGCAAGATTGTGACGCAAGAATTCAACCGCATACGCGTTTGGCAAGTACACCTTCGGATCATCATCCAAACGCTTCAGCCAAAGAGTCCAGTCCCGGCGCTCCATCAGGCTGAGCAATTCGTTGAGCACGGCCACGGTCATGTCCGGGTGATACTTCACCGCCTGCCAGAAATGTTCTGTCGAATCGTAGGTCGCGCCATAAAGACGAATGCCTTCTTCGATGGGATACCAGTTCGAGAGCACGCGTGCTGCAATCGATGGCGATGCGCTCCAGCAGTTCAGGGCATGCTTCCATTTTTCCTGCACTGCCAGAAAACCTTCGGCATAGCCCGGCGGAGTCGGTTCCTTCACTCTCGCCAGTTCCTGATCGAGTTCCTCACGGGTATGAGTGATCAAAGTTTCCAGCGGGCGTCCATCGGCCATGGAAATCACCCGGCTCTCAATACCACGACGCAAGAGCTCGCGTCCCAGGGCCCGTCGCGCAGCATCGTCGAACTCACGGTCACCTTTCCAGCGCTGGGTCTGCGATTCGATGTAAGGAAACAGATCCGCGAGTGTCTTGAATTCAATAAAGCCATGGATTGCGAAAGTGACCGGGTGCTGATCTTTCATGATCACGGTTGACGGCGTCACAAGTGCCTGAAGGGAAATGGGTTCCGCGAGCAAGCTCGGACTCAGCATTAGCCCCGCAAAGCCCAGCATGACCCATTTGCATACGAAACGAGTTGTTCTCGAGAACTTGTCCATTCGATTGATCCTTGGAGCGCCTAATCATCACACATTTGTCAAGCACCGGCGGGTTCTCGAAAAGTTACCGAAGTTTTTCTAAAACCCTCCAAATTGTTGTTTCTAAAAGGATTAGCTGATATTCATGGAGTGGCTGAGGGCTCATTCCGTGCCTCAGTGTGCTTACTCGAATGACTGGTGCCACCAGCGTTGCTATAGGCCTGCCCGCGCACTCGCGCTCGTGGAGAGGACTGTCTCTTTCCGCCAAGCTGTACATCACCCTGATCGTCAGTACAGGACTCGCCACACTGGTATACGGCGGAGTTCACCAGAGCAGCAAGAACATCGCCGAATTCATTTGCTATCTGGGCATCGCTATTCTGGCATCGCGTCTAAAAGTCAACTTGCCGGGAATAACCGGCACGCTGTCGGTAAATTTTCTGTTCATCCTGATCGGTGTCCTCGAACTCAGCTTCAGCGAGACGCTGATTCTGGGCGCGGTCTCGATGCTGGCGCAGTGCCTCTATCCGGAGCGTCCCAAGGCGATCCAGGTGACGTTCAACGTGTGCGCTGGGTCGGTTTCGACGGCGCTAGCGTACGTGGTCTATCACCACCCGTTGGGATACCAACTGGTGGGAAGCCGCCCCGTCTTGTTGGGATTGTCGGCGATCGTCTATTTCATCGCCAACGCGGGCTCCATTGCGATGGTTATCTCTTTGACGGAGCGGCGGCCGATCATCCGGATTCTGGTCGACTGCTACTTCTGGTCATTTCCTTACTATCTCGTCGGGGCAGGGATCGCGGGCGCAGTCACATGGCTCAACCGAAGTTTCAACTGGGAAACATCCCTGCTGCTGGTTCCTGCGGTCTACATCATCTACCGATCGTATCGACTTTACCTCGGGAAACTGGAAGACGAGAAGCGTCACGTTGAGGAGATGGCGAGTCTGCATTTGCGGACGATCGAGGCTCTGGCGCTGGCGATCGAGGCCAAAGACCACACCACGCACGAGCATCTGCAGCGGGTGCGGGTCTATGCGATTGAAGTTGCCAAGGAACTGGGCGTGACCGGGCCTGAACTCGAGGCTCTGCACGCGGCAGCGCTGCTGCACGATATCGGAAAGCTGGCTGTTCCCGAGCACATCATTTCGAAGCCCGGCAGGCTGACGCCGGAAGAGTTTGAAAAGATGAAGATTCACACTCTTGTTGGCGCCGAGATTCTGGAGCGTGTGCGCTTCCCGTATCCGGTCGTGCCCATTGTCCGCGCTCACCACGAAAAGTGGGACGGCTCGGGCTATCCAATGGGATTGAAGGGAGCCGAGATTCCGTTGGGAGCTCGCATCCTTTCAGCGGTTGACTATCTCGATGCTCTTGCTTCTGACCGCCAATACCGCCGCGCGCTGCCTATGCGCGAGGTGATGCAAAAGCTGGGGGCCGAATCGGGCAAGTCGTTCGATCCGAAGGTCGTCGACATTCTGCAAAAGCGCTATCAATATCTGGAACGGTTGGCTGTCGCCAAGTCGGCACAAGATCCTAGCGGCCCTCTCACCACCGCGATCAAGATCGAGCGAGGCCACGAGCCGGCTGCGGGATTTGAGAATGCGACGGTGCAAGACTATGCGGGACGCGAAACTACGTTCTTGTCATCCATCGCAGCCGCCCGGCAAGAGGCGCAGTCGCTGTTTGAACTGAGCCAGGATCTCGGCGCCTCGCTGAGCCTTACCGAGACGTTGTCAGTATTCTCGATCAAGCTCAAGCCGATGGTGCCTTACGATGCGATCGCTATCTACATCAAGCGCGAGGACGAACTGGTTGCGGAATATGTGAACGGAGACAATTACCGCCTGTTTTCCTCTTTACGTATTCCGCTCGGGCAGGGGCTTTCGGGCTGGGTGGCTCACAACCGAAAGCCCATCATCAATGGCAATCCATCGGTCGAACCGGGATACCTGAACGATTCTTCCAAGTTCAGCACCTTGAGTTCGGCGCTGGCAGTGCCCCTCGAAGGCGTCACCGGTGTGATCGGTGTCCTCGCACTCTACCGAGGGCAACGCGACGCCTTTACATCGGACAATCTGCGCATTCTGCTTGCCGTTAGCGGCAAGATGGCGCTATCGATTGAGAACGCGCTCAAGTACCAGCAGGCGGAGAGTTCCGCCACCACTGATTACCTCACGGGGCTGCCCAACGCACGGTCGCTCTTTTTGCAACTTGATCGGGAACTGGCGCGGTGCAAGCGCGATAATTCGACCCTGATGGTCATGGTTTCCGATATGGATGGCTTCAAGCAGATCAATGATCGCTTCGGCCATCTTGAGGGCAACCGCGTGTTGCGGCTCTTTGCACAGGCGCTGAAAGACAGCTGCCGCGAATATGATTACGTTGCGCGAATGGGCGGAGACGAATTCGTGGTCATTGCACCCGGCCTCGAAGCCGAAGCGGCTGGCAAAAAAGCGGAGCAGATGCGAGCTCTGGCCCGGCAGGCGGGAAGCGAAGTTTGCGGCGAAGATATTCTCTCGCTGAGTGTCGGACGTGCCATGTATCCGGAGGACGGTAACGATGCGGAACAACTGCTAGCCGAAGCCGACCGGCGCATGTACATGGAAAAACAGAAACAGCTCTCCTATAAGGACCGCCGCTCGCATCCGCGCATCAAGTGCCGGGTCACCATCGAAATGGCGATGGAACCTGGTGGACCGCCGATGTTCGCCAATGTGACCGACGTGAGCCTGGGTGGATGTTTCGTAGAGACCAGCACGATCGTCGCGCCCGGCAGCAGGATCAAGCTTGTATTCTCCATGGATGACGCCAGCTTGTCGGCTGAAGGTGTGGTGGCACGACTGGATGCTGGTACGGGTGTCGCTGTTCAATTCCGCGAGATGAACCGCGAAGGCCGCGAACGAATGTTCAAGATTCTGGAGTTCGTGCAGAAGACAACCACATTCTTCAATAACCGCTATATCAATAGTCTAACCAAGAGTTGACCGATCGGGATTAACCGACCGGGATTCACCGGCAAGAATCCAAAGTCAAACTGAGCCGCTACTGGGGTTTAGAAGCGCTTGAAGGGCGCCGCGCGCGCCCTTACACTAGGGGGTATGCACGTCCACGGCGCGGGTGGTCCAACGCGGGTTCTCAAGATATCGCTCGCCGTGACCCTGGTCTACATCGCCCTGCTGGTGGTCGCAGGCGTCCGATCCCATTCCCTGGCCCTGCTTTCCGAAGCCGGACATAATCTTTCCGACTTTCTTGCGCTCCTGCTTTCCCTAGTTGCGGTCTACTTTCAGTCGCGCCCGGCAAGTTCCACCAAGACCTATGGCTATCATCGCGCCGGAGTGCTGGCCGCACTGGTCAATGCCACCTCGCTGGTTGCTGTTTCATTCTTTATCTTCTACGAGGCCTTCCGCCGCTTGCAGCATCCGGAGCACGTGCAGGCCAGTGTGATGATGTGGGTGGCTGGAGCCGGAGTCATCATGAACGGCGCGATCTCCTTCCTGTTGTATCGCTCAGCGGGCTCTTCCGGAGGAGACGTAAACATCCGCAGCGCACTGCTGCACGAAGTTGGGGACACGCTTTCGACCGCCGCAGTGATTGTCGGCGGCTGGTTCATCCTGATCACGGGAAATTACTGGATCGATTCCGCGCTGTCGTTCGGCATCGGCGCACTGATTCTGTGGTCAGGTTTCGGCATCGTGCGCGAGACGCTCAACATTCTGCTGGAAGGTACGCCGCGGGGCATGCAACTGGAGAAGATTACGAGTGCGATTTGCTCGGTCGAAGGCGTCAACGACGTACACGACCTGCACGTCTGGAGCATTGGCTCGGAATCCCACGCACTCTCCTGCCACATCTCGATCGCCGACATTCCGCCGTCGGTCAGCGAACGCATTCTGCACGACGTGAAGGACCGCCTGCTTCACGACTTCCGCATCGTCCATACGACGATCCAATTCGAGCACGTAGTTTGCGAAGTGGCGCACGGCTGTGTCATTCCCGTGGGCGAGACCGAAGAACATCACCATCATCACAGCCACTAACGCCAAGATCCATGCCTTGACTTGGCCGGAGAAGTGCACATGTCTACCGCTCCCAAGAGGATACGACACATTGACAAAGGGGTACTGCTAGTCTCATTCGTTGGGAAGGTTCTCGGGGTGTGCCCCAACTGTGACGGCCCCGCACTTGTCACAAGCCAGTTAAAGCGTGCCGTACCGTTCGTGCCGACTCACTCTAGGGTCAACTGTCTGCGATGCTCTTTTCAATTGGTCCCGGACGGGAAATGGCTAGGCCCAGTAAAAGGACTTGCAAAGGCCCGTTGCCCAAACTGCGGATTCAAATGGCTCAAGCGAGAGTTGCGTCTGCGTCGACTTAACAACAGAGCATCGCAGCGGGTCTCGATTTCTTGTCCGTCGTGTGAGATGGCAACCATGACCCCAATTCAGTGGACGAGGGAAAGATTTGATTCGCCTGTAGACCCGGTCGCAGGGCTGCCTCTGTGGCTGAAGTGGTCTTGTTGCGGTCAAACACTGTGGGCGTATAACGGCGAGCACCTGAACAAACTACGAGCGTACGTGGCGGCGAGTTTGCGAGAACGCACAGCCAACAAACATTTGTCTATGTTCGCCCGGCTGCCACAATGGATGACCGCGGGTAAGAATCGCGAAGCGGTTCTTTCTTCTATCAATCGTCTGGAAAAGAAGCTTGCATTGGTCAAGGCCTGAGAGTAGCTGCCCTGCGGGGCACTATTTTAGCCCCTCTGTCCCTCAAAGATTTCCCGTGCCCGCTCAATCGTGTCTGCCTCCTCCGCCGACTTGTCCGGCCGCAGCCGCACGATTCGCGGAAAGCGCAGAGCGTACCCGCTCTCGTGCCGGTCGGACCGCATCATGTTGTTGAACGCCACTTCCAGCACGATTTTCGGCTCAACCACACGGCGGAACCCCTGATCTTCCAGCGTGTGCTCCAGAAACCACTGCGTCATCTCGGCAATCTCAGCGTCGGTCAATCCGGAATAGGCCTTGCCGATATTTTCGAGCTTGTCTCCGTTCCACACGGCGAAGGTGTAATCGCTAAGCACGCCAATGCGTTTGCCGTGTCCGTACTCGACCGCAGTCACGACGACGTCGAGCGTCGCGAGTTCACGCTTCATCTTCAGCCACGACTTCCCACGTTTGCCCGGCGTGTAAGGCGAGTCGAAGTCCTTGATCATCAGTCCTTCATTCCCACGCGCCTGCGCCGCCGCAAACAGTTCCTCCAATTCCTCCGTCGACGCCGCCCGTAACACCGGCGCGCGAAGAACGGAAGCGGTCACGGTTTCGTCCGCCTCTCCAAACGCCAGCTTCCCCTGCTCGCCTTTCCTCTGTGTTCCTCCGTGTCCCCTATGTTTAAGATTTTTCTCCGCCAGCAGTTCATCCAAGATCCGCCCCCGCTCCCGCAGTGGACGATCCATTACTAACTCGCCACCCGCATACAACACATCGAACACCAGATACGCGACCGGAATTTCCTGCAACATCTTGTCGCTGACTTTCTTCCGTCCCAGCCGCTGCTGCAATACGCTGAATGGGCGCGCCCGCCCCGTTGGACTCTCCCACGCTACAATCTCACCATCCAGAATTGCATCCTGCGCGAGCCCAGCCAGCGCGTCTGGCAACTCCGGAAACGATTCCGTGATTTCGTCGCGTGTGCGCGAAAAAAATCTAACCTCGCCGTCTTTCACATGAGCCTGGGCGCGGATGCCGTCATACTTGTCTTCGACTGCCACTTTCGCGAAGTAACTCAGTCCCTCCTCTGCCGACTCAATCGGACTCGCCAGCATGAAACCCAAAGGATGAAACATCCGCATCGCAGCTTCAGCGAGCCGCCCCGAAGCCGCCAGCCGCACCGTCTCCCCGATATCCCCCAAAAGCATGTTGGCCCGCTGCACTTCAGCAAGAGTTCCGCCGTAAGCCCGGGAGATTGCCTCCTCGACCAGACTCTCCTTCAATCCGATCCGCAGATCGCCGGTGATGATCTTCACAATGTATTTGGCTTCGAGAGGTGTGGGGCGCGAAATAAGATCGCGCACGATTGCTGCCTTCGCGGCGGGACCGCGCGCGGCTGCGATCTGACGGAATGCCGCCTCAACCTCCAACAGTCCGACGCCCTGGCCGGCGCGTTCGGGAAGGACATCGCCGGCCACCGCTCCCAAGTCACCGTGACGCCGGTATGCGGCATTCATTTCGGCTTCATCGCTGCCAGACAACTCCGCGACGATCTGCCAAAGCGAGCGACCACCGACTTGTAGCGTGGTTTCTTCCCACACCGGAAACGCCCGCCCCGAGAGGAATACCGCCGACACCTCCGCCTCATCGACTGTACGCGACTTCAGATAGTCTGCGACGATCCCCGTCTTCATCAGCTTCTTCGTCGTCCCCGCAATTTCTTCGCAAGCCTTTGCCAACCGCAGCATGATCGCCTCGAAGTCCCGTAGCGCTCTTCAGTAGCGGCTGTTGTCGCGGGGCTCGCCCTCTAGCCCGCGTGCGCCACCTTACTTCCGCCCTAACTCCCGATCCGACTTCCACTTACAGCCAGCGCCATCCAATCCTAAACCACTCTCAGCCTGTGGTACCCTAGAGGCTGCGTCGTGCCCGGTTCAGGAGCATCCAATAGTCGTGCGTTCTCTACGGAATTACCTCAAGTTTCTCGTCGCCGTGCAACTTCTGCCCGCCCTTGAGAGCGGTGAAGAAACTCTGGTCGGCGGCCAGGCCGTGCTCGAAGGCGTGATGATGCGCTCTCCGCACGCCTGGGCGATTGCCTGCCGCAAGCCCACCGGCGAAGTGGTTACCATGAGCGAACCGCTGGAGCGCCCTTCAGAGAAGCACAAATGGATGGCCTGGCCCATCGTCCGCGGCGTGATGACGCTCGGCTACGCGATGAATCTCGGCTACCGCGCTCTCCGCTTCTCGGCTAACGTAGCCATCGAAGACATAATGCAGGACGATGCAGACGCCAAGATTGCGGACTCGAAGAAGAACCATGTAGCGACGGACGCCTCGTCCGTAACGCCGAAGCCTGCCCTGAGCTTGTCGAACGGGCAAAGCGAGGCGGAATCTTCCGAGAAGCCCGCAGTAAAATCCGCCACCCGCGAGAAAGCCGCAACAGTCAGCAACTGGCTGGCCGCCGGTAATCTTGTGATCTCGCTCGCCTTCTTCATATTCATGTACAAGTACCTGCCGCTGCTGGCGGCGACGGAACTCAAGAAGATGGACCCCGCTCTCGGCGGACGGATTATTTTCAACCTGATCGACGGCGGCATTCGCCTCGTCTTGTTCCTACTCTTCATCTGGGGAGTGTCGCTCTGGAAGGACATTCGCCGCGTCTACGAGTATCACGGCGCCGAACACAAAACAGTTTTTGCGTTCGAGAATGGCGACCCCCTGAATACCGCGGCCGTGCAGAAGTATTCCACCTATCATCCCCGCTGCGGCACCAGCTTTCTGATGACCGTCATGCTGATCTCAATTGGCTTCTACATGCTCGTCCCCTATACCACGTTCTGGGCGCGCTTCGCCTCGCGCATCGTGCTGCTGCCGGTCATCGCCGGTGTCTCGTACGAGATCATTCGCTTTGCCGCCAAGCATCGCGGATCGCTCTTCGCCCTTATGACTGCTCCCGGCCTATGGCTGCAGCGCATTACGACACAGCCGCCTTCCGATGAAATGGCCCAATGCGCCATCACCGCCCTTGATCAAGCCATGTCCCTCGAAAAAGAACGCGGCGGCGAGTTGGTGATTGCCTAGCGGTCCCCCCGCGAATACTTCCTCTCCGCATCTACCACAACTAAAATTGTAGAGACGTAACTTGTTTACGTCTCTGCCGCCCGTGCCACAGTCGGTGCGGAGGAACCCGAGACGTAAGCCACGTCTCTACGAAGGTCGCTTGCCATGTTTGAACGCCTCGATCAAATCGAAGCCCGCTACGAAGAACTGACCAACGCTCTCGCTTCGCCGGATATCGTCAACGATTCGGCGAGATACCAGAAGACTGCCAAGGCGCACGCTGAAGTCGCGCCGATCGTCGAAAAATATCGCGAATACAAAGATCTAACCAAGGGAATCGCCGATAGCAAAGCTATGCTGGCCGACGAAAAAGATGCGGAGATGCGCGCCTACGCGCAGGACGAACTCAACCAACTTGAAGCCCGCGTCAAGACGGTGGAAGAAGATCTGAAAGTTCTTCTCCTGCCGAAAGATCCGAACGACGAAAAGAACATCATCCTTGAAATCCGCGCCGGTACTGGCGGAGACGAGGCGACGCTCTTCGTCGCCGAAGTCTTCCGCATGTACACGCGCTACGCCGAAACGCAGCGCTGGAAGGTCGAAGTGCTCTCGTCCTCGGAATCGGCCGCCGGTGGCCTAAAGGAAGTCATCGCCATCATTGAAGGCAACCGCGTCTTCTCGCAGTTGAAATATGAAAGCGGCGTACACCGCGTGCAGCGCGTGCCCGCGACCGAGCAGCAGGGACGCGTCCACACTTCGGCCGTCACGGTTGCCGTACTGCCCGAAGCCGAAGACGTCGACATCAAGATCGAAGCCAAAGACCTGCGCATCGATACGTTCTGCTCCTCCGGCCCCGGTGGGCAATCTGTCAACACAACTTATTCGGCGGTGCGCATCACACACCTTCCCACCAACACGGTAGTCAGTTGCCAGGACGAAAAATCGCAGATCAAGAACCGCGAAAAAGGCATGCGCGTGCTGCGCTCCCGTCTCTACGAAATCGAAATGGAAAAGCAGCAATCGGCGCTCGCGAAAGAACGCAAAGCTATGGTCGGCTCCGGCGACCGCAGCGAGAAAATCCGCACCTATAATTTTCCGCAGAACCGCCTTACCGATCACCGCATCGGCTTCACCATCCATCAACTCGAAACCGTAATGGATGGCAAACTGCAGCCACTGATCGAGGCGCTCACGACTTACTATCAAGCCGAGAAAATGAAACAAGAAGCCGCCAGCGTCGTGTGATGAAAGGAGCGCCATGCCCGACCTGCACTCAACACTCGCATCCGTTCTCGCTGATCGCTATGCTGCGAACGCCGTACGCGTCCGCGAGTTGGCTGCTCCGCTAACCGAGACGCAGTTCTGGAGCAAACCATTCCCTTACGGAAACAGCTTCGGCCACCTCGTCCTCCATCTGACCGGCAACCTGAATTACTACATCGGTGCGCAGATTGCGAAGACCGGGTATGTGCGTGACCGCCCGCGCGAGTTCAACGACCCGAATCCGCCATCGAAAGAAGAAGCGCTGAAACGCTTCGATGACGCGGTTGCCATGGTGAAGCAAGCCATCTGCGTGCAAGCATCCGACGATTGGTCCGCAGCATATTCAGCAACGGGCACCGACGCAAGTACACGCCTCGACATCGTCCTCATCTGCGCCGCCCACATCCAGCACCACATCGGACAAATGATCTATCTGGGATATGAGTGGCAGCGGCAGGCAAGCACAACTCCGTAGAACCCCACTCGTCGTCGCTTTCCTCTGCGTCCTCCGTGTCCTCTGTGTTTAAATTTCCTTGTGCAGCTAAGAGAATCCCTGGCGGCAGCGATCGTGCGCCTCGCATTAGCCCACGTCCCATCCCCACGTCTGAATGCCGAGTTGCTCCTGATGTTCACCCTCAATTGCGATCGCGCTTATCTCTTCGCGCATCCCGAGCGCGAGCTTACTTCGGATGAACGCACGCGCTATGAATCCTCTCTCACCAAGCGCGGCCATGGAATCCCCACGCAGTACATCACCGGCCACCAGGAATTCTGGGGCATGGATCTCATCGTGTCCCCTGCGGTCCTGATTCCGCGCCCGGAGACGGAACACGTGATCGAAGCCGTACTGGATTGTGTGAAACAAGCAGATGTCGAGCGGGCGCCCTCGCCTGCTGGCCCGCGCCAGATAGTCGATGTAGGCACTGGCTCTGGAGCGATTGCGCTAGCCCTAGCCAAAGAATTTCACCAAGCCGAAATCACCGCTACAGACATTTCTCCAGCCGCTCTTGAAATCGCCCGTGCCAACGCCGCCCGCCATCAACTGACAGACCGAATCCATTTTCGCGAAGCCGATCTGCTAGCAGGATTTCCCGCCAACTCTTTCGACTTCATCGTCTCTAATCCACCCTATGTCGGCGAATCTGAAGAAGATCAAGTCCAGCTCGAAGTTCGCAAATTCGAGCCACGTAACGCTGTTTTCTCCGGAGCCACAGGATTAGAAGTGATCGAACGCCTGATCCCGCAGGCCAAAGCGGTGCTCAACCCTGGCGGCTGGCTGATCATGGAAATCAGCGGAACCATCGCGGACCGAGTAATGGAATTGCTGAAAGACTGGAGCGAAGTCACGATCAAACCGGATCTGCAATCAATTCCGCGCGTAGCCCAGGCTCGGAAATCTTAGCCGCGGATTTCCGCGGATCACGGATAGAAAACCAAGGGAAACAAAAATCAGAATATGGGTTGTCAGTGACGATCCGTGCAAATCCGTGGCTAGTATTTTGAAAGAGGCTAGCGCTGCGCGCCCGCGGGCAGGATGTCTTCCACATCAATAATTTCGGTCGGATACTTTCCCGTATAACACGCCGAGCAGTATGTAATCTTCTCGCCCTCACCGCAGGCTTTCTTGAGACCTTCCAGCGAAAGATAGGCCAGCGAATCCGCGCCAATGTAATCGCGAATCTCGTCCACAGATTTATTGGCGGCGATGAGCTGTTTTTTCGAAGGCGTGTCCACGCCGTAGTAACAAGGCGAGATCGTCGGCGGGCACGAGATGCGCATGTGCACTTCCTTCGCGCCTGCGCTGCGGATCATGCGCACAATTTTCCTGCTGGTGGTGCCGCGGACGATTGAATCGTCGATCAGCACCACGCGCTTGCCCTCAAGCAGCGATCGGACCGGATTCAGTTTCAGCTTCACCCCAAAATCGCGCACGCTCTGGCTGGGCTCAATGAATGTCCGCCCGACGTAGTGGTTGCGTATCAGAGCGAAGCGAAACGGGATTCCACTCTCCGCCGCGTAACCCACTGCCGCAGTCACACCAGAATCTGGTACAGGAACGATGAGATCGGCATCCACGCCCGCCTCACGAGCCAGTTGGCGTCCCAATTCTTCGCGGCTGGTCTGCACTGCGCGGCCAAAAACAATGCTGTCGGGACGCGAAAAATAGACATGTTCGAAGATGCAGCTCGATTGCGGAGCGGACGTCGAGTAGAAGCGCGAACTCACGCCTTCCGGACCTACAACGATCAGTTCTCCTGGCTTCACGTCGCGCACATACTCGGCACCGATCAGATCGAACGCGCAGGTTTCCGATGCAAACACAATCGTGTCGTGCTTCTGCCCTTCCAGCGCTGGAATGCGGCCCATGGCCAGCGGTCGAAAGCCGCGCGGATCGCGCACCGCGAAGACGCGGTCGTTGCTCATCATCACCAGCGAAAACGCGCCTTCCACGCGGCGCAGCGCATCCGCCACGGCTTCGGGCAGCGTTTGCTCTTTGGAAAGCGCGATCAGGTGAACGATGACTTCGGTATCGCTGTTGGTCTGAAAAATCGAGCCTTGACTTTCGAGCCTTGCGCGCACCTGCACTGCATTCACCAGGTTGCCGTTGTGAGCGACGGCGATCGAGCCCTTATTCGATTGCACCAGAATCGGCTGCGCATTCAGCAGCGCCGAATCTCCAGCAGTGGAGTAGCGCGTATGCCCGATGGCCAGCGTCCCCCGCATTTTCGAGAGCACATCTTCGGTAAAGATGTCGGTCACAGACCCCATGGACTTGTGCGCGCGCGAAGTCAGCCCGTCGGACGTGACAATCCCTGCCGATTCTTGCCCGCGATGCTGCAGCGCATGCAGCCCAAGGTAAGCCAACTTCTCCGCCTCGGGATGAGCGAAGATCGCCACCACGCCACACTCGTCATGAAATTTGTCGGAAGACAAAGCTTTTGGCTCCTAAGTTCTTAGCTGCTAGCTCAACCTAAATTCGAAACATGCGCCACAGAAGACGGTTCCCTCTGTGTGCCTCAGTCCCCTTTGTGTTTCAAGCTTTTGACTCTTCTTCAATCTCTTGACTCGACTCAACCCGCTACCACTAATTCCGGATCCGTCCGCAACGCCGCTTCCAGCGCCCCTTCGTAAGCCGCATTCAACTCTGCAACCGGCGCTGAAATCGTTACCGCCCCGTCGAGCGAAATTTCCAGCCGCTCAGGAATCGTCTCTCCGATCGCGTCCGCGGCCACGCCATGCTTCTTCGCCACTTCTTTGATTCGCGCCACATGCTCCAGGTCGCAAGAGATCAAAATCCGGCTGGCGTCTTCGCCAAACAAAGCAAACTCCGCAAACAGCCCCCCAGACACTAGGTTCACCCGCGCGCCCATACGCTTGGGCATGGCTTTCTCGACTAACGCGACCGCCACGCCGCCGTCGGCGCAGTCATGCGTTGAATCGACCAGCCCAAGCTGAACCATTTCAATGACGGCCTTCTGTAGCCCAGCTTCCTTCTCCAAATCAAGTTGCGGCGGATATCCCCACAGCGTGCCCAGAATTTCCTTGGCGTATTCCGACGAGCCGAACTCGCTTTCTGCATCGGTGATGTCGCCCGCTTCTCCAGTGTGCAATAGGACGATCGAGCGTCCAGGCG
>Ga0070731_10003473_pt1 | contig 14225 bp, 13 predicted proteins | sample Coa_R1_2_FD_66448 | JGI IMG/M metagenome (GOLD analysis project Ga0070731, IMG submission 66448) | Surface soil microbial communities from Centralia Pennsylvania, which are recovering from an underground coalmine fire - Coalmine... | ecosystem: Environmental > Terrestrial > Soil > Unclassified ... | reverse complement strand
ATAACGGATGAAAAAACCACCCGACGAAAAGTTCTTCAATGTGTTGCGGATGTTCAGTTTTTGAGGCAGGACAAAATCTGGCCCACCGGCCCTTGCGTCGCCGTCGCAACTTTCGATTCCATCCGCCGGTAGAGGGCCAGCACGCGTTTGCCGGTTTTGGTCAACTCAGCCCCGCCATGTGTTTCTCCACCGCGGGATGCGCTCACGAGTGGTTCTTTGAAGCAACGATTCATTGTGCGTACCAAAAGCCAGGCGCGATTGTAAGACATCTCCATTCGCCGAGCTGACTCAGAGATCGAGCCGGTTTTCGAAATATGGCGCAATAACTCCGCTTTGCCCGGTCCGAGGGCAATCTCCTCGCCCCGATAAATACGGAATAGGGATTTGTAGTGCTTGCGTTTGGTTTTTGTTGGCTTTGCCGCCATGACGGAAGTTTGTGCATAGGAGGTTTGGGAATCCAGTGTGAAGTGCAGCCGGACCTTTCTTGACCGGTTTGGTTATTGCCCGTACGCTTGGACTATGGCGAATGCCAAAAACAAAAAGTCGCGCCGCAAAGCCATGATGCTCGGCGTAGGACTCGATTCGGATGGCCACAAACGGGTCACTACCGGACCGAACTTTGCGTTGGTTGGCGGCTCGGAAGAGACGCATGAGGTCATGACGGAAAAGGTCATCAAGATCAACGAAAAGCTCGCAGCCCGCGGCAAGCAGTTGGAAAGTGTCAGTTCGGACGAGTTCGACGAAATAGCCGATTCGGTTGGATTGCATCGTCCGAAGCAGAATTAGTCGCGCACGGAAGCGCGGTTTCCTGGCATTAACCGCGCGAATCCTGCCCATTCCTTGACTCGCAGTTTTGCCCTTGGTACGGTTCAAGTGTGACTGTTTTACAATTTTGAATAGAGTGCCCGCTGAAAACGCATCTTATTTGCCGGTCATTATCCTGCTGGTGGCAGCAGTTGGCTTCGCTTTGACGCCGCTTGTGCTGGCCTGGTTATGGGCAAAAAAATTCTCACCTAAAAAGCCGGGCCAGGAGAAGAATGCGACATACGAATGCGGCCTGGAATCGAAAGGAGATGCGTGGGTCCAGTTTCGATCTGAGTATTATCTTTACGCCATCATCTTCCTGATTTTCGACGTGGAAACAATTTTCCTGCTGCCTTTCGCCGTGGCGTTCACTGGTTTGGGTCCATTGGCGTTCATCGAGATGATGATTTTCATATTCATGCTCGTTGCGGGCCTTGTGTGGGCATGGCGGAAGGGAGTACTTACCTGGAGATAAGATGGACGAAGGACTAAGAAGTGAATTGCAGAAACAAGGCGTTTTCACAACGACGCTGGAGGACCTTTACAATTGGGGCCGTAAAAACTCGGTGTGGCCGCTCGGGTTCGGCCTGGCGTGTTGCGCCATCGAAATGATCGCCGCCTCAATGTCCCGGTGGGACCTGGCGCGATTTGGCGCAGAAGTGTTTCGGCCATCGCCACGGCAGGCGGATTTGATGATCGTGGCCGGCACCGTTACCAAGAAAATGGCGCCGCAGGTTGTGCGTCTTTACAACCAGATGCCGGAGCCGAAGTACGTGATCGCGATGGGAGCGTGCGCGATTTCGGGCGGGCCCTTCAAACAGGGTTATAATGTGCTCAAGGGCATTGATCGTTTTATTCCGGTGGATGTTCACATCCCCGGTTGTCCGCCGCGGCCGGAAGCGTTGCTTCATGCGTTCATGACCTTGCAGGAGAAGATCGATCAACAACAACTCACTGGCGCGGGCAAAGCGCGGCATCTGGATGCCGCTAAGCCGAGTGAATTTCCGGTGCCGCAATTTGGCGAACACGACCTCGAGCCTGCGAACAATCCGACGGTTTGGAAGGCTCCAGTTCTCGTAAGGCAAGGATAAGAATTTTACGTGCTCTCTCTCGAATCCATCAAAAGCCAGGTTGAGCAGGCGATTTCCGGCGCGAAGCTGGAGATCGTGAAGAACGACGCGCCGTCAGCGCAGCATTCACTGTTGGTGGATAATGCGCACGCCGTCGCGGTCGCGAAATACTTGCGCGACGACCCGGCGCTTCGTTTCGATTACGCGTCGAACGTTACCGGCGTTGACTGGCTGGACGCGGAACTGAGCGAGAAAATCAAGGTCAAGAAAGTCGTCGATGGCGTCGAGAAGGAAGTCGAGGAAGTAAAAAAGACGATGCGCCTTGGATACCTGGAGACCGTGTATCATCTTTACTCGATGGAATTGAAGCACGGCCCGCTCATTATTCGACTGCGCACAGAGAATCGAACGGACAAGGCGCATTTGCCATCCCTTACACCTGTGTGGCGCGGCGCGGAATTTCAGGAGCGCGAGATTTTTGATCTTTACGGAATCATTTTCGATGGCCATCCGGACTTGCGGCGTATCCTGATGTGGGAAGGGTTTAAAGATTTTCCGATGCGGAAAGATTACACGGAGCCGGATGATTACGAATACGAGCCCACGCCGCACGACGAAGTGCTCGAAAAGACCAAGCAGCATTATCCAGCGGAGGCGAAACCATGAGCGCGCCTGCCGCTGAACATAATTTGACTACGTCGATTCCTGCTCCGGAGGGAGCTGGTTCGCCAAATTTTAGTGTTCGTCCAAAGATAAGCAGCGGCGGAGCAGTTGAGGGAGATTTGCTCGAAGTTTCGATGGGACCGCAGCATCCCTCGACACACGGTGTGTTCCGCATGGACATCGTTCTGGACGGCGAACAGGTGGTGAAACTCAAGCCCGTCTTCGGATATCTTCATCGCAACCACGAAAAGATCGGCGAAGGGACGACTTACCTGGCTTCGATGCCGTATACGGATCGGCTGGATTATTTTTGTTCGATGACGAACAACTGGGCTTACGCGCTGGCCGTGGAGAAACTGGCGGGACTGCAAGTGCCGGAGCGTGCGGAATATTTGCGTGTGATTCTGGCAGAGCTGACGCGCTTGCAAAACCACGCCTCTCTGTGTGGTTTTCTGCTGCAGGACATGGGCGCCATGGGCACTCCACTGATGTACGCGTTTCGCGAGCGCGAGAATATTCTCGATCTGTTCGAAGCGATCAGCGGCGCGCGGATGATGTGCAATTTCATGCGCTTCGGCGGATGCCGTTGCGACGCACCTGCGGGGTGGCTCGAGCGGGTGCAGGAAATCGTTAATGAGTTCCCTCATTTTCTCGATGAGTTCGAAACGTTGCTGAACGAAAACGAAATCCTGATGGCGCGGACGCAGGGCATCGCCATTCTCCCGCGTGACCTCGTTGTCAACGCAAGCATCACGGGGCCGTTGTTGCGCGCTGCTGGTGTCAATTACGACATTCGCAAGGTGGACAAGTACGGGATTTACGATCGCTTCGAATTTCGTGTCCCACTCGGCGCGCGTGGCGATGTCTACGATCGTTACATGCTGCGCGTGCTGGAGATGAGGGAGTCGTTGAAGATTTTGCAGCAGGCGCTGAAATCTGTTCCGGGCGGTCCGGTAGTCGATCCCAAGGCGAAATTGCGTGGCTTCCGTCCGAAGCCGGGCGAATCGTATGGGCGCATCGAGGCTCCGAAGGGGGAGTTGGGATTTTATCTGATCAGTGACGGCTCCCCGAATCCGTATCGCTACCGCGTGCGCCCGCCGAGTTTCATCAACCTGACTGTGCTTGAAGATATGTGTCTCGGGCACAATGTTGCGGATGTGGTGATCATCCTCGGCAGTGTGGATATCGTGCTCGGCGAGGTGGACCGATGAGATCTTTATGTTAGGCGAAGGCATCATTAAAGGCATGGCGGTCACCGCCAAGAATTTCCTCGGGAGCTACGTTTCCGAGAAGCGGTTGACGACCATCCAATACCCGGAAGAACGCCAACCGCTGGCGGAAGCGGTCAGGCAGTTTCCGTTCCTCGTTTTTGATGGCGATGATTGGCAGAAGGGTTTGCGCTGCGTGGCCTGCCAGATTTGCGAGAAGGAATGTCCGCCCAAATGCATTTACATCGAGAAGAGCAAGGACAAGAAGCCGGATTACATCGGCAAGCCGCAGCTTTATCCGGCGGTTTTTGACATCGATCTTTCGGTATGCATGAGCTGCCAGATTTGCGTCGAGGTCTGTCCGTTCGATGCAATCAAGATGGATACGGATTTTGAATTGAGCACGGACAATCGGTTCGATGGTTTGCTGGTGAACAAAAATCAGTTGGCAAAATCCAACAACTACTACCGCAGAATTCATCCCACAGAAGCGGCGGAAGTCGATGACCGCCTGGCTGCGGAAAAAGTAAAAGCTGAAGCCAAGGCAAAAGCAGACGCTGAGGCCAAGGCGAAGGCTGCTGCCGAAGCAAAAGCGAAAGCTGCGGCGCAACCCGCAGCCCAGCCCCCGGCTACTCCTCCTGCGACGAAATGATTTCAGAATCTGATAATGCCGACGTGAAACTCCGCGCCGACAGCGCAGAAGTTATTGCCTTGCATTCTCAGAATCAGACTGGAAGCCTAGCGCGATTTTAGATGGACGATTCACTCGACCAGATCTTTGTAACGCTAAACCACTGGCTCACGGGCTACGCGCCCGTGGGTTGGCAGCCCTTTGTTTCGGCGGTGATTTCCATCGCGGGCATTATCGCGGTCTTCGCCTCTTTGTTTGCGGTGACGACGGTTCTGGAGCGCAAAGGATTAGGACGAATTCAAAATCGCTACGGCCCGAATCGCGTCGGGCCGTTTGGCTTTTTGCAACCGGCGGCGGATGGCATCAAGGCGCTGATCAAAGAGGACGTGGTTCCGCGCGCGGCGGACCAGGTGGTGCATTTTCTTGCGCCGCTCGCGACTGTTATTCCTGCTTTTCTTGTTTATGCGGTCCTGCCCATTGGACGAAACATGGTGCTGGTGGACTATGACGCGGGCGCACTGTTTTTCTTTGCGGTAGGCGCGGGGACGGAACTTTCTGTTTTCATGGCCGGATGGTCGAGCCGCAATAAATACTCACTACTGGGGGCGATGCGCGCAATTGCGCAAATGATTTCGTACGAAATTCCGCTGATCTTGTCGGCAGTGACTGTGTTCATGATTGTGGGCTCGCTTTCAACGACGAAGATTGTGGAGGCGCAGGCGGGGTATCACTGGTTTGGATTGCCAAACTGGTTTGTGGTTACGCCGTGGGGATTTGCCGGTTTCATTCTCTTCATGATTGCCGCCACAGCGGAGACGAATCGTTCGCCTTTTGATTTGCCGGAAGGCGAGTCGGAAATCATCGCAGGTTATTATATTGAATATTCCGGGTTCAAGTTCGCGCTGTTCTTCCTGGGTGAATATTTGGGGCTTTTTGCCATCAGCGGTTTAGGGATCACGTTGTTTCTCGGTGGATGGCATGCGCCGTTCGCGTTTTTGGAATGGGTTCCGTCGTGGTTCTGGTTTTTTGCGAAGCTGCAGGTGCTGATTGCGGTCTTCATCTGGATTCGCGGCACATTGCCGCGTTTGCGCATGGATCAGCTCATGAACTTCGCGTGGAAATTCATGTTGCCGATGGCGCTCATCAACATCATTACTGCCGCAGTCTGGCACTTCATGCAGCCGGGCTACCAGCGCTGGCTGGTCGGCGCGGCGATGGTTGTTGGTCCTTACATTCTGCTTGGCCGAGGCTTGATGGAAGGAAAGAAGCTGGAAAAACGCACCTATCAGTTTGCCGAGTAAATGAACGTTGTTTTTGCCATCATTGCCGTTGTGACGATTGCCGCTGGTGTGGCGGCGATGAGCCTGCGCAATCTCGTGCACTGCGCGCTGGCGCTGACGGTCGCGTTTGCAGGATTGGCAGCGGCGTATTTGCAACTCGGTGCGCAATTCGTCGGGTTCACGCAGATTCTAGTCTACATCGGCGCAGTCGCGATCCTGATCGTGTTTGCCATTTTGTTGACGCGCGGCTCGGAGCCGGCGCAACAGCCCATTATCTCTTCCGGTTGGATCGCCGGCGTGGCAGTGGCGGTCATCGTGCTGGCGGTTCTCGTGTACGCGATTGGGAAGAGTTCGATTCGTGACAGCAAAGTTCCGCCTGCGGCGGAAGTGACAGTTCGGCAAATCGGCGATGCGTTAATGAATAAATTCGTGCTGCCGCTCGAAGTTGTCGGGCTGCTGCTGACGGCTGCTCTGATTGGCGCAGTCATTATTGCGATGAAGGAGGAGAAGAAGTGAGTCCGCTCGCTGGTTATCTCATTCTCTCGGCGTTCCTTTTCTCGATTGGACTCGCAGGCGCGTTGACGCGGCGCAATGCCATCATCGTGCTCATCGGGATCGAGTTGATGCTCAATGCGGCGAATCTGAATTTCATTGCGTTCTGGCGGTTCAGTGAACATCCGGAAGCGCTCACGGGCATTATGTTTGTGATTTTTTCGATCGGCGTGGCGGCAGCCGAAGCGGCGGTCGGCCTGGCGCTTATTATTGCGATTTACCGGCACTATAAGACCACGAACGTGGACGAAGTGAATTCTCTGAAGGGATAAGATGCCCTGGATTGTTAAAAACCTCTGGCTGATTCCTGTCCTGCCAATGCTGGCGGCGGGGTTGAGCGCACTGATGCCGCGACGGCAGCGGACGGCTTCGGCGGCTCTTGCCATTGGTTCGATGGTGATTTCGTTCCTGTTGGCGGTTTGTGCTTTTACGCATGTGCTTCAGGGCGGGGAGGGAATACGTGAGGTTTTTAATTTCAATTGGTTTCAACTGGGTGACGGCGGCTGGCTACAGCTGGGCTGGGTACTGGATTCGCTGACGGCTGTAATGTTGGTGATGGTGACGTTCGTCGGGACGCTGATCTTTATTTACAGCACCGGTTACATGTCGCACGACGAGAACTTCACTCGGTTCTTCACTTTTCTGTCGCTGTTCGCGGGCGCGATGTTGGGCGTGATAATCGCCAACAGTTTGTTGCTGCTCTTTATCTGCTGGGAACTCGTGGGGCTCACGTCGTATTTGCTGATTGGATTCTGGTATCACAAGCCGAGCGCAGCGGCTGCGGCGAAGAAGGCATTCATTACGACGCGTATTGGTGACGTCGCGCTCTTGCTTGGGATGGTTTGGCTATATTCGCGCAGTGGAACTCTCTTGTTTTACAAAGATGGTCTTGGGTGTCTTGAGCACGATTCGCTAGTCAAACTCGTGGCGCAAACGACCAGCATGGGCATCGCAGTTTCAACTGGAATCGGGCTGCTGATTTTTGCGGGAGCGGTCGGCAAATCAGGCCAGGTGCCGCTGCATGTGTGGTTGCCGGATGCCATGGAAGGTCCGACGCCGGTCAGCGCGCTGATCCACGCGGCAACAATGGTGGCGGCAGGTGTGTTTCTCGTGGCGCGCGTTTATCCGCTGATGAGCGCCGGCGGCGGGACGACGCCACAGTTGGAAGTTGTGACCTGGATCGGAGCCATCACCGCAATTTTCGCGGCGACCATTGCAGTCGCGCAAAATGATATTAAACGCATTCTTGCGTACTCCACTGTTTCGCAGCTTGGTTACATGATGATGGGCCTTGGCGTGGGCGGCGTGGCGGTGGGAATGTTCCACCTGATTACGCATGCGTTCTTCAAGGCGTTGCTGTTCATGGGCGCAGGCTCTGTGATTCATGGTTGCCATGAGGAACAGGATATCAGCCGGATGGGCGGGTTGCGGAAACACATGCCAGTCACGTTTGCAACGTATGCGGTTGGCATGTTGGCGCTCGCTGGCGTAATTCCCTTCGCCGGCTTTTGGAGCAAGGACGCAATCCTTCACTCAGCGCATGGCTGGGTTTCGCATATCCCGTTTTATCTCGGTGCGGCGGGCGCGCTATTGACAGCATTCTACATGACGCGGCAGGTTTTTTACGTGTTCTTCGGAGATTACCGGTTGCACCTCGGCAAGGCGACAATTTCGGAGCAGCGGACGGTTGATCACGCCGGGGTCGCGGCCAAGGACCATCCGCATGATGAACTGACGGGCAAGCCGCATGAAAGCCCTTTGACGATGACCGCTCCGTTTATGATTCTCGCGGTCTTTGCCTTTGCGCTGGGATTTCTGGGCACGCCGGCGTGGCCGTGGTTCCAAAAGTTTCTCGGCGGAGAGGCGGAGGCGGGATTCACGCCCAGCATCATTTCGTTGATGGTGATTTCGAGTGTGATTGTGTTCGTTGGCATTGGAATTGGCTGGTGGTTGTATGGGCGCAAGCCGGTGGAGCAATCTGAGCAACCGGATCCGTTGCAAGCCATGTGGCCGGATATCTTTGAGTTGCTGCGCCGGAAATATTTTATCGATGAGGTTTACGAGAACACCATTATTGCGTTCAACGCCTGGTGGTCGCGCGCGTGCGACTGGATGGATTTCTGGGTCTGGAATGGCGGCGTGCAGTTGGTTACTTATGTTGTTGTCGGGCTCTCGTGGGTCAATCGGTTCTGTGATGAATACGTGGTGAACCTTGGGTTTGACGAAGTCTGCAAGCGGCTGAGGCTCGGGGGCGGTGGACTGTCGCGTCTGCAGAATGGGCGGGTGCAAAATTATTTGCGCGTGATCGGCATTGCCCTGGCGGTGCTGGCGCTGCTGTTTATCTGGGGGTGCAAGCCCTCATGAGCCACTTCCCACTCATCACGACGTTGACCTTCGTGCCGTTCGTCGGGGCGATTGTTCTGGCTTTCATCGGGAGAGGAAATAAGTCCCTGCCGCGCGGGTTTGCGCTGGCAGTCAGTTTTGTTTCGCTGGCTCTGGCGCTGGTTATGTGGAAGGGCTTTGACGCTTCATCCGGCGGGTTTCAATTTGAAGAGAGACATACCTGGATTGAGTCGCTGGGTGTCGATTACAGGGTGGCGGTGGACGGGCTTGGCCTGCTGATGATTTTGCTCACGGCGATTCTGACGCCGATGGCAATCCTGGCTTCGTGGCGGACCGAAGATCGCCCGCACATTTATTTCTCGCTGATTTTGTTTCTGCAATCCGGGTTGCTAGGCACATTCACGGCGCTGAATTTTGTGCACTGGTTTCTTTTCTGGGAGCTGAGTTTGGTGCCGGCGTTTTTCCTGGTGCGGTTGTGGGGTGGACCGCAACGTGCGGCGGCGGCGATGCAGTTCTTTGTTTATACCATGGTCGGAAGCGTGGCGTTGTTGCTGGCGTTTCTGGCGATTTTTCTGGCGACCAAGGATGCCTCGGGGCACGGGGTGTTTGATTTTACACAGCTTGCGGAAATCGGGCGCAATGACGGAATTCTAGCCGGTGTTGCCAGCAATCTGGATTTTCATTTCTTCGGGTTTGCTTTGACGGCGTCAAGAATGACCAAGCTGATTTTTCTCGCAGCGCTGCTGGGGTTCGCGGTGAAGGTGCCGCTGATGCCGTTCCACACGTGGCTGCCTGCGACCTACACGGAAGCGCCGAGCGGCACGACGATGCTGCTGACAGGCGCGATGTCCAAGATGGGTGTGTATGGTTTGCTGCGCATTCTGTTGCCGATTTTTCCGAGCCAGATGCACGCGTTGCGCACGCCATTGCTGGGGCTGGCGATTATTACAATTGTCTTCTCGGCCAGCGCGGCGTTTGCGCAGAAGGATTTGAAGCGCATCTTCGCTTATTCATCGATCAACCACCTCGGCTATTGTTTGCTGGCGATTTTTGCGGTGGTGACTGCAAAGCCGCTTCTGAACCCGACAACCGAAAAAGCAGCGGCGTTGAGCGGTGTGATGCTGCAGATGTTTAATCACGGTCTGACGGCTGCGACAATTTTCTGGTTTATTGCCTTGCTGGAGCAGCGGAGCGGGGGATTGCGCGGGCTGAATGATTTTGGCGGCATTCGCAAGGTCGCGCCGGTGTTTTGTGGGATGATGGGAATTGCGCTGTTTTCATCGCTCGGCTTGCCGGGCCTCAATGGTTTCGTGGGTGAATTTCTGATTTTTAAAGGGGCGTTTCCGCTGGCACCGCGCTCGACGTCGCTGTCCGTTATCGGGTTGCTGGTCACGGCGATTTTTATCCTGACAGTTTTGCAACGCGTTTTTAACGGGCCGCTGAATGAAAAATGGTCGAAGCTGCCCGACCTCACAACGAGCGAACGCGTGATGCTGGGCGTGCCGATCGCATTGATGTTCGTGCTGGGCATTTATCCGCAGCTCGTGATCAGGCTCATCAATAACACCGTTCTCGAAATGGTGAAACACCTGCCGTCCTGACCATGCTCGCCTGGACCATTTACATTTCATTTTTGGGCGTGCTGGTGCTGATGCTCCTGCCGAAAGGCAATGCGGCGTTGGCGCGCGGCGTAGCGTTGCTGACGGCTTTGATCGGGCTGGGCATCGGAATCGCTGGATTGGTGCAATACAGTTCGGCGAACACAGCTGACGGTGCAAAAAGAATTGTGGAGGTCGCGAATCCTGAATGGATTCCTTCGTTGGGGATTCATTATCATCTCGCGGCGGACGGCATCAGTATCACACTCGTTCTGCTGACGGGGTTGGCGGCAGTGGCGGGGATTCTTTTCTCCTGGAACATCGAGAGTCGCGCCAAGGAATTTTTTGCGTTTTATCTCGCACTGATTGGCGGCGTGTATGGCGTGTTCCTGAGCTTCGATTTGTTTCTGCTGTTCGTGTTTTATGAAATCGCGATTGTGCCGAAGTATTTTATTATCGCGATCTGGGGTTCGACAAGACGGGAGTATGGCGCGATGAAGCTGGCGCTCTATTCGTTCGTGGGCAGCGCGATGGTGCTGGTGGGTTTGATTGCGGCGTATGTGGTTTCGGGCGCGCATTCGTTCGACCTGACTGACCTTGCCAAATATTCCTATCCACAGAGCTTCCAGATGTGGGCATTTCCGGTGGTATTTATCGGGTTCGCGATATTGGCGGGCATGTGGCCGTTTCATACCTGGGCGCCCACAGGTCACGTCGCTGCGCCGACAGCGGCTTCGATGTTGCTGGCGGGTGTGGTGATGAAGCTGGGGGCTTATGGCTGCTTGCGCGTGGCGATGACGTTGTTTCCGGATGGGCTGGCGGCATGGAAGTATTTCTTTGCGATTCTGGCGATCATCGGAATTGTTTACGGCGCGATGGTCGCGCTGGTGCAGAAGGATTTCAAATTCGTCATCGGTTATTCGAGCGTGAGCCACATGGGATTTGTGCTGTTAGGGTTGATGACGCTCAACACCATTGGCTTGAGCGGCGCGGTGTTGCAGATGTTTTCACATGGCGTCATCGCGGGGCTGCTGTTTGCGGTCGTGGGGCGGATGGTTTATGAGCGGACGCATACGCGCGAGCTGGACGTGTTGCAAACGATGGGTTTGGTCAAAGTGATTCCGTTTGCGGCAGTGACGTTTGTCATCGCGAGTATGGCATCAATGGGATTGCCAGGATTCAGCGGGTTTGCGGCGGAATTTCAGATCATTATCGGAGCTTGGCAGGCGTTTCCGACGCTGGCCGTGATAACGGGACTGGGAATTCTGATTGGTGTGGCTTATACGCTGCGCGCGATGATCAAGGCGTTTTTTGGAGAGACGGCGGAGGGTGCTGCGGCACCAGTGTCACATGAAAGTTCTGCCGGAGAGCATCACACCGACCATTGTCCGCCAATTTCATTTCCGGAGAAATTGGGCGCGGTCCTTTTGATTGGTGTGTCGCTACTGATTGGCCTTTTTCCATCGCTGCTGTTGAACGTGATTAAGCCGAGTTTTGAATCGCCGTTGTTCGACTGGCTGAGGAGGTTGCAATGAACTACCTCGAACTCCTCAAACTGGCATTGCCGGAGACGATTATTGCGGTGATGGCGCTCGTGGTGCTCGCTGTTGATCTGGTGGCGTTGCATGAACTGGAGCGGCGATTCCGGTTCATTATCGGTGGGATGATAGCCTGCCTCGGGTGTGCGGGGGCCATCGTGTGGATGTTGATCTCGAGCAGCGACGCCAATGCGTTTGGCGGGATGCTGGTGGTGGATCCGTTGACGAAGTTCGTCAAAATCGCGCTGCTGGTGCTGACCATCCTCACGATTTTGCTCTCGATGGAATCGGATTTCACCGATCACGCGGGCGAATATCTGGCGCTGATTTTATTTGCGGCGGTGGGAATGATGTTCCTGGTGAGCGCGGAGGACATCCTGATGATTTTCATTGCGCTCGAACTCACGAGCCTGTCGCTTTACATCCTGACGGCGTTCAACAAGCGGGACATTAAATCTGCTGAAGCCTCGCTGAAATATTTTCTGTTCGGCGGGATGTCGGCGGCGTTCACGTTGTTTGGATTGAGCCTGGTTTATGGCTTGGGCGGCTCGACGAATCTGCGGGAGATTGCGACCGCGCTGGCGGATAAGGGACTGGATCCGCTGCTGATGGTGGCGATTGTGATGGTGGTGATTGGGTTCGGGTTCAAAGTGGCGGCGGTGCCTTTTCATCTCTGGGCGCCGGATGCATATCAAGGCGCGCCGACGCCGAGCGCGGCGTTTATTGCTTCAGGTTCAAAGGTGGCGAGCTTTTTCATTTTTGCGAAAGTCATGGCAATTGGCTTTGCGGGAGAGCAATTGACACAGGTGCAAGGCAGCGCGGCGTGGCACAATTATGCCGGTGGCTGGGTGCCGGTCATTGCGATGGTGGCGGCGCTTTCGATGATTTTGGGAAATCTCGCGGCGATTGTGCAGAGCAGCGTGCGGCGGTTGATCGCCTATTCGGCAATTGCGCATGCGGGTTACATGTTGATTGCGGTGCTGTCGCATAATGCCGATAGCCTGGCGTCGTTGGTTTATTATGCGGCGACGTATGGAGTGACGACGATTGGCGCGTTCGGTGTGGTGGCGGTAGTGGAGCAGGGGACGGGTGGCGAGAAGCTCTCGGATTTTGCGGGTCTAAGCCGGCGCGCGCCGGTGGTTTCGTTCTGCATGTTGATTTTTATGTTGTCGCTCGCCGGCATTCCGCCGTTGGCGGGATTCTTCGGGAAGTTTTATGTGTTCACGGCGGCGGTGAAGTCGGGCGCGCCGGATCTGGGGTTGTTGTGGCTGGTGATTCTGGCGGTGGGAATGAGCGCGGTGTCGTTATACTATTACTTGCAGGTGCTGAAGCAGATTTATGTCGCGCCGGTGGGGGCGGATGCCGGAGCGATAAAGGTTCCGGTGTTGACACAGATCGTTTTGATTTTGGTTGCGGCGGGAGTGGTGGTGTTTGGGTGTGCTCCAAATTTGTTGTTGGGACCGTTGACTGAGGCGGTGAAGGGCGTTGGATTTTAGTTGGGGAGTGATTAGAAGCGGGATTCTTCGGCGGTTGGTTAAGTGGGCTATTGTTTGGAGTCTTCCGGGAACAAATTAGCGGCGGGCTGGTAATTGACTTCGTGCTATTTCCCGGGATAATGGCGCCGTGATAGTCCGATCGTCAGGTATTCAGCTTGCCGCTGTGCGATTTCCTCAAATTCCGTGGTCAAATTACAGTGTTTTTGGAGCAGAAACTGCTTTCTGAGTGCTCGAATTATTACGTAATGTCCAATTTTTTTGTCTTATCCCGGATTGTTCGCATGCGGCATGGTGTTTTTCAGGGGTTGATTCCATTGCTGGCGGTGTTTTGGCTGTTTGGAGCTTCTGAGCAGGTACTAGCGCAGGCCGCGCCGAGGCGGACTTTATCGGGTCACTTGCCTTCTCCTGCCAGAACAGAGAAACCGACCGGGCGATTCGCCGTGACGAATCGATTGCATCTGGCGATTGGGCTGCCGTTGCGAAATCAGGCTGAGCTCGGTGAGCTTCTGCACGAGCTCTACGACCCGGCAAGCACGAACTTTCATAAATATCTTACGACTCCGGAGTTCACGGAGCGATTCGGTCCGACGGAAGAAGATTATCAGGCGGTGAGGCGGTTTGCGGAAAGCAACAGGCTTCAGGTAACGCACACGTTTGACAGCCGGTTGGTGCTGGACGTGGAAGGCAGTGTGCCGGACGTCGAGCGCGCGTTTCAAATCAAGCTGCGAACATATCGGCGTCCGAGCGAGGCGCGCGATTTTGTGGCGCCGGATCGGGAGCCGTCCGTGCCGGCCGATTTGCCGGTGTTGCATGTTGGCGGGTTGAGTGATTTCAGCCGGCCACATCCGTTGGTGCATCCGGCGAGGGAGTCATTGAAGCCGCTGATCGGGTCCGCTCCGGGCAGCACTTACGGAGGCAATGATTTTCGCAATGCTTACGTGCCGGGCGTGACACTCGATGGCTCCGGGCAAATCGTGGGGTTGCTGGAACTCGATGGTTACAACGCAAGGGATATCACCAACTACGAAACCGATGTCGGGCT
>Ga0070731_10003472_pt1 | contig 14226 bp, 17 predicted proteins | sample Coa_R1_2_FD_66448 | JGI IMG/M metagenome (GOLD analysis project Ga0070731, IMG submission 66448) | Surface soil microbial communities from Centralia Pennsylvania, which are recovering from an underground coalmine fire - Coalmine... | ecosystem: Environmental > Terrestrial > Soil > Unclassified ... | reverse complement strand
ACGCAATGTTACGACAATACCTGGGTGTTTGAAAGGCAGTAAGACCCAACGCCGCTTGCCAAACCGTTCACTTCTCTGTTCTAGTGACTGCGCGGGTGCACGATCTTGCCCACCGCTCTCGACAGCCAGGAGCGGCGGTGAGGCGGTCTGTCATCGGTGGGCTTCTTGGGGAGTCCGGTCGATTGCGATTCGGGGCGTTCGTCACCGGACTTCTCGCGTACATCTGTCGCTAGCGCCGCCACGCCTCCGTCATCGGCGGATCGCTTGTGGATATCAGCTGATCGAGGTACCGGTCGTTCGTCACCGGGGGACTTCTCGTGGACAACCGACGCTCGCGACGCTACTCTTCCGTTACCAGCAGATTCCTTGCGGATATCAGACGTTCGCAACACGAGGCGTCGGACGGACTTCTCGCGGCCAGCCGTAGCACGCGACGCCATGCTTCCATCATCGGCGGATTCCTTGAGGACAATCGTCGCTGGCGGCGTTACGCTTGCGGCATCGGATCCCTCGTGGATATCAGGGGTTCGCAACATCGGGCGCTGCTCAACGGCGGCGGGCCGTACCGTCAGCTTCGGTTTTTCCACACCAATCAGCAAGGTTGCGCATACCAGCGCGCTGGCGCTGTATCGCATCACTTTGGATCGCGGCCAGCGTCGCACACGGCTGGCCGAACCGAGATTGGGCAGGCCCTCTAGCGCCTCACGAAATGCGTTTGCGGACGAAAATCGCCGGCCCGGTTCCTTGGCCAGCGCGGCGAGCAAGATTAAGCTCAGCTCAGGTGGGAGGCTCGGATCGATCTGGAGCGGTGGCGCCGGCTCCTGCGCCACGTGTGCCAGCATCAAGGAAAACGGGTCAGCGGCTTCGAACGGCCGCTTACCGGTCGACATCTCGTAGAGCACCGCACCCAATGAGTAGATGTCAGTGCGCTCGTCCAGCGTGGCGCTCCCACGGACCTGCTCGGGAGACATGTAGTAAAGCGAGCCCATCACGGCGCCCGATTGCGTGAGGCGCATATCCCGAGGCGCCTTGGCCAGGCCAAAGTCGGTCAGCTTGATCGAGCCCCCTGGTGCGATCAGGATGTTGGCGGGTGTCACGTCCCGATGTACTACGCCATGCTCGTGCGCGTACTGGAGAGCGACCAGCACTTGCTTGGCGTAATTGAACGCGGTTGCCAGCAGGGGGCGCCCGGTTTGCAGGACACTCTGCAAGGTTGCGCCTTCCACCAGTTCCATGATCATGACCAGGTCATCGTCCATCCAGAAAGCGTGATGCACGGCGGCGATATTGGGGTGATTCAGGCTGGCCTGGAGCCGGATCTCGCGGAGGAACCGCTGCGCCTGGCCGCCAGCGGCTTGACGCCCGCCGACCAGCACTTTCATGGCATCCTGTCTTCGGGTCAGGGTGTGTTCAACCCGGTAGACTTGCCCCATCCCGCCGCTACCGAGGGTGCCGACGATCCGGTAGGCGTCAATGATAGCGCCGTTTTCAAATTGAGTCACTTGGCCCGGCCTTCACGACTTCATCGTCATGAACGCGACGAGCGCTACTGTGGCAACAATAAACATGAAGACACCGGCGAATGCCAGCTCGATCCAGCCCCAGCGCGATGACGCCGGCACCGTCATCCCTCCAAAACCGTCGCCGGGGAGGGGCCGGACAATTGGCGTCGACACCGGCGTTGACGCCAATTGGGCTACGGTCGCGCGCGAACCGGACGCGAAGGGTATCACCATGGCGCCGCGCAGTTGTGTCTCCGAGATGGGCGTAATGATCTCCTCGCGGGTTGTCGCTGGGCGCTCCAGAGCTTCACGGAATTCATCCGCGCTTTGGAAGCGCTGTGCCGGCTCCTTGGCCATCGCCTTCAGGATCAGGGGGTCCAGGTGCGCGGGAACGTTCAGCCGCAGTTTGCTGGGAGGCTGCGGCATGGCAGTCACTTGCGCCAGCATGAGGTCGAATTGACTCTTTGACCCTGAACCAAACGGCGCCGTTCCCGTTACGGCTTCGTAAAGCACAGCGCCCGCGGAATAGATGTCGCTTCGGCCGTCGAGCGTAGCCAGTCCCTTTACTTGCTCCGGCGCCATGTACTTCAATTCGCCTAGTACTGTACCGGCTTGGGTGAGCCGCGCATCCGTGGCTGCTCTTGCCAGTCCGAAGCCGCTCAGCTTTACGGTCCCGTCCGGAATCAGAATAATATTCGCCGGCGTTACCTCGCGGTGCACAACGCCATGCGAGTGTGCGCAGCTGAGGGCCTGTAAGATTTGGTCGAGCATGGCGGCCGCTTCATGCCATAGTAGCGGACCCAACTCCAGACGCTCAGCCAGCGTAGGACCTTCCACCAGCTCGGTGGTCATCACTAGCTGGCCTTCCAGCTCGCCCGCATTGTAAAACGTGACGATATTCGGATGGAGCAGACGGGTGCGAACTTTGATCTCGCGCAGGAACCGCTCGTGGCACTCTAGATCGCCGCCCGTCAGAACCGGCAGGATGCGAAGCAACTCGGTTCGTTGCGCCGCCAAGTTTCGCACGCGGAACGCCAGTACTGTTTTCGCGCTGCCCAGCGTATCCAGGAATTCGTAGCCGTCATATGTGTTGCCGATTTCGAATCGCATCAAGGACTTCCCCGATTCAGGACCTATATCTATTGCTGGCTCGGTCTTATTGCCGTTCCATGATCAAGGTATGAACAAGATGCCGACACTTTTCCAAATAAATAACGTTCCGGCAACTAAAGTTACTAGGAGAAGCGCGCCATTCGTTCGGGGACTGGAAGAAAACGGCGTCAAAATGGTAGGCGGAGTTTGGGTCAGGACCGTGGCGCGGTCGGCGATGGCGAACAGCTCGTCGAGGCGTACTCCGTTGCGGCTGGGGTCTTTTTCGGAGGGTTGCCCTAGCCGCGCGGCGCAGTTGTCCGCTGTCTCAAAATGCGGGGCGGGTCAGTTCAATGAGTTTTCCCACTCAAGCATGGGGTTGTGAAGCCGCTGCACGAGGCCCCAGCCTATGTCGTCACTCCCCGTTTTTCGTCGGCTTCAGCCAGTAACAAAAACTCCCCAGCAGAGTTCCTGTGAAGAACAGCGATGTCGAGAGCATCCGGCCGCGTGGACCAAGGTCATGAACTTGGATCGCTACGACGTCGTCCTGAGGACGACCGAAACCAAAGAAGCGGCGCTCGAGTAACGCGTTCACCTGATTTTGAATGAGCTGGCGCAGAATGCGGGAACCAGCGGCCTGAGACGCCGAGCCGCCACCCTCGCGCTTAGCAGCCTGCGCGGAATCAGTACCGACCGTTTCGGCAGGCCAGAGGAGATCCGGAGCGCGGATATCGAATTGTCACGGCGGCTTCTCCAGGCGGCAAAATAGGCTTCGCATCGTTTCGGGAGAGTCTCCAGGGCTTGCCGGGATCTGCGCTAGGAATAGGGTCGATAATGATGCTATGAAAGCGCTGCAGCATCGGGTGGGGCGGTTGGCGGCGCTGCAGGGAATATTTTCTGTAGCACGGGTTGAAGTTGCGACGTGAGGAGAGCAATATATGGAGATCACGCAGATTACATCGCCCTCGCCGTCCCGTTACCGGGACGCGCATCTGGAAGTGGATTTCGCCCGTAAATCGGTGACTCTGGATTCCCGGTGTCTGGTGCTTATGCGCAAGGAATACGAGCTGCTGTCGTTGTTGGTGGAGAACGCCGGAGAGATCGTTCCGCGAAACGTGCTGCTCATGCGTGTGTGGGGCTACAGTAATCAGATTCGGACACGCACGCTGGATGTGCATGTTTGCAGGTTGCGTAAAAGGCTCGGCTCGTACCGCGGACAATATCTGGAAACCATCTTCGGAATCGGTTACCGGTTTCAGCCGAATCGGCACAACACATCGCTTCCAGCTCGATAGGCTGTCCTCGGCGCTGGCCTTGAACGCCGGCTTTCCAGCAGCAACAGACCTGGGTCTGACGCCGCGTCCGAAAAGTGAGGAAGCCCTGCCCTCCACCACTGGTATGAACCCAGCGCCGAGAACTGTGCGCTGGCTTTGGACGGCACTGGGCGCCCTCCTCATGGTGGGCATAGTAGTTCAAGCCCAGGGAGGTTGCCTGATCGTATTGGATAGCACCGGAAAACCGGTTGAGACGATCTCGAACGGGCAGATTAACGGGCCATGGGACATGACATCGATCGACAGTTGGAAAGGCGCAGCTGTGCAGCAGCGATTTGTTGATGCCTTTCGTCCTCTCCCGTTCCCTGTCCGCATTCTGCGTGGCCTTATAGGCAAGTCCTGCGAGAGCCATGCCACACAGAAACAATCCGAGAAGAATATATGCGTACCGCTTCGTCCGCGCCGCGAGCGACGCTTCCGCCCGCGCCGTTTCCTCAGCAGCTTCGCGCAGGTCCTGCGCGTTCCGTAATTCGGCCTCGTGATGCTCGCGCTCGTGGCGCCCGCGCCGTTCACTCTCCTCACGGCTGGCCGCGATGTAGGCAATGACGTTCGCGATGCCACTATTGAGAGCTGAAGGCGAACGACGATACGCTACGGGAAGTCCAAATCAAATCGAACGAGTTAGAGGAAGCATCGCGTCGGATTCTACGGAGGCATCAACTACGGCTTCGGCTACACCGGTTTCGGCTATGAGGGCGGATATTGGCGCAACGGAGCCTTCTTTTATAACCGATCCGTGAACCACGTTACGAACGTGAGGAGCCTTGTTCGACCAAGCTCTGGCCGATGTCGGACTAGCCGACGACGGTGGTTTGCGACAAGTGCTGCACAACTACTCACTTGATTCGCTCTACCAGAACCACGTTGACGGTGTCGCCTGCTGCTTTCCCAATGGCTTGCTGGATTTCTGCCTTTACAGGCAGCATGTGCGTGCCGTCACCTATAGCCATAAACGAACTTTGAAATGGATGGCCATCAATCTTGCCCCTGACCTTAACGAGACCGCGAGTGCCAAAAAACTTTACCGAGGCAGGCCAGACCACGTAGGTCCAGCCGCCTTTATTGGAGCTCTTCCGCAGTTTTGCGGTGAACACTTGGTTTAACAATTCTTCCTCCTGCCTTCATCACGACGGCGCGTCGGCGATCTTACTTTAGCGCATAGTCGGAGACGTTTAGAAAGCCATTCAGACCCAGAGGGAGGCTTGACAGCTTCGCTTCGACGCCTTAGACAGCTCAACTTTCACACGACGAGTTCGTCTCGTTGCGGTTGAACAACCTGGATTACTTGCAACTGCGGCTGGTCGAGGAAGCGCTCGACCGCATCCACACGGGCGATTACGGCGTATGCCTCTCGTGCGAGAAATCCATCCCGCCCAAGCGGCTGCAGGCGTTACCATGGGCCCAGTACTGTGTCACTTGCCAGCAGAATTTGGGACGCTTCCAGCAGACCGAGACCGAAGAAATGCGCGCGGGCCAGGGCGCGCCGGGAAGTTGGTAGAGGCCGAGCCGGACGGACTTGCCAGCCCTGCACTCCGCCTATAGATGCGCGTCCACCACCTTCTGGACTTCAAACGCACTTGCCGCGCTTTTAGAATCCTGATTTCTAATTAGGTTTCCGCCCGCTCTGGGTGGTGCCGGGTGTGGCCTATTGGTTGGGCATCGGATCGCCAGTCCGATCAACGGAGTTCGATTCTCCGCACTCGCTCCATGCCGGAGTAGCTCAGGTGGAAGTGCGGCCGTTGCGACCCAAAAAGAAAATCCAGCGCGTTACGCTGCCGGACCCTCCGGGGCAGAAAAGGGAAACAGAAGGCATCCAGACTTTGGGCAGTTGGGACCACGAGATTCGTCCGATCACAAATTGCGGACTACTTGGGCTCCGCTAACCCGCTACTTCCTTCTCTTGGAAGGTGCGGATAGCTTTTTCTTGGGAGGCGCGGACTGCTTTTTGCCGGGAGGCGCTGACGCCGCAAGGTCGGAATTGAATATGTCCGCCACCGCCTTCCACTTCCCATCGGCCTGCTTCCTCCAGACTTCGACGTACTTGCCGCGGTCGTTGACCGGCTTGCCTCTGGCGTCGTTCACGGTCAGCTCATAGGTTCCGGTCAAGTACGCCAGGTCACCCGACCGCGCCACTTCCGCCTTGGTCGCCTTCCAGGCCACGGTAAAGCCAGGGCTTGCAACGAAGCCTTTCCAGAAGCTGCGGATGGCTTCTCCGGTCGCGATCGGAGCATTTGGAGGCATCAGAACGGCATCTTCGGCGTAGTAGGAGGAGGCGCCGTCGGCATCTTTGGCTGACGCAGCTTTGGAGAACTGGGCGTCCAGGTCCCTGACAGCGCTCTCGTCTGCGGCCCGTGTGTCCGGCGGCGCCTGCGGTTGGCAGGCTAATGTGAACGAAAGCAGAGCAAGGCAACCGGCGAAAACAATTCCGGATCTTTGTCTTTCCCCGTGATGAGTGATCATTCAATAAATCCTCCCGGCGCGAGTCTATCACAGCCTACAGCAAAAACAGGAGTTTGGGCGACGAGTCGTAGAGACGATGCGCGAGAGGGCAAAAAGCCCCTTCCACGCAAGCCGGGGAATTCGTTCGGGAATCAGTTGCGGCAAGGCTGTTGAACCCGGTTGAGCCTTATTGAACCCGGGGGCTTTCCACAGCCACAAAATTGTCTTCACTCGTTCGCTATTCATTCCCGGCTTTTGATAGCGTCCGACCGAATTATTGCGGACCACAGGTCGCGCCGCAATCGTTTATGAACAGCTAGCGTTCCAGGCCAGGAGTTTGATCTGATCTTGAACTGGCGTGCGCTTACCGATGCGCAGATCGTGGCGCGCCGGCTAGTTCTTCCGGCCACGACCGGATTTAAAAATCTGGATTTCGGTCAGATGCGATCCGCCGAAGGTAGTCGCGCATCAGCCGATTCTCGCTGAGCGTGCTTCGTGCCTCAATGCCCGCGCGATTGCAATTATGGCGCTAAGGCTGATAACGCATCCGAGGGCGACGAACATAGTGGGGAGATTATACCTCTCCACAGGCGCGTTCGCGCTGTTCGCGGATTCTGGTCAAGACACGCGGCGAAGACGTGCATTCTGCGCAAAGGAATAGACGCCGATAATGACGCACATCAGGGACTGTGACTGGACTCGCAACTGTCTCTGGTTTCCGATGTCACGCCGGACTGGGCTACAGAGCAATTCTATCGACAAATGCTCAACCGTTTACCGCTTCGCCAGGAACGTTGGGAATACTAAGCCAGAAATTGCGTCTAACACCTTTCTTCTCATTGGTGTGGGGTGGATCACTCTGGGCGTGGTGGCAGGTTCGCCGATCAGCGAATCGACGCCGCAGCGGCTCGGCCGTCGATTTCGTGTGGCGCAACCGCCCAATCCAGCCCAATTGGGAGTGATCACCCCGAAAGGGTTGTCGTCTCCCGGAGGAATCAGCATGCACCGGGGACCGCACCCAAAAAGAATCCATGTCCGGCAGAAAAGATCGCGGCGATTCAGCAAGCATTCCGGCGGTTCAAAATTCTCTGATCGATTACTTCGCTTCACTGCTGGGCACCGGTTAGGGGACAACGCTCGGAATTAATGCCCATTAACATTAAGTCCACTTCAGGAAAGGATACGTTTCCGACTGGTCATCCATCAATGAAAGTGATTGGCATCCCGCCTATCAAGGAGAACATCGCAAATGAAATCAAAATGGATTCTGATGACCGCGTTCGCTGCGGCGCTTTCGATGGCTGTGCCTGGCATGGCTCAAGCACCCGCCGCAAAAACGGAGCAGGCCAAACCTGGCACTAAGAAAAAGGCCGTCGAAGCGGCTCCCGCGCCGACGGAGCAAGAAATCACCGATGCCAAGGCCAAGGGCATGGTGTGGGTGAACACTAGCACCAAGGTTTATCACAAGGAAGGCGCCTACTACGGCAAGACCAAGAAAGGCAAGTTCATGACCGAGGACGAAGCCAAGACCGCTGGCTACAAGGCTGCAAGAGAGCCCGTAGCCAAGAAAGCCAAAGCCGCAAAGCAATAACGGTCAGCTAATACGAAGAAGGCGGGCCGGGCCAGCAACCGGCCCGCCTTTTCCCCCCCATCCGCCAGCTTCTGGAATGTCCCGGTTTTTAAGCAGATCCTGGTTGCTGTCGGTTTATGAGCGTTGGCGCCTGAAACTGGCCGAACGCAGTCAGCCTGCACGCACTGCGCCACAGTCATGGGGTCGCACCTGCTGGCGGCGGGGATGCCTTTGCCCGCAGTCTCAGAGCGACTAGGGCAGTCGTCCGTCCGGCTCGAACCGGATTTGGGGATCGCGTTGACTGCCTCAGATCTAAGCGTGCGTTCTCCGTCAACTTGTCTCGGTTCAGCATCAGCGGGGCCAAACCGACTGGTGGGGACTAATCTGGCTGGTTCAAAGGACGGGCTGATTCGATTGCCGAGATAGCAGCAACGAACGGTTGCCGGATTGCGCTGTCACGAGCATAGGCTCCAACCCAGTCTCGGGACTTCTGCTCACTGGGTTCTCCGGTGTTGAACAGTGGAGCCAAGGCTCACAAAGACAAGATCCATCCCGAACGGTAGATCGTCATATCGTTCATCGCGTTCCAGATCCTTTTGTCCCACATCAGGCGCTTGGGATCGCCGCCGTACTTGGATTCATCCGCGAGCTTCTCAAAGACGTCATTCGTGATGTACACATAGCCGGCGTCCAAACTGCTTAACTTTGCTGCATAATTTGCGGCGCGGCCAACCCATACAAGGTCCTTATCGTTGCGGACCCCGATACGGCTAACCATGATGGGGCTGGTATCGATACCGATACAGTGCTGCATTTGATAAGTGTTTACACCATACTGTGCCTGAATCGCGGGGTTCACAATGTTGGTTACGGCCCAACTGATCTTCAATGCCGTTTTTGCGGCTGTTGTGTTCTTGGACTTGCCTACGAAAACCGCCATAATGCGATCTCCATCGTAGGCTGTGATGCTCCCACTGGCATCTTTGATGATGCGCGCCGCGGAGGCTAAGTATGTCTTATACACCTCAGCCGCAAATGACGCGGTGTTTTGATCCACCAGAGCAGTAGAGCCAGACATGTCGGCATAGAGAATAGTCGCCTCACAATGAACTGCATCATTGCCGAGGCCGAGATCTTCGGGCTCTGGCACCACCTGGCCGTCGCGCCTACTCCACCCGTCTCGGAGGGTTTTCTTCACTGCAATTTCAATATCATCCTTCAATGCCATCGTACTCGTTAGTCCTTTGGGCCAAGGTCCCGGATGATGTCTCGAACTCGATTGCATGCGGGTCCGAGAGCCGAAGGCAGCAGTTTGGGGTCCTTCTCAACCTTGTAGGGTATCGTGGTCAACCCTGACAGGTCCGAGGGCAGCTTCACCTCCTCACCTCTCGGCTCCAGTAGCAGCGCACGCTTTCGGCCAAGACGCCCCATGAAAAAGCCGAGTTCAAAGATCACGTTATCGCGTGGCGTGTTCCTCCGCTTGCCACGGATCTTTGTGACGTCATCTGGCTGCGCTATGGCAATCGCAAAATCCGATGCATCAACCTGGGCTTCCAAACTCTCGATGGGATAGTTGGACGCACGAAATACCCCGTCCGTCCAAACAACCACATTGAAGGGATCGGGGTCAAAAGCGTTCTGAATGGCTCGCGCGATGTGGAGAGCCTCAACCGATGACATGATAAAGACGTACACCTTGGAATGGGCCGCAGTGACCAGCGCGTTGCGCTGCTCCAGGCGGCGGGCCAACTCCTTGGCGAACTGCCGGTAGATGGGTGGATATTTTTCACCCAGCGCTGCCAGTTGGGGTTCAGTCAACTTAAGGAGGATCGAATCCTCCAGTGCAGTCACCGTGGCCGACCGGCGCTGGGTGGGCTGGATGGCGGCCATTTCCCCCACGTGAGTCCCAGCCCTACGAACGTTTACCTGCTTCCCGTTAACAATGGTCGCAAACGCGCCTAACAGGATCAGGTAAATATCATTGTCGTCCGCGCCCTGTTCGACAATCGCACTTCCATTGGACACGGGAACAACAGTCCCCAAAGCCGCGATTTCCTCTGCAAGCGTCTCGTTACCGCCGACGATCAATTGGTCTTTGAGTGCGTCAAGCAGGAGCCGTTTCCCGTCTGGACCTTCAAACCTATTTTTCATAAGAGCCAAGGTAAATGTACTGAATCTAATTATCTTTCTAATTGTTGTCCGGCCAACGACAGTTGAGGCACCTCCTCCCGATAAACGCGCTTGGCTTAGGAAATCCATGGTTGCGTCGATACCCGTAGATATGGCTTCTACCCTTTCACACAGACCACTTGGCGGAGCGTGTGGACGATCTCCACGAGATCGGATTGCGCTGCCATCACCGCATCGATCGACTTATAGGCCGCTGGCGTCTCGTCGATCACATCCTCATCCTTCCGGCACTCCACTCCATCTGTCATCCGCATATGATCCTCTACCGTAAATCGGCGCTTGGCTTCGTTGCGCGACATTGCTCGCCCGGCACCATGACTGCAACTGCAAAAGCTCTCCGGGTTGCCTTTGCCACGCACGATGTAGGAACGTGCTCCCATGCTGCCGGGAATGATTCCCATATCGCCTTCGCGCGCCCGCACCGCGCCTTTGCGCGTCACCAGGACGTTCTCGCCGAAGTGTGCTTCACGTGCCACATAGTTGTGGTGACAGTTGATCGCCTTCAGTTCCGCGTTGAAGGGCGGCACCTCGCCGGAATTGCGGACAGCCGCGGCAAGCTGCTCCATGATCAGGTGACGGTTCAACCGCGCGTAATCCTGTGCCCACCCGACCGCCTCCACATAATCGTCAAAGTGCTCGGTGTGCTCTGGAAAATATGCCAGGTCGATGTCCGGCAGATTTACAAAAAACTTCTTCATGTCCTTACGGGCGATATCGATGAAGTAGCTCCCCATACGATTACCAACTCCGCGAGATCCGCTATGGAGCATGAACCATACTGCTTCAGACTCGTCCAAACAGACCTCGATAAAATGGTTGCCGGTTCCGAGCGTGCCGAGGTGGTTGGCGTGGTTGCCGCGATCCAGCTTCGGATGCTTAGCCAGGATCGCGTCATAGCGTGCTTTCAATTCGCCACGCCAGACCTCCTGGTTTCGCTCGGGAATGTCATGCCAGGCGCCGCGGTCGCCAGCTCCGCCGTGATTCGTCCGGCCGTGCGGCACGGCTGTTTCAATCGTTGTGCGAATTCCCTTCAGATTGTCCGGGAGATCGCGCGCATTGAGACTGGTCTGGACTGCCATCATGCCGCAACCGATGTCCACGCCCACTGCGGCCGGAATGATTGCGCCCTTAGTCGGGATCACGCTTCCCACGGTCGCGCCAATGCCCCAATGGACGTCCGGCATTGCAGCGATCCATTTGAAGATGAAAGGGAGCTGCGCCGCATTCAGGAGTTGCTTGCGTGCCACGTCTTCGAGAGAAACGCCCTTCGTCCACGCCTTGACTGGCACACCGGTCTCGGACGCGATCACGTTGTATGTAGTCTCTGACACATCGGTCTCCTCTTATTCTGGCAATCGGCGGCGACAAACGATTGAAGAAAACATTGCTCTACCCACTGAGCTACCGCCCCGTAATCGTAGTGGAGCAGCCCGGACTCGAACCGGGGACCCATGTAGTTCCTTCGGCATTCGCCGTAAATCTGATTCAAACAATTCCGCCGGACCTGCGGCGACGATCGGTGGAGAAACATGCCTGTTGCTCTACCCGTTGAGCTATCGCACCCGTGAAGGCACGACCCGGATTCGAACCGAGAACCTACAGATTACATGTAGTTCCTCCTGCATTCGCCGCAGGTTTCCGCGCTGGCGACAATAATTGACGAGAGTTTCCAAGCCGCCTCAAAAAACGACGACCCGGAAGCGGGATTCGAACTCCGCAAAACCATGTACTCCCGCCGGCATTCGCCAGCGAAACTCTGAAAAGAGGCCGACCAGTAAATCGGTCGAGACGGTTATCTTTGACAGAGATGTAGTCCCGTCCGGCATTCGGCCTCTTTTGTTCAGACAACAACCGCTTCGATGCGAGCTATCCAGTGGTCCGCTTCAAGCTGCCGTGAAGCGAACGCCGAGATCACGTCGAACACCTGATCGGAAAATCCCCCGACGTTCAGAATGTCCGCCCGCTCGGCAGCCTGCGTCGTTTGGTTCGGCTGGACGTCCAGACAAACCAGGCGAGCGTTCGGATTCCGTTGCCGGAATTCCGCCCACTCGGCCAACAACGCAGTCCCCCGGCCACGGCCCTGATCCACCCACGACTCGTTATCCGAGACGAAGATGATCAGATCCGCATTGGCCTTCCGCTGGTTCAGAAGACGCACCGGAGCGCTGCAGTTGGTGCCTCCCCCGCCGATTGCAGCCAGCCGCCCGGCGTTCGTCATCACGCTGTCGCTCGAGCTCAGATCCACCGAAACCACCGACTGTTCGAACGGCAGCACAGTCGCGCTTGGATTCTTCCGCAACACCGATGCCGCCACCAGAGCCGCCACATCGATGCACAGCACGCTCGTCGTCGAACCAGCCCGGTGACCGGTGACAGGTGTGGACATGGAGGCCGAAACATCCGGACACACCACCACCCGTCCCTCGATCGAGGGCACATTCGCGATTGCCAGCTCCATGGCGTCCTTCAGCGCACTCCGCACTTCCTGCGGAACGGCGGCATCGCAATTCTGATAAGCCGTCAACAGTTGGTACGGAAAAACCCGCGCGCGCTGAATCTCGCCAGCATCGCGCAGACGCGCCGCGATGAGGCTCGCCAATCCGTCCGCTTCGAACACGCCGTGCCGGGTGAACGTATTGAGGTTCATCCGCGTGCTCTGCCAAGAAGAATTTTTCGCGATGCTCACCCAGTCTCTTGCGGAGAGCCGCAGCGCCGACAGCAACATGAAAGGAACGTCAGGGACCTCCGGATCCGCCCCAGCCTTGAATGACTCGAATTGCATCACCAGCTTCGGCAGTGCAGTCGCGTCGTGAGACCGGCCGAGCATGTAGCCGTAGAACGCCTCCCGCTTTGGGCCGGAAGGCTTCGGGTGCACCATCTTTAGGATGTCCGCCAAGGACGGGCTCTGACCGGCGCTGGAACTGAATAGAGTATCCTCATCACGGGTTGCGAGCCACTCGCGCACCAGCCGCTTGGGAGCAGTTCCCAACGACTTCCGGCCAACCACTCCGGAGCGAAGAATTTGCACGTAGGTTCGCAGCATGCGCGCGTTGTCGATGACCCGAGCGAAAACAGCTTCGTGCAGCCGGAGATCGCGTGCCGACAACCAGGCGCACAGCAAAGCCGGCATATCCTTCATGAACGACTGCGTCCGGCTGTAGACCGCCACTCGCGCGACGAACTCGAGGTCCACCGCATCGCACAGTTCGAGCACCCGCGTCAGTTGCCCGTCCGCTGTTGCGTAGAAGGTCCGTCCGAAACATCCCGTGGCCGCATATTGTGCCAAGGCGTGCTTCGGCGCAAGCATGTAGGCCGGAGCGTTCTCGGAGTTCACGGTGTCCGTTTGCGGAAGCAGAGCATCCCGAAGACTTGCAAACAGTGTCTTGTTGGCCATGGTTCAGTTCCCCTTTTCATCAATAAAGTATTCAGTCGTGACTTAAATCTTGGTGGGCGCGGGCAGAGTCGAACTGCCGTTCCCGGTTTAGAAGACCGGAGCCCTTTTCCGTTGGATGACGCGCCCCTGGCTTACCAGAGTCTGGCGGGCCTGCACGGACTCGAACCGTGATCGCAGGTTTAGGAAACCCGTACCTTTTCCGTTAGGTGACAGACCCGTGGTGGGAGCGGACAGAATTGAACTGTCGTCTTCCGACTTAAAAGGACGGCGCTCTCCCGTCTAAGCTACGCTCCCAAGATTGCGATCTGGCTGTAGGGGTGGGATTCGAACCCACATCCTCTCGATTAACAATCGAGCGCTGGACCAGTTCAGCTACCCTACAAGAATTTGGTTGGCCTGGCGAGAATCGAACTCGCTGCCTGACGATTAAGAATCGCCTGCTCATCCTTATGAGCTTCAGACCAGTGGTAGCGATGGCGGGATTCGAACCCGCGATGACCCGCTTGAAAGACGGGTGACTTAGCCACCTTGTCCACATCGCCATGAACCTTTGGCGGAGCGTGCGAGAATCGAACTCGCCTAGACCCGGTAGACAGCCGGGCACCTCCAGTCGGTCTACGCTCCGGAACACTTGGCCGGCCCGTCCGGAATCGAACCGGAATCTCAGCCTTCGGAGGGCTGCGCCCTGTCCCTTGGACGACAAGCCGA
>Ga0070731_10003471_pt1 | contig 14232 bp, 12 predicted proteins | sample Coa_R1_2_FD_66448 | JGI IMG/M metagenome (GOLD analysis project Ga0070731, IMG submission 66448) | Surface soil microbial communities from Centralia Pennsylvania, which are recovering from an underground coalmine fire - Coalmine... | ecosystem: Environmental > Terrestrial > Soil > Unclassified ... | reverse complement strand
CAAGGACAGCCGGTCGAGACCAACAACCGCCTCGACGGCACCGTTGTGCCCCTGTCCCACGCCGCTAACACGAAGCAAGCCGAGGGCGTCCCCACGCAATCGTGGGCTGCAAGTCACATCCAGTGGGCCGAAGGAGCCTGCGACGGGTTCGTCAAGAGCATCGAGAAGACCTTGCCGGGCAAAGACGCCACCGTCGCTATGCGTTACTGGACCGAGTCCGATCTCCCCTTCTATTACGGCATGGCCCGAACCTTCGCGCTGGCCAATCGCTGGTTCAGCTCGTGCTTGGGGCCGACGTTTCCCAATCGGCGCTTCCTCATCGCCGGCACCGCGCATGGCCTGATCGACGACCTGCCCTTCGCCATGGGCGACTACCCGGAGGCAGGGACGATCTTCGACCTTCTCAGCGCGCATCGGATCTCGTGGACCAACTATCACAATGTCCCGCCTTGGCGGGTCAACTTGAAGAGGCTCTTTGGGGTCAGAGGAACCAACTTCTTTCGAGTGCTCGGCGCCATGCTGGGGACCCTGTTCCCCAGCCTGCTGAAGGCCGCCCAAAGCAAGATTCAGGCAACGGCCGATCTCTACCCCTTGGGGATCCTGCGATCGATCAACCACCTGAAGTCGATGGACCAGTTCTATGCCGACTGCCGCCGCGGATCACTTCCCAGCTTCTCGATCGTCGATCCCGACTTCGGCCAGTGGTCGGAGGAGAACCCGCAGGACATAAGCGCGGGGGAAGCCTTCTCCGCCAAGGTCGTTGGGGCGGTCATGTCGGGCAAAGCGTGGTCCAAGACGCTGTTGATATGGCTCTATGACGAGCACGGGGGCTACTACGACCACGTGGACCCGCCGGAAGCACCGCTACCGGACGATGTTCCCGCCGCGAATCCTCTCGTGAGGTTTCCGGTGTTGGGCTTCATCCTCCGCCACTTCACCCCATTCGGCAAGCAGATCGACGTGGCCGACACCTTTCCAGCGACCTACGACCGACTCGGTTTCCGGGTGCCCGCGGTCGTCGTATCTCCCTACTCGAGACCGGGGTTCGTCAGCTCGACCATCTACGATCACACGTCGATCTTGCGGCTCCTCGAACGCAAGTGGAACCTGCCGGCTCTGACACCACGTGACCGGGCCGCCAACGATCTCTTGGACATGCTGGACCTCGACGGAGCACCCTCCTTCCTCGACCCTCCTTCCTGGCCAGCACCTTTGCAAAAGGCTCCGTAGCTACCAAGTACAGACGACGAGAGCGGGGGCACATGACTGATCAATCGTCCGAAAGCGATTCCCAGCAGGGACTGAGGCAACGCTTTTCCTCACTGGGTTTGGTTCAACAGATCCTCAGCGGTGTAGGCACCACCCTTGTTCTCGCCCTGCTTGGGTTCCTGGGTCACCAGTTCATCGGCCATCACGCCACCTCCGGAGGCAACGGCTCGACGAATACGTCGCTGGCGACCGGGACGCAGCAGACGACCACCTCGCAGGCGGCTCCTGCCGTGTCGAACGGCTCCTCGAGTACCTCCTCCCAACCTACGGGCGGCTGTGTCCTCTCGATCAGTGACCCCTACACGCAGATCAAGGACCAGCCTTCGTATGCACTTCAGTCCGGAACCAATGTGCCGGCCGGTCAGTACCCGGCATCGGAGAATCAGCTGGTCTCATGGGGTGGGGCGGAGACCCGTTGGTTCAAGATCTCCGTGTCTGGCCGCGTCGGCTGGGTTCCCGACGACGGCATTCAAATCGACAGCAAGACAAGCGCATGTCCCTAGGGCAGGGTCGCCCACCTACCGGTCCCTTGCTGCCATACGAACCAACGAGCCAGCCGCAGGACTGGCTGTTGGGCTTCACCTCGACCGATCCTGACGCGACCGACGGAGACGGCCGGCCCTGGGGCGACGGGACTGCCATGGCCGATCGGGCGTACCGGGGGCTCCTGCCGTGGGACGAAGGCTGTGCCGTCGTCCCCATGATCGGCGGCTTCCAGGCCATGAACGCCATGCGCAACTCGTTCGAAGCCGCCATCGACGACGCTGACGAGCAGGCGGCGAAGGGCGTCCCCGTCGGCCGGCGGGGCCACGTCTATATGGCCGGGTGGCAGTTCAACGGCCTGCGCGACCTGTCGGTCGACAACCCGTGGGGAGGCCGGCCTTGGAAGCCGGGAGCGGTCCCGGTGAAGGATCAGACAGCGCTCGGTCTGGTCATCCGCATGATGGCGGCCGGGATCAACGTCCGGCTCCTGCTGTGGATGCCGACGTCGGCCCAGGGCAGCGTGTCGACAAACCTGGCCGACGAGCACTGGAGCGTCGCCGCCGCCGTGCAGGACTACAACGCCACCCTGGAGAAGCTGTGGGGCCTGAGTGCACCGCTCGGGGTCGTAGCCCTGGATCTCCGGATCGCTGCCGCCTGGACGGCAACGATCCACCAGAAGACAGCGGTGGTCCGGGTGGGGAAGGTCAACGTCGCCTTCTGCGGCGGCGTGGACCTCGCCTTCACCCGGCGCGACTACGGCCGGCCCCCGAACGCGGCGATCGGCCTGGGCGACTGGCAGTCCGGGACGACGATCCCGCTCGAAGCCAACGGATGGCCCCAACAGCAGCCCGCCCCCGATGGTGGATACCCGAATTTTCCCTACTCCGACGGTGGGCAATTCCCCGAGGACCTCCCTGGCCCTGTCTATGGGACAGGTTTCCGGCACTGGCACGACCACCACCTTCGGCTCACTGGCCCGATCGTCACCACCTTGGAGGAGCAGTTCGCCGAACGGTGGATCATGAGCTGTGCCGAGGTGAAGCTGTTCGACCGCTACTTGTGGACCGGTGAATACGACGAGGTGCACCTCACGAGCAACGCCGCCATCGAGCCAGGGGGGCAATCGGTGCGGCCGCTGCCGGCGCCCAAGCCCACGGCCCCGGCGGGAAACGCCATAACGCAGATGTGGCGCACGATCCCGCTGCGCCCGAACACGTCCACGGGCCCGTTCGCGCGCGGGGAATTCACAGTCATGGCGGGCGTGGCCAAGGCCGTCGCCGGTGCCCGAGAGCTCATCACCATCTGGGACCATTATTTCTGGAGCGTGCCGCTGGCCCGGCTCCTGGCCGCACAGTTGTCGGCGGTCTCGACGCTCAAACTGCTGATCGTCCTGCCGCCCTATGGCACGACGCTGCCCGGTGACGAACTGGCCCTGCGGAAGGAGGCGTTGCAGGCGCTGTGGTCTGGGCTCGACGACGCAGGACGAGCCCGGGTCCTCGTACGCGATATGTGGGCGGGTGTACCGGGGCCCAACGTCGGCATTTATGTCCATGCCAAGACGCAGACCTACGACGATCAGCTTCTCGTGTGCGGGTCGGCCAATATGAACCGCCGTTCCTTCGAGTGCGACACCGAGCTCGACTGCGCCGTGTTGCACACGCCGACGGTGCAGGCCCACCTGACCAGCCTGTATGCCTGTGTCACGGGCACGCACTGGTCGAGGGGTACCCAACCCGGGTGGCTGGCCGACTGGTGGGCGGCCATCAGCGCGTACGGCGGTCGGGCGTTGACCCCCGATCCGTTCTTCGTCAAGACCATCGGCCAACCCAAGACCCCCAACGGCGTGTCGATTCCCTACACACGATCGTTCCGACCGATCTGGGAGTTCGAGCCAACCTCGATCGGCACAAAGGTCGACACCAAGGTGTGTCAGTACCCCAAGTGTCCCGGAGATCCCGGCAAGCCCGGGCGGCTGGACGAGATCACCTTCCTCCTCGAACGGTGCCACGATGGCACGACGTGGCCGTGGCGAAAGCCGGCCACGTCTTTCGAGGCGGACGCCGCACCGGAGATGCCCCGTTTGACCCTCTGAGCCCCTCGGCTCGAGCGTGCCTCTGCCGTGCCCGCCCGCCGGGGCGCAGTGTCAGCCCGGTGGGAGCCCGAGCTCCTCGAGTGCGTTCAGATCGGCATCCACACTGGCCGCCAGGGCGGGCCACGTCGGGAAGTGGAACGATTCGATGAGCAGCCGCTTCGAAAGCAGTGGCTGCTTCTCCTTGGCCCGCTCCAGCAGCCGCATGGCCGCATCGGTCTGACCCGAGCGGAGCTGAAGCACCACTCCGGCCATGAGCACGAAGAACTCGGCTTGAGGATGTCGGCATGCAGCTTCCAGTGGCTCACGCATCGACTCGCTCAGCTCTCCGTCGCGGATCCATTGCGCCAGCGCCACCATCCAGTGGAAAGCCCAGGTGAGCGGGTCGCTCGGGCTCACGATCAGAGCTTGGCGGGCCGCTCGCTCCATGGCATCGAGGTCGGGCTGCTCGTGGAACAGGTGGTAGAAGCCCTCCGCCTGATAGGCACTCGGGTGATTGTCGTTCAACGCGTAGGCCCGATTCAGTGCCTCCAGCGACTCCTCCATGTGGCCGCCGGCCGAGTACGCCATCGACAACCCGATGTACGCGTCCTCCAATCGGTCGTCGAGGGCCCGGGCCGCCAGCGCATGCTCCAGGCCCACCGCGGTGTCCTCCGCCGGATCGCGGCTGCGGCCGCCGAAGATGAGGACCGTGTGCCAACGGGCCAGAAGGGCTCGCGGCAGCGCGAACTCGGGGTCCGCGGCGATCGCCGCGTGGAGGAGCTCGTAGGCCGTCAGGTAGCCGACGGGTGTATAGGTCTGGAATTCGGACAGGCCGCGCTGGGTCAACTCCCAGGCATTGAGGCTCTCGGTCGGCTTACGACGGGCTAGGCGCCGCTCGTGCGCGCCGAGCTCGGGGGCGAGGCCGGTGATGATGGCGTGGGTCAGATCGTCCTGGATGTCGAAGAGCTCGGCCAGGTCGCGGTCCCACCGGCTGGTCCATACCTGCACGCCCGTCTCGGCTTCGACCAGCTGGGCGCTCACCCGGACTCGCTGTCCCAGCCGGCGGACCGAGCCCGTCACGATGTAGCGGACCCCCAGCTCCCGAGCGATGCGACGGACGTCGAGATTGGAGTCCCTGTAGGCGAAGCTCGAGCTGCGGGCGATGACGAACAGAGACCGGAAGCGGGCGAGCTGGGCCGTGACGTCCTCCGCGATGCCGTCGGCCAGATAGCCCTGCTCGGGATCGGCCGACAGGTTCTCGAAGGCCAGCACCGCGACCGAGGCACGCTGCTCCTTCTCCTTGCCGGTCGGTGTCGGGCGATGAACGGCGACACCCTCGATCTCGACACACCAGGTCTCCACCGGAACAGGGATGTTCTTGACGAACTGGGGGCCCAGTGGGGTGAGCCGCACCCCTTCCACCGCAGCCAACTGGTCGTGGACCGCACGTGACACGCAAACACCGCCGGGGGGCGCGATGCTCTCGAGGCGGGCCGCGATGTTGACCACGTCGCCGAGCACGTCGTCGCCGTCGATGACGACATCCCCGTGGTTGATGCCGATGCGGAACTGCATGACCTCGTCATCGGGGGAATAGGCGGTCCGCAGGACCATCGTCTGTTGCACGGCAATGGCCGCCCGCACGGCGGATGTGGGGGACGTGAACTCGACGAGGATGCCGTCACCCATGGTCTTGATGATGCGGCCGTGCTCGGCCGCAATGGCCGGGTCGATGACGTTGGACCGCAGGTCGAGAAGGCGGTTGATCACGCCCTCTTCGTCGGTGGCCATCATGCGCGAGTAGCCGACGAGGTCGGCGGCCACGATGGTGACCGCCTTGCGCTCCATGGCCGTGACCGGCAGCACAGTCAACCCGGGCTCCTCACTCCTCGGAGGTCAGGTTGCGCTTGATCGAAGTGATCTCGACGTTCGTCAAGATCTTGAGGGGCTTGGCCATCCTCGTCCAGATGTCGCCCCAACCCTTGCTCCACGTGGTGACGCCGCCATGGCTCGTAAACGCCTCGGTCACGAGCCTCTGGGCCAGGAGGGGAGACACCCAGACCAGCCCGTAATAGGCGGGGATCTTCTTGAGCGGGCCGTAACCCTGGTTCGAATAGGCATACTCGAGGACCCCGGTCAGCCCTGACATGGCGGGAAGGATTTCGCCGGAAGAGTCGATCCAGTCTTGGTACGTGCCCGCCAAGATCGTCATCTTCTTTGCGCCGAGCCGTTTCAGCGGCATGGGGAGGTGCTGACCGATCAGCTCGGTCCCACGCTCCCAATAGTCCCCGAGATACCCAGCGATCAAAGCCAGGACCTCGTCCCGCTTGCTCGGATCCGGTGGGTCTCCCACTATCTGTTGGTACCTCAGCACGATGTAGTCGGTGTAATCGATGACCGGATTGTTGGGATCCTTCGGGTTCTTCCAAGACATGGTTCCGGTCGTGACCATGCCCCGGAATTCGCCCGGTGGGTTGGGCGGAAACGCTCGGCGGAAGTTCTCTCCGTGAGGCGGGTCGGATGACCAGAAGGGCTTCAGGAACTTATGGAACTCGTCGTAGGCCGGCGACATGTAGCAGGTGCCGAGTTCGCAGATCGTGGGCTCGGGATTGCCCTGAGGTCGAGGGCCTTGACGCACGATCGAATGGGTCTTTCCGCCAACGAGGCCCGTCTTCTCCAGCAAGGTGACGTTCGTTCGCCCCATCAGTCGGGTGAGGCGATCGGCCATGAGAACCCCGCTCACCCCTGCCCCCACGATCACGATCGGCGCTTTGGGATCCTTGGGCAGCTGGATGGCGTGGAGATTGTCCTTCGAGAACAGCACATGCTCCTGGTACTGCCAACACTGCAATGCGGACTCGAAGCAGGTGCCTGCCCAGGTGTAGGCGGTGTTGTTGGCCCCCTGGAGATCGAGCAAGTGCCAGGGAAGGCCGCCCTCTACGTCGCTCCCCCGGAAGTGGTGGAAGTAGCTCGAGTGCAGGACGTCGGTGTCCTCGTCACCGATCGTCCAGTCCGTGCCATAGGGCCACCACGGCAACTTCACCGGATCGTTGAGTTGATCCTTCAGAGTGGAGAGGAGCGTCGCCTTGTCGGGCCTCGGCTTCGGGCTGTCGTCGCTCCACTCTTGGTAAACGACCAGATGGTTCTCTTCGAGCGTGTTGGCTGCCGCCAAGGAGTACTGCTTGGCCGTCTCGTTGCGGAAAGCGCTGACATCGCCGGCCATCTGCGAAACCGTGTACGGGTCGAGGATCGCCCCGTGCTGCGGAGGATTGGACGGCACCTTGACCGTGACCAACGTCGTTTGGAACACGTACTCGGTGAACGCCCCGAATATGGCGGCTTCCTTCGGCGAGGGCTCCATGACCTTCGTGCCCGTAATCCCCACGAGTGCGCGCGGATCGCACGCGATGATCAGCAATTCAGCGGGGATCGTTTGTTGCTTTCCGCCCCCTTGGTACGTGACGGAAACCGGACTGGACGCGTCGGTCACTTCGCTCCCCCCGTGCGCTCGGCCGGGACGCCAACACGTGGGCCCGGGATGCAAGTCGTCGCCGACTCTGCAATGGGGATTGTGTCACCCGACCTCTGACCTGTCGACTGACTTCGATGCCAACGACACTCGTTGCGCTGCGTGACCCGAAGACTTGGAGCAGTGGTTCTCGCATCCTCGGAAAGGTCATCTGCTCAGCCGCGCGTCAAGGTGGGTTTACATGCCAGGAATCGCAAGGAACTCGAGAACCTCGATCGATGGATCCCCCGGCGAGTGGAAATGCGGATGATCTTCGAGCAACTTCTTGGCTGCGTCGACCGAGTCGGCCTCGAGCACGGAGAACCCCCCGACGAAAGGCGAGCTCGCACCGGGGGTCGACCCCGCCGCGGTGACGGTGGCCACTGCGGCCAAGGGGGAGCCCATGTCGACCATGGCTCCGCCCACTCGCCCCGCCCAGTTCATCCACAACTCCATGCCTGCGGCAACCTCTGCCGGGTCACCACCCATCTGCTCGGTGGCCGCGACCGACGACCGGTACAGCACCAGGTATTTGGACATTCCCTCTCCTTTCGTTATCTCTCGGTCGGTTCGTGGTGCCGGCCGGGTCTCTCAGGCCCGGGCTCGCAGCGTCTCGACCCCGGGTCCGGACAACTCGGCCAGCGCGCTCTTACGGCCGGTCATGGCCATGAGGAGCGAGATCGACGGGCCCGACGCCTCGGGCCCGCTCCCGGTGGACCAGGCCGCGTCGGTGGCGCGCAACTGCACACCGGCCACACGCTTCTTCGCCCCGATGACCAGGTTCGAACCCTTGTAGAAGTCGAGCACCTCGATCACGGCTGCCGGCGGGTAGGTGTGGCTGAGACCGAGGGCCCGACGGATGTCCTCGGAGTGGATGATCACCTCGCCGAGCCATGTCGGGTTGGGGCCCGGGGGATGCTTGGACGAGTCGACCTCGGCACTGAATCGCGCCAACGCGTCGGCCGGGGAGCTGCCGCGCTCGCGGGCGATGTCCTTGCGCTGCATGTTGGTGAGGCTGAAGCCCGATGCAATCAGCTTTGGGAAGAACGCTCCCCCGCTGATCTTGGCCGTCGCCGTCATGTGCGCGACCACGTCCCGCACGGTCCACTCCGTGCACTCGGTCGGCGCGGCCCACTGCTCGTCGCTCAGGCCCTCCAACTCGGTGGCGAGCGCCTTGCGCTCGGCGTGGATCGTGGGCCACGTGTCCTTGGACGCCATCGTCCCGAACCTCCCCGTCTTTCGCCTGTTTCGGTTAGGGCTAAATTAGATAGCGGCCGAACTGTAGGCCTCGACCGCACGGGAGGCAAGCGGGTGCGCGACATCGACAAAGTCATGGCCGCGCTCACGTCACCCGTGCGCCGGGACATCCTCGGGCTGATCTGGGAGCGCGAGCTACCGGCGGGAGAAATCGCCGCCTCGTTTGCCCTGACGAAGCCCACCATCTCGCAGCACCTGGCCGTGCTGCGCGAAGCCGGCCTGGTGACCATGGCGCCGGCAGGCACGTCGCGCCGCTACCGGGCCCGGCACGAGGCACTGCAGGGCTTGCACGCTGCCCTCGAAGCCTCCACCAAATGGACAGCGGCTGACGACACCCCCGAGCGCGACCTGCCGGATTCCAAGATCAAGCCGATGACGGTAGCCACAGTCGACGTCGAGACGGACCAGGCCACCACCTTCCGCGCCTTCACCGATCCCGAGGTCTATTCGCGCTGGATGGGCGTGCCGGTGCGCATCGCCGACGGCGAATTCGCCACCACTTTGGAGTGGGGAACCGAGGTGCGGGGCCGCTACGAGCTCGTAGCACCCCCCGAGCTGATCGTCATGAAGTGGGATTTCGAGGACGACAACGTCCCGATACCGGGTGGGCTCATGACTGGCTACCTGTGGGTCCGGCCCCGACCGCGGGGCGGCGCACGAGTCGAAGTGCACCAGCTCGTCGACACGCAACCACAGGCCGAATTCATGAAGGCGGCGTGGCGCCTTGTCCTCGGCCGCCTCAAGACCGGGGTGGTGGCGGCGTCCGATCGGAAGCGTTCGATCGCGCCCCGCTCCCGACGGGCCAAAATGGCCCATGGCCGATAGCGAGCTGGCCCCTAGCGATCGGACCCGCCTTCGGCGCAAGAAGGAACGCGGCAGCCACGAGCGTGGGCTGATCGAGCGCATCCTCGATGAGGGGTTCATCTGTCACGTCGGCTTCGCCGAGGACGGTTCCACGGTCGTCCTTCCCACGGCCTACGCCCGGGTAGGCGACACGGTGTACCTGCACGGCGCGGCCGGGAATCGCATGCTGCGGGCCCTGGCGACGGGGATCGACGCCTGCGTCACCGTGACCCTGCTCGACGGCCTCGTGCTGGCCCGGTCGGCCTTCCACCACTCCATGAACTACCGGTCAGTCGTCCTGTTCGGCCGAGGGAGGGCCGTCGAGGACGTCGATGACAAGCGCGCCGCGGTGCTGGCCATCGTCGAGCACATGGCGCCGGGTCGCAGCGCCGATGCCCGCCTCCCCACCGACACGGAACTGCGGTCGACCCTGGTGGTGGCCTTCCCCATCGAAGAGGGGTCGGCCAAGGTGCGCCGCGGTGGCCCGATCGACGACCCCGAAGACCTCGATCTCCCCGTATGGGCCGGTCACGTCCCGTTCGTCACCAGCCTGGGTGCACCAGAGCCTGATGCCGAGCCGGGCCGAGAGGTCGCCCTTCCGGCCTATATCACCGACCTGCTCGAGTCGCGTCGGCCGACGTAGCCCCCGCCCATCGCCGCACCGGGTCAGCGACCGCGTCCCCGTTGGCGTGCGCGGCGCTTGACCTCGTCGCGCCAATCGAGCATCTCTTGACGATGGCGGTCCCGCAACGTGTGCAGCTCCGTCTTGATCTGGCGCTTGAAGTCGGCCACGTCGTCATGGAACCGTTCCCAGGCGGCCTGCCGGCTGACACCGACCGAGCTGCCGATGGCTTCCCAGGTCGAGCCGGCGGCCACGGCTTCGGTGGCCAACTTGGCCTCCCACGTGGACAACAGGCCCACCAGCGCGCGCGTGGCGCCCAGCGCGACCAAAGGATCGGGATCAGCGGTGGCGCTCTCCCACGTGGCCGTCATGAGCGGCGGGACCGAACGGGAGTTGCCGTGTCGCGCGGTGGCCATGTGTCAGGATGGTCTTGACGTAGGGTCATTGTCAAGTTATTCTTGACACCATGGATGGGCCTGGGCGCCCTCCACCCGGGCGGTCCTCGCTCCTCGTCACCACCGATGAGTTCCCCGAGAGGCCGCCGTCTCTACGGGCAGGCACGCAAGGCAGGTAGGTGACGGTGAGCGCAATCGCAACAGGAACATGGGACGGGCCGGCCATCTTCGTCGAGGACCTGCACAAGTCCTTCGGCGAGGTCAGGGCCCTGTGCGGTATCGACCTGGTCGTCGAGCGCGGCAAGGTGCTGGGGCTGCTCGGGCCCAACGGTGCCGGCAAGACCACGGCGGTCAAGATCCTCACCACACTGCTTCGTCCCGACCGAGGTCGGGCCCTGGTCGAGGGGCGCGATGTGGTGCGCTCGCCCGACGCCGTGCGCGAGATCATCGGGCTGGCCGGGCAGTCCGCGGCCATCCAGGAGGAGCTGACCGGCCGGGAGAACCTGGAGATCATGGGGCGCCTGTTCCATCTCGACGTGGCCACCCGCACCGAGCGCGCCAACGACCTGTTGGAGCGCTTCGACCTGGTGGAGGCGGCCGACCGCCAGACCAAGGGGTACTCGGGCGGGATGCAACGGCGGCTCGACCTGGCCCTGAGCCTGGTGGCCCGTCCGGAGGTGCTCTTCCTGGACGAGCCGACCACCGGTCTCGACCCTCGCAGCCGGCTGGGCATGTGGGAGGTCATCCGGGAGCTGGTGTCGTCAGGGACGACCCTGCTGCTCACGACCCAGTACCTGGAGGAGGCCGATGAGCTGGCCGACGAGATCGTGGTCATCGACCACGGGCAGGTCATCGCCGCCGGCACCGCCCGCGAGCTCAAGAACCGCATCGGCGGCGAGGTCCTCGAGTTCACCGTGGTCGACCGTCCGCGTCTGGGCGACGCCGCCGAGGCGGTGTCGTCGCTGTCGGAATCCGAGCCGACTACCGACCCCGAAACGGGCAGACTCAGCCTGCGCGTGGGCGACGGAGGGTCGCACGCGCTGGTCGAGACGGTTCGCCGGCTCGACGCCGTAGGCATCACCACCGAGGGACTCGGTATCCGCCGCCCGTCCCTGGACGACGTGTTCCTGGCCCTGACCGGCCACGCCGCCGAAGAGTCCACCCCCGGCCACCAGCGCGGACGTCGCCGCGCCGGGTCCCAGCACTGATTCCGATCGGAGTCGTCATGACCACCGCCGCCCTGTCGCCGCTTGTCGCCCTCGACATCCCGAGCCCGCCCGCCGTCCAGCGTTTTCGCCTTGGACTGGCCGACGCGCTCACCCTCACCCGCCGGGAGCTGCTCATCTGGTTCCGGAACCCGGCCTTCGTCTTCTTCACCTTCATCCAGCCGGTCATGTTCGTGTTGCTGTTCCGCTATGTCTTCGGCGGAGCCATCGGCGTGAACGTGCCCGGCGGGTATGTCGAATACCTGGTGCCAGGCGCCATCGCCCAGTCGGCCGCTTTTGCCTCCTTCGGCACGGCCATCTCGCTGGCCCGCCAGCTCAACAAGGGGGTCATCGACCGTTTCCGGGCCATGCCCATGGCCCGCTCCGCGGTCCTGCTGGGCCGGCTCTTCGCCGACACGCTCCGCCTGGCCGTGACCGTGCTCATCATCCTGGGCGTGGGCTACGGGGTCGGCTTTCGCTTCCACAACGGGTTCGTCCCCGCCGTGCTCATGCTGGTGCTCGGCGTGGCCTTCGGCGTCATCATCTGCACCATCAGCGCCTACGTCGGCCTGGCCATCAAGGACGAAGAAGCCGTGGGTTCCTTCGGCTTGGTGTGGCTGTTCCCCCTCACCTTCATCAGCTCGGCGTTCGCCCCCGTGCGGTCCATGCCCGGGTGGCTCCAGGCCTTCGCCAAGAACCAGCCTGTCACCGTGGTCATCGACGAAATGCGATCGCTGGCCTTGGGCGGGCCGCTCGGTCTGCACGCCTGGCAGAGCGTGGTGTGGCTGGCGGGCATCGCCGCGTTCTTCGTCCCGTTGGCCGTGCAGGCCTACCGCCGGGCCTGATCCAGCCGCTCCCCACCCGGGGCCCCGCTCACCTAATGCCGGTCAGCCCAGCGCTCCTCCGGTGAAGATGCTCGCGTGGGGACGCGCCGGAGGCGTGGCGAAGAACGGCCGCACCTGAGTCTCCATGAGCTCCTCCGCCACCGGGGCCCACTCGGGGTCGGGTAGCAGGTTGTGGTCCTCGGCCGGGTCTTCGACCAGGTCGATGAGTTGGCAGGCGACCAGCGCGTCCTCGTCCACCACCAGCTTGTAGCGGTCGGTCTGGAAGCAGGCGAAACCCCAGTTCTCGCTGACCGTCACCGGCCGTGACCCAGGATCGGCCCCCGACACCGTCCCCACAAGGGACTGTCCCTCGCTGGCGGGAATGTCCGGCGCTCCGGCGATGGCCCGCACCGTGGTGGCCACGTCGAAGTGCTCTACCCGGGTGTCGACGACCCGGCCCGGGATACCGCCCGGAGGGCGCAGGATGAGCGGCACCTGCACCGCCTGCTGGAACAGCACGCACTTGGACAGCATCGAATGGTTGCCGCCCATCTCGCCGTGGTCGCTCGTGTAGATGATCCAGGTGTCGTCCAGCCTTCCGGTGCGCGCCAGCGCGTCGCGGATGCGGCCCACGGCGTCGTCGATCACGGTGATGTCGGCGGCATAGGACCGGCGCATCCCCCGGATGGCGTCAGCCGTCATCGTCTCCGAGTCGGACAGCCACAGGAAGGCGTTCAGCAGGTCGCCGTAACGGCCGGTGCCCTCGGTCGACGGGCGGGTGGTGGACAGCGGCATCGAGATGTCGACGTCCGCGTACCGGTCGACCGCCTCGCGCGGCGCGTCCCAGGGGTCGTGCGGTCCGGGGAAGCCGACGAAGAGGAAGAACGGGCTCGGACGGTCGTACTGCTCGATCCACCGCACCGCACACTCCCCGTGCCAACTGTCGACATAGGCGTCGAGGGGGATGGGCATGGGGGTGGAATCCCACATAGCCACCGACTTGGTGGCGTTCTGGCCCGTCTCGTTGTCGCCCTGGTACGCCCGCGCCGCGATGTGCTGGCGATAGGCGTCGAGCAGTCCCCTCCCCGCCAGGTAGTCGGTGTACCGGGTGGGGACGTTCGGGATGAACTTGTCGCCCGTCTCGAACACCTCGGCGAACCCCAGCGCAGTGAGCCGGCCGGCCAGCTCGTCGAGATGTTTGGCCGGCAGGTCCTCGTCCCGGTACAGGTGGGCCTTGCCCAGCAGCGCCGTGTGGTAGCCGGATTCGAGCAGGGCGCGGACGTAGGTCGGGCTGTCGGAGGGGATCTCGGCCCAGTTCGTGTACACGCCGTGGTCGCGCACGTAGCGCTCGGTCATGAACGATGCCCGTGCCGGCATGCACAGTGGGCCCTGGCACGACACCCGGGAGAAACGGACTCCCTCGGCGGCCAGATCGTCGAGGGAGGGCGTGATGACACTGGGATCGCCCGCGCAGCCGAGCATGTCGGCCCGATGCTGGTCCGACATGACGAGCACGATGTTCGGTGCCTTCGACACGACCTGTTGCCCCCTTGGACCCGATTCGGCGTCCCTCGGCGCAGCGTAATCAGAGCGGCGCCCGCACGGCGTCCATCTGACCGAGGACCACTTCCTCGTCGAGGTCACCCGTGACGATGAAGGTGTCGTGGGCCACGCCCTTGACCGTCCGGGCGCTCATGGACTCGATGTCGGCGCCCAGGTCGGCGAAGCACCGGCACAACGCCGAAAGCAGGCCGA
>Ga0070731_10003470_pt1 | contig 14233 bp, 13 predicted proteins | sample Coa_R1_2_FD_66448 | JGI IMG/M metagenome (GOLD analysis project Ga0070731, IMG submission 66448) | Surface soil microbial communities from Centralia Pennsylvania, which are recovering from an underground coalmine fire - Coalmine... | ecosystem: Environmental > Terrestrial > Soil > Unclassified ... | reverse complement strand
AGTCAATGGAAAAAGATTGTGAAATTATGTCAACCCGATTTCATAATGCCTTTCGGGGATTTCGATATCCATAAATCCTTTCTTCAATAACCGTTCCTTGAACGCTTGCTGTACATCATAATCGCCGTGCACTAAAAATAATTTCTTCACTTGTTTTGCATCCTGGCAGGAAAGAAATTGTGACAGGTCATTATAGTCCCCGTGCGCGCTCATGCTTCGGATGCTTCCCACTTCTGCATGGACTTCGTGCTCTATACCAAAAATATTCACCTGTTTTGCTCCAGACATTAATTTTCCGCCGAGAGAATGGGGCTCGCAATAACCAACAAGTAAAATGGTATTTCGGCTATTTTCAATATTGTTGCTGATGTGATGTTTCACCCTTCCTGCTTCAGCCATACCACTGGCAGAAATAATAACAAAAGGTCCGTTGCGATAGTTTAATGATTTTGATTCATCAACCGATTTAGTATATTTCAATCCTTTAAAAGCAAATGGATCATTGTCAGTCTGCAGCAGTTTTTGAATTGTGTTATTAAAATACTGCGGGTATTTTTTGACAATTTCAGTAACGGTAATGCTCAGGGGACTATCCACAAAATAGTCCAATGGCGGCAAACGATTTTCAATTTCTAATTGGTTCAATGCAAATAAAATTTCCTGAGTTCGGCCAACGCTGAATGCCGGGATAATTAGTTTGCCTTTTTTTTGCAGACAGGTCTTTTCAACCCATTGCAACAACAGATCCGGCGTGTTTACATCGGGATCGTGCAAACTGTTACCATATGTGGATTCTATTAAAATATAATCAGCTTGCGGAAATTCCTGTGGTGATTTTAACAATACGTCGCGATATCTGCCCACATCGCCGCTAAATGTGAGTGCAGTTTCTTTTCCGTCTTCAGTTATCTTTAAATGAACTGTGGCACTGCCGATAATATGTCCTGCATCGAGGTACATGAATTGTACATTTTCATCAATAGCAAACCAGATATTGTATTCCACGGTTGCAAAAAGATCAATCGCCTGTTTTGCATCTTCTTCATCGTACAACGGTTGCAGGTAAGATTGTCCTTCGGCTATTCTTCTTTTATTTGCGAATTTGATATCGTCCTGTTGAATATTTGCTGAGTCTTCAAGAAGGACACTGCTTAACTCTTTGGTTGCCGGGGTGCAAAATATCTTTCCCTTAAACCCGTCTTTAACAAGTTTCGGAATCAGTCCGCTGTGGTCGATATGTGCATGAGATAAAATAAGATAGTCAACATCGGCAGGGGTAAATCCCCATTCACGGTTAAGTGTATCCGTTTCCGGGCCCATCCCCTGGAACATTCCGCAATCGAGCAAATATTTGTTTCCGTTTTTTAGCGTGAGTAAATGTTTAGAGCCGGTTACTGTTCGCGCAGCGCCGTGGAAAGCAATCTTCATGATGATCGTTTAATAAAATTAATTACCGAAGATAAGGAACAAGGAGTAAGAAACAAGGTGCAAGGATGGGGGCTCCTGAGAAAAAAGACTTAAAATACATTATCTATACAACGAAGGATCGAGAGCCAGTGGTGTCCAATTCAATAGGAATTCCAGCACTTTTTGTTTGTTGTAACTCTTCCCCTGCTCAAGATATTCTGAATTCTGTGTGTGAATTTTATTTCCATTTCCGTCTAAAATAATAAAAACGGGAAAGCCGAATCGTTGGGGGTATCCATATTTAGCAAAAATGGATTTATTCTCATTTTCTTTACTGTAATTCAAATGATAAATGACAAAGCATTTATTAATCAAAGAATCAATTGAACTGTCTGCATGAACAAACCGGTTAAACTCAATGCACCAACTGCACCAGTTTCCTCCGGCCTGAAGTAAAATATTTTTGTGTTCAATCTTTGCAAGCTTTATCAAAGCAGCAATATCATTTTCTGCGTTTGCGGATGGATCATAAATCTTCGTGTCGTTTTGGGCAACTGAACGAACTGTAACAAAAATTAACAGAATAAAATATAAATTCTTTCTCATAAGCGCAAATAATTAATTATTGACGGCTATTATTGCGGCTGTTGCAATGTGCTGTCTGTTTTTTTTGCACTCAGCCAAACATCGATTGTTTGCCCCTGCCGTATATGATTAACCTGCCTGCTTTCATCTAAACGTTCAGGATTTTGTCTTGCAATAAAAGCATTTTCTTTATCCTGGACATCTTCCAACGGAACTACCGCACCCAATATCAGCCTGCTTGAGTCCAAAATCCTTCTGGCTTCATGCAGCGTTAATCCCGTCAAATCGGGAACGGTAAAATCAATATCACCGATTCCGTTACCCAACACCAACGTTATGTTGCTACCCTGTTGAATTTTCGTTCCGGGCTTTATGCTTTCTCCGTTATACATCTGATCAAGCACGGAATTTTTTGCAAAATCCGGTTTAAAAATGGTGTCTTCCAATTTCAAACCATATTGTCGCAAAATCATTTCCGCATTTCTTATCGTCATGCCAACGAGGTTTGGCATAGCAATGAAAGGAGCAACAGCCTGATTGATGGTCAAGTAAACTGTACGATTCACTTTTACCATATTATCTGCTTCCGGAACCTGTCTGATCACCTGCAAAGGCGGGACTGTATCGTTGTAAACCGAATCCTGAATCTGTATTTCAAATCCTTGAGACTCCAGGATTTTTCTTGCATGATCAACCGACATTCCGGTTACCGACGGGATTTTCATTTCCTTACCATGACTGGTAATGATTTGTAGGGAACCCAAAAAAAGCAACAGCAATAAAAATAATGTTACTATTCCTGCCAAAATATTAACCCAAAGTGGTTTGCCGGTAATGAATTTGAACACGGTGCTGATTTAAAGTGGTAATGTGAAAATATGAAAATGTAATAATTGTTGCTTTTACTTATTCTTTTACTTATTTCAATGCCAACACGTTTTGGACCCCTCACATTTTCAGATTATATTTTCTTCCCATCGCTTCTTCAATCAACGCTGAATAAAACTGTTTCAACGTCCATCCCATCGCACGAACCTGTTGGGGAACAATGCTTTCATCGGTTTGTCCGGGTACTGTATTTATTTCGAGCAAAAAAGGTTCACCTTTTTCTTCATTATAAATAAAATCAATTCGGATAACACCATTACAATTAAAAACCTGGTAAACTTTTTTTGCCGTATCCCTTACTTTTTCGGCAATTGCTTCATCAACTTGTGCAGGGGTAACTTCATCAGTAAATCCCGGAGTGTATTTTGCTTCGAAATCAAAAAATTCCTTTTTGGTTTTAATTTCCGTAAAAGGTAATGTAATTATCTTTCCAGCAGACCTGAAAACGCCAATGGTAAATTCCCTGCCCATAACAAATTCTTCGATCAGCACCTGTTCATCTTCTTTAAAAGCTTTTTCAATTGCCGTAACCAATTCCTCAGTTGCGTTATTCACTTTTGACATGCCAATGCTTGAGCCGCCATTGTTGGGTTTTACAAAAACCGGAAATCTAAGTTGTTTTGCGACCTCATCAGGATTTCCAAATTTTCCACGAATTAACACAACAGATTTTGCCACATTAATTCCCGAAAAAGAAGCAATCGCCACAGTATATCTTTTATTAAATGTAAGCGCCGATGTTGCAGCATCGCAGGAAGTATATGGAAGGTTCATCAAATCAAAATAACCCTGCAGTTTTCCATCTTCGCCGGGGGATCCATGAATACCAATTAATACTGCATCGAAATTTATTTTTCTTCCGTTATCAATTATAGAAAAATCCTGCCTGTCGACTGCCGACCGATCACCATTGGTCGCAACATAATACCATCCTTGAAGTGTGATGTCAATTTTGTACACATCAAATTTATCGGCATCAACATTTTTCAGAATATTAACTGCACTCTTATAGGATATAACCGATTCGCCTGAATAACCGCCGGTAACAAATGCAATGGTGGGCTTCATTCTGAAAATAATTTTCAGCAAATAAACAAAAAAGAGTTGAGTTTATTGTTTGAGATTTATTGTTTGGGAATTTGTTAAAGTTGACTTTACCGGTAGGAACAGCTCTTCTTTAAATAAGAAAGGTGAAGGCATATTCATCATAAATTTCCTTCACCCTTTTACGACGGGAAATATCACCCGCCTATATGGTGTAGCGCGTGGCTACATTAACAAACAAAAATTGCTCAATGAAAGGTAATGCAGTTTTATGCCTGTTTCCAAAAAAAACTTCATAATTTTTTGCACATTAAATATGCAACTTTTCTTTTTTTGCAAGTAACTCGTCTACCGTTTCTTTATACATTTCATCTGGCACACAACAATCAACCGGGCAAACTGCTGCACATTGCGGTTCTTCGTGAAAACCCTGGCACTCTGTGCATTTATTGGGAGATATATAATAAATATCGGTGGCTATAGGCGCGTTTCGCTGTTCTGCATCAATCGTTGAACCATCAAGCAAGGTAAATGGTCCTTTAATGGTTGTGCCGTCGGCAATCGCCCATTCCACGCCACCTTCGTAGATCGCGTTGTTCGGACATTCCGGTTCGCAGGCACCACAATTAATACATTCTTCTGTTATTTTTATTGCCATAGTTTAGTATTGGTAATGATTACAATTATTTTTGCAGCTCAAATATAAAAAAGAATTGTCACAGATTTACTGAAACACAGAATTTGAATTTGGCTGTGCTTCCTCGGTATATGAGACAAATCATACCATTGCATATGAATTTACAGGAACGAATTGATTTATTGGTTGACTTGGGTATCCATATCCAATCCAAAAATGAGGAATGGGAAAGCGTCAAACAAAAAGCATATTATCAAAACAAGTGGTTTACCGAAGAATTTATTGGTAACGCAGTAAAAAATATTTTCGAAGAATTTTTGCAAAGGGACAAATTAGATAACTGGTGCAAGCGATATGCAATTCCTGAGAAAAGAGATGATGCTAAAACAATCGGACTTGTAATGGCTGGTAATATTCCGCTCGTTGGATTTCATGATTTTTTATGCGTATTTGTTTCCGGGCACAAACAGGTTATCAAGCCATCATCAAAAGATGAAATACTTATCAAATACATTGTTCAGTATTTATCAGAAAAAAGATCAACAGTAAACGATTTTGTGTCGTTTTCAGAAATGCTTAAAGGTTGTGACGCTTACCTTGCGACTGGCAGTAATAATTCATCTAAATACTTTGAATATTATTTCGGAAAATATCCAAATATAATTCGCCGCAACCGCACATCGGTTGGATTATTGCATGGTGATGAAAGTATTGACGAATTGGGAAAATTGTCTTTAGATATTTCCATGTATTTCGGTCTTGGCTGCAGAAATGTTACCAAAGTATATGTACCTGAGAATTACGATTTTGTTCCGTTACTTGAGGCGTTGAAAAAATTCGATTATTTCGCTGAGCACTCCAAATACAAAAACAATTACGATTATCAACTCGCGATCCTGATAATAAACAGTAAATTTTACATGACCAACGGTTCAATAATCCTGACAGAAAATAATTCATTCTTTTCGCCAATAAGCGTTCTCCACTATAATTATTACAAGGACATGCGTGCAATTGAAAAGACAATCGAAAAAAGTGAAGACATTCAGTGCGTCACCGGAAAAAATTTTTTGCCGTTTGGATCAACCCAAAAGCCTAGTTTGACCGATTATGCAGACGGGATCGACACCTTGGAATTTCTGACAAAGCTCTGAGTTTGCTCGCAAAAGGCGCTCGGGAACAGCAACTGACCTGTATTAAATGGCCGAATCATTCATTACGTCTTTGATTTTTCTGGGCCTGGATATCGTGGTGTAGAATTTCGGAATTTCTGACCAAGCTCGGAAAAGCTCCTGTCAAAGGGCAGGCGCCAATAGATGACTCATGCAGAATTGGTTATTGCTTGTTGCCTGATCCTTAGCTTTTCGAGAATATTTTAACCGTTGTGAGATCATTTTTTCTTTTGTAATTTTGTGGTCATCTACGAAAAGCTTAGTAAATGATTTGTTAAACTGAATATGTGGTATAAACCATTTTATTTCAATAGCGTTAATTTGTAGTTCAAGGAATCAGAAAAAAACTAAACATAAATTTTTGACATTAAAATTCTAAAAAAACATGAAAGCAAGACAAGTGGTAGCCATTGTATTGATCAGCGCTTCGACTGCGCTGGCCACGATGTGGGGTTACAATCATTTTGCCGGCAACAAGACTTATCTTTACACACAAGATTCTTCAGGTAGAATCCCTACCAATTACGCAAAGTTTTTTGACGGACAAAAATTTGGTAATGTGCCTGTTGATTTTACGGATGCAGCGAGTGCCGCGATTCCCGCAACAGTTCATATCAAAACAAAAAGTGTTCGCAACGTAAGTAACAACCTTCCTAAAAATCCATTTTCGGATTTGTTCGGCCTGGGAGATGACTGGGGTTTTGGCAATGGAATGCGTTCCATTCCTGAGATGGCTTCTGGTTCGGGAGTTATTATCAGTGAGGATGGTTACATCGTTACCAATAATCACGTTGTTGATGGAGCTGATGAATTAACCGTTACCTTAAGCAACCGAAAATCATTTAAAGCAAAAGTTATCGGAGCTGATCCAAGCACTGATTTGGCCGTCATTAAAATTGAGGCAAAAGGGTTGCCATTCTTATTGTACGGAAATTCTGATGAAGCAAAAATCGGTCAGTGGGTATTAGCGGTTGGTTATCCTTTGAACCTCGAAACTACAGTTACAGCAGGTATCATCAGCGCCAAAGGAAGAACGCTCGATATCAACATGCGCCAAAGTAAAACGCCAATTGAATCATTCATTCAAACGGATGCTGCGGTAAATCCCGGCAATAGCGGTGGTCCGCTTATCAATCCGGAAGGTCAGTTGGTCGGTATTAATTCAGCCATCGCTTCACCGACTGGCTCTTATGCAGGGTATTCCTTTACCATTCCTGTTAACATCGTTAAAAAAGTTGTTGGCGATCTGATAAAATACGGGACTCCGCAAAGGGCCTATTTGGGGGTTAGGTATTTGCCTGACAATGCAAGCGACGAAATGAAAAAAGAAGCAGGCGTTCAGGATGGCGATGGAGTCTATGTTCTCGACGTTCCTGCTGATGGCTCAGCCGCAAAAGCAGGGATTCAAAAAGGCGACAGGCTCACAAAGCTGAATGGCATTCCATTAAATAGCGCTGCAGAAATGGTTGGGCTTGTTGCAACTTACCGCCCGGGTGAAAAGGTAAACGTTACTTATCAAAGAGCCGGAAAAGAATATACGGTGCCTTTAGTGTTGCACAACAATGCCGGAACAACTGATGTGGTAAAGAATAATTCCATCATGGATAAATTGGGTGCCGATTTGCAAACGTTAAACAAAAAAGACGCGGCTGATCTGAATGTAAAAGGCGGGGTTGTTGTCAAATCAATTGACGAAAACGGTTTGTTCAGCAAAACAAGAATGGAGGAAGGCTTTATCATTTTGAAAGCGAATGGCAAGGAAATAAACAGCGTTGATGATTTTAGGAAAATATTGGAAAATTCCGATGGTTCCGTAAAACTCGAAGGCGTATATCCTGGTTATGAAGGTTCATTCCAGTATCCGCTTAGATTAAACGGCGGACAATAAGGTAATTGATCATTTATAATTGACAATTGATAATAAAAAGGTCCCGGATAAATCCGGGACCTTTTTATTTTTTCGTTTTTTGCCAAATGGAACTCCCGTTAGGCATTTTTGTGACCCAGTCGGTCCATTGGCAAAGTTACAATTGACTCAACAGCCCGGTAACTGCATCGGCAGGATTGCGTTTGCAGACGATTTTAAACAGTCAATGGATTTGGCAACTTGTTCTGCAAAATCTCACCGGGACCAAAGATCTAAAACTTGTATAATCCGGGCACTTTATTGGACCATTACGATTTTGTGGGAAATCGCATTTTCCAGTGCGGAGGATTTATTTTTCAAAAACAAGATAACTCCACTCAGAAATATCAATAGCCTTCGACGACGTGAAATCAACCGATGAATGATCAAAAACATTCCTGAAACTTCCTTGCAAAACCTCATCCTGTATTTCCAATGCCATTTTTTCCGAAGAAAAATTTAAGATTACCAACACTTCATCATTACCATTCTTTCGGAAAAATGAAAAGATTTTGTCGCTGGAATTCGTTTGCAATTTATGGGTAACCACATTATTATCGCCTGCGTGCAGAGCGTTATTCTTTTTCCGTAAATCCAAAAGTATTTTGTAAAATTCATGCAACTCATACTTGCCCGACCACTCAATGGCATCCTTATCAAAAAATTTTAATCGCTTGTAATTCGGCATTTCCTGCCCGCTGTAAATTAATGGTAAGCCATTCCAGGTACAGCAGAATATGGCAAGATTTCTTGCCGCTGGTCCGTATTTTTCGTATTCTGTTCCATTCCAGCTATTTTCATCATGGTTAGAGGTGAAGTACGCGCGAAAAGCATTTTGAGGAAACTCTTTATCATACTGCATTAGCAAATCCCAAATTCCGTTACAATCGTATTGATGCCGCGCAAGTTCTTCCGTCCTGTGCATCCAGCGCCAGGTGTAGGTTGCATCAAAAGCCTGGTGATAATCAGCAACTTCACATTCTCCTAGCCAGAATAATTTTTTTAGCCTGTCGAGTGTCATTCTCGCTTCGATCCAAAAATCAAGTCGAACGAGATGTGCCATGTCGCAACGAAAACCATCGATATCACATTCAACGATCCAAAATTGCATGGCATCAATAACTGCTTTTCGCAATGCCGGGTTATCATAATTGAGATCAATCACGTCATCCCAGCCATTGCGTTCGGTAAAGTTCCCGTTGACATCTTTTACATAATAATCAGCGTGTTCGCGCGTCCAGCGATGATCCCAGCCGGTATGATTAGCAACCCAGTCGATAATAACTTTAAATCCTAAATCATGCGCACTTTGGACAAGCACTTTAAATTCATCGATCGTGCCGAACTCTGTATTCGTACTGGTATAATCGGAACAGGCATAATAACTTCCCAATGTTCCCTTTCTTTTTTCTAGACTGATAGGAGTAATTGGCATGAACCACAAGATTTCTATCCCCATATCTCTCAATCTCGGCAAAGACCTTGCAAATGCATCAAAACTGCCTTCGGTTGTATATTGCCGTAAGTTCACTTCGTAAATATTTGTATTGTAGCTCCAGTCTACGGGTTCAAATGACATGAGTATTTCTTTTTTACGGGTAAGACGTAAGGCGTACGATTTCCTGATTACAAAAAACAAATATAAAAACAAAGCAAATCGTGCATCATACATCGCAAATCATACATTGTTTACCTTTGCCCTGATGAAAACGTTCAACGTACCGATTATTTATCGAAGTCCGCTGATTACTGCGGTCAAAAATAAACGAAAGCAGGAAGACAGGATGAAAAAAGATTTCACTCCGACTCTTCTTGATCTCGGCCCATTACAAATTTTTCTGGCGCGCCATTTCGGATTTTGCTATGGAGTTGAAAATGCCATCGAAATTGCTTTCAGAACAATTGATGAAAATCCTGGTAAAAGGATTTTCCTTTTGAGTGAAATGATCCACAATCCGCAGGTAAACATGGATCTGAAATCCCGCGGAGTAACCTTTTTACAAGACACTTACGGCAAGGAACTGGTCTCTTTTGATGAAATAACGAGCGATGATGTAGTGATTATTCCGGCATTTGGAACAACCCTGGAAATTGAAAAAAAATTGCAAAAAATCGGTGTGGAAACTCAAAAATACAATACCACTTGTCCGTTCGTAGAAAAAGTATGGAACCGTTCGGAACAGATCGCAGAAAAAAAATACACAGTTATTATCCATGGTAAACCAAACCATGAAGAAACAAGAGCGACATTTTCACATGCTGCATGGCACACACCATCAGTTGTTGTCAATGATTTTAAAGAAACCGAATTGCTGGCAAAATATATTATGCAACCATCAGGGAAATTTTATGATGATTTTAAAAATCAATTCAGCAATGGCTTTGATGTCGAAAAAGATTTGGAAAGAATCGGGGTAGTCAATCAAACGACCATGCTTGCGAGTGACACACAGGCCATCGCCGATTTTTTAAGACAAATAATTATTAAAAAATATCATTTAGACAACTCGAATGTTGACACATATTTTGCGGACACGCGCGATACCTTATGTTATGCAACAAATGACAATCAAACTTCGGTAATTAAGATGCTTCAAACTCCCGCTGACTTTGCCATTGTTGTTGGAGGATATAATTCTTCCAACACTTCCCACCTGGTTGAGTTGTGTGAAGAAAAATTACCGGCGTATTTTATCAATACCGAAGAAAAAATTTTATCTGCAAAACAAATACGACATTATAATTTTCATACAAAAGAAGAAATATTGACCTCAGGGTATTTGACAGAAAGAACTCCTGTAAAAGTTTTAATAACCAGTGGCGCATCTTGTCCGGATGCGTTGGTAGAAGGAGTGATTAATAAATTAAGTGGTTTTTTCCCTGAAAGCAAATTGGGGCACGAAGGCTTGGGGTATTTTTGAGATCACCGGGATACAATTTTTCCTTCTGATAGGTGAAATAAAAAAGTGATTACATGTTATAGGGCGAAAAGCCAAAATTAACCGGAGAGCAATCCGGAAAAATATCTAAAAAAGGATGTGGCAACAGCTATGAATAAATTTAAAAGGAATATTAAAAATTAAACCATCTTGAATCCTTCCAAAAACTTTGTATTAAAATCACCACTGCGGAAACGTTCATCTTTCATCAATTGCAAATGAAATGGAATGGTTGTTTTGACACCTTCAATTACATATTCCATCAATGAACGCTGCATGGTGCTGATGGCTTCTTCCCGGGTCCGGGCAACCGCAATTATTTTAGAGATGAGCGAATCATAATATGGGGGAATGGTATAACCCGCGTAAACATGAGAATCCACACGGATTCCGTGACCACCAGGCTGGTGCAGTGTAGTAATTTTTCCCGGCGAAGGACGAAAATCATTATAGGGATCTTCGGCATTGATGCGACATTCAATGGCATACATCTGCGGTTCATAATTTTCTCCACTGATCGCATCGCCGGCTGCAATTTTTATTTGTTCTTTTATAAGATCAAAATTCACGACTTCTTCCGTTACGCAATGTTCCACCTGGATACGCGTATTCATTTCCATGAAATAAAAATTGCGATGTTTATCCACCAGAAATTCAATGGTGCCGACACTTTCGTAATTGATCGCTGAGGCAGCTTTGATCGCAGCTTCACCCATGCGATGACGCAATTCAGGCGTCATAAAAGGTGACGGAGATTCTTCAACCAATTTCTGATGACGGCGTTGAATCGAGCAATCTCTCTCACTCAAATGACAAACTTTGCCGTATTGATCGCCGGCAATTTGTATTTCAATATGTCTCGGTTCTTCAACAAATTTCTCAATATATAATCCATCATTTTTAAAAGATGCACCGGCCTCTATTTTCGCCGTATTAAATGCGTGTTCCATTTCCGTTTCTTCCCAAACAACACGCATTCCTTTTCCCCCACCACCAGCCGTTGCTTTTAAAATGATCGGGTAACCGATCTCAAAGGCTAACCCTTTTGCATCATCAACACTTTCCAACAATCCCTGTCCGCCCGGAACGACCGGCACACCCGCCCTTATCATGGTTTCTTTTGCCGTGATCTTATCTCCCATGGAATTTATCATCGCGGGAGTTGGCCCGATAAATTTAATTCCATGCTCGCCACAAATCTCCGCAAATTTTGCATTCTCCGCTAAAAAACCATATCCGGGATGAATGGCATCAGCGTTCGTGATTTCCGCCGCGGCCATGATGTGAGGAATATTTAAATAAGAATCTGCACTGGCGGGCTTTCCGATGCAAACAGCCTCATCTGCAAAGCGTACGTGAAGACTATCTTTATCCGCAGTGGAATAAACAGCGATGGTTTTGATCCCCATTTCTCGACAAGTTCTTATCACGCGCAAGGCAATCTCTCCACGGTTTGCGATCAATATTTTTTTAAACATAAACTTTCAAATGTGATGAGTGTGGCAAATGTGTAATAGGTGATCATTCCTCAATTTCACCTTTGCATTTTTTCACGTTTGCAATTAAACTGGTTCTACCAAAAATAAAGGCTGATCATATTCAACAGGTGATGCATCCTCAGCAAGTACTTTCACGATTTTTCCTTTCACCTCACTTTCTATTTCATTAAAAAGTTTCATGGCTTCGATGATGCAAACTACGTGCCCTGTCTCAATGTCATCTCCGACATTTACAAAGGCAGGTTTATCGGGTGAAGCGCTGCGGTAAAAAGTTCCAATCATCGGACTCTTTATGGTGATAAGATTATTAGCGACTGGCGGTTCAGCAGTTTTGCTTTTTTCTGCAGCGGGACCAGATTGAGTTTGGGAAGGGGAAGAAACAGGCTGTGCCGCAACATGCTGCATTTGCTGAGGCGCCGCAGAAACGATCTGCTGGACATGCTCTTCTTTTTGCTTAATGGTAATATGAAATCCTTTTTCTTCTATCGTCAGTTCACCAATATTAGATTTGTTGACGATCTTTATTAATTCTTGAATCTGCTTGAAATCCATATAATGAATTTACAGTTTTGTGAATGGGTTGACTAAGATAAGAAAAACTCTGAACTGTGGTTTTTTTGATTTTTTTAGGGAATCTAAAGACCATTCCCCGCTGGTTATTGTTCAAAATTGACGCGCAAGTTACCAATAAAGTCGGCGATCAGTAAACGACTATCGTTCGGCGCTACTACTCTTTCACTCTTTCGACATATTCCCCGGATTTGGAATTGATTTTTATCAACTCCCCTTCATTGACAAAAAGCGGAACATTAACCGTGGCGCCTGTTTCCACAGTCGCTTGTTTTAATGTGCGTGTTGCTGTGTCGCCTCTCACGCCCGGTTCAGAATAAGTTACTTTCAAAATTATTTTATCGGGAAGTTCAACGCTCATCGGTTGTTCGGTTTCTGTGTTGATAAGAACAGAAACCTGCTGGCCTTCTTTTAAAAACTGGGGAGCATCAACCATGTTTTCATTCATGGTTATCTGCTCAAAAGTGTCATTGTCCATAAAACTGTATCCGGTATCATCTTTATACAAAAATTGGAAATCTTTTCTTTCCACGCGTATGGGGAAAATGGTATCGCCACTGTTCCAAGTTTTTTCAATACTGCGGTTGTTGTCCAGTCCTTTGAGTTTTGCCCAAACTTTAGCAGCAGCACGTGCTGTCTTGTTCTCGCCAAAGTCAATAACAGTGTACAAACTACCTTCTAATTTGATGATCATTCCGCGGCCGATGTCTGCTGTATTTGCCATGTAAAAAGCTTTTGGCTTATAGCGATAAGCCATGAGCCGGTTTTAGATTAATTGGGCAGCAAAACTACAGCAAAACAAGCAGAGAAAAAAGTGAATGAATATTATGATGCCCGCTTCAGTAACTCCGGATGGGCATCTTCATAACCAATAGAAGGCTTGTTGACATACCTGTTTCCTGCTAATCTGGCGATAACCTTTTTCTCCAGGGTTATTAATGGCTGATGCAAGTTTTGTAAGGCAAATTCGGCTCCTCCAAATTCCAGAAACAGTTATCTTTTCCTGCTCCCGTATGACCATGCATCATCTCCTCTTCCTGCAATGTTAATTTTTGCATTTCTGCGAATTTTCTGTGGGCATATGAACATTTCGTACAACCAAATAAATTCTATTTATTTTTGTACATTGTATTTAATCTGAAAAAAAATTCATGAAAAAAATATTTCCGGCATTATTATTACTAATGATTGGCAACAGTTTTTTGTTTGCGCAGCAAACAACTGCAGATGAGTCAAAAGCAGGCTATTTGCGCTTCCCCACGATACCTCCTTTTAATTTATTAAAGGTCGATAGCGCTACCTATCTTACCAAAGATGACATCAAAAAACATCATCTAACCATGATCATGTTTTTTAGTCCTGAATGCGATCATTGTAAACACCAGACAAGAGACATATTGGAACAGTCCGATAAGTTCAAAGACATTGAAATCGTAATGGCAACTTATCAACCATTTAATGAAATGAGAGAATTCTATAAAAATTTTCACATTGCGGACCATCCAAATATTAAAGTGGGAAGGGATGAAAAATTTGTATTGCCGCCATTTTACAAAATAAAGAGCCTCCCCTTCCTTGCGCTTTAC